>OMKS01002961.1_pt1 | contig 13834 bp, 8 predicted proteins | sample 1674721 | NCBI WGS metagenome assembly OMKS01 (sample SAMN06264996, study PRJEB25208) | sediment metagenome | isolation source: hot spring sediment | place: USA: California | collected 2014-09-02 | reverse complement strand
CACTACTCCTTCACCGATACCAAAGTTCAGCCCGGAAAAACATATATCTACACCCTGTATGATGTGGATTACAGCGGAAAAGAGACGGAGATTGGCAGCGTGACCCTTCGGCTCCGCTCAGGGTCCGCTATTGTTGCGGATAATTATACTCTGATGCCCATCTATCCCAATCCTTTCAATGCCACTTTTACGGTACCTTTCAGTTTGAATGAGGCGATGAATGTGAAAGTCAGTCTCTACAATATTGCCGGTCAGCAGGTGATGGATATTCTCAATAATGAACTCTCAGCAGGTGATTATCACTTTGCCGTCAATGCAGATGTACTGAGCAGTGGCGTTTATTTTGTGAAAACGAACTTTTCTGGCACCTCGACCCCGGTCACTGAGCGGAGCGCGGTCACTGAGCGGAGTCGAAGTGACCATAAAAGCCACACACAGAAGATTGTTTTGATGAAGTAAATTAGGAAAAGCGTCTCTCTTTTCATTGATTGTATCGTATTCGGGACGCTTGAGGTACGAATTTCTTTCTCACGAGCGGCGTTTTCACGCTGCCCTTTCCTTATAGTCTCGAAAATGACGATGATTTTAGGGTAGCACCATGGCTTCAATCAGGGGAAACGATGAATCATGAAGATCATCAAACCGTTTCAACGGGTTAATGCTGGTGTGCATGAAAAACGGTTGAAACCGTTGGGGAAATTTACGAGAATATTTTTTGCACCCGACTCCGTCTAAAACCAGACGATTTCCGTCGGGTGCTAAGCTAATTTTCATTTTTTACCATATTTCCGTCCCTGTTCTTCGGACTCTGTATTTTGTAATTCGGAATTTGTAATTTTCTTTTTCTACTATAATGCCGTCCTCGTTCCTCGGCCTTCAAATTACTAGATTATTCACTATTCATTAAAAGTTCTTCATTCATGTTCATCTGCGGTTTAATTAGCCTGTCTCCCATCTCTCAGCTCCTGCCTCCTGTCTTCATTCGCGATAATTTGCGAAATTGGCGGTTCAAATTTCAGTAGAAAGGAAAACGACTGAGTATAAGACAATATCCTGGGGGTCTCTGAACATATGGTCTTTTTTTTATAGAAAAATGATATAATAATCTGAAAATGATAAATAAAGATTGACAATGGTCCGGAATTGTCGTAAATATCTCCGCAATGTATAACTATCTGAAATGTTGGTGCGATTAATTTCTTGATAGTTTGGTCTATGACAATCGCAAAACTTAGAGGAAACAATGAAACTGTACGTTGGTAACCTGCCCTTTGGTCTTTCAGACACTGAATTGGCCACAATTTTTTCCGAATTCGGTTCGGTGCAATCCGCAAACATCATTAACGATCGGGAAACTGGGCGCTCCAAAGGCTTTGGCTTTGTTGAAATGAGCAGCAATGAAGAAGCTAAAAATGCTATGACCGCCCTTAACGGGAAAGAGGTCAATGGACGCAATATCAAAGTGAATGAAGCTCGGGCAAAAGAAGAACGCCCAAGACAACCACGGCGATATTAATCCCTAGCTGAAAATGCAGAAATCAGCGAATTTGGCCAAGTTTTGAGTCTGTTTTATGGGGTCCCTTGATAGATTTTTTTGTTCAGCGACTTTTTGTCCCTTTGAATGAACCCTGTCAAAGATTTTTAAAACATCGTTACTCTGAGTCTATGAATGCCGGTTCGCTGATTTTCTTTTTTAGCCGATATTTTTGCATATTAAATATTTTTCTTGCTTCATTTCTAAAATGTGCTTACTTTTCTGGGCTTTTTGAAAATGTCGCGTTCGTCTAGTGGTTAGGACTCAGGACTTTCATTCCTGCAACAGGGGTTCGACTCCCCTACGCGATACAAAGTATGGCTTACTGAAAATCGAGAGTTTAAGAAAGAAGATGAAAAGCTTTGTAGCTTTCGAGTGATTTTTTTTCAATAAGGTCATTATTTATAAAACGATACTATACATTGTGTTTAGGAAGATTATTCTATACGATAATTCGGGAGCTAAGATAAAATATTTGGATAAAGTTCCTGTATAAATTACCCGAAACATAGCAACCGAAACTCTATTTTTTGCTGCACTTTTTTGGGGAAAGATTAGGGGATAATGCGAGCCAATATTCTAAATAAGAATGCAAGCCTGCTTATTTTAAAATCCTGAGCGGTCCGTATAGTGTGGCTATGAGCCCTGAAATTGCGCCCCCGATGCCGATATAAAAGAAGATATCCCTAACGGGAATTAATTCAGCTATCCAGCCGGTAAGCGCCATACTAAATGCCGTAAAACCCACGACTGAAAGGCTGATGATGGCAAAAACCCTGCCCTGAAGCTGACGGGGAACAATTTTTTGAACGATGGTTGTTCTGGAAACAGTGATAAAAGGAATAAAAAGAGCGTGCAAAAAAATTGTTACCCAGAGCATTTCAATTTGCTCAATCCAGCGAACCGGCACATAGGTCAGGCCGTCCATAAAGATGCCAATGATGAGCAGTTTACCCATAGGAAGCTTTTTTCCAAAGAGAATCAGCAGCAGTGAGGTGAGAATCATTCCCCCAGCGAGAAAAGATTCGCTGAGGGCATAGTGAACGGCGGGTCCGCCCAGGTCTTCTTTCACAAAAATAGCCACGCCGATGATAGCTGGTCCCATAATAAAGAGATTGTCAATCATAGTGATGCCGATAAGCCAGGCAAGCCGTTTATCTGTTTTTATATGGGTAAAAAGTTCAGCCACTGCTTTTTTGTCGATGGTAATGAGAGGATTTTCTGGGTCTCGCTGCCCTGGTTTCAGTTGCCAGACTAAAATGCTAGCAGCTACAAAAAGAGCCGAAACCATCAAAAAGGTCTGAAGATTGCCCAGCCAGTCAATAAGAAAGCCAGCAATGGCCGGCCCGATGATAAAAGCCAATTGCATACTGCCCTGAATAATGCTGTTGCCCCGTAGCAGATTAGCGCCGCTGACATATTCGGGAATGAGCGCATCCCGTGCTGGCAGGAAAAAGGCTTCCAGCGAAGTGAAGAAAAAAGCGCTTCCGGCTAAAACCAAAAAACTGAGCATATTTCCACAAGCAAAAAGGGGAATAAGCAGAGCAATGAGAATACGGCTGGTCACGCTCCAACGGATTATCTGCCGCCGGTCTTTGCTGTCGGCAAAAAGCCCCGCCGGAATAGAAAATAAGAAAAAGGGGAGATAAGCCGTGAACATCAAAACACCTGTGGAAAAACGGGAACCGGTCATGTCCAGCGCCAGCCAGATAAGGCTAACTTCAAAGAGAGCGTGTGCAAGCTGCACAAAAAACTGTGCAACGGCCAGGATAATAAAGGATTTATGCAAAAAGAGGCTCGTTGCTGAGCGTTATTATCAGACTAAACAATCAGTCCCTGCTGCTTGTGAATGCCTTTGTGCACCATAAACCACATTTTCAGCAGAAAACTGATGGGCAAAACGCGCCAGACGCCCCTACGGTTTTGTTTAGCGTAGTATTTTAAACCCAAAGCAACAGCGTGCTTGCAGGGCGCCACCATTGATGGACAGTCGCACTCATAGCTAATTTTCTCATCATCAATTTGAACAATATTTGTGTTATAGATATACTTGTTTCTTTTTCCCTGGATTCGGCCGCTAATCTCCTGGGGCTGCTCATCAAAGCTCCTGATTCGCATCAGCAGAAAATAGCGCCAGCCGGAGAGCAGCACCCGTGGATGGACATCATTCATCATCCGATTCAGAATGATTGTACTGCGATTCATCTTCTTCATCTCCTATTAAATTACAACTTTGGACGGACTTTCGGCACACTTTTGTGTATGGACAGTATTCACAAGCAATTTTCATCTCTTTTTTTGTGATAAATGTTTCACCGCGCTGAATTTCTTTCACCAGGTCTAGCCAGTGCTCTATAATGCTCTCTGCATCGAAATAGACGCCGGTTTTTTTGTCATCGGTATTGGCGGAGCTATTCCAGACAGGAATTAGTTTGCAGTATCGCTCGTTTTTAATTTGTTCATAAGCGGCTATCAGATATTCAGCCTGGGGAAGCTCAATATTTTCTTCTCGGCCTTCTTCATTTTTCCGGAAAAAATCAGCGCCTTTCAAAAGCGCCAGCAGATAGAGCGCCAACTGTCCGTCATAGTTATTGAGGGCTTTTTTTACATCAATGCTTCCAGTTTTCAGGTCGCTGAGCAGCATACTCCGGTTTTCTTTATTAAAAAAGAGGAGATCAATGCGTCCTTCCAGTTGAAGCAGTGGCTCTTCGGCAGGGAGTTTAAGGTTTTTGAAGACCAGCTCATCGTAGAGAAAGCACATGGGGCTAATATCAATAGTCCTTTTAGTATCCTGAGGCAGATGCCAGCGAATCAGTCGGCAGAGAAGATTTTTTTCATTGCCATCAGCGAGCCCTTGCATCCAGTATTTGGCTTTAATTTGGCGGATAATCTGATTTTCCCAGGGATAGCCTTCAGATTTTTTCAGCTCATTTTCAAGAGATTGGGCCATTCGCTGGCAATTTTCAAGATAGTCGTGCTCAGCGGGTTGGGGATTTTCTCGAAAATAGTTGGCCACCGTCTGATGGAGGAGATTTCCCCAAAAAGAGGCTTCCATTAGCTCGGGGCTGCCATCGGAATCTTTTATTTTCAGATTATGGGAAAAATGGAAACGCATCGGACATAGCAGTAAATCATTGAGCTTGCCGGCCCAGCCGTAAATCATCTCTGGCTTTGGGCTGGTGAGCCCTTCAAAGTGGCCTTTTTGTGGGCTAAGGAAATCATTGTGACGGGTGATATGTCGGCTATTGTGGGGATTTGCCAGGCGCTTGTCAGCCACCGCCAAGTAATGATTTTCTTTGTTAAATGGGTTCTTGCTGCTGATAATTTTCTGCTTTTGGAAAAGAAAATCCATAATCGTGATATTGAGCGTCTGGTCTTGAGCATCGGCAAGCGGCGCTGAAAAAATGCAGTTTTCACCTAAGAGAAACCAGTGCTGAAGCTGAGTCCAGGCTATAGGCCAGCTTGGTGGCAGCGCTTTTTGGAGTGCGCGATAGGCTGGAACTGGAGCGGGAAACTGGTCATCGGTAAGTCCAAGCACAAAGAGCTTTTTTGGTTGAATCTGGAGCGAGTCCATAAAGCCTATTATTTCTATGCCTCCTTGCCGCCGGCTGCCCCGTATATTCTGATGATTCAGGGCGCTAACGCTTTCGCTTATCAGCGCGGCTGCCGAGATGCTGAGCCGGGCAATACTGGCGTTATGCAAGGTATTTTCTAGGGTTTCGCTTATTTTGGCGCTGAGTTTTATTTCGTTGCCGCTGAGTTTTGGCTGAAGTGCGATGATGTTTGCCTTTAGATTTTCGGCCAGCTTCCAGGCATTTCCTTTGGCATTTTGCCAAATTTGGCGATGTGCCTGCAGCCATGTGTTGAGCCGCTTCCAGTCTGCCTGGTAAAGCGCAGCGCTTTCGTCAAGTTTTTCTTTCTCAAAGCGGCGGGCAAGTTCGGTCCAAAATCGAAGCCCTTGACTGCGGCGATAGCGCTCCAGTTTTTGAATTGACACTTCCAGCCCCAGCCCTCTACTTTGCCCTATATAAAGTAGATCATTCCAGTCGGGGGCCGCGCCAGGGAGCAATAGCCGCAGCCAGGCGAGCCAAAACTGACCGGCGGGTGAAGCGTTCCATGGCAGTCCGGATGATTCATTCGGGGTGAGGCCATATAGCGGAAGAATCTGCTCCAAAACCGGCAGATAGCGGCTGGGCAGACTTACTGCAATTTTTATCTGGTCTGGAGAAAGGGAATTTTCATTGGTGAGGAGTCGGTAGATTTCTCCAGCGGTATTGCTGCACTCTTCCCAAATAGATGAGAAGACCTGAAGCGGCTGATTTTGCTTTTGGCTCAGAAGCTGCGGCAATTTATCTGCCTTAGGCGCCTTCAGCGGCTGGCTGCCGGTATTGACTGTGTCGATAAGGTAAAATGCTGCGCATCTTTGAGCCAGTTTCTGATAAAAAATTTTTTCTTCCTCGTCTGTTGCAACGTCTCCATAAAGTATCAGGGTCTGCTTTTCATATTCTTTTAAAAAATTTTCGTCCCGCAGCAGGTCACCATCGCTGATGAGCTGATATTGCTCTTTTTTCTCCTGAATAAATTCAAAAAGTTTCTGCCATTTTTCACTCGGGCCAAAGCTGCGATTTTTGTCATAATAGAGCCAGGCACTTGCCACTTCGTCAATGACGCCGGTTTTGGGAGTGCTTCCTTGCGTTTCAAGGTAGCTCTGAATGAGAAATCGCAGGAGCTGCTTGCTGATTTTGTGTTTTTCGCTGCTGAAGCGCTGCAATTCGCTGCTGAGGGCGCTGTGGCGCTGAGCGGGTCTCAGGAGGGCGGCTTGGGCCAGGCTTCGCTGAAAAGCCTGGGCCTGATACCGCGTCGGATAAATTATCAAGAGCGGCTGGCCATCATGTTTTTCCAGAAGCGCTTTCAGTGGCGAGATATCTGCAATGGCTTCCGGAAATTTTGGAGTGAGGAGATTTTTGCTGCCGATGGCCCGGCTGAGTTCTTGGAAATAGGCTTCAGAGAGGAAAACTTCCTGAATTTCTCCTAAAGCGGAAAAATAGAGAATTCCCCTGGCATCCAGGCCATAGTTTTGTTTCACCAGCCATATATAGCTCTCCATCTGCACTTTATAGGCCGAGAGGCTGTTTAGATTGCGATCGGTTTTGTAGTCAATGATGATCCATTGGTCGTTTTTATCTTTCATCAGCAGATCAATAATGCCGCTAACTATCAGGCGATGGCTGTCGGAACGTAGTTCGCCGCTGACAGGCAATTCCGTATAATTTTCTGCGGCGTTTTCGATGTGCTTAGCAAAGGGATGCTTCCAGTAGGCTTCATCCAGTGCCTGCAGCTCGGGAAGCAATTCGCTACTGTGAAATTCCCGGTAATTTTTTCCGATCCAGTTTTTTAGCTCGTTTTCGTTTTGAGGAAAGCGCCATTGCTTTTCCCGCATCAGGTGAAATAGTGTTCCCAGCACCCGGGCTTTGCTTTCTCTCTCCGTTACAAAATTGGCTGTTTCATAGCTGATTTTGTCACTGAGCAGCTCCATCAGCTCGTGAGGATTGAGATGCAGCATTTCCGGCAGCTTTGGAATCTCAGGGATTTTTGGTAAAGGCAGCTCCGCTGCACTGATTTCAGTTTCAGGGATATCTGAGATTTTTTCAGCTTTGAGAATCTGCTGCAGCTTTGCTGCTTCGTAAAATTCTTTCTCCCTAAAGCTCAGGCCAGGCATTCTGCTGATTTTCTCAGAAAAGGCGCTAAGGCTATTGACTTTCTCGAGTTTGTTCTCGTCAGACATCAATCCTTTCATTATTTTGGAGACCCAGATGCTTTTGCGGTCTATGGTTTTGTATTTTGCTGGCGCTTTGTTGTTTTCGCTCTCTGTTTCTTCGCTTTTGGGATTCAGCGCGGCATCTCCCAAAAACCAGATTTTAAATTCCGCACGGGTGACAGCCACGTAAAATAGCCGCTTATCTTCTGCTTCTTCTTCCCGATTCAGTTTTTCTTTCAGTTTTTTCAGTATAGCGCCGTTGTTATCTTCGGCTTTGATAAAGAGTTCATTTTGTTTTTGGCCTTGCTGGTTTTTCAGCTCAGCGATGGCAATGGGGTCACTTTTGGGTTTGGGTTTTAGCGTTAGATTGGGCAGCACCACGGTTTTGAATTGCAGACCCTTGGCTTTGTGGATGGTCATCACCTGGATTTTAGCTGTTCCCGGCAGGTCCGCTTGAGGGCTCTTATTTTCTGGCTCGGCAAATTGCTGTTCAAGGTATTGAATAAGTCCACTGAGCCCCAGACCCTTATTTTGGAGAAGCTGCAGCTCATCGGCCACTTTGTGCCAATTGGCCAGCCTTTGGCGATTGTCGGTCTCGCTGACATAACCCAGAATCCGGTGGCCAGAGGCCAGCAGCTCTGGCAGCCAGGTCATGATTGGGTCTTTTGCCGCTCGTTTGCGCAGTTTTTCTAAACCCAGATAATAGTCTTTGCCAAACTCACTTTCACCCAGCGCCTGATAGAGGGAGATTTCTTTCTTTTCCCTGAGAATTTCTATCTCCAGATCAGAAAGCAAAAAAAGCGGTGAACGTAGAAGTCCCAGGAGCGGCAGCTCATTGCCTTCCGGATCCGCCAGAACTTTCAGCAGATGATAGATATCAAAGGTCTCTTGCCGCGAATAGAGCCCTCGTCCGCCGATGATCTGATAATCAAAGCCAGCTTCATTGAATGCTTGCTGATAGCTGCTGATTTCTGTAAAACTGCGCAAGAGAACGCCTATATCGGGAGAATCACTGTGGGTAGCTTCGATTGCGCTACGGTTTTTTTCGAGCCATTGCTGGGCTTCGCGAATAGCTTCGGCGCAATGGATCGCCGGTGTATAAAAGCTCTTTTTCAGGCTCTCGCTGCAGCCCCAAAAATCAAAGTGTGCCACTGAATCGCATTCTTTATATTTAAAATCTTTGCGTTGATTCTTTTTGTGAACCTCGGCGTGTTCATAAACCACGTCATAGTCGGCCTGGGCTTCTTCTTTGGAAAGCAGTTTCTCAAAGAGCGGCTTAAAGAGCTGTTCATTAAGCTGGCTGCTGACGCGAAAACTGCCCAGCAAGGGGAAGTTGATGATATTTTTGTCTAACTGTTTTCGCAGGCCATTGAGGACCCGCACATCGGCTTGCTGAAAGCTATAGATGCTCTGCTTGCTGTCGCCGACGATGTAAAGCCCTTTTGTGGGCCACTCTTCTTTTCCTTTTCGAAAAAGGGCGCTGATGAGCTCCCAGCGTAGCGTATTGGTATCCTGAAATTCGTCAATGAGTATATGCTCAAACTGCTTGCCGGCGTCTGCGGCTAGTTTTGGATTGCCGGTGAGGAGCGCTGCAGCTTTTTCGATTATGATATTAAATGTATATTGATTCAGCTCGTTCATTTTGGCTAGTTTGGCTTCTCGAAAACGATGAAAGAGACGAAGCAGCGCTTTGAGCCTGGGCAGAGTTTTTTTGTCTTCTTCATTGGGAACGCTGAGGATTTTCTCTATGGGCAGCTCATTTTGCATCTTTTGATATAGCTCTCCAAGCTGGGGATTCAGTTTTTTCCCTTTTCCAAAAAGGATGCTGTTATAGCCGTCATTAGTCTTTTTGAGAAGGTTTTCAGCAATCCAGTTCAGAAATTGAAGCCGTGCCTGAACGTGGTCATCAGTCCTGCTGAGTTTTAGAAATTTCCGACGGACATTCTCAAGAGTCATCGCCTGTTTTTCAGTAAGATTTGGGAAATAGTATTCAAAATTCTGAAAGACTTCGGACCATTTTTCATTCCAGAGCTGAGCATCAAACATGGGCAGATAGTTTTCCAGCCACTTGCGCCACAGTTCATCCTCACTATGCGTTTCCAAATGCTCAGCCAATGGGCCCAGCAGCGCATAGTGATTTTCTAAAAATTTGAGCATTTCCGCGATGCCGTGGACCGAGTAAACAGCCAGCAATGTATAGAGGTCCGGATCTGATTTTTGGGTGCCGGCTAAGATCATTTGCTGAAAGCAATCTTGAAAAAGATGATTGGCGGCGCTTTCATCCAGCACTTCAAAACGGGGGTCCAGTTCGGCTTCCTCTGAATACTCTCGCAATAGTGTGCTGCTAAAGCTGTCGATAGTGGTAATACGGTTTTGCCCAAAGCTTAGAAGGAGCTCCTGAGCAGTGGCTTCGTCGGCCTGACGAAGATAAGAAGCATATTCGGGCATATCTATCAATAAATCAGATTTTTTTTCAATAAGAATTTGCTGGAGTTCCTGAAAAATACGGGATTTCATCTCGGCAGCGGCCTTTCGTGTGAAGGTCAGCACCAGAATATTGCCATGCTTGCAGCGGGGCCACTTTTGCTCCTTTAGAAAATCATCAAGGATAGCACAATACCTTTTAGAAAGGTGCCAGGTCTTCCCTGTGCCGGCGCTGGCCTGTACCAGACAGTTTTGATCAAGGGTTGAGATATCGGTGAGTCCGCTTAAAAGTTGCATCAGAATACTCCTGTTTTATCATCAGAAAAATAAGCTGTTCCAGGCATATTCCCAACGAATAATTCAAGAAAAATCACTAATTGGCAACAGTTCGCTTGATAAATCATAATTATTATCTTATTTTCCTTTCGAAAAGAAAATGGAAAGAGAGAGCAAAATATGGAGTTTTATAGCAGATACTATGGTGAGTATGCCTATTTTCGGGTAAAGGACCTGAATCTAGATGTGCTTGGAACCATTCGTTTTAAAAGAGAATTAATTGCAGCGGCTGCTTTCAATGAAGAAGTAAAAAATTTTATTTTACAGTTTCAGGATGTCACATTCAATGATTTGACAAGCTTCAGCGCCTTAATGTTTGCCCGTCGCTATACTTTGGGAAAGGGCGGACGAGTCGTTCTGGTCACGCCAAAGCCTAAGGTCACCAATCTGATAAAGCTGGCGAAGCTCGAATATGCCTTTGACATCATCGAAACAGAAGAGGCATTTGAAACGATGCTGCAGGGCCTGAAAGAGACATACGGAGAGCCGGAAGATGTGGACCCGCTCCTGGGAGAATATTCTGGCAGCGAAGCTCTGAAAGCGCCAAAGAAATTTGATTTCGAAGACGATTTTAAATTTATTGAATAGCAATGTTGCTGCGGCTTGATCTGTGGCTTTTTACATTGATTAATCAAAAACTGACGGCTCTTTGGGCTGATCAGTTTTTTTTGTTTGTCAGCAGAGATGCTGTGGTTTTTGTCCCTGTTTTAGCGCTTTTTATCTGGCTGGCGCTCTTTCAGGAAAGGCGAGGTCGTATTTTGCTGATATTGCTGATTTTGACTGCCACAGCAACAGATATGACGGCCTACCGCATCTGGAAGCCCACATTTCAGAGGCTTAGACCCTGTCATGAGCCGGCGGTGAAAGCAGAAATGCGCCAACTGGTAAAATGTGGCGGCAAATATGGAATGCCCTCCAACCACGCGAGCAATTTTTGGGGCGCTGCTATACTGCTGGTTCTTTTTTATCGCCGCTGGTGGCTTCTGTGGGGAGGCTTTGCCGCTCTGATTGCCTATAGCAGGGTTTATATCGGCAAACACTATCCAGCAGATGTGATAGTCGGTGCATTTTATGGCGCTCTTATTGCGCTGCTCATCTATTATTTGTGGGTTAGCATTCGCTCTCGCTTAGAGAAGCAGGAGAAGTTCTGGCTGTCGATAAGGAGAAGCGCTTGAACAGGTTTTTAGATTATTAACATAAAGCCTTCTGCTTTCCCGATCATCTGAAAAAATGAAAGGCAGCAAAATGAAATTATTAGAAAAATATTTAGCAGCGCTGGTCAATCTTTATGGCATTGTTCACTATGAAAAGATTTTAGAAATTTATAATTCTCAAAATAGTGAAAAGCTTGAAGCAGACGAAATAAAAAATATTATCCCGAAACCCGGCGAGTATCTTGATGTAGGTGTCTATGTCTATGGATACGGTGACTATTTCGTAATTGAAGCCATTGCGCTTTTCGACGATATTGAGGAGATAATGGCCCAAAGCGAAGGGAAGCCTTTTTTTATTCCTGAAAAAGATGAGCTTTTAAAATTTGCTGATTCCTTTTACAATGGGCCGAATCCCCATTTTGATGCACTCATAGATTTTTCTCGCAGAGAACTTTTTCCGAATAATCTGATGCTTGCTGAAAGCCTTGCCATAGAAGCGGCGGCGCTTTTCCGCGCAGATGCCAGTATAGATATTGTGCTTGAGCTGTATTTGAAAGAAGGACTGGCAATGAAAGATGAAGGGAAAATGGGTATGCTGTTGAGCCTCATGGTAAATTTGAAAAACAATTCGCGCATCTGGGCTAATCGTGGATATACGCCGGAGGAGCTATCCCAAAAACATGGGGGGTCTTCACTGCGCCTGTCAATGCACCCAACACCGGATACTCTTGACCTTTATTCATCGCCACGGGCACCGGTTCGGCGAACGAAAATTCCTCGGAATGCACCCTGTCCCTGCGGCAGCGGGAAAAAGTATAAACATTGCTGTCTGATAAAAGAGAACTGATTTTCTTGCGAAGACAGCCCCTTATTATGGCGTTTTTTGTTGTTTTGTTTAATTGAACGGATTTCTGTAAGTTTCACGGTGAAAAAAAGATTCTTTCCAAAACAGTTTACTGAGAGAATTAGAGCAAGGGCTTTGCCGTCTTTTCGGTGCTGCTTATCTCCTGTATTGACAGTTTTGGCATTTGTTTTGATTAGCGGCTGTGCTGAGCCGGGTCTGCCACCAGAGAAAAAGCCGCCGCTGCAGATGCTTGATACACTGGTTTGTCTTGATGACCCAGAGCGGATTGAGATTGTCACCTGGAATATTCGCAATTTTCCCCGCAGCGACGTGACGGTAGAGCGCCTGGCCGAGCTCATCTCCATTCAGCAAGCTGATATTTACTGCATTCAGGAAGTGATGGATTACGATGCCATTCTTGAGCTGCTGAGTCTGATAGAGGGCTACGAGGTGGTGCATTCTCAAAGAAGCCGCTATATGGGAATGGCGACTCTCTACCAATCCGCTGAATTTACGATACTAAACACCAGGGAGCTTTTTCTGGAAAATTTGTATCCTTTTGCTTCCCGCCCGCCGCTGAAAACCCTGATTCGCCGTGGCGATTTTCAGTTTGAGCTCATCAACTTGCATATGAAATGCTGTGATGACGGCATCGCCAGACGTGAAGAAGCGTGTGAGATACTTTACGAATATCTGACAACAGAGGCCGATAGCAATATCATTGTTGTTGGTGACTGGAATGATGATTTTAGCACGGCTACCGGGCGAAGGACAATGAAAGCTTTTTTGGAGAATCCTCAACAGTTTCGCTATGTGACGGAAGAATTAGCTTTCCATAGTGAGAATATTTGGGACAGCTATCCATCATGGCCCAGTTTTTTAGACCATATCCTCATTGGGAAGGCGCTCTTTGATGAAGATGAAAGCGCCACGTCAGCTACACTGCGCCTTGATAAAGTCATCAGCGACTATTTTACAGTCTTTTCTGATCATCGCCCGGTCTATTGGGAATTTCAGCCCTGAGACGACTGGATACACCGCATTTTCTGCAAAGTATAATATTTTTGATGCAGAATGAGTGTTATCTTATAAAAAATTGATTTATGCCGGAAAAAGTTTGGCTCGAAAGATAAAAAAAAACTGCCCCCAGCAGGCAGAGCCCAGCATAGAGATAATCCAAGGTGAGCTTTTCTTTGAGATAGAGAAGGGTAAAAGGGACAAAAACCGAGAGGCTTATGAGTTCCTGGAGAATTTTAAACTGCCCAACGGCCATCACTTGGTGGCCGATACGATTGGCTGGCACCTGGAGCAAATATTAAAAAAGGGCAATGCCCCAACTGATTAATGCGGCAATGAGCCAATGTTTATGGGATAAATTTTGTAAGTGGCCATACCAGGCAAAGGTCATAAAAACATTGCTCAAACTCAGCATAAAAATAGTCATCAGCGGGTGATTCTTCAGTTTTTCCTCTAAAAATAGCTTGTTGTTAAGAAATCACTGCTGTCCTAAATAATCTGGAATGCTGATTACAATACTTTATTACAGTGTCTTGAAAACTGAGATTTGAGGATTCTCGGTTTAATCCCCCAAAATCTCATTTACTGCAACTATCCTTTTCTTCTTAATTTGGCTTGATCCGTCAGGGGACGGACAGGTCCAAATTAAGCAACACTTCGACTCCGCGCTTCGGCTCCGCTCAGCGACCACTCAGTGACCGCACTTCGACCCTTCGACAAGCTCAGGATACCACTCCGCTCAGTGACCGCACTTCGTCCGTCGACTG
>OMKS01002960.1_pt1 | contig 13834 bp, 16 predicted proteins | sample 1674721 | NCBI WGS metagenome assembly OMKS01 (sample SAMN06264996, study PRJEB25208) | sediment metagenome | isolation source: hot spring sediment | place: USA: California | collected 2014-09-02 | reverse complement strand
TCCAATCACGCGATAAGAGGCAAGAGGCAAGAACCGAAACCCTGCATCCTGCATCCTGCATCCTGCATCCTGCATCCTGCATCCTTACCGGTCTGCGCACGCGATGCATAAATCCACGCCGGAGATCACCACCGACACGTCTGCCATTGAGATGTTCTGGAGTTGGTCGGGCAGGGTGATGAGGTTGGTGAGGGTGGGGGTGCGGACTTTGACCCGCGCGGGTTTGTCGCTGCCGTCGCTGCGGATGTAGTAGATGACTTCGCCGCGCGGCGCTTCGGCGCGGCTGACGACTTCGCCGGCTGGGATGCGGCGCTTGGCGCGCGCTGACGTTGGCCCTTCCGGCAGGTTGGTGAGGATTTGCCGGCAGAGGTGGACGCTCTCCACCATCTCCAACATCCGCACCAGCGTGCGTGCCCATGCGTCGCCCTCGTAGCGTACAGGAACTCTGAATTTCAGTTGATCGTAGGGAGGGTATGGTGCGTCGCGTCGCAAATCCATATCCAGCCCCGATGCGCGGGCTACCGGGCCAACCACGCAGTAGCGCCGGATTTGTTCCAGCGAGAGAACGCCGATGTTGCGGGTGCGCCCTTGAAAACTGCGTTCGTTTTCGATCACGCCCAGCAGCTCTTCGAGTTGCGGTCCCAGCTTATCGAGTTGCTTCAGGATCATATTATGGTGCTCCGGCGTCAAATCGATGCGTACTCCGCCGATGACGTTCACTGCGTGAGAAACGCGCCCACCGGAGAGGTCTTCCATAATATCCAACACGATCTCGCGGTCGCGCCAGGCATACATAAAGATCGTGTCGAAACCGATGTTGCGCGCCTGTACGCCGAGCCACAACAGGTGACTGTGGATCCGCTCCAATTCACACAACAGCGCGCGCAGGTACAACCCGCGCGGGGGCACTTCTAGCCCCAACAACGCCTCGACGCCCTGGCAGAAGGTCGTTGTGTGGACGTGCGAGCAAATGCCGCAAACGCGCTCGAAGAGATGGACATTTTGCACGTAGGTACGCTCCTGGCTCAATCGCTCGAGGCCACGGTGCACGTACCCGAGACGCATCGCGCTCTCGATCACGTGCTCGCCTTCGAGCGTCAGCGAGAACGCCAACGGCTCCTTCAACAGCGGGTGCTGCGGTCCAATTGGGACGGTGATTCTCGACATAGTGTCTCCTTGTCTTTACAGCTCAGACTACAAAAGTCTAAGCGCGTACTGTGTCTTGCAGACCTATTATTCAGCGCAGGTATATGCTCAACCAGGAAACTCGTGAGACTTTTGTAGTCTCAGCAGATCGAATTTTGCTTGGTCTGGATCGCCAGATCCGGACCGGAACGGGGATCTGACGATCCCCTCGAAGCAATTTGTGATCTACTGAGTCTTTATTGGCTGTCCTGGCGTAGTGGATAGCGGACGGGTCCGCCTCCATCTGCCCAATCATCCGGCAAAAACATCGGTCCGGGCGTCTCCAGGCCCTCGAAGGTGACGCCCAACATCTCTTGAACCTCCCGCTCGTAGAACGCCGCGCCGGGAATCAGGCCGGTCAACGTGGGGATGCGCAGGTCGTCATAAGGCAACAGGACGCTCAATGTGATGCCGTAACCGCTCCAGAAGTGATAGAGCAGGCGCACGCCATCTCCTGTATCATCGCCTGTTATTGTAGATAGGTGGTAGATGTCGAATTTATCCATCAACAGCTCGACGACCGGGCGGACTTTCCCCCGTGCGAGCGCGAGAAAAGTGTCGTCCACCGGCTTGGTCTCGATGCCAAATTCCTCATCGGGAAACGCTTCTTGCAGCGTGGCGAAAATCTCTTCGAATAGATAAATTTGAGTCAGTAAACGGCTCATTTGATCTTCTCCAACAGGCGCGCCAAACCGTCGATGATGGCTTCCGGGCGGCACGGGCAGCCGAAGATGTACATGTCCACGGGCAAAACCTGGTCGATGCCCCCCAGGATGTTGTATCCGCCCTGGAAGACGCCGCCCGAACAGCTACAACTGCCCATCGAGACCACCCACTTGGGCGCGGGTATTTGCTCGTAGATGCGCAGCATGCGGTCGCGGGATTGGCGTGTTACCGGGCCGGTGCAGAGCAGGATGTCGGCGTGTCGCGGTGATGCTTCCTTCAGGATGCCCAGCCGCTCCACATCGTAGCGCGGCGTCAGCAAATCCAGTAGTTCGATGTCGCAGCCATTGCACCCACCGCTGTTGTAGTGCAAAATCCAGGGCGATTTGCGCCGCGCCCACTGCACGACTCGGTGGGTGAGGCTTGCCAGGGGATGTGTGTGGAGGTGCGTTGTTCCCGTCTCCGGAGTTAGGTATTTTGGTGCTGGGTTCTCGTTCATTCCTCCTCCTCTCCAGTCAGCACGAGGACGCTGATGCCTACACCGACCAGATAGACCATCGCCAACCGGTGTGAAGAGATGTAGCGTGGCAGCGTCGAAAGGATCAGCGCGGCGACGTGCAGGATGCCAAAGAGCAGCGCCAGCCGGAAAAATGCGTGATACGTCAGCACGCTCGGTACCGGCAGCGGATCTTCCCCACCGGTGTACGGCAGATGTTTGTTGACCGAATGTTCGCCCTTCGCCGCCAACACGCCGCCCAGGCGGTACAGCCCGTAGGCCAGCGCCAGAAAGACAAGCAGCGCGACGGGTGGGCTTGACCAGAAATTCTCCATACAATTCTACCTCAGAATGTGAGTACGATCCTCACCCTTGCGAAGGTTTAGGCGAACTAAGGTTCGCACACCTTCGCAAGGGTTAAAACGATAGTACATGTCCTGCCCATTGCCACAGCGGGCCGGGGAAAATGCCGATCACAATCACCAGGATGGTGAGGGCCACCAGCGGGACGATCATCCAGCCGGAAATCTTCACGGGTGGCGGCGTGTCCTGGGTGGGCGACTGGTTTAAAGACGCTGGTGAGAAAAGCATCGCCAGGACCGGCAGGTAGTACCCGAGCGAAAGCAGCGTGTTCAACAAGAAGATGACGATACCGGCATACACCAGTCTATCTCCTGCGTGCCACACCTCTGTCAGGATAAACCATTTGCCTGTGAAGCCGGCCAATGGCGGAATCCCGATCAATCCCATAATGGCGATACTGAAGGTGAGGGCGACCAGCGGCAGGCGGCGGAACGTGCCGCGCAATTGTTCGATCGAGGTGGTGTGATCGTAGAAGTTGCAGACGCCCTTGCTGAGAAAGGCCAGTCCCTTCATCGCGGTGTGCGCTGCCAACAGGAAAAAGCCGGCCTGTACGGCTTCCGGTAGCCCATAATGCAGACCTATGCCGACGCTGAACATCACGTAGCCCAACTGTGCGATGGACGAATAGGCCAGCAAGCGTTTGGTATTCGTCTGCATCAGCGCCATCCCGTTACCCAGGAGCATGTTCAGCAGCGCGCAGCCCATCAGCCCCAAGCCCAGCTCGCGCGCCGGAAAGCCCAATCCCAGACTGAGCTTGAGCAGCACGTAAAACGGGCCGACGATGCTAGAGAGCAACGCGCTGACGCTGCTCGGCGCGCGGCCGTACGCATCCGGTTGCCACGTGTGCAGCGGCACAATCGCGCTCTTGATGCCCAATCCCACCCAGATACAGGCCATACCCGCGCGCGCCCATACGCCCGGCGCATCAATGCGCTGCGGTAGTGTCATTGCGCCAGTCTCACGGTAGATGAGCGTAATCCCCATCAACAGGGTCAGGGTGCCGACGGTGCCCATAATCAAGTACTTGAAACCGGCTTCGATGGACGTGTCGGTGCGGCGGCGGAAGGCGACCAGGACGTAAGCCGCGATGCTCATCAGTTCGGTGAACATGTACAGGTTGAACAGGTCCGTCGTCATCACCATGCCGAGTAGCCCGGTGAGCATCAGCAGCAACAGCGGGTAGTAGGTGCGGTAGCGGTGATCGAGCGACAGGTAGCGTCCGGAGTACACGGCCACACACAAACCCATCAGCAACGCCAGGCTGCCGACAAAGATGGCGCCCGCGTCGGCTTGTAAAACTACGCTGCCCATCCCGCTCACGCCCGCCATCGTATTGCCCCACATAAGCGCGGTGTTGCCAGGCGCGCGTCCAAGCGCCAGCAATGCGCCGAGCGCCGCCGCGAAGACTAGCGCCGTCAACGCTGCCAACCACTCGTTGCGCGACGTGATCAGGCGCGCGACCAGGTAGATCGCAAATGCCCCGCCGACCAGGATGATGAGCGGAAGAACGACGCCGATGTTATCAGGACTCACCAACGACCTCCGAGCAGCATGGGCAATTCGTGCGCCACCCAGTCGAAGAGCGGGCCTGGGAATATCCCTTCGACAATCGCCAGCACGGCCAGCACCACGGTTGGCACGACCATCGCCAGCGGTTTCTTGGCGCGTTCGGGGACAAGGTCAGAGTCCGGCCCCAGCGAGGTATTCGTGGCATTCGTAGTTTCTGTGGGGGCATTGCCAAGGAAGATGCGGCTGCCGAACCACAGCGCGTAGGCCACCGTGAGCAAGGATCCGAAGATGGTGATGACCGACAGCGCCATGTAGGGCGTCTCCAACCCGCCCGCAAAGATCATCCACTCGCTGTTGAAGACGCCTAGCGGTGGCACGGCGATGATCGCCAGGATGCCGATGGCGGCGCAGGCCGTGGAGACCGGCATCCGGCGCGCCAACCCGCCCACTTCGTCGATGTTGCGTTTGCCGGTCACATAGACGACCAGGCCGACGACCATAAAGAGCAATGCCTTGACGATAGCGTGGTAGATAACGTGCAACGTTGCCCCGGCAATCCCGTTGTAGGTCAGAGTACCCATCCCGTACAGAATGTACCCCATCTGGCTGACGCTGGAGTAGGCGATGATGCGCTTGATGTCGCGCTCGGCCAGGGCCATCAGCGCGCCGTAGATTTCGGAAAGGATGCCCAGCACCATCATCGGGACGGCGAACGGCTGCATCTGCTCCATACTGAAGATACTCATCGGGAAGCGTAGGATGCCGTAAGCGCCCATGCTCAACATCGCCGCCGCCAACATAATCGTCACCGGCATCGGTGCGACGGTGTGCGCGTCGGGCAGCCATAAGTGCAGCGGGAAGATCGCCATTTTGACGCAGAAGCCGAGGATGAAGAGCGTGATCACCGTTGTCACCATGCCCGGCGCGAGTGTCACACCCGCCCGCAGTGCGGTGAAGCGGTCGGTGCCGGTGGCGTCGTAGAGAATGACCATCGCCACCAATACCATCAACGATCCCAAGTGGGTGAAGATGAAGTATTTGAGCGCCACCGCCCGCCGCGAGGGGCCGCTGCCGTGACTGTGCCCCCACACGAGGATCAGCGCGCACGAGGCGAGCAGCATCAGCTCCCAGAACGTATAGAAGAGCACCATGTCGTCGGCCAGCGTCGTACCCGCCATACCCACCGAAAACAGCAGTAGCAGCGCGTAGAAATAGGAGACGCGCTCGTCATGCGGCTCGCTGCCCCAGGCGTAGATGATCGCCAGCAGCGTTACCACACCCTCTGTGATGGCGAAAGGCAACGTCAGCCAATCGATGTGCAAGTCGAACTCGATCCCCGCTGCCGGTATCCACGTGAGGGCGATGGCCGGGACTTCTCCGCGCTGGAGCGCGGGAATCAACGAGAACATCGCCGCCAGCGAGAGCGCCGCCGCGCCGCCGGCCAACCAGCGCGCTGCCGGACGCAAGCGCCGGGGAAAGATGAAGAGCGCCAGCGCCGTCAGCAGCGGCGCCTCGATGATGAGCAGCAACTCGATAGTACTCAGGGTCATATCTTCACCATCCTTGCCATACCAATATGGTTATGATGACCAGCAATACGATGAAAACCCATTGCAGATTGGCGCGCAACCGCCCGGTGTGCCGTTTTTGCACCCACCGGCTGAGCGCGAACACACCCCTGGTGGTCCCGCGAAGCGTGCCTTCCAGCCCTTGTTGTTCCACTACCCGGTGCAGCAACTCCGCCGCGCCGACGAATACGCGTGGCGTCCACGTCACCACCCGTTCCAGGAACCCGATCTCGAACCAGGTGCGCAACCCTTCCGCCAGTTTGGACAATCCACTGTCGAGGCGCTGCACTTGCTTGGGCGTTTCCGGTTCCCACGCCTGGCTTACACTGTGTTTCCACGCATTTCGGGCCGCTGCCAGATAGCGCCCGCCTATCAAGACGACGAGGACGGCGAGGAGCATCACCGCGGGCCAGGGAACAAGTGCGGAGCGTGTCATTTCCCACAGAACCGGCAGCGTGGGCCGGAATATCCCTGCCTGTATCAGGCTTCTGGTTAAGGTAACCCTGATGTAAGCTGTCTGCGCCAATTGCCACACCAGATAGGCATTGAACCCGGTGAGCGCTACACTACCCAGGCCAATCAGCGCGCTTCCTATGCGCCGCCGGCGCGACGCTTCGGCCTGAATCACGTCGCTGCCCCACAGAAACAGCAGCCGCAACGGTGTCATCACCACCAGGAGCGTCGCGATCAGCCCCTGTAGCCCTTCGGCGGCGAGACAGAGCGCCAGCCCGCCTTGCGCCGCGTTGAGATAGACCAACGCCGGGCGCAAGTCACGCTTAACCAGGGCGATCACGGTGACCAATATGATCCCGCCGAGGCTCAACCACAATACCCACGCCCTCAGCGCCGGGTGTTGGGAGAGCAACGGCGTGATGCGGTAGAGCAGATACAGTCCCAGGTTGGGCATCACCGTCGCGTAGGTCCAACCGTGCGAGGCGGGATCGAACTGTTCGGCAACCTGCTGCCAGCCCTCGAAGGGCCACGCGCCGACCTTCACCCACACGGCCAGCACAAACCCGATGATGACCCAACTGAGGCGCGTCGCGCTCAACGTTGCGCCGGATTCCAGGGCGGGTCCGATGTCCAGTGTCCCGGCGGCGTTCATCAGAATGAGCATAGCGAGCAGGAAGCCGGTGTCGCCCACGCGCAGCACCAGATAGACGAACTTCGTCAGGCGTGGGCCAGCATCTCTGGCAAGCGTGAGCAGGGGGACCAGGGCGATGCACACGCCCGCGATTTCGAGCGCCACGTAGCGTCCCAGGAAGTGCCCGGAGAGGAAGGCCGAGTTCGCTGCGGCCAACGTCAGCAGCAGCAGGCTGGATGCTGAGGTGCGGGGGGAGGGTAGACGGTAGGCGGTAGACGGGAGACGGGAGGGAGAAGGGACATTGCACATCAGGAGGGACAAGAAGGCGGCGGCGGTTGTGACCAGCGCAGCGTTCAGCCCCGTTCTGGCGAGGGAGAACGTCATTGGGCCGGCGTTGGGCAGCCAGGTAATTTGGAAGGGCACGTCCTGCTCGCCGTTGAGGGCCAGCGCTGCCGCGCATACTGTTGCCAGGCCGGTGATCACCAGGGCGATGCGGCGTCCGGCAATGCGCCGTCTTGGCGCGGATGGTGTGAACAGCAGCCCGCCGAGAAGCGCGGCGCCGCTCAACAGCGGAACGAGGATTAGGCCAGTAAGCCACACACCTGACATCGTCTAACCCCGTAACCGGTTGAGGTGATCGACGTCGCCGGAGGGGTAGTGCCGGAAAACGTTCACGATCAGCGCCAGCGCGACCGCAATCACGACGGCTTCCACGATCAGGGCCGAAATCACCATCGACTGCGCGAACTGCACATCCTGGTGTATCCGTCCGGCCTGAATCAGTCCGAACGTTACACCCTGAAGCATAATCTTCAGACCCACCACTTGCTTGATGGCGCTGCGTTGCAACAGCAGCCCACCCAGGCCAATAAAAAAGAGCAGCGCGCTGGCTGCCGTGTTGATCGTGTCAATCCAGGGCGATGTCATCACCTATCTCTATCCCTCAGGTTTGCGTTAGCACGTTTCAACGTCTCCGCGTCATTCGGATACGGTTCACCATGTTTCGGCAGCACCGCTGCGACGCCCAGCGCGCCAACAAAAATCAACGTCACCTGCACCAGCAAATCGAGGCTGCGTTGTTCCCAGAACCACTCGCGGAAAACGTTACTGGCGGCCGTAGTCGACGCATCTTCAGGTATTGCGCTAAAATACGAACCAATCAGCAGGCCGGCGATCAACAGGATGGCGACGACGGTCATTTGTAAAGTGCGTTCACGGTTCATCGGGTTGTTTCTCCATAGAAGCGGTGAGGCTGATGGCGACGATGAACAAAACGCTGATCAAACCCGCGCCGACGCTCAACTCGAACCCGCCCGCGTAGGGCGCGTCGAGCATAAAGTACAGCGTTGCCAGGGCCGCGCTGCCTACGCCGAGTGCCACGGTCGCACGTACCAGGTTCTTCGCCGCCAGCGCAATAATCGTGCTGGCGATGAGAATCAAGACAAGTAAACTGTAGGCAATGAGTTGCATAGGTAATTCCCTGGACACTTACAGCCGGTGCACCTTCTTGACCTCAGCGACGACGGCGCGTGTGCGCTCACTGACGTACTCGCGGGCGGCGTCGCTCAAGAACGGCGTTTCGTGATCGCGTAGCCATTGCCCGCCGTACCGGGCGCGGTAATTCGGCGGCAATTCGTTGGGGAACGTCTGCCCCGACATCACACCGAACGCCAGCGTCCACGAACGTGGCACGACGTCGAGATTGTAGCCGCCGCCGCCGAGCGCCAGCCAGCGTGGGGACAGCGTGTCGAACGCTTCGTAGAGCGCCGTCTGCCCGGCAGTGGTTAGCGCCAGGTGCGCCAGCGGGTCTTTGTAATGGGTGTCCACTCCGAATTGCGAAACGACGACGTCCGCCGCGAACCGCTCCAATAGCGGCGGTACGATTTCGTTGAACGCCCACAGATACGTCTCGTCATCCGTGTCGGGGAGTAGCGGTACATTGACGGCGTAACCCTCACCCTCGCCAACGCCGGTGTCGTGGATGAAGCCGGTGCCGGGGAACAACGTGCGGCCATCCTGGTGCAGCGAAATCGTCAACACACGGTCGGTGTCGTAGAACAGCGCCTCCACCCCGTCACCGTGATGCACGTCCAGGTCCACGTAGACGACGCGTAACCCCTGCTCCACCATCCATTGGATGGCGACCGCCGGGTCGTTGAAGACACAGAAGCCGGATGCGTAGCTGCCCATCGCGTGGTGCATCCCGCCGCCATAACTGAAGGCTACGTCGCACGCGTCGTCCACCAGCAGCTTTGCGCCAGTCAACGAACTACCGGCCTTCAGGCTCTCCGTCTCGTACATCTCCGGGAAGATGGGATTGTCGCCTGAGCCGAAACCGTAGCGCATCGGCGAAATATATTCGCGGGTCTCCGTCCACGCGCCGCCCTCGCTCAAGATGCGCACCACCTCAATATAGTTGCGCGAGTGGACGAAGGCCAGTTCGTCTTCGGTGGCGGGTGGCGGTTCGATAACCTGCACGTTGGGCGCGGCGAAGGCGCCGTATTCTTCCAGTAACTCGAACGTGCGCCGCAGCCGCTCCGGCTTGAGGGGATGTTGCTTCCCGTGTCCGTGTTCCCAGAGGGCCAGCGTTGAAAGGAAGACGGCGCGTCTTACCGCGGGTTTTTCGCTGGAATTCAAGTCAACACTCCTTTTCCCATTCTATTCGTCCGTTCCCCCGGAAGTATAGACTGAGGCGCGCGGAATGTCAAACTCACGTTTCGTCTTTTTTTGTGACAGATGGGCTGTATTTCAGACTTGCTGGACTATTCGAGTCTGTGAGGCAGATACCGCTGTATCGACGTAGGCCAGTCGCGCGCCGTCCGGCGCCCAGGTGACGTAGTGGCCGGGCGTGGCGTGATCGGCGAAGAGCGGCGTCGTGGCGTGACTCTCCGCGTCCAGCCGTTGGCGCTTATTTGAGCGCCTCGACGACAGCGGTTACATTATAGCGCATGTATGCCAGATACGTTGCCGCGTCGCCGTCGGGCGCGGTGAGCGAACCGGTGTAGACGAAGACTAACTGCATCCCGGTATCTTCGGCCACGCGCTGCGCCAGCGCCGGATTGACGGTGCTGCCGACGAAGATGGCCGGGACGTCGTAGGCGCGGGTGGCGTCTTCGAGCGCGGCCATCTCTCGCGCGGAAGGTTGCGCCAGTGTGCTGTAGCCCGGCACGACCGCGCCCAACTGCTCCAGCCCATAGTGCGCGGCGAAGTACCCGAAAACCACGTGATCCGTGACCAACACGCGGCGCGCTGCCGGAATTTGCGCGATCTGTTCGACGATCCACGCATCCAGCGCGGTCAGCTCTCGCCGGTAGGCGGCGGCGTTGGTAATGAAAAACATTTTCAATAACATAGCAAAAAAAAGCGCGCTGGCTTACGCCATATCGCGCAGCCCGGCGCGCCGGGCCACTTTACGGGAGGCCGGCCCTGTTACGTCACACGCTATCCGTTCTGTGCGCGTCCGGGTCGGTTGTCATTTCGGCGTTTTCTGCCGTTCTTTTATTGCGTCGCAGGCGCACCAGGGTGAACGCCAGGGCCACCGGCCAGAAATGTAGCAGCATCGGCCCGCCACACTCTGGACAAGGGAGCAACCCCGCGCCCCACAATCCGGCGATCCCCAGCCACGATTTGAACGCCTTCCCCTCGAGTCGCGTGCGGATTTCCCGGAACATCACGCCGCCTGCCCCATCTGGCACTCCGGGCACAAGCCGCTCAATTCCAGCAAATGCGCGGTGATGGTGTATCCCGTCTGCTGCCGGACGCTTTCGACCAGCGCCTCCAGCCCGTGGCACGGAAACTCGATCACGCGATGGCAGCCTTCGCAAATCAGGTAGTGACGGTCGCTGCCGGCGCTGGCGTAACTGTGGCAGCGGTGTTCGCTGTGGACGCGCCGCACCAGCCCCAACTCGTTGAGCAGCTCGAGCGTCCGGTAGACCGTCACCAGTCCCAGCGAGGGGTAGAGGGCCTTGCCCCGGGCGTGGATCGCCTCAGGGTTTAGCCCGGCGTCGTTTTCTGCCAACACTTGCAAGACGGCCAACCGGGGCTGCGTGAGCTTGTACCCGGCTTCGCGTAATGCCTGCGCCATCGGCGTTTGTTTTGAATTGGTCATCGTTCCTCTTATTGAAAAAATATTTCAATACGTTGGACATTGTAACATAGCAAATGCGATTGTCAAAGCGGGTTATTACATCAACAACAAGCTGACGGCCATCACCGCCATGCCGGCAACCAGGCCGTAGATGCTGTCGTGGCCTTTGCCGTAGGCGCGGCTGGTGGGCAGCAGTTCATCAACGCTGATGTAGACCATAATGCCCGCGATGCCGGCAAAAAGCACGCCCATAATCTGGGGCGGGATGACGCCCTCAGGCCCGCCGACAAACAGGCGCAAGGCGGCATAAGCGACCAGCGCTCCCACCGGTTCGGCCAGGCCGCTCAAGAGCGAGTAGATGAAGGCTTTGCGGCGGTCGCCGGTGGCGTAGAAGATCGGCACGGCGACGCTGATACCTTCGGGGACGTTGTGCAGGGCAATGGCAATGGCGATGGCGACGCCGAGGGCGGGGTCCTGCAGCGCCGCCAGGAACGTCGCCAGCCCCTCCGGGAAGTTGTGAATGGCAATCGCCAGCGCGGTGAATAATCCGGTGCGCATCAAATCGCCGTTTTCGTCATCCGCCGCTTCCTTTTTGGGTTTTTCAGTCGCCGGTTCTGGCGCGGCGTCGACGTGGAGTTGGGCGGTTTCTTTGGCCGAGTGGACTTCGTGCGGGTTCTGTTTCTCAGGGATGAGCGTGTCGATCAGGCCGATGAAGAGGATGCCGGCGAAGAACGCGCCGACGTTGATCCAGTCTCCTAGCGGCGCGCCATAGGCGACGAGCAGTTCCTCGGCGCCTTTGAAGAAGATTTCGACGAACGAGACGTAGAGCATCACGCCGGCGGAAAAGCCGGTCGCTACCGACAAAAAGCGGTAGTTGGTACGTTTGGTCAGAAACACGAAGATGCTGCCGATGCCGGTCGCCAAGCCGGCGGCGAGCGTCAGTCCCAGGGCGAACCATACGCTAGAGGTCATTGTGTTATCTCCTGTTTCGACGGGTGTATACCAACCGTCAAATGTTCCATTTCACCACGGAGACACAGAGAACACGGAGTTTTCTCTGTGTTCGCGGCAATCTTGCCGCCGTGTCTCTGTGGTCAATTTCTAGCGCCATCATACACAAAATTACTCGATTTTACAAGTTGTGTAGCGTGCGACGCGTGGTTTCAAGCGTGTGGCAGGCTTTTCTTACGGAGTTACCTGGTTGCGTCCCCAACGTCAGGGGCGAGTAAACCCTGCGTGTGAGGGTGCTTGACAGTCAAAGCTCTGTCGCTACAATGGCGACGTTGATAATGTGAGAAGGTGAGAGAACGTCTATGAGAGAACGTCTATGACTCAGTTTACGGTAAGCTCTGCCGGACCGGTGATTGCGGTGGTCGATGGGATGGGGGGCGGAATCGGCGCGCAGATTGTGGCGCAATTACGGCAAGAGCTACCCCTCGAGCTTGAGATCCTGGCGCTGGGCGCTAACGCCATCGCCACGCAGAAGATGATGCGAGCGCGGGCCAGCCGGGGTGCCAGCGGCGAAAACGCCATTCGTGTCTCGATCAACGAGGCCGATTTCATCCTTGGCCCTATCGGCGTGGTCGTTCCTAACTCGATGATGGGCGAGATCACGCCGGAGATTGCTATTGCCGTCGCCGGCGCACGTGGGCGCAAGGTGCTGTTACCCGTCGACCAACCACACTTCGCACTGGTGGGCATCGAACGGCAGGCGCTCACCAAACAGATCGGTGCCGCCATCGACCTCATCCGGCAGACGTTAACTGAGAGTGCCGACCTGCGCAATTGACTTTGTATTTTGTCAGCAGATTAAGCGGATTGAGCAGATTTTGAAATTAATCTGCTGAATCTGCTCAATCTGCTGACAGAAAAAAGCCTAGAGTATTCACTTCAATAGCACTATTCACAGGTTGAAAATTGACAACGAGGTCGATTGTGTTATAGTGTCATCCGCTGGCATGAAGCCGGCATTTTGGTGTAATGAAAACGCCACGAAACAGCCTGGAGGCTGTGCGTGGCGTTTTTTTGTAGCTATCTTTTCCGTGAGGTTTAACCAATGACGCATAGCGTAACACAAAAACACTATCTTATCACCGGCGGCGCGGGTTTTTTGGGGATCAACCTCATTCGCTACCTGCTCCGGCAGGGCCATACCGTGACCTCGTTGGATATCGCCGCTTTCAAGTATTCCGACGTCGTCGAGCAGGTCCAGGTCATTCAGGGCGATATCCGCGACATGGACGCCGTTGTGCGGGCGATGCAAGACTGCGACGTCGTCGTCCACGGCGCGGCGGCGCTCCCGCTCTACCCCCACAAAGACATCTACACCACCAACATCGACGGCACGCGCAACGTTCTCGAAGCCGCCTGCCGGCAGGGGATCGAGTGCGTCATCCACATCTCGACTACGGCGGTTTACGGTATCCCCGACCATCACCCCTTGCTGGAAGACGATCCGCTGAACGGCGTTGGTCCTTATGGCGAGACTAAGGTGGCGGCCGAGGCCATCTGCCGCGAATATCAGGCGCGGGGGATGTGCATCCCTGTCCTGCGGCCAAAATCCTTCATTGGCCCGGAGCGGTTGGGTATCTTTTCCCTGCTATACGAATGGGCCAGAGAGGGACACAACTTCCCGATTCTGGGCCGGGGCGATAACCCCTACCAGTATCTTGACGTGGAGGATTTGTGCGACGCCATCTGGCAGTGCAGCATCCTGCCGTGCGACACGGTCAACGACACGTTCAACATTGGGGCCAAAACTTTCGGGACGCCCAAGACGGACTTTCAGGCCGTGCTGGATGCCGCCGGGCGCGGCAAGCGCGTCGTTCCGCTGCCGGAGAGGCCGGCAATTGTCGTCCTGCGCCTATTGGAAAAGCTGG
>OMKS01002959.1_pt1 | contig 13834 bp, 11 predicted proteins | sample 1674721 | NCBI WGS metagenome assembly OMKS01 (sample SAMN06264996, study PRJEB25208) | sediment metagenome | isolation source: hot spring sediment | place: USA: California | collected 2014-09-02 | reverse complement strand
CACCCACCCCCGCCTGGCCAGTGACCGTTTCAGTAGCGGAGGATTTGCCCGGCCCTGTAGCCGAGACCTTCACCACCATCTTGGACGAACGCACCGACCTGTTCGTGCGACAAGCGGGTGATGTGCAAGCCAGCGTGCAGGCCGACGTACAATTGAGCATCAATCCCGACGACGCCGACGCGACGATGCTGGCCGAGTGGACCTACACCCTGGTCGCCCCCTTCCCCACCATCACCGACGGCGTGACGTGGACCCACGTCATCAGCCATTGGCGAGGGCAGCCAGCCGGCCCCTTTGCCGGGCAACCCTTGCTGATGACCGAGGATACGGCCACGGTCTTGGGCGCACTGCTTGGCTCTCCCGCTGCTGGCGCCGTCGAAACGGCCCCTGCCGGAGAGATCCTCCAACGGGCGTGGGACAATCGCCCGACGTGGGCCATCGTTCCCTTCGACCAACTGGAACCCCGGTGGAAAGTGCTGTACATCGACGGCGTGTCGGTATTGGACCAACGTTTCGACATCCGGCCCTACCCGCTAACCATCCGCGTGGGCGCGACCGGGCTGCCGCGCGGCGCGGCGAAGTTCAGGGAACAATTGGAGAGACACCTCACCAACCGAGATCCCGCCAGGATGTCGGTCGTCGTGTTGACCGGTGTGACCGCCCTGACGCGGGCGACGGCCATGCGTATGCAAAGACACGGTGTGACCTATCCGGCCGAGGACATCCAGCCATGGCTCGTTGAGGGCAACATCACCCACATCAGCAACGAGGTCTCGTTCGCCAAGGATTGCCCACCGCCGGGCGACTATTACACGATGGTCTTCTGCGCCGATCCCAGTTACTTCGAGTTGCTGGAATACATCGACGTGGACGTGGTCGAGTTGACGGGCAACCACCTGCTCGATTGGGGCCTGGAGGCGATGAAACTCTCGCTCATGATGTACGACACCCATGGGATCTCTTACTACGGCGGCGGGTGGAACGTGAAACAGGCGTTGCAACCGCTGACCCTCACCCACGGCGTACATACCTTCGGTTTCCTGGGCTGCAACCCGGCGGGCCCGCGCTCCGCCTGGGCTACCGAGGGTCTGCCCGGATCGGCCCCCTGCAATTTTGGCCAACTGGCCGACCAGCTTGGCCCCACCATTCACCAACTGCGCCAAGATGGCGTCATCCCCATCGTCACGCTCCAATACCTGGAGACCTACAGTTACGAACCGACCGCTTCACAACGGGCCGAGTTCCGCGCCCTGTCCGAACTCGGCGCCGTCATCGTCAGTGGCAGCCAGGCCCACCAGCCGCAGGCTTTCGACTTCGTGGACGGCGCCTTCATCCACTACGGCCTGGGCAATCTGTTCTTCGACCAGATGCAATCGCTGGGAACGCGCCAGGAATTTATCGACCGTCACGTCTTCTACGATGGCAGACACGTCAGCACCGAACTCCTGACGGCGATGTTGGAAGATTACGCCCGCCCCCGCCCGATGACGCCAGAGGAACGTGAGGCACTGCTCACCGTGACTTTCGCCGCCAGCGGGTGGGAGTGAGGGAAAGGAGAACCCATATGACGAGCGACGGCGATCGGTCAACCAACGCAGAACGCACCCCCTCCCCGATGGAATTCGGCTCCATGCCCCTGGATCCCATCTACGCCTGGTCGCTCGTGTTGGAACCGGTAGAAGCGCTCATCGAGCATACGTCACGCTTCATCGAGCAACTGGCGCGAGAGGCTTACGAGAGGGACGAATCGTTCGACATCGACGAGATGGAGGGACGGTTCCTGGCCTTCTTCGACCGGCTGGTAGAACAGGGCACCCTCACCCGCCTGCCAGACGCCCCGCCAGAGATGGGAGGGCGCATTCTCGGTCCACGCCGCTGGTTGCGCGCCCAACGTATTCGCATCAAGCACCTGGTCGAGCACTGGCGCGAACACGGCCACCCCGATTCCCCCACCACCTAGACCCGTGCGCCGAAAATCCCTCGTCTTCACCATCGTCCTCGTCGTCGCCACGATCGCCACGCTGCTTTGCTGCCTGTGCCTCGCCGGCGGATTCACCTGGGTCGCCCGGGTCCCATCAGATTCCACTTCAGAACGCCCAGCGCCACCGGCGGCCACCCTCGTCTTAGTACCGACGTCAACGCCACCCCCCACCCCAGACCCCGAAACGAGCGAGCGCCACATCCGCATCCTGACCGAACTGTGGCACATCGTCTACGAAGGGTATCTCTATCCTGATTACAACGGCGTCGATTGGGAGGCGGTCGGGAACCACTATTACAGCCACGTCTCCCAGGGCCTCAGCGACGAGGACTTCTGGATGACGATGTATGAGATGGTCACCATGCTGGACGACGATCACTCCACCTTCCTCCCCCCTTACGCCGTCACACAAGAGGACGAAACGTTCTCCGGCGATATGACGTACGTGGGCATCGGCGTCTACGCCGCCCCCCGGCTGCCCAAATCCTACTCGGTGATTTTGGCCGTGTTCCCCGATAGTCCCGCCGAGCAGGTAGGCTTGCGCGCCCACGACCGCATCCTGAAGGTGGACCATCACCCCGCCTGTTGTCGAGACGACGGCAGTGACTACCTGTACAGGCTTTACGGGCCGGTAGGCACGCCGGTCGAACTCATCGTGCAGACGCCCGGCCATCGAGCGCGCACGGTGACGCTGACCCGCCGGCGTATCCAGGGGACGCTCCCCGTCGAAACGCGCCAACTGGAGAGAAACGTGGGATACATCTCGATCCCCACCTTCTGGGATAAGACCATCGTCCGGCGCGTGAGACAAGCGTTGCAGGATTTGACCGAGCAGCAAGAACTCGACGGCCTGCTCCTAGATCTGCGAATCAACAGCGGCGGCAGCGACATCGTGATGGAGGAGGTGCTCGCTTTCTTCACCCACGGCGCTGGCGACACGTTGGGCCGCTACGTGAACCGGTGGGGATCGATTCCCCTGGAAATCGAAGGAGAAGACGTGGGCGGTTCGCAGCGTGTGCCCCTCGTCGTCCTGGTGAGCGAAGAGACAGCCAGTTTCGCCGAGATATTCAGCGGCATATTGCAAGAGACAGAACGGGCGCAGATCGTGGGGAACACCACTGCTGGCAACGTCGAGATTACCTACGGCTACGATTTCGAGGACGGATCGCGGGCATGGATCGCCCAGGAGACCTTCCGTACCACCAGCGGTGCTGATTGGGAAGAGACCGGTATCGTCCCCGACGTCGAGATACCCATCGAATGGGATGAATTCACCGTCGAGGACGACCCGCAAATAGACGCCGCGCTGGACCTACTGGCGCCATAAAGTGGGAATGGACTGACAGGAGAACAGCAGGCCTGTTCACAAATACTATTCGTCTGCAGATCCCTCCTCGTCCTGGCCCTTGATGAGCACCTGCCAGACACCTTTCTGGACGACCTCGTCTCGCTGGTTGAGGATCGCCACGTCGAAGTAGACGAATCCGCCGCCCAGGCGCCTCATCGCCCGCTTTTTCTTGACCCGGACGCGCACACGAATCGTATCGCCGATCATGATCGGCCCGCGAAATTTCCACTCCAGGCCGGTGAACGCCTGCGCGGTACCCTCGATGAAACCGGAACGCGTCGTCAACCCACTGGCGATCGAGAGGCCCAACAACCCGTGGGCGATACGGGCGCCAAACAGCGTCCCCTGGGCGAACTCGGCATCGGTGTGCAACTGATTGTAGTCCCCAGAAAGCCCGGCGAACTGCACCACGTCGGTCTCGGTGATGGTCCGGGCTGGCGTCTCCAACTCGAACGCCTCCTCAATTTCCTCGAAATAAAGTCCCCGCTGATACGTCACTTCACTCATCATCCCTCCTTACGGTTTAAATAACGGGAAAGAAACCTGACAGCCTTTACGCCAGACAACAGCTATGATCGCGATGCCCACTAAGGCCGCTAATGTCAGGGGAATGTCGTCCAAGCGAGATAACGTAATCAGCCACACCCACACACTCGCCCCGACGAACGCGAGCAACGCGGTTTTGGGTGCAAAGCGTGGCAGAGCCAACAGCAACCCAAGCAACGTCGCCGCCAAGAGGAAACCGGTCGCGACATCTGGCCATGCCACGACGGTGTTGGGAATAAAGCACACCGAGCCCACGAGCAACCCAATGGCAACGCCCAGAACAATCAAAGCAGCGAGCGCTATCTTTCCGTGTAATCTCATCATCCCTCAGCACCTACCCGAGCAAAACCCATCCCGTCCGGGTGAATGCCCACGTCGATCGCGTCCAGCACCTTGAGCGTCGCCACGTCGATCACCGACACGTCATTGCTCTTGTTGTTGGCGACGTAAGCGCGATCGCCGGCGGCGTTGAACACCACGCCGCCCGGCCACAATCCCACGCGCAAGCGTTTGATCTCCCGGTGGGTTTCGACCGCGATGATGGAGAGTGTGCCGCCCTCGCGGTTGGGCACGAGGGCATAACGGCCATCCGGGCTAAAAGCGACGCGAATCGGCGTCCGGTCGAGGGGGATGCGGGACACCAGGCTATGACGCTCAGCGTCCAGCACATACACCGTGTCGTCGTCCTGGTTGGCGACGTAGATCCATTGGCCGTCGGGCGACACGTCCAATCCCTCCGGTTTACGGCCGACGGGGATGTGGATCAACCATTCGTCGGCGTCCGCGTCTAAGACCGAGACGCTGTTATCGCCGATGTTGCTGACGTAAACGCGATGGCGGCCGGGCGCTAACGCGACCATGTGCGACATACGCCGCGCCGGAATGACGTTGACCACCTGATCCGTGGCGGTGTCGATGACAAACACCTTGTTGGCGTACGTGCTGGCCAAATAGAGTTTGCCCGTCTGCGGCATCACCTTGGCCTCGTGCGGGAAGCTAAATTCGGGGTGGCGAATCGTTTCGACCATTTCCAGCGTGTTCAAGTCAAAAACCAGCACCGCGTCGGCGCCAGCACACGAGATATATGCCTTGCGTCCTTCGGGCGTCGACGCCACCTCGTGCGGGCTGCGTTCCACCGGAACCGTGCGCAGGATCGTGTGGCTCGCTTCGTCGATAAATGTGGCCGTGTCTTCATCCTTGTTCAAAACGATCAATAGATCAGTCATACGGTCGCCTCCTTTTTTAGAGATAGATTTTTTCTTAAGCCTGCTCGTGGTCGATCACAATCCACCGCTCAGCAGCGTGAGAAAAGCGCTTTCCTGCCCCAAACCGCCGGATTGTGATCCGGCGGGAGCAAGAGAGAGAAAAGGTATCTTCTCAATAAGTTGGGGAGCTGTGGCCGGTCTCCCGACCGAGCCACAGCGGGCACGGTCAGGAGACCGGCCCGAGCGAGTTTGCCCCGGTTTATTGAGATGATACGAGAAAAGCGTCCAGCCACAACCTTGATTTTAGCATCGTCGAGATAAAGACGCAACTTCTCAGCTCGCACTGGCTGCGGTATAATGATGAAGAATAACGAATGACGAATGAAAAAAGAAAAAAGCAAACGATATATGAACCTAATTCAACGCATCGGCATTCTGTACGGGCGGCTCACCGATCAAGGGGTCAAGGTGACGACGTGGTGGGCGGCCGATCATTTTGTGCGCATCCTCACCGGCGCGCCCATCCGGCGCGTGAGCCAGATCACGCCCCAACTCCACGTCGGGGGCCAGTACCGGCGGCGGGGCTGGCATCGGCTCGCCCGGCGAGGGATCACCGCCGTGGTCAACCTGCGCATCGAGTTCGACGACAACGCCGCCGGCATCGCGCCGGTTCGCTACCTCTACCTGCCCACGGTCGACGACACGCCGCCGACGCTGGATCAGCTCAGCCAGGCCAGCGCGTTCATCGCTGAAGAAGTCCAACGGGGCGGCGCCGTCTACGTGCACTGTGGGGCCGGCGTCGGGCGGGCTGCGACGACGGCGGCGGCCTACCTGGTCAGCACCGGCCTGACGGTCCGGGAGGCCTGGACGCGCATTCAACAGGTGCGGCCCTTCATCCGTCCCAAGCCTGCCCAGGTCGAACAGGTGGCGCGCTTCGCCGCTCAACGCCAGGGCCAGCCCCACCCCAATTCCGGGGACCATGCGGTCGAGTATGAGACAGAAAAAACGGGCGGGTGAAGCGCATGACGTCCACTAACCCCCTAGTTTACCTCTCTTCCGTCCAGTACTCAGGGTCGTAAGCCGGAAGCTCACACCGAAGCGGTTTGTCCACGCGATCCCCCATGGCGTAGGCGGCCTGGACCAGGGTATGGATTTGGGACGTTCCTTCGTAGATGACAGCCCCTTTTGAGTTGCGCAAGTGGCGTTCGACGTCATACTCATCGGAATAGCCGTAGGCGCCGTGGATCTGGACAGCCTCGTCCGCAGACTGGCGCGCCGCTTCGGTATTATACCACTTCGCCATGCTGGTTTCTCGCGTGTTACGGACCCCCTGGTTTTTGAGCCATCCGGCCTTCCAGGCCAGGAGTTGGGCAATGTCGAGGCGCTGTTGCATATTGGCGATCATCTGCTGCACCAGCTGGTAGGCGGCAATGGGCTTGCCGAAGGCCGGTCGCTCTTTGGCGTAGCGAACCGATGCATCGAGACAGGCCTTGATGATCCCCACGCTCCCAGAGGCCACCGCGTAACGGGCGTTGTCCAACGCGCCCATGGCGATCTTGAAGCCTTCACCTTCCTCACCCAGGCGGTGGCTCACCGGCACGCGGACGTCCGACATGTTGATCCATCCCGTGTTGCTGGCGTGAACACCCATCTTTCCCTCGATCGAGCCCGTGGTCACCCCGTCCCAGCCGCGCTCCAAAATAAACGCGGTGATCCCTCGCGATCCTTGACCGGGATCGGTCTTGGCAAATACCAAGAAACGATCAGCGACATCGGCTAGCGTGATCCACATCTTCTCCCCATTGAGGATATAGTCGCCGCCCTCCTTGCGCGCGGTGCTCTGCATCCCGGCCACGTCTGAGCCGACGTTGGGCTCGGTCAACCCGAAGCAGGCCAGCTTCTCTCCCGTGGCCAGGGGGGGTAGGAACGTCTGCTTCTGTTCTTCTGTCCCCCACTGGAAGATCGGCAAAATGTGAAGGGCCAGGTGCACAGCCACCGTCTCTCTGACGGAGGAATCGCCGTACTCGAGCCCTTCGGAGATAATGCCCATCGAGATATAGTCCATACCAGCTCCGCCATAACGCGCCGGCAGACAGATCCCCATGAATCCCAGCTCTCCCAATCGACGGGTAATCTCCATTGGATAGGTGTGACTGCGATCGAATTCCTTGATGACAGGTAGAATCTCTTTGCGGGTGAAGTCGTACACCATCTTCTCGATCATCTTGTGTTCTTCGGTTAGTTGAAAATCCATCATTTCCTCCATTAATTTGTTGCAAAGTTGTCTGTTTCCTTGTTGGTGATTCGACAATGGCACATTACAGCGCACAGCGGTTAAAACCGCGTGGCTACAGCGCGTAAAAATCACGCACTGCAAAACCTGCCTTCGCAGGTTAGTTTATAGTCGGCGTAGGCCGACTTTGCAGTTGTGGCCCGCGAATTTATTCGCCGGGGTAACTGCTCACCTTGTGCCCACCGGATCACAATCCGGGCTACAGCCGACGTGTGTCGGCTTCCGTCTCCACCCAGTCAATGGCCCACGGGCCGATGGCGCGCGCCACCGGCCCGCGCGCCATCGGCGCGGATTGTGATCCGCTCTGCACACGTATGCTGAGCAGTTACTCGCCGGGGACAAATGTGCCATTGTCAAGGTGAAAGCTTTTCTACGTCAGCACCTGCTCCAATTCGTCGATGGGGATCTTGGAGCCAATCTTGCTTTGGCGCATACGCTCCAACAAAGTCTGGGCCGGGATGATGCCGGTCTCCTGGGAGAAGGATAGGACGCCGAAGAGGGCCGCGTTGACCCCTCCCGCACGCCCGCGAAAATCTCGTACGTGAACCTCTGCGCCGGTTTCAGGCTCAGGCAGATTTTCGTCGAGCCAAACGGCACCGGATGTCATCTCGCTGATGCACTCTCGATTATAGGACAGACCATCCTCAGAAACGATAATCACCGCGTCGGGATGGGAGATCCCGTGATAGTGGATGGGATCGGGAGAGAGGACGGTCTCGGCGACGGAGAAGCCCGTGCCAACGGTGACGGGGTAGGACCCCTTCTTGGTCACCTGAAGCCCCGAGGCGATTGCAGCCTGAGCCGTGATCTGCGCGGCCACCTGCACCCCCTCTCCGGCCGATCCACCGAGCACGAGAGTATACTGCTTCTCGAGGGGAGAGACGGAGCGTACAGCGACCCTATCCACCTGGTCAAGGAGTGCGGGGGTGTCGGCGCGATACGGCAGGTCGAAGGCCGGTCGCCCATTCCCTCTCCTGACCTCCAGATCGTAGCCCAGTTCGTCTGCCAGATCTCTCAGTCGCAGACCGGGGTTATTCTTCACACCGTAAGCGGTGCAGAGTTCCATCACCTCAAGCAAAGCGAAGCCTTCCACCTCTATCGCGTCTTGGAGCGTTGGGGAGAAGTCGCCCAGTCCGACGACGCGATGGGCGTAAGCGGCGCCCGCATCGTGGACCAGTCGACAGAGGTCGTGGTGCGGCAACTTACCCCCCTCCGGCGTGATCGCCGTCCGAAAGCCACACGGGGTCAAGCTGCTGGGCTGCCCGCCGGTCATCCCATAGAGCATATTGTTATGCACGACGACGGTCATGTCGACGTTCAAGCGCGCTGCTTCCAATAGGTGCTGCAATCCGATCGTCGCGCCGCCATCGCCCATAAAGACGATCACCTTCCCGTCGCCGGGGAGATCCATCGCGATCCCCGCTCCCAGGGCAACGGACCGCCCGTGTAAGCCATGGACTGTGTGGGTCGCGAAGCAGCGATCGATGATTCCCTGGCAGCCGATATCGGTGACCAGCGTCACGCTCAATGGATCGACGGTCATTGCCTCTAAAGCCCTGACCGTATTCCGGACGACGAGATGATGACCACAGCCCTTGCAGTAGGGTAAATCAGCGCTTACAAGAAAGTCACTCATGATTCTGCCGCCTCCTGAACAATCTCTTCTGGTCGTACCATTCGTCCCATACTGTTCACGCGCCGAACCTTCTTTGGCAGTCGGTGACCGAAGAGTAAGTGGGCTAACTGCCCCTGTATGTTCTCCTCCGCCACGACAACCCGCGGGTAGCGATCGAGTAGGTCGTAATAGGTGGGGGGAATGGGAAGAAGGGTCTCCATCTCCAGGAGGGAGACGGAGATGGACTGCCTCCTGAGCTTGTTAACGGCCTCCCGGGCCGCCCCGGTAGTGATCCCATAGGTGACGATCAGTGTCTCCGCATCCTCTTCTTCGTCGAGTCGATAAAGTGTGGGGGTACCTCTTTCTATTTTCGACTGCAGCCGTCTCGAGTTCGCCAGGGCCTCTGGGGCAGTGGAGAGAAGAATTCCCTCGGCGTTGTGGGTCGAGGCGGTCAATCTAACTTGATGATGGTCATTGCCGACTGCTAGGAAATCCGGCACGAGCGTGTCGTCCACCGCGTAAGGGACATAGGGAAGCTGCCCGTCATAGTGCGGTCGATTGACCGGCTCGATGGTCTGCAGACGATCGAGGTCCAGGCTGCGCTGGGTCATGATCATCTCCTTGGAGGTCAGAAGCACTACCGGGGTACGAAGATCGACCGCTATTTGCAGGCACACAGGCGGAAGTTTCCAACACCCCTCTATGTCAGGGATACAAAGAACCGGTACGTGATAACCTCCCGAGATCATCCCCCGGAGAAGTAACAGGTCCCCCTGTGCGCCGACAGTCGCGGATCCAGTGGACGGTCCCAATCGCTGGACCAGGACGATCAGCATGGGAAGTTCCATCATAAATGCCATATTGATCGATTCTATCATCAAGGCAAATCCTGCAAAAGATGTGGCAGTCATGGGAAGACGCCCCCTGGCCGAGAGGCCAATCATCCACTGGAGGGCAGTGATCTCATCTGGCGCGGACAGGACCATCGGCAGACGACGACTACTGTAAGCATAAATGTAGTTGGCCGGGGTGATAGGATATCCAACGTATGAATCAGATCCCCCTTGCATACAAGCCTCGACTATCAGTCGCGAGCCATCTATCAAAGCCAAGCGATCCGTATCACCATGTTTCATGTATTCCTCCCTAAAAACCTCTACCCGTATCATCTCAATAAACCGAAGATACCTTTACCCCATATTTCCCCAATCAGCTTCGCCCCCCAGTCCCAGGTGGCGCCGGCGGGCCAGCCTGGCGTATTCTAGCACGAATCGCCCACTCCGTCCAATGATGCGACTGATCTCTTCGAACCCTATGCCTCAGTTTTCCCAGCCTCTGATCAAGCGGCCTATTCACCATCGAGAAAACGTCACATTTCAGTAACTGCTCAGCATACGTGTGCAGAGCGGTTCACAATCCGCGTCGATGGTGTGCGCCGATGGCGCATAGGCCATTGACTGGGTAGGGACGGAAGCCGACACGGACAAGCCCGGATTGTGATCTGGTGGGCACAAGGTGAGCAGTTACACATTTCACTTGTGAGCAGGTTCCAATTCAAGGCACTCCTGAGCCAAAAAACTCACTTGGCGCTGTGACCAGTCTCCCGACCGAGCCACTTTCGGGCACGGTCAGAGGCCGGCCCGAGCAGTTGCTCATAGAACTAAATGTTACGAGAAAACGATTACCTGCAGAAGAGAAGACTTCTGGAGCTTCCAAATGCGGAAAATGACCACAGGTCACTCGAGTAGGATCACCGCCACCCGCGCCCCGGCCGGCGCGTGGGTCCAATCCTCGGGGATGATGGCGAAGCCGTTGGCCTTGACCATCGAACTCAGGATGCCGGAACCCTGACCGCCGGTGAGGTGGGCGCGATATTCACCCTCGAGCAGTTCGACGTGGACGCGCACGTAATGCCGCCGCTCGTCCTTGTGCGGGATCTCGTCCACCAGGATCGCCTCGACGGTGGGACGCGCCCAGACGGCCCCCTGCATCTTCAACAGGGCCGGGCGGACGAAGGTCTCGAAGGAGACCATCACCGAGACCGGGTTGCCCGGCAGCCCCAGCACCGGCGTCGACGCGATCTGCCCGAAGGCCAGCGGCTTCCCAGGCTTCATCCGCACCCGCCAGAAGTCGATCTCGCCTTCGGCGGCCAACACGTTCTTGACGATGTCGAAATCGCCCACCGAGACGCCGCCGGAGGTGAGGAACAGGTCCACTCCCAGGGCCAACCCGGCCCGGATCTTCTCCGTCAGATCGCTCACCCGGTCGCGGGCGATCCCCAGGAGCACCGGCTCCCCGCCGTACTTGAGCACCTGGGCAGCGTTGGAATAGCTGTTGGCGTTGCGAATCTTGCCCGGCGCGAGGTCCGCGTCGATCTCGACCACCTCGTCCCCCGTCGCCAGGATCGCCACCCGGGGGCGGCGGGCGACGGGCACCGTCTTATGTCCCAGCGTAGCCAGCATCCCGATCTCCTGCGGGCGCACGCGCGTGCCCCGGCGCAACACCCGCGCTCCCTGTTGTACGTCCTCGCCGGCCGGGCGGACGTACTGGCCCGGCGGCGCCTCGGCGAAGATCTGCACCCAGCCTTCTTCCAACGCCGTGTCCTCGACCTTGACGACAGCGTCGGCGCCCGGCGGGAGCGGCGCGCCGGTCATGATGCGAATGGCGGCGCCGGGCATCACCGGCGTCTCGATCACGTAGCCCGCCGCCACCTCGCCGGTCACGCGCAGTCGGACGGGCGTCTCGGCGCTGGCCCCAGCGGTATCGGCGGCCAAAATCGCGTACCCGTCCATCGACGAATTGGCGTACGGCGGCACGTCGACGTCGGCGTGGACGTCCTGCGCCAGGAACCGGCCCAGCGCATCCAAAATCGGCACCTCCTCAGCGCCCAGCGGCTCAATCACGTCCAGCACCCGATCCAGCGCCTCCTCCACCTGCAACATCAGTTCAGCCATCCTTCCCCCTCCCTGCTACCTGCTCCCTGCTATCTACTCCCTGCTCCCTGCTATCTCAAATTGTCGATTGCGGCCGGTACTCCCCCCACACCTCCCGGAGCACGCCGCATATCTCACCCAGCGTGCAATCCGCCTCGACGGCGGCCACGAACAACGGCATCAGCGCCCCATCTGAGGCCCGCGCCGCGGCCCGTGCTGCGGCCTCGATCCGCGCCAGCATGGCCGAGGCCCGCTCGCCGTCACGCCGCCGGCGGAGCGCAGCCAGCTGGGCCCGCTGTCGCTCCTCCAGGGCCGGATCGACCACCAGCCGCTCCATGTCCACGCCACTCTCGTCCACCTGGAACTCGTTCACGCCGACCACGATCTGCGCCTGCGACTCGACCGCCTTCTGGTAGCGATAGGCCGCGTCGGCGATCTCCTGCTGGACGTACCCCTGCTCGATGGCCGCGAGCGCGCCGCCCAGCGCGTCGATGTGCGCGATGTACTCCAGCGCCCGCCGCTCGACCTCGTCGGTCAGGTGCTCGATCGCGTAGGAGCCAGCCAGGGGGTCCACCGTGTTGGTGGCGCCCGACTCGTGGGCGATGATCTGCTGGGTACGCAGGGCGATGCGGACCGAATCCTCGGTGGGCAGCCACAGCGCCTCGTCGCGGGAATTGGTGTGTAGCGATTGGGTCCCACCCAGGACGGCCGCCAGCGCCTGGAGCGTCACCCGGATGACGTTGTTCTCCGGCTGCTGGGCCGTCAGCGTGCTGCCCGCCGTCTGGGTGTGGAAGCGCATGCACCACGAACGAGGGCTCTGGGCGCCAAAGCGCTCGCGCATCAGGCGAGCCCATAGACGGCGCGCGGCGCGGAACTTGGCGATCTCCTCCAGGAAATCGTTGTGGGCGTTGAAGAAGAAGGAGAGACGCGGGGCGAAGGTGTCCACGTCCAGACCGGCGTCGAGGGCGGCCTGGACGTAGGCGATGCCGTTGGCCAGCGTGAAGGCCACCTCTTGCACGGCGGTGGAACCGGCCTCGCGAATGTGGTACCCGCTGATGCTGATGGTGTTCCATCTGGGCGCCTCGGCCGCGCAGTAGCGGAAGAGATCGGTCACCAGGCGCATCGAGGGCCGGGGCGGGAAAATATAGGTGCCGCGTGCGACGTACTCCTTCAGGATGTCGTTCTGGACCGTCCCCCGCAGCTTGGACACCGCCACGCCCTGCTCCTTCCCCACGGCGACGTACATCGCCAGAAGCACCGGGGCCGGCGCGTTGATGGTCATCGACGTGCTGACCTGGCCCAGCGGGATCCCGTCGAACAGGGTCCGCATGTCGTCCAGGCTGCTGATGGAGACGCCGACCTTGCCGACCTCTCCCTCGGCCAGCGGCGCGTCGGCGTCGTAACCGATCTGGGTCGGCAGGTCGAAGGCCACCGAGAGGCCGGTCTGGCCCTGATCCAGCAGGTACTTGTAGCGCGCGTTCGATTCCTCGGCCGTGGCGTACCCGGCGTACTGGCGCATCGTCCAGAACCGCCCCCGGTACATCGTGGGCTGCACGCCGCGCGTGAAGGGATACTCGCCGGGGAACCCCAGGTCGTCCAGGCAATCCAGCGTCACGTCGGCCGGCGTGTACACCCGCTCCAGTGGCACCCCCGAAAGGGTCTCGAACGTTTCCCGGCGCTCGGGGAAGCGATCGGTGACCTTTTTGACCGTCGTCTCCTCCCAGCGCCGTTTCTCGTTCAGGATGTTTTCCCTTTTTTCTTCCGCCGATTTTGACATCATCAATCCTCCTGTAAGATATTTCTCATAAAGCAGTGCATGACTCTACTGAAAAAAGGTCATCTTAGCACAGAGTCACCGAGAACACGGAGAAAAATTAAGGTGCGCATTAAAATTTTTACGTAAATTGTGTCAA
>OMKS01002958.1_pt1 | contig 13837 bp, 14 predicted proteins | sample 1674721 | NCBI WGS metagenome assembly OMKS01 (sample SAMN06264996, study PRJEB25208) | sediment metagenome | isolation source: hot spring sediment | place: USA: California | collected 2014-09-02 | reverse complement strand
CCGAGATCTACACTATCCTCTTCGTCGGCAGCGTCAGATGTGTATAAGAGACAGTTCTTGAACACTCGGATTATCTTTTGCAACGAAAATTGCAAAGAACCTGAAATATAAATTCTCCGTGTCCTCTGTGCTCCTGTGGTTTGACGGTACCCGCATGATAGAGAGCGCCGAGCATGAGGAAGCTGATGCCGAATTATAACTATAAAGCAATCAACCAAAGCGGTGCGATGATTTCGGGGACAATAAGGGCCGAGACCGTTGAGATGGCTGAGACCATGCTCAGCGAACAGGGGTATATCCCTGCGAAAATATCCCGGGAAGGGACCGCGGCGCTGTCGAACTGGCTTCAGAAAATCGAAACGATATTTTCACCCCTGAAGCAGGAGGAATTGATTCTTTTTACAAAACAGTTCAGAACAATGCTCATTGCCGGGATTCCTATCCTTCAGATATTTAAGATTCTGGAAAATCAAACAGAGAACAAAAAGCTTAAGAATACGGTGGCCGCCGTTTCGCTGGACATACGGGAGGGATTAACCCTGTACGATGCATTCATCAAGCATCCACGGGTTTTCTCCCCCTTGTATACCAATATGATCAGGGCCGGGGAGCAGAGCGGGACGCTTTCCGAAGTTATGGAACGACTTATTTACATTCTGGAGCATGAACACAAGGTAAGATCGGACATCAGGTCCGCCATGCAATATCCCATCATCGTCGTAGCAGCGCTGATGATTGCCTTTTTAGTGCTCCTCACATTTGTCATTCCCAGATTTGTGACTATATTTGCCCGTGCCGGAGTGCAGCTTCCCATACCCACGCGTATCAGTATCGCACTTTATAATGTCTTGAGCAATTACTGGCCGTGGCTTCTGGCTCTTGTCATCATCGGCGTTATTGCTCTTCCAGTGATATATCGTCGCACCGAAACAGGGCGGTATCTCTGGGATTCATTTACACTAAGCCTTCCGATCGTCGGACAACTCTTTTTGAAATCGGTGATGTCCCGCTTTGCCAGCGTGTTCAGCATTCTACAATCAAGCGGGGTTCCTGTATTGCGGTCGCTCGAAATCCTTGCCGGCACAATCGGGAATCAGGCCATTACCCGGGAATTCCTTCATGTCCGGAATATGGTCGAGGAGGGAAGAGGAATATCAAGTCCTTTGAGATCGGCGCGTTATTTTACACCGATGGTCGTCGACATGATCGCAATCGGAGAGGAATCGGGGAGGCTCGAGGAAATGCTTCGTGAAATATCGGTTCATTATGATGACGAAGTGGGATATGCCGTGAAGAGGCTCTCAGATACAATCGGTCCGATTCTGATCATCGGTCTTGCCGCCGTCGTTGGTTTTTTTGCATTGTCCATATTTCTTCCCATGTGGGATCTGACACAAGTCGTGAGGAGGGGGTTTTAAATTACTATGACGAATGAAAGAGAACAAGAACGTACCGACATGGAACATCGGAGTGGAAAATCTCGTCTGTCGGGCAAGACGAGATATAATTTGAGCCTTTATATCCTCGTTCCCATTATATTTTCAGGTATGTCGGTCCTGACTGGAATTATTGTCTATCAGTTTACAAAATCGTCCGCACCGGGCATAAAGCTGTCGGACGACGTAACCCTTTGGTTTTCCGTCATCATCATTGCGACACTGCTGTGCGGTCTTTTGATCACGTGGCTTTTATTACGGCCCATGAGAGATTTCGTTAAAGAAGCGGGGAAAAATCCTCTATTTGCAGGAACGCTGGGGGACCGAACAGCTCTTAATGCTAACGAGATTGATCAGTTCAACGAAGTGTTGAAGAAGGTGACTCATGTGTTAAGCAGGGTGGAAGCACGGGAGCTCTTTCCCGAAATTATAGGACAGAGCAGTCTCATGAGGGAATTATTCAGCCAGATTCTCAAAGTTGCCAAGACGGATGCCACGGTGTTGATCATGGGTGAAAGCGGGACAGGAAAAGAACTCGTCGCGACGAGTATATTCGATCACAGTACACGCAGAGACAAGCCTTTCATTAAACTGAACTGTGTTGCCATCCCGGACGGCCTCCTGGAAAGCGAGCTGTTCGGCCATGAGAAGGGGGCGTTTACCGGTGCAACATCACGGAAAATCGGAAAATTTGAACTCGCTGACGGGGGAACCATTCTGCTGGACGAGATCGGTGACATGCCCCTCGATACGCAGGCGAAAATATTGCGGGTATTGCAGGAACGAGAATTCGAGCGGGTTGGTGGTACACAGCCGGTCAAGGTTGATGTTCGATTCATTGCATGCACCAATAAAGACTTGAAGAAAATGGTTGAAGAAGGGAAGTTCCGAGAAGATCTCTATTACCGACTCAATGTGTTCAGTCTTGTATTACCGCCCTTGAGTGAGAGACAGGAAGATATACCCCTTCTGGTCAGTCATTTTCTTGAAACCGCACCGACTCCTGCTCGGATTTCATCCACAGCGCTTCAGGTATTAATGAATTATCCATGGCCTGGAAATATTCGAGAATTGAGAAACACGATCGAACGGGTTGCTGTTATGGCCGATGACGGATTTGTCGAAATAACCGATATTCCTTCAAATATTATATCATCGTCGGGCATGCGGGGGATAAGCTTTACGTCCCACAAGCCGAAAGAAAGGGATGATGATGAAACGCATGCACTGTCAATTGATGAGAGATTGCAGAATCTGGAAAAGAAACTGATCATAGAAGCTCTGACCAGTACCGGATATATACAGACGAAGGCTGCAGAGGTTCTTGGTATTAAAGAGAGGAGTCTGTGGCATCGGATTAAAAAATACGATATTGATGTGGCGGCCCTCAAGTCCCAGAGATGAAATGTTTCGCAACATATTGTAGAAATCATTCAAAAAAACGAGTATATGCTACAACATTTGAAGTAAAGATGCATGAATTCTCCACAAATTGTGGCAGATGATAGTTATATGAAACCAAATAGTTAAGGATGACCTGTCTAAGTATCCGTATTTATGAACAATCAGTCATTCCCGCCATATTGGGGCGTTTCTGGCATAACATGTGCACCAAAAAAATAAAAAGTGGGCTAATAATCCACATGATATTTTACCTGTAAAGAGAGGTACATTATGGGCCGAGACAAACGAGGCTTGAGAAACCAGCGCGGATTCACACTCATCGAGATAATTGCCGTTCTTATTATTCTCGGCATCCTGGCAGCCGTGGCCGTGCCGAAATACTTCGATCTTCAGGATGATGCGGCAGACGCGGCCCTGAGACAGGCGATTTCCGAATTGGTGGCTCGAGACAACTTGATGTGGGCGAAGTATAAAACGCGGGGCGAGGTTAAGATTTCAGAAACGGTGACACGAGCGCTGACTGAGGCTGATCTCAATGATCCTGAAATAGTAATCGGTCCGCAGGAAGCCCAGGGATATAGATTCGGAGATTTTTACGCAAGCGCCTTACCTCAAGGAGGGTCGGCTACAATCAGCTCGAATAAATTCACCAGGACGGCAACATTACCACGAACGGCGGCATCGGACTCTCAACCGGGTATGTGGGATACATCAAATATCGTACCTGGAAAACTGGGACCATAGGAACGCTCGAATAGCTTGAAATAGGGCTGACAATAACTTTTTATGGTTAATAAAGGTGTCTACGGATTTTTACTGGGAGATTGATAGGTGGCTTGGTCGAAAGCGTCACCTGCGGAATCAATAATACCAGACACAGATAGATAAAAACGATGCCACATATAAACATTCCGGAAGCCTACATTTTCGCAATTATTGCTCGATATGGATGAAATGTCATAATCTTTCATTACGCAGTGGTTTTACCATCCTCGAAGTTATCGCCGTCCTGATTGTACTGGGAATTCTTATCGCCGTGGCGATTCCCCGTTTTTTTTTAGTCCCGGATGACGCAGCGGAAACCGCGCTGGCAACAGCCGTCGTCGAGCTTAATGCAAGAGAGAATCTGGCATGGGGACGATGGAAAAGCGGCGGGGTGGAATATTCAGCGGCCGATATCAAAGCAGACCTGAAGGGATTCGCCGTCAATAGTGACAATACGCTGATAACATCGAACAGCTTTACGCGCAAAGCAGTAGTTTCCCGAACCGGCCACACTGAAGACACTCCCGGCAGATGGAAGATCATCCGGTTCACTGATTAACCCTGGTAATGGATCCCCCTTCTGTCATTTTCGTCATATTTCGTCGGCATCCGTCATGGATGGTGTTCATTTTCTTCAAAAAGTTTTCGTGGCGTTCTCCGTTAAAAGAAGCATTTTTCTTGAAATTTCAAGGGAAAAATATAAGAATGGATCGACGTGTGGGGATAGTGACGGCTTTATTCGATTCGTTGACGATATGGGTGATGGATGCCCGCATCAGGGCGTTTTCCGACAGGTGCTTCTCATGATTTCAGAGGAATGTAAAAGAAAGCAAAACAGTGACGGCAGGTGCCCATGACCGCCGGAACAAGAGATGAAAGCGGCTTCACCATGATCGAAATCGTCGTGATTCTGCTGGTCATGGTCATCATCGGCGCCGCTCTTGTCATGTCCGATGCTTATTCAACGGCGGTGTATGATCTGTCATCGGAGGTCGAGGTAATCAAGACCCGGCTCAGATATGCCCAGTCACGGGCGATGAATTCCAACTCGATCTGGGGGATGAAGTTTGATGGATCGCCAGGAACCGGTTCATATTATCTTTTTCAGATTGTTTCCGATTCCACAGGAGGTAGGCTGGAAGAGAAAAGGCCCCTGCCGGGGGAGGACCGGGGAAACTATCCAACGGACGATCCACCTGACGTTTCGCTGCCTGATGGAATGGGTATTTCATCAGGAACGGTGTATTTCGATGGATGGGGACGTCCCTATACCGAAGTTCCGCCATCCATGGAGAGCTCGACGATAACGGTAACCGTCCATACCGAAGCAATCACCATAGAAAAAAATACCGGCTTCATCCCGTGAAAAGATTTATGTTTATGAATTCGCAAGAAGGTTTCACGCTGATCGAAATAATCGTGACCATCATTGTTGCGGCAATACTGGGGGCCATGTTCCTCCAGGTGATGGAGACCAATGTGACCGGCAGTGTGGAGCCGCTTACCAGAGTGAAGGATGTTTATGCTCTCAATGAGGTCATGGAGCGGATTACGGCGGATTACAAAAGATTACTCTCGGAAGAAAACACGCTGGAAACAATAAAGGCAACCATCGGAACAACCGGCACTGATGTCACAAGCGGAGTATATGGAACGTATTCCGTTCGATACAATGAATACATTAAATTTTCCGGTCCTGATAGTGAAGGTTTGTACCGGGAAGAGGTTGACAGAGGTTCCGGCGGGAAAAAAGTTTTGAAAGTAACTCTGTCTTTTAGTGATCAGCGACTGACATCGCTGTTCACTGAATAAGTGGAATAAGAAAAAGAGATATGTGATGAAATCGGGTCGAAGGCATACTGGATTCACGCTCATCGAAATGGTGTGCGTTCTCCTCATTGCCGGCATCATCACAACCATGTCGGGCATGGCCATTGTGACAGCCATGCATGGGTATCTGTTCGCACGTGACAATGCTTCCATCGGACAGAGAGCTCAACTGGCCCTTGCCCGGATTAATCGAGAGCTGACTGAAATGACCACGATAACGACAGCCGAATCGGGAAGGATCACCTATCAGCGAATCGATGGAACCGGAGCCGTAACACGAACCATTTACAAGGATGATACGGACGATACAATCAGAATTGCACTCGATGGTAATGCGCAAAACGGGAATGTTCTCATTGACCACGTAAGGACATTCGCGATGAATTATTATAAAGAGTCTTCCGGGTTGCCATGGGGAAATGAATGGACAAGCACAGACTCTGTGGCGGAACTTACCGTTATCGATTTTTCCTTTGCTGTCAAACGGACTGATGAAGAGAGGGATATGACGTTTCAAGCGATGGTATATCCTCGTAATATCAGGAGATTTTAGCATCGTTAAAGTGGAAGGAAGAAGTCATTTCAAAATGGATATCAAGGAATTGTCGAGTGAGAGCGACTCAGCCGCCGGCCAGCGCGGGACGATGCTGATCGGGTTGATCATAATCCTGATTATCGTATCCGTTCTCGGAACCGCCATGCTGTCATTTTTTTCAACATCGACAATGAGTCAGCTTGGCGGCAACAGCTCGATGCAGGCCTATTACCTTGCTGAATCGGGGTTTCGCTATGTTGACTCACAGTGCCGCAGCTCGGCGGATAAGGAAACCATACTTATCGATCTGCATGAGAGCGCTTATGAGGTGGCTGACGGAGGTAAATTTAAACTGGCGATCTACCCCTTTTATTATCGTGTTGCCGGCGATCCCGGAGGAGACACCGAACTTATCGCTCATGTCCCGGGCGGGATTCCCGATGATCTTCCGTCAGGTTCGTGGTCGGGGCGCCTGAAAATAGGGAGTGACGTTTTTCCCTACATCTCTGCGATTCTCGATCGGGGGACGAATTCGATAACATTCACCATCGAGTCGGGGACGTGGCCATCCATAAAAAAAGATACGGTGATTCTTCCCTCAAGTCGAACGAATATTCCGGCGGCCTCAAGCATCGTGATCGGAAGGAACGGCAATATAGAACTGGAAGCTGGTAAGGGGTCGGCGCAGGCATTTCCCCTGATTAACGGGAGTATCAGGATATACGAATCACCGACACGGTGGAACTATTTCACCTATGAAAAACGGAATGACAGAACCTTGGAAGGTATTCTGCTCGCGAACGATCCCGGCGCCGCGTTTTCTCTGACAATCACCGGTAACACAGACATCGTGATGGATAAATATGTTCAGGTAAAATCAACGGGGATTGTCGAGGAAAAATCCGACCTGAAAACAGAGCGGGAGATTCTCTACAGTGTGCCCCTGCCTGATACCCTTCCGACGGAAAAGGTGAAAGCACTGGAAAGATTCGAAGATGGAGCGTTGCCTCAATCATTTCTCGGTGGGATAGGACAGATCGGCGGTCACGAGATTTCAGAGGGGGCGCTCCATGTGACATCAACCGATACCGTCGGAGCTTCGGGCGGCGTCTGGAGCAGAATTTATTTCAATTGGAACAACACATCGGCGCACCTCGGTGATATCTGGAAAGGGGCCGGTCACCTCCTCGGTTACGATCTGCAGGTAAAGATCAGGGTTGACAATCAACCATACTATATGGCGGGCATGAGCTTCAGAGAAACGGGGAGTGGAAATTACGGCGTTTCATATGTAAGGGCCCGACAAAAGAAGGTCGGCGGGGTATGGGTGAATGATGACGGTATCCCATCGGGATTAAAACCCCTGGATGCCATATTCCCTCAAGATGCGCTATTGGAAAATGCATTGATCGGTGGGTCGGAGTATCAATACTCAATGCCGGTCATTGTTCTCTGGAAAAAAACGGGTGGCATTTACACATGGATGGCATATAAGGTCCTGTCGGCAAATGATTATGTTGTATTTGCACCCATTCCCGGTCAGCCGGAAAAACTTCGTCCCGCAGACTGGTCGAACATTCAGGTTCGTCTCACCGAGGCCTATCCGCTTGAATTCAAGGAAGGAGGACCTTCAACCTTTCTTTGTGGCGATATGGTCACGATTATGCGCGGTGCGATGGTAGTTGGAACGGCCCGGGTCAATGGAACCCCGGTTCTCACGTCTGATAACTGGGTCGGTAATGGTGCGGCAGGACTAATGACACTGTCAAACGTGGAACTTGAGGACGGAATGACAATCCTTCTCAATGATGAATTAATGATGTATGGTGTGAACCGTGCCAGAGTAGCGGCGGTTCCGTCGGACCCGTGGACAAAGACAAATTTCATCAGGGTTTATTATGGTGATGTTGACGAACACCCAGAAAACGGACCGTTTAATGATACTCCGCTGGATAATATTCGGGGGAATAATCCCCGTATTACGGACAGCGGACAGGCTGTTCACTGGCCCGTTGAGAACGTCAGTGAATGGGCCGCCGATAACGACAACATGACGCTTGTGCGATGGGACGGCTTCAATGCCGGTATTTCCGCCGAGACTTCCATCGTTGAGCCCGATGCCGTTATAAAGGATGGCACGCTGCAATCCCCTGATGAGAACGAGGGTTTTGACAGTAACCGCCCGGAAATCTCTCTCCACACGTTCGGTGATACATCCACATCCATTTATTTCGATGATTTCGCCATCCAGGCCGAGGCCATGTCGGGAAGAAGGTCCGGCATTCTGCCTCCAGTACAACGGTAATGTCTTGTCATATCCACTCAGGGAGATCGGTCGTTGCGGATGTTTTCCGCGATCTTCCTTACCCGTTCCATCACTTCCGCAATATCAATCGTCAGGAGCTTTCTGTCTCTCATAACGATTTTACCGTTGATGATAACTGTTGTAACATCGCTTCCCGCAGCCGCGTAAACAAGGTGAGAATAAGGATTGTACATTGGTGTCAGGTGCGGCTTGTTCATGTCGATGATAATGAGATCGGCCGCCTTGCCCACTTCGACTGAGCCGATTCGATCATCGAGCCCGAGAAGCCTGGCGCCGCCGATGGTGGCCATTGTGACAACCGTTCGAGCATCCATGACCGTCGGATCCATCGATCTGAGTTTATGTATTTTGGCCGCCGTATCCATCTCGGTAAACAGGTCGAGATCGTTATTGCTGGCCGCGCCGTCGGTTCCCAGACCGACGGTTATGCCCGCGTTCATCATTTTCGGGATGGGCGCGATTCCCGCCGCCAGTTTCATTGAACTTTCCGGGTTGTGCGATACCTTCGCCCCGTTCCGCGCAAGGATGGCAATTTCTTCATCGTCGAGCCAGTTGCAGTGTACGGCAACGGTATGTTCATCAAGGACGCCCAGGTTCTGCAGATGCCGCACCGGCGTTGTTCCGTATTGATTTCGTATTGTCGCCACTTCCTCTCTCGTTTCAGCCACGTGGGTCAGGTAGAGGACCCCCGATTCCCGGGAAAGCTCTTTGATGCCGGTGAGTGTGGCGGGTGAACACGTATAGGGGGAGTGACAGAAAAAGGCCGGGATGATCAAGGGAGAAACACCGTTCCATTTTTCCACGAATGCTCTGCCGATCTGTCTGTTCTTTGTCTGGTCCGGGTTATCCATGGTGGGAAAGTCGATAAAGCCCTGACAGGGGACGGCCCTCATTCCTGCCTCAAGGGCCGCCTGCGCCACGCTGCTTTCATAGAAATACCCGTCGCAAAAGGTCGTCGTGCCCGAAAGGATCATTTCCGCAATCGCCAGCATTGACCCGTAATATACCATAGGGCGGTCGACATAGCGTGCTTCCGCGGGGAATATATATGAGTTCAGCCATTCCATAAGCGGAAGATCATCCGCCAGCCCCCTGAAGCAGACCATGGGAAGGTGGGTGTGGGTGTTGACAAGCCCGGGCAGTATGACCGAGTCTGTGGCATCGATGATCTCGGCGGCGCTCATCTGATCGCGAGGTATGTCTCCCGTATCCACGGATCGGATGATGCCGTTCCTGATCCCGATACGGGGATTCATGACGATGTCGGCGTTTTTCGACATGGTCAGAAGGGTGCCGCCGGAGATGATGATATCCAGTTTTTCCCTCATGACTATCTCTGCTGCAGACTTTTTTGTATCCGTTCAGCTATTATTCTGACACGACCCATCACTTCATGTTCATTAATCGTCGTAAGCATTCGGTTTTCCATAACGATTTTCCCGTTGATCAGGACGGTCTCCACATCCGATCCGATAACCGTGTATGCAAGATGTGAATACTCGTTGTACAGGGGGGTGAGGTGGGGTTTATTCAAATCAATAATGATGATATCGGCCTTCTTACCCACCTGAAGGGATCCTGCCATTTTTTCAAGACCAAGCACTTTGGCGCCGTCGCAGGTTGCCATGCGAATGACCGTTTGTGCCGACATGACCGTCGGGTCCAGCCGTTCGACCTTTTCGAGTTTCGCTGCGGTATCCATTTCCTGGAGCATGTCGAGATTGTTGTTGCTGGCACACCCATCGGTGCCCAGACCGACGGTGATCCCGTTCCGCAGCATTGCTGAGATCGGGGCGACTCCCGATGCAAGCTTCATGTTGCTTTCCGGGTTGTGGACGACTTTGCATCCGTGATCGGCGAATATTTTGATATCTTCATCATCCATACAGACGCAGTGAAAGGCGAAGAATCGTTCGTCAAGATACCCTATGTCTCGCAGGAAGTGAGTCGGTTTTTTCCCGAGCGTTGCATTCAACTGGTCGAGTTCACCCCGGTTTTCAAGCAGATGCATCGCCACGGGAACACCATATTCGTCGGCGAGGGTCTTGGCATTCGAGAGAAGAGACGGAGAACAGGTATACAAGGCATGAGGCTCCACGACAATATTGACAAGGGGGTGATCGGCCCACTTTTCAATCAGCATGCGGGTATAGTCAAGGCCCTCGGCGGGCGTTTTACAGTTGGGGGAGGGGAAATCGAAAAGAACTTCACCGAGAAGGCAGCGCATACCCGATTCACATGCGGCGGCGGCGGTTTCGTCCTCGAAGATGTACATGTCGCAGAATGTCGTCGTTCCCGATTTTATCATTTCGGCACAGGCGAGGAGACTTCCCCAGTAGGCAAGTTCCTTGTCGACGTTTTTCGCTTCGGCCGGGAATATATAGTTATTCAACCAGTCCATGAGTTCCATATCGTCGGCGATGCCCCTGAAACATGTCATGGCGGCATGGGTGTGACAGTTGATGAGTCCCGGCATGACCAGATGATCATGTGCGTCGATTATCTTTCGACCCCGATAGCCCGTCCTTATTTCTTCGATGTCTCCAATAGCGACAATTGTGTCACCATCAACGGCCACCGCTCCATGTCCGATTTTTGATGATCTATCGTCCATGGTAAGGATTCTTCCTCCGGATATGACGACATCAACGTCTTTCATTTCACCTGGTTCCTTTCTCTCGGAAATGACATGGAAAAAAGATTTTTACATGTTCTACCTCATCACGTGACCCTAGAACTTATAGAAAGGAATAGTAATTTTTGCAAGGGTAATTATCTTGAGGTGGAATTAGAAATAATGAGAAAAGAAATCCGCATGGAATTATCTCATCACACATGAGAGGCGTTCAATCTGAGGATTGAAATCTGTCGTGTTTACCGAGTCCGCCGCAGTGTGGTGTCCATGTGATGTATGCCCGGTGATCCGGCAATTGAGGCGTCTTAACATGGACTTGTGTGTTTGGTATTGACATGTTCCGGTAAAAATACTATACGTTGTGCCGGGACAGATGTGGAAGTGCCTGGGTGGCGGAAGTGGTAGACGCAAGGGACTTAAAATCCCTCGAACCTTGAGTTCGTGAGAGTTCGAGTCTCTCCCCAGGCACCAGAAACCATTAGGGTTTTGCCGTTTTGGTGAAACCCTTTTTTGTAACCCTATCCGTGATTGTAACCACTTTGTGCTGTAAGGTACGCTTCCTGTTTCCGGGCAGAAATTTTCAAATCCGTATGGCTTACGATGTTGTATCTATCAAATACGGACCGTGCCTTGTGCCCTGAAATCATCATTGCCACTCTTTCGGGAATTCCCGCACGTATCATGTTTCTTACCGCTGTTAGTCGGAAGTCGTGGAAAAGTCGCTTGCCGATTTCAGCCTCATTACAGGCTTCAGAACAAGCATCACGAAAATCCTTGATTCCGTCGGTCCCTGCTTCGTTTGGAAAAACAAACGGGCTTATGCCGGTTCCTGTTTTTCCGGCGTGCCATTGTTGTGGGGATATTTCACGCAATTCATCATCGAGGCACACGGTCCGGCCTTCGTCTCTCCAACCTTTAGGATCATAATATCCTGTTTAAGATCGACTTGTTTCCATTGAAGGCGTGATATTTTGATAAATCTCCAACCGACTTTATAGACGAAGGTGACAAAACCCTTGTCAGCTATCACGAAAATACGTTTTTCCTCTATCGAGCTTTACCATTATCGGCGTGGGTATCATAGCATCCTTCCATTCCATTTACGGGGTGAAATGCCCACTTCGGAATATCTTTATCGGTAATTCACAGAAAGATGTATCTAATATCATACACGTGTAAATATACAGCAATTTCCGAAAAATAAATTCAGAAATAGAAATTTTCATTACATATCCGTCCATTCTGTGTAGGTTAATTCATACACGTAATAACTTTCATCCTTTCTAAAATACCATTAAATCAAATGGTTACTATATGGCATGTTTTTCGCTATAAGGCACAGAGGAACAATGTTCTTGGCGTTATACTGACTATTCCACTTGGGCGGTGCAGTTACAACGAATATGGATTCATTACGGAAATGCATACAGGTTAGAGTTTTTGGTCTTCCCTTACCATTGCTGATGTTGCTTATCGGTCTTTTCACTGTTTTCCCGTCTTTCATTCACAGTTCACATGCCGCCGAAGTAACTCTTGCATGGGATGCCAATTCTGAGCCGAACATAGCGGGGTATAAAATATATTATGGCCTGCAGAGCGGAACCTATTCCGCCACGGTCGATGTTGGTAACTTTACAAGCTGCGTCATTTCAGATCTTGTTGAAGGGCAGACCTATTACTTTGCAGCAACGGCTTACAATACTGTTGGTTATGAAAGCGATTATTCCAAAGAAGTCAGTGTCTACATAACAAATTCCCAAGCATGCAATCCAGACCCCAAAGGTCCTTTTATTCAGCCTGTTATCGCCGACAATGGCGGAAGCGACACTTCATACACCGGTACCTGGGGAATTTCCAGTGCCTCCGGTTCCTACGAAACTGATTCATACTGGGCTCGAGACGGCGCCACCTATACATGGCACTTCAATCCTTCAGTCAGCGGATATTATGAGGTATCTATGTGGTGGACTGAGTGGAGTTCAAGGAGCGCGAGCATACCGGTTGCCATTCAGCACGCCGGTGAGACGGTGACTGTCTATATTAACCAGCAGATTGATGGTGGTCGATGGAATACGCTGGGAGAATACTTTTTTGAAGCGGGCGCGACATATAACGTAACAGTCACGTCGCAACCGTATCCATCAAGCACCTGCGCCGATGCCGTCAAGTTTACTCTTAGTGAATCAGGCCCCATACCAACGGTTACAGTCGACAATGGTGGAAGCGACACTTCATACACCGGTACCTGGGGAATTTCCAGTGCCTCCGGTTCCTACGAAACTGATTCATACTGGGCTCGAGACGGCGCCACCTATACATGGCACTTCAATCCTTCAGTCAGCGGATATTATGAGGTATCTATGTGGTGGACTGAGTGGAGTTCAAGGAGCGCGAGCATACCGGTTGCCATTCAGCACGCCGGTGAGACGGTGACTGTCTATATTAACCAGCAGATTGATGGTGGTCGATGGAATACGCTGGGAGAATACTTTTTTGAAGTGGGCGCGACATATAACGTAACAGTCACGTCGCAACCGTATCCATCAAGCGCCTGCGCCGATGCCGTCAAGTTTACTCTTAGTGAATCAGGCCCCTAACCCCGCCTTACAGGTTAAACATCACGTTCAGTTGCAGCCGTCACGACCCAAAATAATCTAAAATAAGCAAAAAAAAATCAAAAGTGGTGTTTGTACGTGGTTGATATATGAATATTTGATTATGATGAAAAATCTCCTGTTCTCAAAAATCGACTGAAAATCCCTCGGTGCTTTTCACTGTGAGAGTTCGAGTCTCTCCCCGGTCACCATTCATTATTTATTTCATGTACCATGCACCATTCCCTCCACCTGTCTCTTATACACATCTGACGCTGCCGACGAAGAGGATAGTGTAGATCTCGGTGGTCG
>OMKS01002956.1_pt1 | contig 13841 bp, 11 predicted proteins | sample 1674721 | NCBI WGS metagenome assembly OMKS01 (sample SAMN06264996, study PRJEB25208) | sediment metagenome | isolation source: hot spring sediment | place: USA: California | collected 2014-09-02 | reverse complement strand
ATTCGACCAGTATATCCCTATCCTGACATCGCCCTGGAGAACCGCCAAAATGTTAAGTATGCCTCATAATCTCCGCAGTTGCGCATGAAGATCATGAGGGGCATGGTCGGCGGTTTTTCCAGACTGGACAGAGATCTGGATACGGCCATGAAATACGCGATAGAACTCCAGACCAAACATCGAATCGAGATCGTATGCGACGGGGACCAGAGGGGGGATATGATCTCCTACTTCGCGCAGGACATACCGGGCCTGGGAGTCGAGGATGGCCGTCCGCTTGTGAAGGGGAAGGTGACGCCTCCTGAGGAACCCGAGAAGGTGAAGAAGGTATCGGACTTCTTCAGGCTGAAAGAGCTCTTTCCCGACCTGAAGTTCAAGGTATCGATGGCCGGTCCGACAACGCTTGCCATGAGCTGCGGGAGCAGGAAGATAGTCGGGGGTTACAGGAACTATGTGGACTTCTCGCTGGCGGAGGATCTGACGGAAGCGCTGAAAGCCATCATAAAGCCGTTGACAGAAGAGCATGCCCTTATCCAGATAGACGAACCGTTCTTTTCCCAGGGTTTCAGGGATCTCGGGGAGCGGGTATCGCTGGTAGACCGCCTACTCGAGGGCTGCGATCCCGAGAAATGCTCGATACACGTATGCGGCTTCATCGGAAGGCAGCCGCTGCTCAGGGAGCTGGCGAGGCTCGAGAATTTGAAAACCCTCAGCCACGCATTCTCCATCGCCCGCGATCGGGAGAGGGAGAACATAGAGCTCCTCGAAAAGTCCATCTTTGAGGAGTGGGACAAGCAGCTGGCCGCCGGTATCGTCTCGGTTTCTCCCAGGAAGCTGTCAGAGGTCGAAAGCCCGGAGACGATCTGCGGAAGGCTGGAGCAGATTGTCGGGAAGATAGGCGCGGAGAGAATCGCATACGTCACCCCGGACTGCTATATGCGCGCGATCGATCCGGTGCTCGCGGAGGCTATTCTCGTTAACCTCGACGAGGGAGCCAAGAGGTTCGAGGAGTCGAGCTGCTGAGCTATTATCAGAGCTCTGGCCTGAGATCCACCCCGATTTTCGCCATATCCTTCTTGAACTTCCGGATCACCTTCTGATACTCCGGGCTCGGCCTCCGCCTCTCCGGGTCCCAGCACTCGAACAGGGTCTTTCCGAGCGGCGGGTTGGCGAGCTTGGACTCGTATTTCGACAGAAGCTCATTCACCATCCCATTGGCGTCTGACCGCTTCATACCGGCAACCGCATGCGCGACCTCCGCGGAAATCCTGGGTTCCACCGGTGTGGTGCGGTCTTCCTCCTTGTTGGAAGCAACGCCTACGGATTCTATCGATAGGCCCGAGACGACGGCGGCGGTGACCGACGCGGATGTCTCGAACAGGCACATCGGGGTCGTCGGGCCGGCAGAGGTGTAGTTCAGGTTCAGGCTGATCAGGTCGGTGTTCCTACTGATCGCCTGCCCGGTGACGCTTATTATCCACAGCATCTCCCTGGAGCTGCTCGACACATATCTGAGGTGCAGCGGGAACGGCAGGAGCCAGCTAGACTGGTAGGTCAGGACGCCCATCAGGTGATGCGCCACGTTCGAGACCGCGGTGCTCTCCGGACCGCCCGAATAGCCGCCCATCAGAGGACCGAAGCACATGCCTATAGGCGCTCCCATGGAAAGGACGACCGTTACCTTGTTGAGCCGGTTGAAGTCGACCTTCATTGGGTCCATGCAGCATATGAGGAACCCGTCGGATGCTCGCATCCCGTAGCGCGGATGCAGCGCGGCGGCGAGTGCGATATCTGACTCCGCGGTCGACAGCGAGTTCATCAGAGGCAGGCCAGGCCTTCCCACCCTGTTGCACGCCTCCCTCGCGTAGACCGCGTTTCTCATCGCACCCAGGAGCTCGAGCGGCGATGCCGGGCGTATTCTCATACCTCCGACCCGGGTCAGAGCGGGGGTCGTTATCGCGTTGATCTCCGGTATCTCGGCGTATCCTTCGACGAGGGTCGTGAACGACCGGTCGCTGGAGCAGGCGCCGCCTCCTGCACCGAGGAAGCACCAAGGAGGCGATTTGTCCTCGATCTTGCGGGGCGCGAGCCTCTTGCGCTCCTTGCCCTCGCCGAGCCATATCTCTTGAGGGGCGTTGCGGAGCGCGCCCCTGATCTCCTCCTCGCTGTAGGAGAGTATCCTGGATGTGTCGGTGCAGTACGCCCCGACCTCGACCAGCAGCTCGACCGCCGCTCTGTAGATGTCATCTGCCAATGAGTTGTCGCTGGGGATCACCTCGTTCCTGTCGAACTTGATCCCGTGCTCCCTGACCTTTTCATTGGCCTTGGCGGCGAAAAGCTTGAGCTGGTAGTCGTTCTCGCTGATCGGTTTGCCCTCGAGGGCTTTCTCCATGACGTCCAAGATGTGAACCATTGAGATCACCTTCTCCCCGAGAATTTGTCCGCGAGCTTTATCGCGCCGTTCGCATCCTTCCCCCAGCCATCTGCCTTGATCTCGTCCGCCCATTCCCTGGAGGTCGGACCTCCACCTACCAGGATTGCGTACCGCTTCCGATCGCCGAGGGCGGTGGCGTAGTCGATTATGTCCTTCTGCGAGCCCATCGTGCTCGACATCAGTGCCGATGCGCAGATGATCTTCGCACGGGATTTCTTCGCCTCGTCTATGAGAAGAGTGGTCTTGACATCGACCCCCATGTCTATGACATTGAATCCCCGGGCCATGAGCATGCTAGCGATGATGTTCTTGCCGATCTCGTGGACATCCCCCTGCACCGTGGCGACTACGACCGTCGCCTTTGAGGTCTGGTAGTCCTTCGCCATGAGCGGTAGGATCAGCGCCATGGAAGCCTTGACCGCGTCTGCGGCGAGCATCAGATCCGGCAGGAATATCTCCATCTTTTCGAATTTGTCTCCGACCTCGTTTATTGCTGGTACAAGCGCTTTATCGACCATGATCATGGGATCGATCTTCTGTTTGATGGCCGCCTTTGCGGCCCTGACTGCGGCATCGGAATCGTACTCAAGGACCGCACTTCTCAGCTCGGTAATGGCATCGTCTTTGCCCATCGAAATCATCCCCGCCTGACCCGACATGCAGGGTCAGCATCAGAACATTCCTCGTATCGGTTAACACCTATTTGGAAATTCTTGAAGCATAAATTATCGCTGGCTAATCCGAGAAGATGCTCTGAAAAGAGATTTCTGCCTTCCAAGAGCCCCTGTCGGAAAATAAATCGAAGACCCAGTCCTAAGCCGAGATCCGTTTATTTCGGCAGTCTCTCGATTATGTATTTCTATCATAAAGATGATTAGAAGACCGATGCAGGTGGGAATCGTGGGAAAGCCCAACGTGGGCAAATCGACCTTCTTCTCCGCGCTGACGCTGGCGCCCGCCCAGATAGCCGCCTACCCGTTCACGACGATCGAGGCGAACAAGGGGGTCGGCTATGTCAGGGCGCAATGCCCGCATTCATTGATCGGACACCCCTGCAACCCGCGCAACTCGACCTGCGAGGACGGCGTCAGGTTCGTCCCCATCGAGATATTGGATGTGGCCGGGCTGGTCCCGGATGCGCATAAGGGGCGCGGCCTCGGCAACCAATTCCTTGATGACCTCAGACAGGCGCACGCGCTCATTCACGTGGTAGACGCGAGTGGTCAGACCGACTGCGAGGGCAATCCAGTGACAGAAGGATGTCATGACACCCTGGAGGACGTGACCTTCCTGAACAGCGAGATATCCCACTGGATCGACTCGATAATGTCGAAGGGGTTCGACAGGATCGCCAGACAGGCGAAGCAGTCGAATACGAAGCTCGAGAGGCTCATCCACGAGAGATTGACCGGGCTCAGGATTACGGAGGCCCAGATCATATCCGCGCTCAAGGACGCCGGCATGGATCCAGACCCGACGAAATGGAGCGAGGAGGACACGCTCCGACTATCGATCGAGATCCGGAAGATAAGCAAGCCGATGATCGTAGCCGCGAATAAGAGCGATATCGCGCCCGCGGATCAGATGGACAAGCTTCTGGGATGCGGAGAAAGAGTCGTTCCGACGGCGGCGGAGTACGAGCTCGCCCTCAGGCGCGCCGCCAAGGCGGGTCTGATCGAGTACACGCCCGGCAGCAAATCCTTCGAGGTCAATGCCCCTGACAAGCTCAACGAGCTGCAGAAATCGGCTCTCGCCAAGATTTCGGAATGGCTCGACCGCAATGGTTCTACCGGGGTCCAGGACTGTCTCGAGAAGATCGTGTTCGAAATACTGGACCTGATCGTCGTCTACCCGGTCGAGGACGAGACGAAATGGAGCGACAAGGACGGCAGGATCCTTCCCGATGCGTACCTGATGCCCCGGGGGAGCACGGCGAAGGAGCTGGCCTATAAGGTGCATACCGACTTTGGGGACAATTTCATAAGGGCGATCGATGCGAAGACTCACATGACGATCGGAGCCTCTCACGAGCTCAAGGACGGCGACGTCATAAAGATCATCGCGAGAGCGTGAAGGCAATGCCGTCCTGGGAGATGAGGGTCCTCAGCGCATCGTACAGGCGCGAGGGGGATGGGGTAGTCGTACTCGTCTACGGCAGGTGCAGGGACGGTAGGTCGATTACCGCCCGGTTCTCGGACTTCGAGCCGTATTTCTATGTCGTAGAGCCAACTGAAAGCATAATCCAGGAGCTCGAGGAAAACGACAACGTGAGAAGGGTGGAGAAGGAGGACACACATCTTCTGTTCGAGGACAAGAAGTTACGATGCAGAAAAGTGGTCACAAGATTCCCGTGGGTCGTGCCGGAAGTCCGCAAGATGTTGATAGAGGCGGGGTTCAAGGTTCTGGCCGCGGACATACCGTTTCACCTCAGGTTCATTTACGACAGAGATATGCGCTCATGCGTTCGGCTGGAGGGAGAGGAGGACGCCTCTAGGAGACAGGATTACACGACGGACCTGGTCGTTGCCGCCGATGGATTCGAGAGCATCGAGCCGTTCTCCCCCGCCCTGAAGATTCTGAGCTTCGACCTCGAGAACTCGCTCATAGACGGGCACATCCTGACCCTGTGCGGTGTGGTCCGGATGTCCCCCGGAGGCGATATGAGGTCTTTCAAGCTCCGCGGGGACGAGGCGAAGATCATAGGGGATTTCTCGGAGCGCATCAGAGAGGAAGATCCCGATATCATAACTGGATACAACATAGACGGATACGACATTCCCAAGATACTCGAAAGGGCGAAGGCGCTGGGGCTTCCCGAGCTGAACCTCGGGAGGACCTCGGGCTCCCTCAAGCAGTATAACAACCGGTTCTGGGGCGCGGAGGGCCGGATAATCGCCGACGCGTGGTGGCAGGTCAAGCGCAACCTCAAGCCGAAGCAGGAGACATTGAACGCGGTATCGCAGCAGATACTGGGCGAGGTGAAGCTCGACGTCGACCCGGCCAAGATGGACGAGGAATGGGAGAGGGACAGCGAGCTCGTTATATCCTACTGCGTGAAGGACGCCGAGCTCGCGTTGCGCATACTGGAGAAGATCAGGGTCGTCAACAAGAGCCTCGATCTCGCAGCGGTCTCGATGCTTCCGCTTGACGATGTGATGAGCGGGACGACGTCGACCCTGATCGATTCGATTCTCATACGCAGGGCGGACGATGAGCATGTGGCCGTTCCTATGAACGTCCGGGCGGACTACGAGAACCAGATCGAGGGCGGTTACGTCCACTCGATAGAGCCTGGACTCTACCATAACGTGGTAGTCGAGGACTTCAAGTCGATGTACCCGTCCCTCATAATCGCGAATAATATCTGCTTCACGACCCTCAGCGATAGAGGGACTATTTTGGCGCCCACAGGTAACCGCTTCCTGGACGTCAGCCAGAGGAAGGGGCTCCTGCCTCGAATCCTGTCCGAGCTCATGGCCGAGAGGGACGGCAAGAAGAGGATGATGAGAGAGGCGGCCGCCGAGGAGGAGAGGGAGTATTACCGCGGACTTCAGGAGGCGATCAAGATACTCATGAACGCGTTCTACGGCGTATTCGCCTCCTCCTTCTACCGTTTCACTGACCAGCGGATCGGCGCGAGCATCACGGCATTTGCCAGGGAGGATATCCAGAGGGTCATCAGCAAGCTCGAGGAGGAGGGGACCAAGGTCGTCTATTCGGATACCGATTCCGTCTTCGTACAGTCCCCCTACGACGATCATGAGAAGACCATCGAGTTCGGCAAGGAGGTGGCACGGAGGTTCTCGAAGGAGGGCTCCAGCCTGGAATTCGAGAAGGTGCTCGACCCGCTGTTCTCCCACGGCAAGAAGAAGAGGTACGTCGGCCGGTCGGTCTGGCCCGAGAAGGGGCTGATCATCAGGGGTTACGAGACGAGAAGGACCGACTCCTTCGACCTCCAGAGCGAGGTGCTGATGGACGTGTTCGAGAAGATTCTGGACGGCGACACGCAGGGGGCGGTCCAATACGCGAGGGACAGCATCCAGGCGCTTATGGGCGGGGGAGTGGGGCCCGAGAAGCTCGTGATCTCGCGCAGCTGCAAGGATTTTCGATCGTACAAGAACCCGGAGAGAATGGCGAATGTGAGCGCGGCAAAGAAGCTCAAGGAGCTCGGCTACGAGTTCCAGCCAGGGATGAAGGTCTCGTGGGTCGTAACCGACAGCCGCAAGACTCCGCAGGAGGTGGAGCCTTACATCTCGGGAAGGAAGTTCAGCGCCGTCCCAGACTACAGGTACTACGCGGGGAGGCTGGCGAACACCATCGCCAGGGTCACCGACGTGTTCGGCTGGGACGAGAAGAGCCTGCTTTCCGGCGCACAGCAGAAGGACCTTTTCTCGGACTGGGGGCCGGAGCCAAAAGAGAAGAAAAGGAAGGATAAAGTGAAGACCAGCGGAGAACCGAAGAAGCTGGAGGACTTCTTCTAGAGTCCGGTGCTCTCCAAACCCTTATATATGGAAACATTTGTGCTCAGCCACCTAAGCGACCGCTTACGGGGGATGTGCGTAGATCGTGAACCCCGTCTGCGATTCGGGATCAGGTGATCCACATGGCAGAAAAACAGACAGAGGAGGTCTCCGAGGAGGTTCCTGAGGAGACGGTCGAAGAGATCGTAGAAGAGGAGAAGAAATTCGAGCCAGCCGCAAGGAACATGTACGGCTTCATACGCGAGAAGTGGAAGAACATCGATGCTGATGAGGACATGAAGCACCTCATGTGGGAGCGGCTGATCGAGTGGCGTAAGGAGCCATCTTTTATCAGGATAGACAAGCCCACCCGGCTTGACCGAGCTAGAGAGCTGGGATACAGGGCAAAGACGGGATATACAATTGTGAGGGCAAGGGTCAGAAAGGGCGGCCTGAGGAAGAGGACCATCAAAGGTGGCAGGCGTCCGAAGAAGAAGGGTATGTCGAAGATAACGATGAGGAAGAATGTGCAGGTGATTGCCGAGGAGAGAACTGCCAAGCACCATCCGAACATGGAGGTTCTTGCATCCTACTGGGTGGGAGAAGACGGCAGGCACAAATGGTACGAGGTGATCCTCGTCGATCCGATGCAGCCCGCGATCAAGAGCGACCCGAAGATCAACTGGATACTCAGACCCGCGAACCGTGGAAGGGCGTTCCGCGGCCTCACACCGGCCGGCAAGAAGAGCCGAGGCCTTGTCCGGGGAAAGGGGCTTGGTCATGAGAAGGTCAGACCATCACTGGGTGCTAACAAAAGAAAGGGGACCTAGTCGCTCAAGAGCGCGTTCAGCCTTCCTTCGATCTCCGTACCATCCATCCCGATCAACGGATAGAATATGGGCGATTCGGAGACGACCTTATCCCGCGAATTGAACTCCTCGAGGGTCCAACCGAGGGCTATGCCCTCGCAGCTATTGGCGCTCAAGATATCATCGAAATCCGCATCTTCGTCGGAGAGCACTTCACCCCACCAAGGGTTCCACGGGACGAGGCTTTTCAATAGAGACGCATCCAGGTCGGAACGGTCGAGGATAACTGCATTGCAGCCGCGCCTCAACATCAGCCAGGTCGAAAGGATCGATTTCTTGTCCTCGATAACTGAGAGCACCCTCCCTTGACTTCTGACCGGCAGCCCACCGGGGCCTTTCACCGAATCCCGGAACAGAAATGCCCTCTTATTCCTGACCTCTACGAATATCTCCAATTCAGGTGATGAAAGGGAGACGGTTGCCTTTTCTGGACCGAAGGTTTTCTGGATCTCCCCGCCTATGATCGAAGCCAGTTCCATGCTCGTATATTCATGGTTCCCGGTCCTCCGTGCCCTGACCGCGAAGCTTATTCCCCCGTCTGGAATATTTTCTCTCGTAATCTCTACGGCTCTCTCTGAAATATCATGAGCGTCGCTGCTGGTCTCGACGACGTCGCTCAGGGAGACCACCCCGAAACTCCTGCTGAGGATCGCCTCTGAGCAGTTGGGATCATCCGAGCTTACGAACAGCCTCCCTGGCTCCTTCTCGATTATGCAGCTGATTCCGAGCAGAGAGTGGGCTCTGTTGATGTTCTCGGTCAATATTGATTCGAACCGCTTCCTCACTGGGCGCCCTTTCAGACCGATTTCTCCGTATCTGACGAGGAAAGTCATCCTTTCGCGGTATGCCGAGTCTCGGAATTTATTGGTTTGCATTGAAAAGTGGTCGAACTTGAAATTCTATCGAATTGCACTCTAAAAGTCCGATAAGCTGCAGAATTATTTGGAAAATAGTTGAATTTCAGCGATATTGGGCTACTTTTTGACGATAGATAAAAAGGTTAATATCTAAAAGATATCATTGGCTCCACCGCGAGGTCCCGATACAAAGGCACTGTCGAATTTATTTCAAAAACGCAAGAGACCTCGATAAGGGGAGATAAATTGAAGCTCGGTAAAATAGAACTTAAGAGAGTTATAGACCCCCCAGGCCCAAAGGCGAAAGAGCTTTTGGAGAGAGACAAGAAAGTACTTGCGCCCTATAACAGGCCATTCTATTATCCATTCGTAGTCGAGTCCGGTAAGGGCGTGATACTGACCGATATCGATGGAAACGAGTACATCGACTTCAACTGCGGTCTCGGAGTCATGTCCATCGGACATGGCAACGAACAGGTGATCAAGGCGATAACCGACCAGGCCAAACGCCTGATGCACTATTCCTACACAGATTTCTACTACAGATATTCGGTCGAGCTGGCGGAGAAGCTCAACGAGATAGCACCCGGCAAATTCCACAAGAAGGTCTTCTTCAGCGGGAGCGGGGCGGAGAGCATCGAGGCATTCATCAAGATAGCCAAATACCACAGGAAGAAGCACATGTTCCTGGCGTTCACGGGATCGTTCCACGGCCGCTCAATGGGCGCCATCAGCTTCTCATCCAGCGGACCGGTCCAGAAATCCGGGTTCTTCCCGACAATGCCGGGAGTGAGGCATGTGCCCTACGCGTACTGCTACAGATGCCCGTACAAGATGACCTTTCCGGAATGCAACTACTGGTGCGTCGACTTCATAGAGGACTGGATCTTCAACAAGTTCCTGCCTCCGGAAGATGTCGCTGCGATACTGATCGAGCCGATCCAGGGAGAGGGAGGGCTGATCGTCCCGCCGAAGGACTACCACAGGAGGCTCAAGAAGCTCATGGACAAGTACGGTATTCTGTACGCCTCGGACGAGGTTCAGGCAGGTATGGGCAGGACGGGCAAGTGGTACGGCATAGAGCACTTCGGCGTCGAACCGGATATCATCACGTCCTCCAAGGCGATCGCCAGCGGCATCTCGCTCGGCGCGACCATCTGCAGGGACGAGGTCCTGGATCTGCAGGCGGGATCTCACTGCACGACGCTGGGCGGCACTCCGATCGCATGTCAGGCGGCATTAGCCGTCATAGATTTCATGAAGAACAACAAGCTGCTCGAGAGATCCGAGAAATTGGGGAAGCACACCCTGAAGCGGCTTAAGGAAATGGCGGACAATTCTAAGATCGTCGGCGATGTGAGAGGTATGGGGCTCTTCTGCGGGTTCGAGGTCGTCAAGGACAAGAAGTCCAAGACGCCGATGGGGAAAGAGGCAAAGGACATCATCGGTCAGGCATGGAAGAACGGCGTAGTCGCCGTATCCGCCGGAGAATGCACGATCAGGGTGATGCCTCCGCTCACAATCAGCCAGGAAGAGCTAGATGCTGGCCTGGACGCGATTGAATCCGCTGTCAAGTGGAAGGAAAAACAGCTGAAATAAAACTCTTCAAGAGGGGGGCGGAAATTTTCCCCCCTTCTTAATAGATACGGGGTTCAACTGAGAAAATGGATCCCAAGGAGTAGGATAGGATGTCAAAACCGAAGAAGGCATCGAAGAAGAAGACAGCTAAGAAGAAGGGCTCTGCAAAGACCGCTAGCAGGCCTAAGACCGCCCGCATAGTGGTGACCCCACCGGGACCGAAGGCCAAGGCTGCGCTTAGTAGAAAGGAGAAATTTGTGACTACTGGCATGAAGACCACGCTCGTTACTAACCTGGATGTGGGTGAAGGATCGTTCCTGTACGACACCGACGGCAACTCTTTCATTGACTTCTCGGCGGGTATCGGCGTTCACAACTTCGGGCACAGGCCGAGGCAGGTCGTCAACGCCGTTAAGAAACAGGCGGACAAGCTTTTCCATATATGTTATATGGTAAGTCTGTACGACCCGTACACGGACCTCGCCGAGGCGATGTACCAGATAAGCCCGAGCAGGAAGCTGAAGAAGAGCATATTCCTGAACAGCGGGTCGGAGGCGAATGAGAACGCCTTAAAGATCGCCAGGGCGTACACCAAGAAGAAATGGATTGCCTCATACAAGACTTCGTTCCACGGGAGGACGATCTTGGACATATCGCTTACGGCAAAGGAGAAGCCCTACCGGGACGGGTTCGGACCGCTGCTCCCGAATGTTCTGCACCTCGATTACGCATACTGCTACAGATGTCATCTCGGGCTGGAATACCCGAGCTGCAACCTCGCATGCGTGGACAAGATTAAGGAGACGCTGGAGTCGGCGCCGTACGCCGGGGACGTCGCAGCCATGTTCATCGAGCCGATCCAGGGAGAAGGAGGATTCATGGTACCTCCTCCAGGATATTTCCAGAAGTTGTATCAGGTTTGCAAGGACAACGGTATCGTCTTCATCGACGACGAGGTTCAATCCGGCATGGACAGAACCGGGAAGATATGGGCGATCGAGCACTGGAAGACCGTCCCCGACATGCTCGTCTCCGGAAAGGGGCTTGCCGCGGGCATGCCACTTGCAGGGGTGACCGGCCGGGACGAGATCATGTCCGCGTCATATCCTGGACAGCTCGGCGGGACCTACGGAGGAAACCCGCTGGCGTGCGCCGCTGCGATCGAGTGCGTGAAGCTCGCGAAGGTCAATCTGCCAAAGGTCAAGAACGTCGAGAAGGTGCTGTCCAAGAGGCTGAAGGAGTGGTACGACGAGATTCCCAACATAGGCGATGTCAGGGGCAGGGGTGCCATGTACGCGATCGAGCTGGTCGAAAACAGGAGCTCAAAGAAGGAGGCTCCTCAGCTGGCAGCTGCGATACAGCAGGAGTGCTTCAAGAACGGGCTCTACATCCTGACAGCGGGAACCGTCAACCAGGTGGTCAGATTCCTCCCGCCGATCACGACGCCGACACCAGTCCTGGAAAAGGGATTGGACATCGTCGAGAACGCCATCAAGAAGGTCGTCAAGAAGTAGGCGTACGCTCTCGTACCGGACGCGATCAAACCACTTTCTCTCTTTTCAATTTCTCTATTTCATCCGCAGAATAACCCGCTGCCGCGAGTATCTCATCCTTATGCTGCCCGAGCAGTGGCGGAGGGATTGAAAGACGCTCCGGTGTAGAGGAGAACTTCATCGGAAAACCCGTGAGCTTGATCGTCCCGGCAGTCGGATGCTCCGCCTCGATCACCATGTCCCTCTGGATCACCTGCGGATCCTTGAATAGCTGGCTAAGGGCCAGGACAGGGCCGCAGGGAACGCCCGCCTCCAGCATTATCTCGACCCATTCCTCCGTGTCCCTCTCCTGGAAGATCTCGTCGAGCAACGGGTCCAGGATCTCTCTGTTCCGTATCCTGTCCGGGTTGGTCGAGAACCTCGGATCGTCGATCAGGTCTGTTCTTCCCGCGGCGGTGCACATCTTGGCCCACAGCCTGTCGTTTCCAGCTCCAACGATCACGTAGCCGTTCCTGGACTTGACGGCCTGGTTCGGGATCATCTGAGGATGCTTAGAGCCCATCCTTTCCGGGTTCTTGCCCGTCGCGAAGTACGCGCTCGCCTGGTGTGACATCCATGCGGCCTGGCAATCGAGCATCGAGATATCGATATACTGCCCGCCTGACCCCTTCTCCCGGGAGTAAAGGGCCGCTAGAATCGCGGAGTTGGCGAACATTCCCGCAGCGATATCAGTGATTGCAATCCCAACTTTCACAGGCGGTCTTCCCTCCTCGCCCGTTATACTCATCAATCCTCCCATGCCCTGCATGATGATATCGTAGGCCGCCCTCTCGGTGTACGGACCGTCTTGGCCGAAGCCGGATATGGAGCAATAGATAATGTCCGGGTTGACGGCTGAAATTCGATCGTATCCACTTCCAAGCTTCGCCATAGTTCCCGGCCTGAAATTCTCGACGAGGATATCGCATTTAGTTGCGAGTCTTTCCACGACCTCTTTCGATCTGGGATGTTTCAGATTCAGAGTAATGCTCTTCTTGTTCCTGTTGGCGGAGACGAAGTAGGCGCTCACATCATTCTGGAAAAAGGGCGGACCCCATGACCTCGTCTCGTCACCTTTCCCAGGCATCTCGATTTTCCATATCTCCGCGCCCATGTCGCCGAGCATCATCGTGCAATACGGACCCGCCATCGCCCTCGTGAAATCCAGCACCCTAATTGAATCAAGAGCTCCCATTATCTCAGCCTGAAGGGCCATGAGGCCGCTATTACAAAAATTCTGCTAGAGATATACATTTTTAACCTCTCAATTTCTGTTGTGTCGAGAATGAGACCGAAGGAGGATTCTGTAATGTGATTCATAGAAATCCTGGAAGAAAATGTTTAATATGGCAGGCAAATAGCTATACAAATCAGTTTATATAGATTATTGAAATTCCCTCATTTGGGGGAAATGATGGGAGATAGAATTAAAGCGAAAATTGCATTAGTATTAACCATATTGATTGCAGCATCTTGTATGATGGCTTTTATCAAGATTTCCGAAAGAGCATCTGCTTATTCACCACATGGTCCAATTATCATCAATGGCAACAGTGATTTCACTCTTGCGAATGGAGTAACAGATGGAAGTGGAACTTCAATGGATCCATTTATCATTGAAGGTTGGGAAATCGATGCTACTGGGTTTACGGATGGCATCTCGGTGAGCTCTACGGATGCTCATTTCATTATTCGTGACACTTTCATCTATTCTGCCATTTTATCTGGCATTTATTTCAACGATGTCTCAAATGGATATATTTATAATTGTTCAGTCTCGAATAATTTCATTGGCATTCTAGTTTATTCTTCCTATAATTCATTTATTAGAAATAACACGATTTCGAGTAACGATTTAGGAACAATTTTTGATTCGAGTTCGACTATTTCAATATCTGGAAATGGAATTGACACTAGCAATTGGGATGGCCTCTATATGTGGCAATCAGTGAATTGCACGATTTCTGATAATGACATTTCATTCAATTCTCTATCTGGCATATTTCTAGAAAGTTGCGATAACAACTTCATTATCAACAACACTATTACGGATAACTCTAATGCCGGTATTTTCCTTATTTATGCGCCACATAATACTTGCTCCGGTAATA
>OMKS01002955.1_pt1 | contig 13846 bp, 9 predicted proteins | sample 1674721 | NCBI WGS metagenome assembly OMKS01 (sample SAMN06264996, study PRJEB25208) | sediment metagenome | isolation source: hot spring sediment | place: USA: California | collected 2014-09-02 | reverse complement strand
CGAGATCTACACTATCCTCTTCGTCGGCAGCGTCAGATGTGTATAAGAGACAGGCCTACTACAAGTACAACCGGAAAGCTTGACCCGAAAATGCTCGGGGCGACGGCTGCCCGTCGCCCCGTTGTTCCCTTCCATCCGCTCTGTCTGCTTCTGCCCTATGGCAGTGTTATCCGCACGTTCACCTGCCGGGTGTTCGATGACGCGTCCGTGCATTCTATCAGGATGTCGTTATCCCCCGAACTTACGGCTATGTCCGGCGACGTCCAGTTGCCGCTGCTTACGTCGACCTCGGTCCCGCCGACGATTATCTTGGGTGGAGCAGCCTCGGGAGCGTCGCTCACGTTGCCCGCAAGTACTGCACTTGAAACCGTAACTGTAGGTGGGTCGCTATCCGGGGCGCCGGCTTGATACGTTATCTCAAGCTGCGGCGGGTTTGAACCGGTTTCCCTGCTGCTTGTTTGAATGCGTAACGCATCCGGGGAACTTCCACTTGGTATGGCGATAACCGCAAGACCGTAATTGGGTTGGCTGCTTCCTACCCATTCCTGGACAAGCCCGGTTACAGTCATTGATATATATCCTGGCGAGCCTCCTCCAACGTAGCCCGTATATACACCGTCTGCACTCCCTGTGCCGACACAATCTGTACCAACCTGAAATTGCCCGCCAGCACCGTTCCATGGAATGCCCGGTGCCGCCTGACTCCATGTCGCCCCATCTGTAGTGGGCGACCCGACGCTTCCCGTTCCCTCCACCCATGTTTTACTCAGTATCCGGCAGGCGTAGAATGTGCCATTCACCTCATTGGGGTCGGGGTCGCGGTCATGGAACCTGAAAGTCGCGCTTACTATTGTTGAGCCGACAGGAATACTGGTCAGGTCAAATCGATATAGCATGTATTGTTCGTTACCGACCCAACCGCCTCTGATAATGTTAGCCCATTGGTCCCCGCCGTAATTATCGTTGGGGGCGCCTTGGTAGATGCTCGTATCAGCAACGGAAGTCAGAGTTGTTATCTGCGGTGGCCCGGACGCCGTTATCGTTATCGACAGCGGCTGGTCGTCCGTGTCCGAATCCTGGTCGGTCACCCTCACCGTGAAATTCAGCGTCGTGGCGCTCGCCGGCGTGCCGCTTATCACTCCCCCGGAACTCAGCGTCAGCGGCGCAAGCGACCCCGATACCACGCTCCAACTGTACGGCGGCACCCCGCCGCTCGCCTGCACAGACTGGCTGTAAGGCTCACCAACAAACCCATCAGGAAGCGAGTTCGTTGTAACAGTCAGCACACCGCCGACTTCCGCCGGCCCATTGTCGAAAATGATTTCTTTAATTTTCTCCGCCATGTCCAACGTAAGCTTGGTGCGTGCAGCAAAGCCATTGTTGAACGTCAGTGCCGTTTGCGAAAAATTATTGGAGCCTCCTACATTACTCGGATGCGTGCCGTCTGTGGATATCAGCCGGTCTTCACCAATAGCTGCCCCGTCCCATGACGTTCCTGGTTGTTTGTCCAGTATATATTGATAGTAATCTATATATGGAATATTCAACTCGGAGCAAATTTCCTTGATGCGGTCGTTGGCAATGGTATACCGCTGGTCTCCAACATGATCATGTTCTGGTGGAATAGTGCTCAGCACGGGGATGCAACCTTCATCCATGACAGCTTGGACGAAATTCTTGTAGTTGGTCTTCCATGCTTGCGAGTCGGCTTGTAGCGAGCCTGCACCCCATCCATCCACATCGTTGGTGCCGTACATAATTACGGCCCACGAATAATTGCCCGGCACGCCGTTGCGGCCAACGTTCATGAAGGTATTCGGATGACCATTACTTACGGCGTCAGACACCTTCCAACTACTCATGCAGCCATATTCAGTACCCTTGCCGCATTTATCGCTTCCGTTGTTTGTGTTATACCACGATGACCAACCTGGGTTACCCTCACAAATCCATGAGCGAATCGGGTTATAGTCATGTCCAGTTTCATTGCTGGTTGTGCCGGCACCCGTGACGCCAGCAAAATAAGCCATGGAATAAGTGATAGAGTCACCTATTTGCCCCATTCGGCCAGCTGCTCGACCTGACAATTGGCCATTACTGAGTATGGTACGGCAATTATCCTTCACCGTTTGTGTTATGGGACTCAAATAGTTGGTAGGGTTAGCCCATGTATTACCATCCCAACTGTATGCCATCAAACCAATGGGAAACAACAATAGCACGGCCATAACAGTTGTCTGATGCTTCATTGGTCTGGTATCCATAATCTCACACTCCTCCCTCTAAAGTTTGTCCGGGACACCCGGCCACTTGGCTCCTGTCCGGGACAGTTGTATTCTATCACATCCACCGCCCTTGTCAATACCCTGATTTTCCCCAAAACTCAAACTCTTCCCCCCGCCCTTTTCCTCATTGACGTAATCCCGCCCCGCCGTATATTCCCTGAAAAGGGAGGACGCCCCATGCAATTCAGGCAAATCATCCTCGAACGCGCTCGGATGCTCGCAGATTTCCCCAGCCACCAACTGCCGGATTTCACCGAATCTCTCCAGGCAACCGTCGATACCATCGCTTCCGGCACCATTTTCTTCTATGGCGCCACCCCGGTCGAAGTCGGCCTTTCCTGCATCGACTGGAGCGGTTCGCATATCAAGCACCAGGAATGGCCTGCCCAGTTGAACCGCCTCGGCTATCTCGCCCCCCTTGCTTCCGCCTACGCCGCCACGAAAAACGAAAAATACGCCGAAGCCGCAAAATCCTACATCGAGGACTGGATTTCCGGCTGGAGCTACGCCGACAAACAGCAAGAACGCCGCCCCGGCGACAGCACCCTCAACATCAGCATCCGCCTCGGCAGCAGCGTTCATTCCGGCTGGGGCGGGACATTGTCCCGCTTCCTTCACAGCCCCGCCTTCGACGATGCCTTCCTCTCCAGGATGCTCGATTCCATCGCCGCACAGGCCGAATTCCTGGCGCGCAACCTTACCGCCATCAACAACTGGCGCATATCGGAACTCGACGCACTCGTCTTCACCGCCGCCAGGTTCTCTTTTCTGCACTGTGCAGGAAAAATCCTCGAAACCGGCATAACCGGCATGCGCAACGCCCTCGCCGCACAATTCCTGCCGGATGGCGTGCATTCCGAAAGAACCCCATCTTACCACTCCTGGATGGCGCAGGTTGCACTGAACTATTACATGCTGGCGCAGCTTTTCCCTGAAATTGACGCACGTGTGCACCCGGATACTCTCCGCCGCTCGCTCGAATACGTCGTCCAGAGCAGGCTTTTTGGCGTGAACGACGCCACCGCGCCCTTCAAAGACGCCGATGTCCCCAAAGAGCGCTTCGAGCGGAACCGGATGCTGGCCGCCGCAGGCATTCGCATCGACCCGCCTTCGGCACAGGTCTTCCCGGCTGCAGGCCAGGTTTTTGTGCGCTCCGGCTTCGACCCCGGCGCGGAATACCTTGCCTTCGACGCTGGCACCTGGGGGGGAGCGCACTGCCATTTGAGCCGCCTTGCCTTCACTTACAGGGCGGGAGGGCGCATGCTTATTGCCGACCCGGGCATTCTCAACTACGAAATGTCCGACCCGCTGGCGTCTTACGGCAAGGGCACGAGCGCTCACACAACGCTCAACATTGACGGCATGAACCAGTCCGACACCGACGCCTTCCTGCATCGCACGGCGCTTGACGGCGACGTCGCTCTCATCCACGCCTCCTACCAGGGCGGTTACTGGGAAGGCAGGTTCTACTGGGGTTTCAGGGACGGGCGGGGCAGGGGAGTTTTCGGCTGGCATGACAGGATACTCCTGTTGGTCAAGGGCGAATACCTGCTTGTTCTCGACAATATGCTGGCTGAAGCCGGGCATGAAATACGCAACTGCTTCCAGGTGGGGCCCATGGAAAAATGGGCCTGCGACGAAGAAAACCTTGCCTGGCGCTCCGAAAACCCCGACGTGAACGTGCTCGTGAAGCTCCTCCTGCCGGCTGGCGGCGTGAAAATGACCTGTCTTGAAGGCAGCCGGGAACCGCTTGCAGGCTGGGTCGGGCGGCGCGGTAACGAAGCCATCCCCGCTCCGCGGCTCGAATTCGCATACCCTGCGGATGAGCGCAGGCCGGGAATGGTTTCAGCCGTGATTATAGCTGCTTTCAGCGGCGCTCCCCCGGCTTATGAAACGCCGGACACGGGAGTTTCCGCAGACGGCTATACGCACTGGCTGGCCGTCAGGACGCCGTCGGGGCATACAGACGCTCTCGCCTGGACAAAAAATCTTGCTCTTCCGCTCGATAACGGCCCTTTCCTCAGCGACGCCGGGCTTGTCTGGCTCAGGAAAGACGCTTCCGGCAAGGCCGTGAAATGCTTTATCGTTGACGGCAGCTACGTCCGGGATGGCAGCGCTTCCATCTGGTCCGGCGAACGGACAACCGGCTTGTTGCCGAAGCTGTAGATACATCTCGGCTGCACAGCGGCAGCGCATTGGCTGGGCTGGATGCCAGCCAGGCGGCCTTTCACAGTTTAGCGAAACCAAGCCACCTTGGTCGCCTGCGCTCTCGACGGCGTGTCGGAACAACCGGGACCTAAACACATCCAACAGGCTGATGTGAAAATATGTACTTGCAAAAGGGTAGACGATGGAGTAGACTACTATTATATATACCACCGACGGGCTTGTTTGGAGGGCAAAATGGCGCAGTCGCAGGACAGGGCGAACAGCATCAGGATGGTGACCAAGTATGAACAGATAGAGCACATGATAAGGTCGAAGATAGTTTCGGGGGAGCTGAAGACGGGTGAACGCATAGAAAGCGAGTACGAACTTGCCGAAAAACTCGGCGTCCACCGTTTCACCGTGAACAAGGCTATAAGTAATCTCGTGCGCGCCGGCCTGCTCTACCGCGAGCAGGGCAAGGGCACTTTCGTGGCGGCTCAGCGTCACGACGGGACGACGAACTGCCTTGGGGTGGTGTTCGGGGGGCCGACGGAGGCGCTTTTCAGGACGGGTTTCGGGACGGCGGTGATACAGGGGATATACCAGGCGGCGGAGAGGAGCATATTGTTTTTCGGGTCGAACCAAAGCTCGGCGCGCGTGGGGCCTGATATAAGCGACGAGGAGCTTGCGCGCGTGGACGGGCTGCTTGCGTTCGAGATATTCAACGACGAGTACATATCGAAGCTGGCGGCCCGAAGGCCGCTGGTGATGGTGGACTATTCGAGCAGGAAGCTGCAGCTTCCCTCCGTGATATTCGACAACGTCGGCGGCGTCAAGCGCGCGGCGCAGAAACTCATCGAGGCAGGCCACCGGCGCATCGCGTGCGTGGGGGAGGACCCCCGGAAGGAGCACACAGACCCTGCGTGGCTCGACAGGACGCGCGGCTGGGAGGCGGCCATGGATGAAGCCGGGCTGGAGAGCCGGGGGCTGTTCATCCCGATACAGTCGCGGAACGGAGAGATGGGCATAGATGCGGCGCACAGGCTTTTAAAGATGAATGACCGTCCGACGGCGGCGATAGCGGCGACGGACAGCATAGCGGCGCACATGATGAAGGTATTCCAGGGGGAGGGTATGGAGATGCCCCGCGACATGAGCATAGTGGGGTTTGGGAACGAGGAAGTATGCGAAGTGCTGACGCCGACGCTGTCGAGCATCGGCATGGACATGCAGGACATGGGCGTGAAGGCCGTCAACCTGCTGGAGAGAATGCTCAAGGGCGAGGACGCCGCCAGCACGACGGAGATAGTGAAGACGTACCTGATAGAGCGGGAGTCGGTGGCGCCACCGCAGTAGGATGAGCCGGTACGGAGGGCGCAAAATGGAACGGCAGCAGGCGGCGCTTGGGGCGGCTGCTGCCACAGTTCTTTTCTGCGCGGTGTGCGGGGCGGCAGAGCGGGGTGATTTGACCGGGTACATCCGGGAGCGTTCGAAACCGGGGGATACGGTTTACGTCGAAGTCGGGGGCAGGTCCGTGCGCGCGGCGCTGGTCAAGGCGGACGAGGAGGGGATAGCGGCGTCGCTGATGGGCATGGAAATTCCGCAGAACTGGTACGATATAGGCGACAGGCAGCTTCTGCTGATGGCGCGCAGGTTGGCCGGGGATGAGGACGGCGAGGCTTTGCTGCTGTTGTACCGGTTCGCCATCAGACGCGAAGAACTGAAGGACGAAGCCGTGAAGCTGGAGGGGACGTTGAAGGAGCGTTTCCCCGAAAGATTCGACGCCCCGAAACATCAGGAAAGCGTAAAACCTGCCGCAAGTGAAGAAAAACCGCCCGGAGATGAAATCCAGGGTGATATTCCCGTGCTGCCAGTCGCCGCGGCAGGGGGGACGACGCCAGGGCCGTTTCTGAAGGCACCGCGGGGGACATACGAGGGGATATTCCGAGGGCATCCCAAGATTTTCGTGCGGGACGGCGACAGGGAGCCTGGGTTCGGAATATCGTTGGGGGAGCTGAGACGGAGAGCACGCACGGCGCCGTGGTCGGCGTTCACGGGAAGGCTGCGGGAGGCGCCTGAAGAGCCTGTACACTATAGCGCGCCGAACCTTGCGATGTCATGGCTTGCCACCGGGAACGAAAGCGCCGCCAGGCGGGCGATAGAAATAATAAAGCAGCCAATCCGCATGGACGGAACGACGTACATGGGCGACCACCTGGAGGCCGTCTGCATAGCGTATGACTGGCTGTACAACTATCCAGGATTTTCGGAGGAAGACAAGCGGGCGGTGAGAGAAAGCATATTGAGGTCTGCGGAACAGATGAGGCGGATAATGCACGACCACGCGTGGCACACGAGGCCTTACGCGTGGGCGAACGGGGTGATGTTCGCGGGTTTGGCGCTTTATCCTGAGGAGCCGAGGGCCGAGGCGTTGGCACGCGCCGCCGTTGAGCAGTACAAGAGGTACCTGATACCCGCCCGGCAGATGCACGACGGCGCCTGGCAGAACTCGATGGCCTACGGCAGGAAGTACATGGTCAGGTCGGTGTTCCATGCGCTTTCCGCGTGGACGAGCGCGACGGGGGAGGATTTGTGGTACCATGCGGCAGTGGATGGTAACTGGACAGAGCGGATGTTGTACATGCTGATATACGCCTGCCGCCCGGATTATAGCTACGTGACATACGGGGATTTCTACCAGTCGGGATGGACAGCCGAGACGAAGAGCTACAACAATCTGTTGAGCGGAACGTACGGGACGCGCAATCCTTACGGGCAGGGGTTCATGGCGGAGCTTGACAGGAAATATGGAAACGGACGGGCGCTGGAGCCGGAGTTCGCCTATTACTACCTGCTGTTTTACGACCCGACGATACCGGCACGACCGAAAAGCGAACTGCCGGCGTCGCAGGCATTCGGGCAGCGGAGCATGGGGACGGTGTTCATGAGGTCCGGATGGGGGCCGAGAGACCTGTTTCTCTTCTTCAAGTGCGGGGACTATTACGGCGACCACGGGCATTTTGACCAGGGGACGTTCGAGATATTCCTGAACAGGCCGCTGGCGGTGGATTCCGGGTTTTACGGTGGTGATGCCGGCTTCGGCGGCGCTCACCGGATGGAGTACATGAGACGGTCAATAGCGCATAACACGCTGGTGTTCCCCGACCCTGACAAGCCGGACGACGAAGGCGGGCAGAGGGTGTTTCAGCAGCAGTCGGTAGCCGACCCGCGGGCGTTCCCGGCACAGTGTGACACGGCGGACATACTTCGTTACGAGGACGCCCCGGCGTACACCTACGTGCTCGGCGACCTCGCCAAGGGCTATGACCGCGCCAAAACGCTTTTCCGGCACTTCGTGTACGTAAAGCCGGACGTAGTCGTGATATTCGACGCCGTGGCGGTGAACAACCCCCGCTGCCGGAGGGTGTGGCTTTACCATTATCCAAGGACGGTTGCAATAGAGGGCAACCGTTTCCGCGCGTCGAACAGCGGGAACGCAGCAGCGGTGGAGACACTGCTGCCGAAGCCCGCCCGCATTACCGACGTGCAGGGGTTCAAGGTGGGAACGCGCGAGTTTCCAGTCAGGGGCGGGGACCCGGACGTGACAGGGAGCGGATACGTGATGGTGGAGCCGGAGACGGTCAGCGGTGCCGGGACGTATTTTCTGCACGTCATTACCGTCGGCGGGGCAGGGGTGTCGTGTACTCCCGCGACGCTGAGCGAGGATGGGGGCAACATCGTACTTTCCGTGCGGGGGAGGACGCTGACGTTCGGGAAAGACGGGCGGACGTTCGGGTTCAGGTGAAACTGCCGAAGTCGAAGGCGGCTCTGTACATGGCGGCAAGGGCGGCTTCGGGGGCGGCTGGGGGAAGGTTATTGGCTTCACGAAGCACGAACCTTCCGCCATCGAGTACTCCGCACGTCAGTATTGCCCGCGCACGCTCATAAACCTGCTGCGGCGTACCGTTCATTATGAGGCCGACTTCCACGCCGCCGTAGATTTCGACGTTCGGGCCAAGCTCCCTGCGAAGCCAGGCCAAATCCACTGGGAAGCCGGTATCGAAGGAAGAGATGCCGAGTTTTTCCGCTATCACGGGGAAGTGGCGTCCGGCGTCTCCGCACAGGTGCATGGAACGCGGGAGTTTTCCTTCGGGGTCGAAAGCGTCGTAGAAGCGGCGGTGGTGGGGGAGGATTTTCTCGACGTACATATCCGTACCGATGGTTTCTATGGAGTCATCCGCGAACCACACGCCGGAAATTTGTCTGCCCCAGTATTCATGGAAAGCCCTGATGCGTATGACGGCGGCTTCCACGATGAAGGCAAGCAGGCGGTCGGCGTATTCCGGGTCGAGGAGGATGTCTGTGAGAAAGTCGCCGCCGCGCAGCTTGAGCGCGACGGTGAGAGGCCCGTCGGAGCCGGAAGGGACGAAGGGCTGGATGGATACCGGACGACCGTTGAAATCCATGTTTTGGGCGAGTTCGGTCATGCGATGAGTGAATTCGATGCCGCGCTTCCAGGGGCCGGCATCGAGTGGACGGGAGATATCCGTATCGAAAATGGAATGTTTGTTGTCTTCAGCGAGTATGGGTTTCGTATCGGGCACCTGGTCGGGGCGGAATTCCACAGGGCAGCCGAAGAACCACGCTTCCGACACATTCTGAAAATGAACGCCGATGTCCCACTTGTCGGGCAGGCCGGTTTGGTAATCGCAAAAGCGGTGGTAATGGGTGCGGGCGAGTTCCTGCCAGCGGAGCTGCGCAAGCAACATCGCCTGGGGGTCGGAAAACATCCGTTCGTAATCGAGACCGTCGCGGTTGAAGCGCGGGTCGAGGATAAGGACGCGGTTGTTGGTGGCGAGAACGACGGGGACGCGCGTGGGTCTGCGGTCGTGGTAGCTTTTCCAGAGGGCATCTTTTTCAACGTTGGAGACGACGACGGTCATGAATGCGCTCCCATCAGGGCGTGATGATTTCGACTTCTGGGGGAAAAGCCGCGGGCAACACGGCGGGTTTCTCCTGCCTGCGAGCCGCCGGGGAAACGGCAGGCAGCCGCGGCGGCGGAAAATCCATTGCGGGGTCGGGCGCGGCGAATTGAGGCAGGCGGAGAGAAGGGGACGGCAGAGCGGTTCGGCGGACATCCGGGGCGCTCATGGGGATGCGTTCCGGTTCCGGGCAGGCGAGGGGGGCGAGTTCCGGAGGGGCGGCTTCTGCGCGGGGGAATGGCGCTTCGGAACGTGAGCCGAAGACTTTGCGGGCATCGGCGGGAGCGGGGGCGTCGAGCGCCGGGGGGCGCTCCGGAATGACGCCGCCCAACTTATCGCCGCTGAACGTCCACTCTGGAAGATGCGCCGGTGCGACCGCCTGCGGAGCGGCGCGTCCGCCGTGAACGAGCAGGACGGACGGGCCGGGTACGGCGGCGCAGGCTTCCGGGATGATGGTTTCATGCAGGATGCGGCGCGTCAGGAACATGTAAACGGATGAGGAGACAAGCGCCGCAGCCAACAGGGAAAAGAACAGTTTTACGGGGTATCGGAAGTGCATTTCAGGGGGCCTTTACGGCGGCGATGTCAGCGAGGGACTTGTCAATAACTGGCAAAAGCGCGTTTTTGCCGAGTTTTTCAGCGACGGAGCGGGCTTCGAGGAGGGCTTCCCTGACAAGCGAGATGCTTTCGGTGTCGGCAGGAGCAGCAAGGATGCCGACGTGGAGGAGGTCGGCGAGGGCTTCGTCAAGGCGGCCGAGGCGGGCAAGGGCGCGCCCGCGTACCACAAGCCCCTGCATCCTGCGGAAACCGTCGAGCAACGGCAAAGCGCTGTCAATCACGGCGAAAGCGGCGCCGGTGCGGTCGAGGTTCAAGTCGGCGAGGGCCTTGTACATGCGCGCGACGGCAACGTCAGGGGGGGCGTCGCCGGGAGCGCGGGCAGCCAGATAGACGTCCATGGCTTGGCCGAGTTCCTGCCAACGGCGCGCTGATGCGTGCACCTGCGCCACGGCAAGCATGGCGGCGGCACCCTGGGCACCTGGAGAGCCGAGCGCCGGTGCCAGGCGCTCCGCAATGGCGGGGGCTTCTTCCGGAGGCAGCCTGAGCACGAGCCAGACGGCGGTGTCCGCAGGCAGCGGATGGCCTTCATCGTGCGCCTGCCGGAGGAGCTTTACAGCAGCGGCTTCATCGCCGCTTTCAGCGGTGCACAGTGCGGCTTCGTAGAGCATCCGGGGCTTCAGGGTGTTATCACGGGATGCCGCTCGCGCCTTCAGGAGAGCATCGGCGGCTTCCTTCTTCCTGCCCTGGCGATACATGCCCCAGGCGAGGAGCTCGTTTACCGCCGGCGCGTCCGCTGGGGGGACGAAAGGCAGAAAATCCCCTGCAAGAGCGATAATTTTACCGGGTTCGGCGGATGTTGACGCCGCGGCAAGCAGCGATTTTTTCAGCGGGACAACATAGGGACTTGCCGGATTGGCCGCCGTAAAGGCCTTTATACGCATTTCCGCATTTTCGATTTCCCCGGCAAGCAGCGCGTGGTAAGCTAACAGGGCTTCCGCCCAGGCAGCCACGGGGGCAGGGGGGGATGTTTTGAGGAGAGCTTCGAGCGCAGAATTGATTTCAGCGGCAGATGCTTTTTCGGCGGCGAGCCTCATCACGTGGAGATGCGCCTGTATGTAGTCAGGGTAGCCGGTGAAAGGCACACTCATGAAAGGTTTCATGGCTTGCCAGTCGTTCAGAGCGGCCGCCGAAAGAGCGCCCAGAAGGCGCACGTCGGTCAGTATGGCCGGGTCGGCGTCTCCAAGCATGGCTTGAGCCGCCTGTGCGGCGGAAAGCGCAGCACGGTGGTTGCCAGACCTGTAAGCCGCCCACACGCGCAGCCACAATGTGAGGCGGTCGTCGGGGGGCAATTGCGGAAGAAGCTCCTGGAGCGCCTTGTCATCGCCCGCTAACAGCACGGATACTCCCATCGCCGGCGCCAGCGCCGCCGACAGCGTGTTGCGCAGGTCTTCGGGAACGTTTCTTGCGGACAGCAGCGCCGCGGAAATCTGCTGCCTTGCGGTGACGTATTCGCCGGACGCAAGCAGTGCGAGAGCATACCCCGCCGCCCACACGGCTTTTTCACGCTCGGAAGCAAAGGATGCGGCATTAACGCTGCGATACAGCCCGAGAGCGTCGGACGTACGGCCGGCGCGCCGGGCAAGCTCGGCCAAGCGGAGCGTTGCGGCGGGCTTAAGGCGTTCTTCCTGGAGCGCTTTCTGGTAAGCGGCGAGTGCGGCGGAGTGGTCGCCGGCGTCGAGAGCCACGTCGCCCTTGATGAGGTAAGCGCCGCCGCCCGCGAGACCTGCGCCTTCCGCCTGCTCGATGACGCGCATGGCCTCGTCCCGGCGGCCTTCGGCGACGAGCGTTTTTGCAAGAAGGAAGACGCGGAGGGCTTCGGCTTCCTGCGGCAGGCCCCTGATAGATTGCAGGATTTTCGCCCGGCCATCGGTTTTGTTGTTGGTTATTTCGATTTCGAGCGACCTTAACTGCGCCAATGCCGCCTGCGGACTTTTGGGGTGTTTCTGGGATAATTCCTCATAAATGCGATAGGCGGCATCCGTGTCACCGGAGCGGCGGCGGGCTTCGCCAGCCAGCATGAGGGCGCGGGGAACAAGGGCATCGGCAGGACGGTTTTGGGCAAACGCGAGGAACATGTCCGCAGCGTCGGCGTAAAGTCCCCGCGAGTACAGGGTGGCGCCCACGGCGTACGACGGTTCTTCAGCCGTTACGGCGACGGCAAGGACAAAGGCAAGCGGGATATGCATCAACTTCATCTTGACAAGCCTTTCATTGCGAGACGCAACGGCGCGCAAAAGCCGCTACGGGGATTATACAGCCGTGGCAGCACGATGGGAGCACGGTTTTTTCACTTGCAGGGGCGCAGGGGCACGGGACAATGGCGGAAACAGCAGGCAATGAAAGGCGCAAAGTGGAGCCGTACGTTGTGCAGGGGTCTACACTGTACGTCAGGCTGCCGCAGCTTACCCGCGACGACGCCGCGTTCGACAAGGCATGCCGCAGCCTGCTCAAGGCCGACGGTCCCGTCTACACCGTGGACATGTCCGCCGTGAAGACCATAACGAGCACTTTCATCGGGATAGTGGCGGTGACGTATCTCGACGCCAACAGCCAGGGCAAACGGATGCTGGTGAAAGCGCCCAAACGGGTGCTTGACGTTTTCCGTCTTGCCGGTTTCGACGGCAAGGTCGAGATGGAAGAAGTGCCGCACGTTCCGGCCCAGTGAGTATGCGGTTTGTGTTTTCATCATTTGCAGGACGGCGCCGCTTGCGGCCAATCGGCGCCTGCCAACCGATTCCCATCCAACGGACGGTGGGCTGCCGTCATCATGAAACAAACCCATGCCAGGAAAGGCGGTGACCCGTGCCAAAGGCAAAGATGAAAAAGATAAAGAGCAGAATGGGAAGAAGGCAGGTCGCGTTCATCGGCGCAAGTTACCTGTTCGTGCACCAGGCAGTCAGGGACATGCTTCTGAACGGGGGACTGAGCGATACCGACATAGTGCTCTACGACATAGACCCCGCCCCGCTGCAGCTCGAGCATGACGTGATAAAGCAGATGATAACCCAGGCCGGTTCTCTCATGACGGTGCGGAAGGCCGCCAGCCGGCGCGAAGCACTGAAAGGCGCGGACTACGTGGTCGTTTCGGTGCTTGTGGGAGGGCTGGGCCAGGCGGAGCAGGACGACCAAATCTGCCGGAAGCACGGTATCAGGCACACGGTGGGAGATACCGTCGGCCCGATGTGCACTGCGCGCATGCTGCGGCAGGCGCCGTTGCTGCTTGATATAGCAAGGGACATGGAGAAGCTTTGCCCCCGCGCGCCTCTGCTCAGCCCCACGAACCCGATGGCCGGGCTGACCACCGCCGTGAACCGTTATACCGGCGTGAAGTGCATAGGCATTTGCCACGGAACACACCATGCGATGCAGACCATAGCAAAGAGCTACGGCGTGGACATCACCGAAGCCACCAAAGAACAATGGGCCGAGGTGCTGGCCGAAGCCAAAGCCGAAGTCGCCAAGAACCGCACGATCGTGCTCGAGCAGGGCGGGCTGGCCGTCAAGATCCGCCACCGCAAGGGCGACCGCATCGACGCCGCCTGCGGCCAGTTGCGGCGCGGGTAGGGCGCCGGTTCGTCTTCGAGGAGATCGCGATGCTTTCAGCCGACCTCATTGACCGCCTCAAACGCGAGGCCGTCGAAGCCTCGCGGGACGCCTACTGCCCCTACAGCCGGTTTCGCGTGGGGGCCGCCGTGCTCGCCGCCGACGGGGCGATCTACCGCGGATGCAACGTCGAGAACGCCTCGTACGGGCTGACCGTTTGCGCCGAGCGCAACGCCGTGTTCCACGCGGTGGCCCGGGGCGCCCGATCGC
>OMKS01002953.1_pt1 | contig 13854 bp, 13 predicted proteins | sample 1674721 | NCBI WGS metagenome assembly OMKS01 (sample SAMN06264996, study PRJEB25208) | sediment metagenome | isolation source: hot spring sediment | place: USA: California | collected 2014-09-02 | reverse complement strand
AGGCCAGTCCCTTGCTGCGATGGAGAGCGGGGGCCCCCGCCCATCCGCTGCAAACGGACGGTAGGCTGAGCAGTTACATCGACTTATAAAACAGACTCTGAGGTTTACACTTCGGCGGGGAGTTCTTCCTCCAGGGCGGATTCGGCCGAGAGGGCGACCGGTTCCACGACCTGGGGGGTGACGCTGGCGCCGCAATAGGGGCAGAGGGACCAGCGTAGGTGAAGGGCGCGATTGCATGCCGGGCAGGCGCTTTTCAGACGGGTATGGCAGGCCGGGCAATATAGGTACGCACCTTCGACGCGCTGCCCGCACCCAGGGCAGGCTTCTGGTTCTTCGATGGCCTGCAACAGCGCCTCTTGTTCCAGGGAACGTTCGTAGGTCTCGGCCAGGGTTTCCTGCGGTCTTAACATCAGGTAGACGACCAGTCCAATGATGGGTACGACCAGGACCAGTATGGTGGCCAATATGTGGGCCAGGGGATCCCGGGATCGGGCTCGGATGTCTCTGAACGTCCAGATCGTCATTCCGCCAATCAATGCGACTGTGATACCTCCACAAACAGTGGAGAGAATGGTCAGATAGAAAGGAAATCTTTCTAGAATTTGTTCCATTGCGCTTGGACTCCTTAAGTGTCGTCTGATAGATTTAGGAGTTACGCACTTGCTCGTTAAGAAAAGGTTTTGGACGCAGAAAAACGCTGATTTTTGAGTCTTTATCTGCGGAAGTCTGCATCCGCTCCGCAGGAGCGTCATCTGCGTCCCACTTCTTTCAACTGCGTAAGTCCTAAGATTAACGGGGGCGGAACCATCTGCTCATGCTTCGCAACAGCCTTCTTGTCCAAGAGAGAGCGAAACCGCTCTCGGAACCCCCGCCCTGTCTCCCTTGCAGGCAAGTGGCGCTACTCAAGCGGGTCGTCTGAGTGAGCTGCACGGGAGCTATTATACCATCGGCTGGTGCAGGAGCAAGTGTGAATGGCAAGTTTGGGTAAGGGACTCGTTGCTTTTGTACGTTTTGCTTAAAAGAGGGGATTGAAGTATAACTATGATAATCGAAAAAGAGCGCAGTGAGGCAGTATGGATTGAAGAAGCAGGCGAATGCGAGGTGAGTCGGGCCGATAGTCGGGCCGAGTACCGGCCGATGATCCGGGATTTGCCCCTCGGTGAGCGTCCGCGAGAGCGGCTGATGAGGGCCGGGGAGAGTGCGCTCTCGACGACGGAATTGTTGGCCATTATCCTGGGAACAGGGGTCGGTGGAGAAAGCGTCCTGGATATGTCTCAGCGGCTTCTCTCTCGTTTTGAGGGGTTGCCAGGGGTGGCCCGGGCCAGTTTCGCTGAGTTGCAAGAAGAAAAGGGGCTTGGCAAGGCCAAGACGGCCCAGATCAAGGCTGCCCTGGAATTGGGGCGACGGATGTTGCTGGCTGATCCGGGGGAGCGCTTCGTCATTCGCTCGCCATCCGACGTGGCGCAGCTTCTGATGGCTGAGATGTCTCACCTGGCCCAGGAGCATTTCCGTGTGTTATACTTGAACACGCGTAATCAATTGTTGGACTCAGACACGGTGTACATCGGGAGCCTGAACGCCTCTCACATCCGGGTGTGCGAGGTGTTCCGAGGGGCAGTCAAACGAAATTGCGCCGCCATCATCGTGGTGCACAATCACCCTTCGGGTGATCCGACGCCGTCGCCGGAGGACGTGCAGGTGACCGGCCGGTTGGTCGAGGCCGGGGAGATGCTCGATATCGAGGTCCTGGACCATCTGGTCATCGGACAGGCCCGTTTTGTCAGTTTGCGAGAGCGTGGTTTGGGTTTTGCATGATGCAAGTTTGCAAGTGGCAAGTGATAAGTTTGTAAGCCAACAAGTTGTGATGGGTATTCTGATGATATGGATTGGGAGCAAGAAACGGAAAGGGGACTAGACGATGTCACGGAATTTATTGGAAAATGGTGAATTCGAGGCCAATTGGGGGGAGAAAAAGAGCCATCGCTGTTTGATTTTCCCCAAGGATTCGGCTCCTTACGAGAAGGATGTCGGGAACATATTCACACCGCCGGGGTGGATAACCTGGTTTCATCACGATCCGGGGCAGTGGGATCAGCCAGAGGTGCGGGATGCCTGGAAGCAGCACGACCCGCGACGGGTGCATAGCGGGCAGAAGGCAATACTGTTGTTTACTTTTTTCCGACGTCACGACGCGGGTTTCCTCCAACAGGTTCCGATCGCGCCGGGCACGCCATTGAAGTTGGCCGCGTGGGCGCACGCCTGGAGCAATCACTCGGATCAGAATAATCTGGCCAAGTTTCCCCATCCCGATGACCCGATGTGGAGTGAGGGGGTAGGATACGGCGCGGGGTTCGCCCTGGAAGGGGAGACGCAGGATGATAATTGGCGCAATTTCACGTTTTACGTCGGCATCGACCCGACTGGCGGGACCAACCCGCTGGCCAGCACGGTGGTGTGGGGGACGGGGGCGCATATTTACAATGAGTACGCGCAGGTTCCTTCGGTCGAGACAACTGCTCAGGGAGACACGGTGACGGTGTTTGTGCGTTCCAAGACGTTGTGGCCCTTCAAGCACAATGATGCCTACTGGGATGATGCATTGTTGACCGCGGTGGGCCAGGCGGATGAGAAACCGGAGGTTCGATTGAACTTCTGGCCGAGCGAACCTAAAATAGGGGAGGTCATTCAGGTAGAGGCTCGATCCCTGGCTCCGTTATCCGACGTTCAGATAGTGGTGACGCAACCATCGGGGGCTAAGTTGACCCTGGGCAGTCTCACCACCGGGCGCGACGATCAATGGCATACGTGGACGATGAAATCCGCGTCGCTGAATGAGAGGGGATTGCACGAGATCGTTTTCCAGGCTTCCGGCGACGTACGAGTCACCAGCGGTTTCGAGAGTGTCCAGGCGCAGGTCGAGGGACGGGGCGACCCCCGAGAGCAGTATCAACGGACTTACGTGTTGTTGCCACCTGGCGCTAATTCAGCGTGGGCCCTGGCAGTGGTGGATAGCACCTGGGACCAGGAGCGTTATACCATCGGCAGCAGCGCCGACGACGCCGGTATCGGTGATTTGAACGTAAGGCGCGTCATCGCCGTCAATCCGGAGAACTGGCCCACCGATTTGAAGGCCTTCTTCGATGAGCATTATCCTGGCGTCGAGTACCAGGCCGTCAAGGCGGACAATCCGCAAGAGCTGCGGAATAAGTTGAGGCGGCTTTAGTTTGACAATGGCACATTCGCCAACCCAGACTTCCGAAGCCTAGAGAACGGCCTGGGAACACACGAACATTCAGCTTTCACAGGGACTCAAACGATAAAAGGGCCCTTGAGACTTCCGAAGTCTCAAGGGCCCTCTACCTGACAGTTGTTGACCTGACTTCGGGCTTGTTGTGGCCTTGAAACAGCCGCCGGAAGACTTCCGAAGTTTTAACTGAACGGTATTGGGTTTGAATAGCGGGCGCCCCTATACGATCGAGGCGCTTGATGATCCGTTGGTATCTTCTCAATAAACCAGGGGCTTGTTCGTAGTAGGCGCTTCAGCGCCCCTAAAAGCGCACTAAAGCCGCTATCTAGCGCGCGCACTACGAACAGATTCACCCCAAGTTATTGAGAAGATACATCCGTTGGGCAGTTGGACGGCATCTTCATCTGCCTCCTGCCTGGGTTGGCTTTATCATCTTCGCCTTGGCTATCGAAAACAGCGGAGCGCTCAATCGCCATACCAGAAGCAAAACGATGACGATCATGTAGGTGGACGTGATCAATGGCTGAAAATGCCCGAAATGCACCGCCTGAGCCGGATCGAGCAGGTCGCTGATCAACCCGCTGACCAGGTCCGGGTAGGCGCCAATCTGCTGCCATATCATCGGAATGACCCGCCAGACGAAGATTCCCCAGAAGCCGAACGTAAGCAACGTGTAAGGCAGAAGGGCAATCTTGACCGGTGTGGGCCACGGCAGCGGCTTGGTGGGCTGAGCACGCAGTCGGGCCAGAAAATGGTTGAAGATGCGACGCGGCTGCTGACCCAGGTTGGTCACGCCCAGTGCATCCGCGACGACCCAATAGCCATCGAACTTGAAAATCGGATTCATCGAAAAGACGAGGTTTCCCAGGATCATCAACAAGGCGACCCGGAAGGGTTCCCAACCGGAGAATAGGTAACCGGTCGCAAAACCTGCGCCGACGACGAGTTGGAAGAAAGCGCCTCCCAAATCGACGACGACCCGTTGCCATCGCTTGAGTTCCCAGGCGGCGCTGACGTCGCTGTAGAAGGTCGGATATATCAGGTAGATCGTAAATCCTATGCTGCTGGGGGAGATGCCGTAGCGCGCACAGGCGCTGGCGTGTCCAAATTCGTGCATCAGCGTCGAAAGGAGCAGCAGCGCGTAGCCGAGCCAGAAGTTCTTTGGCGCAAGGTCGAGCGGCGCGCTCTGCATGAGGACAGGCGCGTGAGAAACGACGACCCAGGCCAAGAGGAAAGCGACGACGATGGGGTGGAAGGCGATCGAAAGACGTGAGGCGACGCTGGCGACGAGTTTCTCCGGCAATAGCGAAAGACGAATCAAGAAGCCTGGTTGGGGGCGCTCATTTGCCTCAATCTGGGCAACCTGGTTGGCGACGTGTTGGTAGGCTGCCTCGACGTCCTCGGTCGACACGTCTTGTCCGGTCTCTCGAAGTTGTTCGGCGATGGTCTCAAATGAGACGCCGGCGTCGTGCAGTTGAAGCAATTGGTACGCGCTGGCGGAAAGCCGGATGTAGCGCCCATTCTTGCTGGCCAGCAGATGGACGGGTTGATCCTCCGAGGTATCGACTATGAGCCGTTCATCAAGGCCTCGAAAGTCTGCAGATTTCAACATAATTGATCCTTTTGTGGCGTGCATTTGATCGACCGGTTATTTCGCGCGCTAACTTTGCGCGCTAACTTTGCGCGCTAACTTTGCGCGCTAACTTTGCGCGCTAACTCATAAGGCCCAGGACGGTTTCAATTCCTCTGCCTTGTCGGGGACGGGCAACACGCTCATTATATTATACCATGCCAGGGCCGCCTTCAGAACGTAGGTATGGGTGATCGTTTGGCTGATGTACGGTTCGTTCATCCTTGGGCGAATGAACTGCACACCGAGCCACCCCTGGTCCAAAGCTTGACTGCCCCGGAGATAGTCCAGGGCTCGCTCGGCACGTTCCCGATCGTCTGCATCGCCCTTGTAAACGCTGGCCAAACCGAGCAGGGCCAGGGAAGTACTCAACGCTTCGCTCGTCTCCGCCAGCCCCCATCCACCATCGGCGCGTTGGGCTTGGCGCAAGAAATTTTGAGCGTGCTCGATTGACGGCGAATCGGGGCGGGCGGTCGCGAGCAGCCGCAAGCACACGTAGGTGCCGTAGTACGGCCCGTCATACCACCGGCTGACCCAACTCCCGTCGACTTCTTGTTGGCCCTCCAGGTAGGCGGCTCCCCTCTGAATCGTCTCGGCAAAGCGCGCTGGATCGTAGAGCGCGAGCGCGTAAAGCAGGTTGGCCACGACCTCGTTGTCGGGGCCGGCGCCCCATTTGGAGCGATTGAACGCATCCTGACGTTCTTGCTGCGCTGTGCGCCCCGTCGCCGGCACGATCCAGGTCTCGAACGATCCATCGGGGCGGGCGTTGTCACGCAATAGCACGGCCAAGGGGCCTTCACAGTATTCCACGACCGCCTCCCGGTGGGCTGAACGGAGCAGAACCTGCATGACTTGCCCCAGATCGTCTGCGTCTGGCGCCAATTCTGGCACGGTGGGGAAATAGCGCCACCCACCGACGCCGGAAGATAAACGTTGATCTAGCAGATAGCCAACCTCGCGCTCGATGAGTGGCTGAAGGTGGCCGGCTAACAAGAGATCGGCGTCACACAGGGCGTCTGCGATGAGCGCCCGCTGGAAAACATCGCCATAATGGTACGCCTGGTCTGAACTGAATCCCTCCTGGCGGGTCAAGTACATGATGTGCCGCGCCTCACCAAAACCGAGCCGCCACTGCTGGACGACAAAATCGAGCGCATCCCAGGCCAATCGCTGCCACGGGTTCTGTGCAGGGGGCAGGTTCAGGGTGAACGCAGGTTGATCGCGCACCCGCTGCAGGTTGTCCTGAACGATTCGCTGGACGTCGCACAGGAGTTCCTCACATTGATGGCGCAAATCAGCAATCGTACGACGCCACAAGATATCTGGTATCTCTGCGATCAAATCATCAGCGCGGTCGAGCGAGTCCAGGGCCAGTTGCAATACATATTCAGCGTGGCCGCCGTAGTAGATCTCACGGGCTAATGAGTTTTGCGTCGTTTCGCAATCATCCTCGTAAGACCGCTCGTTGAGTACCCTCGCAAGAAGCAAGGAAGGAATTCCATTCTGTATATCCTCCTTCCAATCGTACAGATCATCCCACATCTGGCGGGCGACGTAGTAGTGATTGAGCGATTGCACTAACGGCCCATATAGTATGTCGTCTCTTGCCAACTCTACGAGGCCAGCGATGGATGCTTTAGCTATCCCGGTCTTGGCAACAGCGATCTCGATGGCCAATGGCTCAGTGTACTCTCGCCAGGACAACTTGCCTGAAGCGAAGTGTTTCTCTTGCATACAGGCGCGAGCGTAGGTAATCATATAATCTCTAAAACGTGTCCAGAAGGCTGTATCAGAGGGAAAGAGTTGGAATAACAGGCGATAAGCCTCAAATTGCATCGCTTGAGCCCCCAGGGCGTCCATCGTCGATGACATCCCATCTATGACGTCATCGTATGCAAACAGCGACTGTGAAAAGAGTCGTCCGGCAAGAGCCAACAGTTGTACGTCCGATGGGCTGAGAGACGGAAACGCTTCCAGGAACAAGTAGGGATGGGCATCGTAGATACCGTTGTCGGTGTTCAGGGGAAATTCATTACCCCATTTTTCTTGTAAGTCTAGCAAAGCCGTCGTGGTTTTCTCGACCTGTTGTCGAACCTGGGACGGAAAGAAAGACACTGATGACATCTTTATCTCCTAACCTGGACAAACCAGGACTAAAAAGGAATCTTTGACCGCCAAATTCTTGCTCGCTGTGCAAGGATTCTATTGGTTAGGCCCTAACATGGACGAGCCAGAACCCAAAAGAGACACCGACGGAAAGTACTTGCTCAATGTACAAGAATCGCATCGGTTAGGTCATAATTTCGACTTGCATCAATCTGATGTAAAAATCGTCAAATGCTCCCAGGAATGGCATAATCTACGGAACATCCTGGTTGTCGTTGCTGGTGATCCTGTTGCCTGGAATATGCGACGACGCAGCGAGATTTAGGGATAGTTGAGACTGCATGGATGAAAACCATTACAAATGCAGGGGTTCGGGCAGACGTCGCTGGTGCACGTATACGCACCGTGACAAGCGCAGAGTAGTCCATATTGTTGATGGCGCCAATTGATCGACTGAGGTAAAGTATCCGTCGTCTCCAGATGGTGTTCCAAGTCCCCGACATTCAACTCCTCGGAGTTCAAACTGGTGAGTTCTTCTGGACAGCGCTTTTGTCTATGCACTTTGACCATTAACTATTCCATGTTCTGTTGTACGAGAATGGATCATTGAGGGATGGTAGGGGTCAAGAGTGTTTCAATCCACCTGTGTTTTGCCCATACCATCCCTCCACTTTTCAGAAGGATCTGGAACCAATACGGTTTCAAGGTTGCCGGAACCAGGTTTTCTCGAAAGCCTGGTTTCTCTGCGGTTATCAAACTGGATTGGATCTAGATTCTAGCCGCCGACTGCCCTGAAACAGTTGGTGTAGATGGCAAAGTCTGATCCTATGGCTGTATTGGTTTTGGTTCCGGGCCGAGTTTAATGCAGTCGGCGATACATGGCTCGTAGCCATTGCATGCGCAGTTCGTTGGGCAGGAGTAGTTGTTGCACGTATACGTACCTCTGCAGGTACAGACATCGGTGTTGCAATCGCACCAGACCCCGAGGGGCTCGCCTATCGTGGCGGCCAGCTCGAGGCGGTGTTCCAACTCTTCGACGTCCAGATCTGCAAAGTTCAGACTCTTGATTTCGTCGTGCTTACTCACGGTTAAAACCTCCTTAGGTCTATCGTGTCCAACTCATTGGTCAGTTGAACAGTGGAATCGATTACTCACAGCATTTCGCCCTGCAAGTCGCGCGCCCCTGTTTCGTAGAAGATACGCCGGTCATTTTGACCGTGATTTAGGCCCCTTCTTAGCCATGCCATTGCCCCGGACAGGCGCAAGCCCTCTACGCAGGGTTGTGGCGCTTCAGAGACCATTGTCAATCGATTGTTTCAGGATTCACACACTTGGGCTGGCTTTGGGACCTGCTTTTCGCCAGCAATGAATCTAAAATAGGCGCTGGCGGTGCTGTCTCGAAAGCGAGCTGCAAATCCGTCGCAGTAACTGGTGAAGAGTTCGTCGTAGCGATTCAAGGCGCGGGCGGCACACCCGCCTCCGCAATAGAGGGCATAGCGGCACTGGCGACACGCTGGGTTGCTGGTCACGTTGCGGCTGCGCCATGTTTTCTCCTGTTCGACGTTCAACACGACATCGCCATCAGCAGTGATGTACCCGATACGAATATTTGGGTCGCCGGTTCGTTCCCAGCAGGCGTACAGATCACCGAAAGGGTCGACAACGTACATCGTGTTGTGAGCTGCACAAAAGCTGGCCTTGAAACTGGGATTCGCCTGCTTGTCAAAGATGTGCCATATGCGGTCTTCGAGATTGTCGTCGGGTCGGCTGATAACTGCTAGGCTGGGATACTGTTCCCGCATCTCGGTCAATGCCTTATCCAATTGGTGGGAACTCATGGTCGTTTTGACCGCTGTCTTCTCGTTAGCTGCGCTGATGGGGGATGTGTAGGCGGAGAATTTCTCCTCTTGGTCCCACCCCCTGGCAATGATCTCGTCGGCCAACTCGGGCAATTGGTGGATATTGTCGCGGTCGATGTTCATCCGGATATGAAGATGAACGTTCAAGCTAAGAGCCATGTCGATGTTCCGGGCGATGCGTTCGAATGACGGCGAATCATCAACGTAGATGCGCCGCTTGTCGTGTTCGTGGGGTGGACCGTCGAGCGTGATCTGGAGACTCGAAATCTTATCCGGGCCTAGCATGTCTCGATAAGCGTGTAGTTCAGTGCCATTCGTGACCGCCGAAAAATTTGTCTGGCCGCGATCCAAAGCTTTTTTGAAAATATATTCGACGATAGAGCGATTTTTTTCCAATAGAGGTTCTCCTCCATAGAAACCAATATTGAGAAAAGGTTGGGAATCCTCCGGCAAATGATGATGAGCCTCCAGTTTTGGCATAGCGGCGAAGAGGCGATCGACGAGTTCCGGTTGCATAGTGGTTTCGAGCAAATGTTTGAAAGCCGGATCGGTGCGCATGTGATCCTGGTAACAATAGGGGCAGCGCAGATTGCAATCGTAGGAGGGCATAAATATGTAAGCAGGCATTTGACGGGTGGCGGCATCGTGAATCGTCTCTACGATCTTTTCGAAGAGGGCGGCTTCCTCCACAGCAGTTTTTTCGGTCAGATATCCCCGTCGCTTGAGGATCTGGATCGTTTCCGCCGAGGGTGAGGTCACATCCTGGTTGGTGGGCAAGCCTGCTTTCTGATCTCCAGCCGTATGGGTAGGAGAAAAGCGCGGTTCCAATGAATGGAGGTAGTTTGCCACACGACGAGAGACCCTGTCGTAGGCCCCCGTGTAACCGTGTACGAGAAGCACGTCCTCTGCGTTGTCGGGCAAATCTACGTAGATGACATAATCACTTGCACGAAGCATTTTCTTTACTCCTTGTATATTATCTTGGCTTATTCGATTATCTGGCGCCGCTGCTGATTTTCACGACTCGACGTTCGTAGCCAAGATCTGATTGTCCGATCACAAAAGCGAAGTGGCACCGGCTGGAACGAGGAGAGCGAGTTGTAGCACGGTATTTCAAAATTGATTCTGGTTCCATTAAAGCAGAATTTTGTCCAATGCGCAACGGCGTACACGACAGTTTTTATCCTGTCGTGTACGCCAGTATTTACCTGTCGTGTGCGCCAGTTTTTATCCTGTCGTGTACGCCAGTATTCACCTGTCGATTACGACAGGTAAACTGGGCGCATTTTCAGGCTGAGGGTAACTGCTCGAGGTCTTGGAATCGTTGAATCACCTAATGTCCAGCCGCTTGGCGCCAAACGAGCACTGTGCTTGGTGCAGGCAATTGGTTCCCGGCGAAAGATGGCATTGACATAGTCATCCAAATCGTGAGCGGAGTGAGCGGAGCTCCCACGTCCTGCAGCTCGCGCAACACATGCAAGCAGGCGACCTGGAAGCGTTCTTCACGGCGCAGAGCAGTGTATTGACCAGCCACGGGCGGATTGACACGGTGCTAAGCGAGCCCCCTCCAACCGAAGTGGAGGAGCCCTTCGTGCCCCCGCCGGAACTCCTCGCCGAAATTGAGGATAAGATGCTGCGCCAGTGGATCAACGAGTCAATCCCGGCCCTGGGTGGACAGACGCCCCGGGAGGCGGTCAAGGTCCTGGAACTGATCGAGTACTCGGTGCAAACGCAAAAGAGAAGGCCCAAGAGGCCGGGGATATTCGCTCCAGATCACCGCAAGGTCAAGAAGATGCTGGGCGAGATGCTCGAGGGGGAAGATGACGGGCCGGACCAACTGGCCTTCGGTGAGTCAGTGGACACAGTCAAGGTCAATCTGCTGGCGCACCTGTGGAGAAGTGGGCCAACGTCATCCTGGAGGAGACGCGCGCCGAGAGCGCCGATGATCTGGTGGGCAAGCGGGCAATCACTGAGATGGAGCCTACACGTCATAAAAACGCCAAAGCTGCCAAAGAGTTCTTCGAAAAGCTGTTAGGGCCTAAGCAACTACAAAATTAACATCGCGTCGCCGAAGCTGTAGAACCGGTACCGCTCGCGAATCGCCTCGGCGTAGGCCCGGTCCATCAACTCCTTGTCCATGAAGGCCGCTACCAACATCAGGAGGGTCGAGCGGGGCAGGTGAAAATTCGTGATCAATACATCCACCACGCGGTAATCGTAACCCGGATAAATGAAGAGATCAGTCGGCCCGTCAAAAGCGGCGACCGTCTGCAGTGGGCAAGTACTCTCACACACCTGATCTCGGACAGCCGCCTGGGCCCCTGCTTGCTGGGCCCCTGCTTGCTGGGCCCCTGTCTCCAACACGCGCACGCTCGTCGTGCCCACGGCGACGACCCGGCGTCCTGCAAGCCGCGTCTGGTTCACCTGGCGGGCCACGTCAGGCGTCAGCGAGCCGTACTCGGTGTGGATCTGGTGATCCTCGATCTCCTCCTCGTCGACCGGGCGGAACGTGTCCAGCCCGATGTGGAGCGTCACGAAGGCAGATCGCACGCCCATCTTCCGCAACCGGAGCAGTAGATCGGGCGTGAAATGCAGGCCCGCCGTCGGGGCCGCCGCCGACCCGGGCTTACGGGCGTAGACGGTCTGGTACCGGTCGGGGTCGCCCAAGGGCTCGTAGATGTAAGGCGGCAGGGGCGTGACACCTACCCGCTCGGCTAACGCCAACGCCGGGCGGTCGAAGGTCAGAACGCGCATCCCCCGCTCCCCGGCCTCGATCACCGCCGCCTTCGCCCCGGTCTCCTCGCCCGCCGGGCCATCCAGCAACGCCAGGCGCATCCCGGGGCGGACCCGCTTGCCTCGCACGAGCGTCTCCCAGGCACACTGCCCCCGCTGTCGCAACAACAGGATCTCCACCTGACCGCCGGTGGGTTTACGCGCGAAGAGCCGGGCGGGAATCACCCGGCTCTCGTTATAGACCAGCAGATCGTCGGGCCGCAGGAACGCTGGCAGATCATAGAAGTGCCGGTGGAGAATCTCACTGGTCTGTCGATTGACCACCATCAGCCGGGACGCGCTTCTCGGCTCGACCGGCGTCTGGGCGATCAGTTCCGGCGGCAGTTCGTAGTCAAATTCAGCCGTCCTCACACCACTACTCGCTATCCCCCTCGATGTCCTCCCAGGCGCCTTCCACGACGTCTTCTTCCACTCTGTTTAGCACCCGGGTCGCGTAATCGGTCTTGCGAGGTTCATCGTTTTCGTCGTTCAACTTTCGCGTCGCGTAGACATTTACGCTATCTGCCGGTGCGGCGAAATCCTCCTCCGCCCCGCCCGGCTCTGCGGCTGTTCCAGCGACCGATAGGGCCTGCCAAATTGCGACAATCAGGGAAGTCAACGCGATCACGTCGAAGAGACTGCAACAACACCCCAGAGTAGCGTTGATATACTGGGAGTCAACGTCCATTCCCAACACCCAGGCGAGCGCCTGGATCAACGGCACGCGGCCAAACTGCGCCAGGCGAATCAGGAATCCCAGCCCGAAGCCCACCAGGGCCAGGATGGTCGGTGTGCTTCTCCGTCGTAACAACAGAATGATCGTTGCTACAATGCCGACCAGGTACACGAGCAGCACTGGTAAGACCGGCAACACACTCCAAATCCACGGTTGTTGTGATGACATACGGCAACCTCCTGTAAGCATATTATCTGTAACCGTCTAACGAAGCTGCGCTTCGAAACAACGCTGAATGACTTTGAGTAACAAGAAGCAACAAGAATTAGGACACATGTCAACACAGACTCACACTTGCAGCTTGATCTGTGTGCCGGAGAATGGGGGTGTTGGGGTGTGTGGCGGTCGCGAAGCGACCGCCACACACCCCAACACCCCCACCCATCCGCTGCAAACGGGCAGCAGGCTGAGTAGTTACGTCCAAATAAGATTTGTCAGCAATCAGGTAAAAAAAGAACACCGATCAACAGGATTTACGGATTGGGTAGCAAGCAAACGCGGCAATCCACCATGGCAGTTCTGCCACGATCACCTGTTCCAGCCTATCTGCCTCCCGTGTCGTCATCGCTCCACCCCCTTGTACGACTCGAGCACACCCGCTTGCCGCTCCCCTGCGACGTCTCATCTTCTGTGTAGGAGATGGCCCACTGTTCAGCACAGATTTACTACCCGACATTCGTGGCCAAGAGCACGATTTTCCATCACGAATCACACGAATGGTCGAATTTCACGGATGTTTCTTCACAATTCGAGCCAAAATTCGTGTCATTTGTCCATTCGTGTCATTCGTGATCCTGAGATGTCGAGTAATGAAGCACAGACAACATCGCCTGTTGAGAAATTGTAGCATAATATGGCGGATAGGCAAGAAATAGGGGGGCGAGCCATTGCCATTTACATTTAATCATGTTATCATAGCGGCATGCGCAACCGAATACATACTCTCAATCCCATCATCCTTTCCCTGATACTGTTGGCAGGCTGCGCGTCGGCATCCTCCCCAGAGGCGACGTTCACCGCCCAGCCAGCGCCCACCGGCACGCCCTTTCCATCGCCGACGCCGATTCCCACGCCGACGCCGACCGCGACCCCCATCCCGCCGGTAGAGATCGACTTGCGCTGGCCCGAGCAGGTTTCCGCCCTGGAACCAGCCCGCATCGAGGCGGCGCTCATCCCGCCGCCCGGCGTCGTCCTGACGGCAACCGTGCGCGCCACCGTGTCGGATCCATTGGGCGCGCGCTGGTGGCGGGGCGACCTGATTCACCAGGGGGATCACGTCTACACTTCCGGGGAGATCTTACGCTTTCCGCTCGACCCACCGGAGGGGAACTGGTTGCTCTTCGTCCACGCCCAGACCAACCTGGACACCGTGGGGCAGCAGCATGTCGCCTTTCGACCGGCGTCCATTCCGTTCCGCGACCTATTTGACGTCCTGTCTCTTATACACATCTGACGCTGCCGACGAAGAGGATAGTGTAGATCTCGGTGGTCGCCGTATCATTAA
>OMKS01002951.1_pt1 | contig 13863 bp, 13 predicted proteins | sample 1674721 | NCBI WGS metagenome assembly OMKS01 (sample SAMN06264996, study PRJEB25208) | sediment metagenome | isolation source: hot spring sediment | place: USA: California | collected 2014-09-02 | reverse complement strand
TAATATGATTGTTCCTTTTCTCAATCAAGAAGAAAAGTGGCTCATACTGAGTCTGACGGACAATACTGAAAACTGTTTTAATAAGCAATTACTTCAAGCCGTCACCGATCTATCCAGCACAATAAACAGCGCTCTTGATCTCAATGACCTTTGCGGAAAAGTACACCAGACAATAAAGCAATTAATTCCGGCAAACAGTTTTTATATTGCCCTTTACAATGATGTTCGAGATGTTTTAAGCTTCCCCTATGTTGTTGATAAATACGATACAGGCGGTCAGGTGGAACACTATGATTACTGGAAGCCCAGCAAAGGTATTACCGAATTTACTTTCCGTCGGCGGAAACCATTGAGATTAACAAGAGGAGAGCTTGAAGACTTGATTCAGTCTGGTGAGGTTGAATTGATTGGAGAATTACCTCGTTTCTGGCTAGGTATTCCATTAAAAGACCACAGTGGTGAAGTTTTTGGTGTGATGGTTGCCCAAAGCTACGATGACGAAGAGCCTTATTCAGAACGAGACTTAGAGCTGGCCACCTTTATTTCACAGCAGATCGGACCTGCCATTCAGCGCTTTAAAACAACGGAGCTTTTTCAATCTCTGATACAGCATGTAAATGAAGGTATTTTGATTATTCAAGAGAAACAGTTGGTATTCTACAATCTGCGTTTTGCTGAATTGCTCGGCTATAGCATCGAGGAGCTGCGCTATCTTGATATCAGAGAAATTTATACTGCAGAAGGCTACGAGATATTGGAAAAGCGTAATGCAATTTTAGCTGACGGGGAAACACCAGAAGCTCATTATGAGACAAGTTTCAAAAAGAAAGACGGAACAATCTTTTTTGCAGAAGTAAATAGCAGCTTTATAACATTTTTAGGAATTAAAGGAATGTTTGAGCTGGTGAGGGATATAAAAGAGCGGCTTGAACGGGAAAAAGCCCAGCAATATCTCGCGAGCCAGTTGCGGCAAAAAGAGAAAATGGATTCTATCGGACTATTGGCTGGCGGAGTGGCACACGAAATCAATAATCCCCTGACAGGTATGATTAATTATGCCCAATTAATTGAAACTTTATCAGAAGATGAGGAGCTGCGGCGATTTGCCGCGGGAATTATCAATCAAGGTGAGAGAGTGGCCACAGTGGTGAAAAATCTACTGAACTTTTCCCAGCAGGAGACAAAAGAGATGGTTCCTTCCACCGTGGAAAAGCTTTTGGAATCTTCTCTGAATCTGATCCAGACATTGCTTCAAAATGATCAGATCCAGATTGAAGTCATAACAGAAGAAGGGCTTCCAAAAATAATATGTAACGAGCAGCATCTGGTGCAGGTATTCATTAATTTTCTCTTAAACTCAAAAGATGCTCTAAATCAAAAATTTGAGGGATATCATCCGGAAAAGCAAATTAAAGTAATCGCGCGGAACCAGGAGGAAAAGGAGGGCATCAGAATCGAGTTTTTAGATAATGGGGTTGGAATTCCTGAAAATATAAGACAGCGCATCTTTGACCCATTTTACACAACAAAAAATTTTGGTCAGGGCACAGGTCTTGGATTATCAGCGGCTTATGGAATTTTAAAAGAACATAATGGGTCGGTTGAGATTGAATCCGAGTTGGGAGTTTATACACGTTTTATTCTCTTTTTACCATATAATCCTAAAAATAAAAAATAAAGGAAGACCATGAGTCACATTATTACCATTGATCTGCGGGGTGATATTGAAGCCTTGTTTGAAGATGCTAAGAGGAAAGCTGCCAGTATGGGTGTTGCCCTGAATGGTGATATTACTGCCGGAGATTTTTCTGGCTTGGGAGCGACGGGAAATTACAGTGTGGACGGACAGATTCTGACAATAGAAATCACTCGCAAACCGGCAATGTTTCCTCAGGCTATGCTTGATGCTATGGTAAGAAAACTCTTTGAATAGCAGAGATTAGTCCTTTTTTAAAACGCCTTTCAAGAACCTGAAGGTGGTGTAGAGCAGGAAAATGCCGAAGAGCATTTTCAGTGTGGAGGGGTTTATCTGCTTAGAGAGGAAAGCGCCTGCTGAAGCGCTGACGAAAGCTGCACCAATGAGATACTGGAGTTTATCCGTTTGCAGTTGGCTTAATTTGCGATGCATAAAGATACTTGAAAAAGTTGTGATAATCATTGCCAGCATACTGCTTGTGATGGCGCTGTGCATAGAAAATCCATAGAGAATGGTGAAAGCCGGGACATTAATCAAACCCCCGCCAATACCAAAAAGAGCCGAGCTAATGCCAGCAAAAATACCGATGATAATCATTGTCCATTGCGGAAACTGAATCATTTCACCATTACTGAGATCAAATACACCTAACAATTTTAGTGCGGAAAAGAGCAGTAATGAGGAAAAGAGGAGGGAGAGATACCGATTACTCATGTGCTGATGCAGGTAAGCGCCGATTGCTGTTCCCCCGATACTTCCTGCAGCAATGAGAAATACAGCTATCCACTGAGCCGATTGGGGCATTGAGAGAGTATGTACTAACCCACCCACGGTTGCAATGGGTATAATAACCACAAGACTGAGCGGTACCGCCTCTTTCATTGTATAGCCTAAAAAGACAGTCATAATGGGAATCATCACACCGCCGCCGCCGATTCCTAGGGCTGCACTGATGAGGCCTGTTATTGTTCCTAACAGCAAATATTGCTGTGCTTTACTCATATAAATGTTGCTTTTAAATTTAAATTGTTATCAAAATGATGGGTGTTTTCAATACTGGCCGCCGCGAATAATATCAATAGGACCATCGTGTTTTTGTATGAGTCCATGACTTATGGCATTTCGTTCATAGACGATTTCGACTCGTCGGTTTCTGGCTCTGCCCTCAGCGGTGCTGTTTGTATCGATGGGACGGTATTCGGCATAGCCCTCAGCGCTGAGAAGTGTTGGCTCAACACCGCGTTGTATCAGGAAATGAACGATCTCGCAGGCTCTGTTGGCCGAAAGCTCCCAATTGCTTCTGAAGGGGCTGCTGCGGCCTACTGGCACATTGTCTGTATGCCCCCGGATTTTGATGTGATAAGCAAATTGCTCTAAAATTTTATGAAGTTTTTCCATTATTTCAAATCCAGCGCTGGTCATTATTGATTCACCCGATGGAAAAATTACAATATCAGAAAGAGTAATAACAGCGCCCAGCTCATTGGCTTCAACTTTCACCTTACCGGCCAATTTATTGTATAAAATAAACTCTTCAACCTCACTGACAATATTGTCTACCTCTTTCTTGATCATACCACCAAGCTCATCAACTGCCTCGGGCTGCTTCTCGGAATCTTTGTCCACAAATTGCAGACCTTCGCGGGTGCCGGCTTCGGGCACTTGCTGCTTTCCGAGGGCAGATTTCAGCGATTCTGTGAGCTGCAGATATTTCTGCTCAGAGACACTGGACATCGCAAAAAGGAGGACGAAAAAGCAAAGGAGCAAGGTGACCATATCGCCATAGGTTGCCAGCCATGCATCGGTTTTGATATTGCTTTGACCGATCTCATCATTTTCACCGTCTTCGTCTGGCTGAATCATTTGATTTGGCTCATCATCAGAGTTCCCTTTTCTATTTGGCTTCTGGGGCATTTAGCTTTTTCCCTTTGCTTTGTCCTTTGTTTTTACTTTCTTTTTTAGGTTCACTCACATAGACCATCAGTCTATCTTCCATAATACGGGGATTTTCCGCTGAACGAATGGAGACGACGCCCTCAGACAGCAGTTTCATAATTAGTGTCTCTTCTTCGCTTCGGCGCTGGAGCTTTGCTGACATTGGCAGAAAAAAGAGGTTGGCAAATAGAGAGCCATAAAAGGTTGTAATGAGGGCGACGGCCATTTTTGGGCCGATACTGGCTGAATCGCTCAGATCGGCCAGCATCTGAATCAGGCCAATTAAAGTTCCCACCATCCCAAATGCCGGAGAATAACTGCCCATTGTGGAAAAGATTTCCCAGCCGTTTTTATGCTTTTTCTGCAGAGTTGTAATTTCTTTTTTTAAAATGCTGGTGATATCATAGGTATCCATTCCATCCACCGTCAACTGGAGCGCTTTTTTGAAAAAAGGGTCTTTTACTTCATTTACCTTTTTATCTAATGAGAGTATGCCTTCTTTCTGAGCTATTTTAGAAAGCTTTACTAAATCGCCAATGACGTCAATAGGTTTTTGCACTTTGAATACGAAAACGCGCATAAAATGTCCAAAAACGCCAAAGACTTCGTTGATGGGATAGGCAATGAAGGTGGCTGCCAGAGTGCCGCCAGCCACAATCATCAGTGATGGTATACTGATGAAGAGATCAAGTCCGCTGTTCATCATAATAGAACCGATAACCAGCGCGATGCCGGAGATAATTCCTAAGATGGTTGCAATATCCATTAATTCTTCACCTTTTTGATAAAAATATCTGTCTCTATGGGGTCAATGCGATTGTATCGGGCTACTCTTTCAATTAATTCTTCCGTTAGCTTTGTATCTTTTAGCATTAATTTGATGCCTGATTTAGTAAAAACATCCTGGGCTAGTTCCATTCCTGGTTTTAGGTCATAAAGGCGCATATTAAGCACATCATCAGTATTGCTTTGATGATATTGCTCGATATATTGAATGGTAATGCGGATAATGGCAGGGTCAAAACGTGTCTGACTATGATAATATAGCTCCTCTGAAAAGTCTGCAGAGGCATCCTGCCGGTGGCGGCTTTCAAAATAATTGGCTACAGCGATTATACGGCTTCCCAAGGGAATGGCATCTGCATTTAGCTGCGATGGCAAGCCATTGCCATCATATCTTTCGTGAATGTGTCGGATGATCTTGGCCACTGTCTCAAACCCTGGATAGTTATTCAGCAAATCTGCCCCGCTGATAGGGTGCTGTTCCAGAATCTCCTTTTCAGATGCAGAATAATCTTTCGGGTGTTTCTCAATCAGTGAGTCTGGTATTCCAAATTTTCCAATTTCGTGGAGGAGGGCTGCGATTTCAATCTGTCGTATCTCATTTGCGGGAAGATTTAGTTTTTTGGCCACAAAAGTAGAGATTTCAGCTACCTTTGCAGCATGTCCACGGTGGTATTTCAGGCGGTTTTCAATCAAGGCTGAGAGAATAGTCACCAATGAATCAAAGCGGCGAGCCTGTTCCTGATTAATCACATTCAGTTTTTCATTCTGAGCTTCCAGTCTGTCGCTGATCAGTGAAAGTTGCTTTAAGGTGCTGTTGAGAATTTCTTTTTCCCGCTCCAGCTCAATGAGGGTTTCCTGCAGCTTCAGGTTTTTTTTACCCATTTCATCCTGCAGCGCTTTGATTCGCAAGAAACTCCTGACCTTAGCCAAAAATTCATCTTTATGGAATGGCTTTAACAAATAGTCATCTGCGCCGCCATCCAGCGCCTGAACGGCGGTTTCGCCATCTTTTTTGGTGCCAGAGATGACGAGGATGATTGTATTTGCAAAACGATCGTCTTCCCTCAGTCTTTGAGAAAGAGTTAGGCCGTCTATGCCTGGCATTACCACATCGGTTATGATCAGGTCTGGTGTGTGAATCTTGACCAATTCCAACGCTGATTCGCCGGAATCAGCAATTAAAACCTGATAGCCGGCTTCTTTCAGATAGCGTTCATACATAAGCGTGAATATGACATCGTCATCAACGCATAGAATCTGCCAGTCGGGAGGGGAAATTGTAAACTTCATATATTTTCCAAAGGTTTATCCGTTTCTGCTAGCACTCCGCTGTTTCGATTTTCTCTCAGTTCGCTCACCTGCTAAATTTCTGTGACTTATTTATAAATCGCAAAGCTTTTTCACGCTCATTATGCTTTTCTTTATCATAAAATTTATAAGAATCAGATTTAGCCTTTCACTACCGAAATTTATGGGGTCATTTGTAGGTGAAATATATTCGTTGAATCATCAATGGATTTGCTGTTTTTGATTTTATAGAATTTTAGCTATCTTTAGCGGTGAAAAAGAGGAGTAATCGATGGAGTATAGAAAACTTGGGGCGAGGGGTCCTGAAGTATCGGTAATCGGATTTGGCGCCTGGGCAATCGGCGGTATGAACTGGGGAAAAACCGATGACACAGTGAGTAAAAAGGCGCTGCATACCGCTTTTGATGCCGGTGTAAATTTTGTTGATACGGCTGATGTTTACGGTTTTGGCCATTCAGAAAAGCTCATTTCGGAAGTTTTAAAAGAACGGGGTCCGGAGCATGGCATCATAGTCGCTACCAAAGCCGGCAATGATTTCTATAATGCCGATAAAAATGATGATGCAGGATATGGCCCCATACGTCAGACATACACAAAGGCGTATCTCATTTCCGCAGCAGAAAAGAGCCTAAAGCGACTGAACCTGGAGACCCTAACAATATTGCAGCTCCATAGTCCCGATCTGGAAAAATTGAAACAGGATGAACCGTGGCTTGCATTGGAGCAATTAAAACGAGATGGCAAAATAGAGCACGCGGGTCTCAGTATTCAATCATTTAAAGAGACTGATCAGGCTTTTCTCCTGGATGAGCATCACGATTTACTGGATCTTATTCAGGTTCGATATAATCTCTTGGAACGTGACGCCGAGTCTGTACTCTTTCCGAAAGCGGAAAAATATGGCATTGGCGTTATCGCTCGTATTCCTCTTTTATTTGGTTTTCTAACGGGAAAATTTAGCCGCCAAAGCCAGTTTTCTGATGATGACCATCGTTCGATGAATCTTTCTCGGGAAAAAATTGAGAGTTATTTTAAAATGATGTCGCCTTTTTATCCCCTTTACGATGATTTTCCAAATTATAGCAAAGCACAGATAGCGCTTCAGTTTTGTCTCCACCATCCCGCTGTTTCAACAGTCATTCCTGGAGCAAAAAGTCCTGAGCAGGTTTTGGACAATTGTGGCGCCGCTGATTTGCCCCCAATCTCATTTGGGGATTATTTGCGCTGATGTTTGATAAGCAGGGTTTCCAGACAAGGAAAGTTATTTCTGATAGTTTTGCCCATTTTGTGCATGATGTCAATGCGTTATTTTTAGCGCCTCTAACAATCAGTGGGCTTAGCGGAAGGGTTATTTTGTCTGCGGTTTTATTTTGGGGATTAGAAGGAACTTATCGTCTAATACCTCTTGGTCTGATTGTATTGCTTTTTCTGGCAATCTTATTTCTCCATAGTCAGGGATTTTTGAGTTTCATTTTACTTGTTTTAACCGTTTTTTTTATGTTTGCCCTGGGTCCGGTTTTACTGGCTATGGTGCAGGAGCTCCCAGCAGATGGCGCTTTTCTCAATGGTGTCTGTCTGGCGCTAAACTTCATCACTGCCGTGAGCGGATCGTTTCTTGTGGGGGGCTGTAGCAATCTTTGGGGAATGAAATTTAGCTTTCTAATGGCTGCAATAGTTGCATCTGGGGCCATTCCTTCACTTTATTGGGTGAAAACTGTGGCTTTGAAAGAAAAAAGATTGATAATGTCTGATGGTTAAGCGATTTTTAGCTATGGAAAAAATGCCCTTTTCGCTTAGGAACCTCAACTTTTCTCAACTGGAAGAATGGATTTTGGCGCGAGGCTTTCCAAAATTTCGCACCAAACAGGTTTTTCAGTGGCTTTGGCGCTCCAATGTTTTTGATGCCGATAAGATGCACACTCTGCCAAAGGATTTGCGGCAAATAATAGAGCTAGAGGGTAATATAAACTTGCTCCAGAGGGTCAGCCGCATTGACAGCCGTCTGGACGCTAGCAGCAAGCTTTTACTGAAGCTAAACGACGGGAATCTTATCGAGAGCGTTTTAATTACGGAAGATAAGCGGAATACGGTCTGTGTGAGCACTCAGGTCGGTTGTGCTTTGGGCTGTACTTTTTGCCGTACGGGATCGATGGGTTTCGTGAGAAATCTTAGCTCAGGTGAGATTCTTTCACAGCTGTTGCTGATTAGCCGACTTAGCGCCAATCCTGTCACAAATGTTGTTTTTATGGGAATGGGTGAGCCCTTTCTCAATTTTGATGCGCTTATCGAAGCGGCAAAAATGATGAATGATCCCCGGGCTTTTAATCTAAGCGCCAGGAGAATTAGCATATCAACGGCGGGCATAATTCCTGGCATTGAACAATTGTCTTTGCTTCCCTGGCAGTTTAAGCTGGCTATTTCTCTCAATGCCATCTTTCCCGAGCTGCGTGAGACTCTGATGCCAATTTCTAAAAAGTACTCCCTTGACAACTTGTTGAAAGCTGCAAAAAGCTATACCGAAAAGAGCGGCAAGCTGGTGATGTTTGAATATGTGCTGATAGATGGCGTGAATGACCGCGATGAAGATGCTGCTGAGCTCAAGCGCCGGCTAAAAGATATACCGTGTAAAATCAATTTGATACCATTTAATTCGATAGCTACGGCAATGCAGCGACCTTCACCGCAGCGAATCCGCCGCTTTATCAGCAATTTAGAGAATGCTCCCTTTCCGGTAATAGTCCGGCATAGCGGTGGAACGGATATCAACGCGGCTTGTGGCCAGCTTCTCACCAATTATAATATGGAGAAATAGAGGAAATGAATAAAGACGAAGCAGTTGCTTTATTGAGCAAATCAGAAGCGCCTATAGTCGCCATAATATTAGGCAGCGGGCTGGGACTGCTGACAGAGGCATTCACTGATAAGAAGCATGTAAAATATGATGAAATAGATGGCTTTCCACAAAGTACTGTTGAAGGGCATTCGGGTCAGTTTGTTACTGGCAGGCTTATGGGAGTGCGAGTCATTGCTGCCCAGGGTCGCTTTCATTATTATGAGGGTTACAATCTAAAACAAATATTGAGTTTGGTGGACTTTTTTCACGCTATGAGAATAAAGGAGCTTGTCATTAGCAATGCCGCTGGCCTGATTAATACAGACTATCACGTGGGAGAGATTTTTGGCATATCCGATTGTCTTGATTTTACGGGGCAAGCCGCAGCAGCCGGCGAACTGAGTCTTTGCAGGATTTCTGAAAAAGAGCAGAGCATAATGACTAAGGCGGCGGAATCGATTTTCAAAAAGCTTGTATTCGGGAAATATGTTTGGACTACGGGACCCAGCTATGAAACGCCGGCTGAAATCCGCTATTTTCGAAGCCTGGGAGGCGATTTAGTGGGAATGTCAACAATGCCTGAGATTATCAAGGCGCGTTCTTTAGGGATGCAAGTTTATCCTTTTAGCGTGGCAACCAATTTCGCCTCTGGCATTAGCGGCAATGCCCTCAGTCACGATGAGGTGAAAGAGACAGCGGAAACAATTAAGAGCCATTTTGCATCGCTGATTTCAGAGCTTGTCAATCTTATAGGCAAACAAAATTTTGATATATAAATCAAGAGAGGGGCGATAATGAAAAATGGAGTATTTCGTGTGGCGGTAATATGCCTGTTTTTGGGAGGATGTATGCAATCTCTACCGGATTATAAAAATCCTGTTTCCGTCGAGCCGATATCGGAAAAAATAATGAACAAACTCAGGTCTGATAAGCAGATGGGACTAAGCTACGAGAAAAAGACTTTTGCTATGCGGGTTTTTGCCCCCAGAGCGACACAGGTCATTATTGAGATTTTTGACAAACACGATGACGTTAAAGGAGAAAGATTTTACATGCATCGGGATGCCGATGGTGTCTGGGAATATAAAAGCCGGGAAGACCTTTGGGGCAAATACTATGGATATTATGTCTATGGAAATGAGAGCCCTGATGAGGGTTTTCGTCCAAATGTGCTGATAGCTGACCCATATTCCGAAGCGGTGCTGAGTCAAAATCACTATACACATCCGGCAAAAACTATCATTATTAAAGATGACTTTGATTGGGAAGGCGATAGCTGGCTCACACCAGATGATCCCCGGGACCTTATCATTTATGAAACTCATATTCGGGACATGACCATTCACCCAAGCGCCAGAGTCGAGCAGGCAGGCACTTATCTGGGTCTTACAGAAGAAGGCAAGCCAGGTGGAATGAATTATCTTAGAAATCTGGGCGTCAATGCTGTGCAATTTCTACCACTGCATGATTTCGCGAATATTGAAATTCCATACAAAAAAGAGGCGGACGGTTTTTATAATACCTGGAATCCCTATGAGCGAAATCACTGGGGCTATATGACCAGCTATTTTTTCGCGCCGGAATCTTATTATGCGTCAGGCGGGACAATGGAGCCCGGCGCCTACAATGGCATCTACGGCCAGCAGCTTCGCGAAATGAAAACAATGGTCAAATCGCTACATGAAGCTGGAATTGCCGTTATTTTAGATGTCGTTTATAATCACGTCAGCCAATATGACTATAATCCCTTCAAACTCATTGATAAAAAGTACTATTTTCACCTTGATACTGCCTGGAATTATCTTAGCGTCAGCGGTTGCGGCAATGACTTTCGGACAGAACAGCTCATGGCCCGAAAGATGATAATTGAGAGCATTAAACATTGGATGACAGAATATCATATTGATGGATTTCGTTTTGATCTGGCAGCGATGATTGACGAAGAAACTCTGGCAGAAATCCAACGGGAAGCTCAAAAAATAAATCCCAATGTGATTCTTATCGCTGAACCATGGGGTGGCGGATATAAGCCGGCCCGATTCAGCGAAATGGGCTATGCCGCCTGGAATGACCAATTTCGCAACGGCATCAAAGGTCAAAATCCCGACAGCAGACCTGGCTTTATCTTTAGCCGATATGACGAAGGCGTTGATAGAAAAAATGCTTACAGATTCTTTTTGGGAACCCTTGTAAAAGATGGTGGTCTTTTTAAAAACAGCGCTCACTCAGTAAATTATCTGGAATCTCATGATGATCACACTTTTGGTGATTTTGTGAGGCTGGCTCTGAAGGGTGTTCATCATAATACGGTGATAAGCGATCTAAATCAGCACATAAAACTCAGCCCCAATGCCTTGAATATTAGTAAGTTGGGAGCTTTTATACTGGCAAGCTCCCAGGGAATTATGATGATTCACAGCGGTCAGGAATATGCCAGGTCCAAAGTGATAGCCAAAACCGATGCACCAGACCCGAATCAAGGCAAAATCGACCATAATAGTTATAATAAAGATAATGAAACCAATTACATAAACTATGAGCACATACACTTAAACAAGGCGCTTTATGACTATTATGTCAGCCTGATCCATTTTCGGCATGCTTTCCCTGAGTTACGAAAAGCGGACCGGGAATTTCTCAAAGTATTAAGCTCAGAAAACTGCACTTTGGGCATGGGCTATCAAGTCTTGCCGCATGCTAATATGAGGGAAATAATAGTCCTGGTTAATGGCTGCAATGAAAAAACATCTCTTTTCTTGCTGCCTGAAGGACGCTGGGACATTTATGCCGACCATAGCCGCGCTTCACTAACTCCTATCAGCAAAGGTATATTGGGGCAAATCACCCTCCCGCCTATTTCTGGAATGGTGCTGATGCGTCATGGTAGTTAGGCTATTCCCAAAATGATAAAGATTTCTCTAAAAGCCGCTGAGCGTATCATTCAGTGGCGCAGGCATTTTCATCAGTATCCAGAACTTGGTCTTAAGGAGTATGGGACGCAGAAATATCTGGTTCAGACTCTGAAAAAATTGCAGATCCCAAGCTTTCAGGATTTTGGTGAAACCGGGCTGCTGGCCTTGATTGATGGCACTTTGCCTGGTCCTCTTATTGCTTTTCGCAGCGATATGGACGCTTTGCCCATCACCGAGTTAAATGATCATCCTTATTGCAGCCGGAATAGTGGACTTATGCATGCCTGTGGCCATGATGGACATATGGCGATGCTGCTGGGCTTTCTGACCTGGATCAAAGAGGAAAAGAAAGTGTTTCCAGGAAAGATTGCCGCCATTTTTCAGCCGGGTGAAGAGGGTTTTTTTGGTGCGAAAAAAATGCTGGAGGCCGGACTTTTTCAGGTGGCAAATCCAGATGCAATCTATGGTATTCATCTTTGGAATTTCCTGCCTGCAGGCACTTTATCCTGTCCTGATGGTTTTATGATGGCTGCGGCTGATGAATTTTTTGTGAACATCAAAGGTTTTGGTGGCCATGCCGCTCATCCTCATACTGCAATTGATCCTATCGTCTGTGCTGCACGGATTGTTGATACACTACAAAGCATCGTCAGCAGAGAGATTTCGCCGTTTTCCAGATCAGTGCTTACAATTGGTAAAATCTGCGGCGGAACAGCATTTAATGTCATTCCAGATGAAGTCCGATTTGAAGGCACACTCAGGGCTGACAGTGAAGAAAGCCGCCAGTTGATGAAAAATCGTTTTCAGGAAATTATTGAATCAATCAGTCGGGCACACCGTTGTAAATCTGAAATCAACTATATTGACGGATATCCCGCACTAATTAATCATCCTGCTGAGGCGCAAAGGGTACGGAAAGCTGCTTTTGGTCTTTTTGCTGAAGAGAAGATTTATAATGACGTGGTTAGTATGGCCGGCGAAGATTTTGCCTATTTTCTCCAGGAAAAACCAGGCGCTTTTATCTTTCTTGGCTCAGCAAAAGATGAAAATGCTTATCCCCATCATCATCCCCGCTTTGAAATTGATGAGTCGGTTTTAAGATTGGGAGTGGAATTAATGATCAAAATCGCTGAGAAGCACTGGGAAAAACGATAGGGTGGCTGAGGAAATTAGAGCAAAGCTGCTAATCAGCGCCTGTCTTGTCGGTGAAAAATGCCGCTATGATGGAAATGATAACAGGCTTAGCTATTTGCTCAGCTTAGAAGAGAGATTCAATCTTTTTCCAATTTGCCCTGAAAAGGAAGGCGCTCTATCAACACCCAGACTGGTTGCAGAATTGCAGTCACCTGCTCATTTGATTTTAAAAAATCTTGGGAAAGTCAGGCGTATTGATGGTTTTGATCTGACTGAAGCTTTTCTCAAAGGTGCTGAAACGGCCCTGCGACTATGCCAAAAAGAGAAGATTTATATGGCTCTGCTGAAAGAACGTTCGCCGTCATGTGGTGTTAAGCAGATTTATGATGGCACTTTTTCTGGCAGAATAATTAGCGGGGAAGGTTTGACAACCGCAATGCTTAGGCAAGAGGGGATTCAGTGCCATTCCAGTGATGATACAGAGATTTTACGGCACGGAGATAAAAATGCGTGAATTAATTGTCTATTCGGCTGAATGGTGCAGCGTCTGTCTGGCGCTGAAAAAAATGCTGGAGCATGAAGGCATCAAATATCAAGAGATTGACCTTACAGAAATGAAAAACTATAAAGAATTTCTCTATGAAAAAACCGGTTATTGGGGCACTCCGGGCATCACACTCGATGGAGCAGCCCTCGGAGGCTTTCCAGATATCGTGCAAAAGCTGAATTCCGGAAAGCTTGATGACCTGAAAATCAAAAAGGAGCAGAATAATGTGTGATATACGTGAGAAAAAATTGGCTGAACTTTTGGTGAATTATAGCATTGGTGCGAAAAAAGGCGAGAAAGTGCTAATTGAAACATTTGATATACCGGATGGCCTGATTGAGATACTGATTGATACAGTTGCTGAAGCGGGCGCCATTCCATTTGTCTCTACAAAACGAAGCAGGGTGCAGCGGCTTTTACTACAAAATGGCAGTAAAACCCAGATGAGCTTTATCGGTGAATATGAAACAATGCGGATGAAGGGGATGGATTGCTATATTGGCATTCGTGGCAACAATAACATATCAGAATTAAGTGATATTCCCCCGGATAAGATGGATTATTTTGAACAATTTTGGCTCAAGCCTACCCACTTTGAGGAGCGGGTCCGTAATACCAGGTGGGTTGTCTTGCGCTATCCTAATGCTTCTATGGCTCAGCTTGCCGGTATGAGTACAGCCGCATTTAAGGATTTCTTTTTTAAGGTCTGTGA
>OMKS01002948.1_pt1 | contig 13868 bp, 14 predicted proteins | sample 1674721 | NCBI WGS metagenome assembly OMKS01 (sample SAMN06264996, study PRJEB25208) | sediment metagenome | isolation source: hot spring sediment | place: USA: California | collected 2014-09-02 | reverse complement strand
TCAAGCAGAAGACGGCATACGAGATCTAGTACGGTCTCGTGGGCTCGGAGATGTGTATAAGAGACAGAAGATGATGCCCCGGGCAAGCACCTCGCGCCCCAGCGGCACGTGGACGGCGAGCACCAGCAGCCCGGCGACCAGGGCCGGCAGCAGGATGCTCGCCTCGAGCCCGTCGAGGCTCACGGGGCGACCGCCTCCAGGCGTGCGAGGATGGTGTCGAACAGGGCGAACAGGTCGACCACCTCGCCGCCCACCGTGTGCGGCAGCACCAGCACCGGCGCGCCCGTGCGCCCACTCAGCCAGTCGGCGGCGCGGCCATCCTGGTAGCCGGTGCGCAGGATCGCCGCCACCGGCCGCTCGGCGACCTCCGCCTCCAGCCGCGCCAGGTGCGCGCTGGTGGGCGGTACGCCCGGCAGGGGCTCGAGCTTGCCGACGACCTCGAGCCCCAGCCAGCTGGCCAGATACAGCCAGTCCTCGTGATGCGTGACCACGCGCAGCCCTTGCAGGCGTTCGGCCCGTCTCTCCCAGTCGTCGATGGCCGCCGCCCAGCGCGCCTCGAACGCGGCCAGCCGCTCACGGTAGTGCGCGGCATGGGCGGGATCCAGTTCGGCGAGACGGGCGGTGAGTGCCCGGGCGACACGCCCGATGTTGTGCGGGTCGACCTGCAGGTGCGGGTTGCCGTCCGCGTGCAGGTGGCCTTGGGCGCGGTCCACGTCGCCCGGCACGCCGCGCATGGGGACCACCGTGGCGGCCAGCAGATGCCCGGGGGACCCCGGCTGCACGGCCGGGTTGTTGGCCCGACGCAGCAGCACCGGCAGCCAGCCCTCCTCCAGGCCGGCACCGCTGCAGACCATGAGATCCGCCCGGCGCAGCTGGCTGATGAGGCTTGGCCGGGCCTGGATGTAGTGCACGTCCTGGCCGGCATGGGTGGCACTGGTAACCGTCAGCCGCTCACCGCCCAGTTCGGTAGCGAGCGCCGCCCACTCGGGCTCGCAGGCGAAGACCCGCACCCCGGCCCATGCGGCCGGGGTCAGGATCGCCAGGGCGCAGACCAGCGCCCATGGCATGAGGTATTTCATCGCTCGTCTCCTCTAGAACGCGTGCGCGCCATGTGCGCCGAGACTCATGATGTACTGCACGAGCCAGACGTTGTTGGGCTCATGGCCGGACTCGTCACGGTTGTACTGCAGGCGGATGCGGCTGAACTCGCTGGGCGAGTAGTCCACCATCGCGCCCCAGCGGCTGGGGTCGTTGCCGTCCAGGAGGCCCGACTCGTCCAGCACCTCGTCGGGCGTCAGGCCCGCCGTGATGCTGTCCACGGCCAGGGTGTTGGAGGTCGACAGGCGCTCGTAGCGCAGGCCGGCGCGCCAGCGCGGGTTGAAGCCATACACGCCCTCGACGTACCAGCCGCGCTGGGTGCCGTCGTAGGCGAGTTCGGCGCTCTCCCCGTCCTCGGCGAACGCCACCTCGCCCTGCTCATCGCGATAAAAATACTCCCCCTGCACGGTGAAGCTGCGCCGGCGGTAGTCGCCGTTGGGTGCCCACTTCCAGACGAAATCGGCGATCAGCAGGTCGGAGTCGCCGGTGAACTCGACGTCCGGCCCCACCGCCTCGCCATGGTGGTGGCCGCCGCCTTCGCGCCCGGCCGGCGTGGCCCAGAGCGCCGACAGGCCCGCTCGCCAGGCATGGCTCATCCCGACGTCGCCGCCGATGCGGACGAAGGCCGTGGTCACGTCGCCGAAGTCGGGATCGGCGCCACCGGGAAAACTGCCGCCCTGGTAGACCTCGGTGCCCAGCTCCAGGAACAGGTCGGTGGGTGCCACCCAGGTCGCGCGGATGCCGTCGTCGCCGAACTGCCCGCCGAGAAAGGCGATATAGGGCAGGGGCGCATCATGAAAATTCCAGGCGTGCGGGTGATGCTGGTTGAGGTAGCCGATGCCAGAGTAGAAGCGGCCGAAGCGCAGCCCGGTGCCGCCCGGCAGACCGAGGGTGTCGAAGAAGGCCTCCTCGATACCCACCTCGGTCCCCTCCTCCCCGTCATGCAGTCCCACGGTGAGCTGGCCATAGAAGCGCTGGTCGACATTGGCCGAGAAGATGATTTCGCTCTCGCCCAGGCTCAGGCCTTCGGGCGCGTAGTCGGTCTCGCCGCCGAGCTGGAAGCCGGCCAGCTCGCGCTCGGGGGCGTCGTCGTAGGAGAGGTACGACCCCATGACGATGGCCGAGATCGCCGGGTTGAAGACGTTGCTGCCGGGTGACCGGCTCGCAGCGCCCATGGCCGGCAGCGTGTCGCGGGCCTCCAGCACGCCCAGGCGCGCCTCGTGATCGGCCTTCAGGGCCTCGAGTTCGGCCTCGAGCGCAGCCGTATCGGTTTCCGCCGCCAGGGCAGCAGGCAGGTTCATCATCACGCCGCCCACGCAGGCGGCGGCAAACAGGACAGGTTTCATGCTTAACCCCCAGAAAATAATTCGAAAATCCACGGTGCAGCACACCGCCGGCCACGGCCGCGGTGCGCATCAAGCAGTGCCTAACCGGGGATCAGACCGGGGGAGCGCGTGGCGCGTAGGGGTGATGGAACGGGGTGGTCGGCGTACCGGTGAGGGAAACGACCGGCGCCTCGAAGCGGTTCTTCGCGAGGGCAAGGCTGAACGACGGGGTCGTCGGCGCGCCGCCGAAGTGGGCGAGCAGGCTGACGTCACAGGACTCGCCGTGGTCGTGGGCATCGGCGTCCAGCGCGTGCGCGAACAGGCCCGCCTGCACACTGACGAACAGCAGCAGGACGAGCAGTGGCCAGCGCCAGTGACGGATGCGGCGTGCGAACACGGGAGTCTCTCCGGGCAAGACGGGCATCATACCCAATGCGGCGGGTCTGTGCGCAATGGATGCCGCATTTTCGTGTAAAATGCGGCATCCATCATCCAGTCATGGCAGCACGACCCGAACCCCATGCAGATTCTTCTCAACGGCGAACCCCGCAACGTACCGGACGCACTCACCGCGGCCGGGCTGATCGAGCTCCTCGAGCTCACCGGCAAGCGCCTGGCCGTGGAGGTGAACGAGGAGATCCTGCCGCGCAGCCGGTTTGCCGAGCACCAACTGCGCGCCGGCGACCGGGTCGAGATCGTGCATGCCATCGGCGGCGGCTGAGCCGCGCCCCAACCTGTAAGGTAACCCCATGTCCAGCGCCCCCAACCAGACCCTCATCCCCGACGATCCGCTGCTGATCGCCGGCACCGCGTATACCTCCCGCCTGCTGGTCGGAACCGGCAAGTACCGGGACCTCGACGAAACGAAGCGCGCCATCGAGGCCTCGGGGGCCGAGATCATCACGGTGGCGATCCGCCGCACCAACATCGGCCAGAACCCGGACGAGCCCAACCTGCTCGACGTGCTGCCGCCGGACCGGTACACCTACCTGCCGAACACCGCCGGCTGCTACTCGGCCAAGGACGCGGTGCGCACCTGCCAGCTCGCCCGCGAGCTGCTCGACGGCCACGACCTGGTGAAGCTCGAGGTGCTGGGGGACGAGAAGACCCTCTACCCGCACATCACCGAGACCCTGAAGGCGGCCGAGCAGCTGGTAAAAGATGGCTTCAGGATCATGGTCTACACCAACGACGACCCGATCATGGCCAGGGAACTCGAGCAGATCGGCTGCGTGGCGGTGATGCCGCTGGCCGGCCCCATCGGCTCGGGGCTCGGCATCCAGAACCGCTACAACGTGCTTGAGATCGTCGCCAATGCCTCGGTGCCGATCCTGGTGGACGCCGGCGTGGGCACCGCCTCGGACGCGGCCATTGCCATGGAGATGGGCTGCGACGGCGTGCTCATGAACACGGCCATCGCCGCCGCGCAGAACCCGGTGCTCATGGCCTCGGCCATGAAGAAGGGCATCGAGGCCGGCCGCGAGGCCTTCCTCGCCGGGCGCATGCCGCGCAAGCGCTATGCCTCGGCCTCCTCGCCCATCGACGGCACCTTCTTCTGAGCCACCTGCCGAGCCGCGCGGTGACCGACGAGACCCCGGGAAGACGCCTCATCCGCAGCTTCGTGCGTCGCGAAGGCCGGCTCACGCCCGGCCAGCAGCGCGCGCTGGACAGCCTGTGGCCGCGCTTCGGCCTGGAGCTGCCGGCGCAGTCCGGTGACCTGAAGGCCCTGCTGGCCGGCGAGCGTCCGGTGACGCTGGAGATCGGCTTCGGCAACGGCGCCTCGCTGGCGCAGATGGCGGCGGCCGACCCGGCGCAGCTCTTCATCGGGATAGAAGTCCACCGACCGGGCGTCGGCCACCTGCTGCAGCTGGTGGAGAAGGGCGGGCTCGAGAACGTCCGCGTGATCTGCGAGGACGCCGTCGAGGTGCTCAAGCTCCACGTGCCGGATGCGAGCCTCGACCGCCTGCTGCTGTTCTTCGCCGACCCCTGGCCGAAGAAACGGCACCACAAGCGGCGTATCGTGCAGCCGAAGTTCGTCGAACTGGTGGCAAAAAAGCTCAAACCAGGCGGCATCTTCCACATGGCCACCGACTGGGAGAACTACGCCGAACACATGCGCGAGGTGATGGAGGCCAGCCCCGACTTCGAGAACACCAGGGGTCCGGGCCAGTTCAGCGAGCGTCCGGACTACCGCCCGGTCACCAAGTTCGAGCAACGCGGCCAGCGCCTGGGCCACGGCGTCTGGGACCTGCTCTACCGACGGCGCTGACGACCACCGCCCGGCCGACACGACAACGCCCGCGTGATGCGGGCGTTGTCGTGTCGGCCGGGGGCACGGTCGGTCACATCAGGGGGGCCCTACATCAAGTCGGCATTGACCAGGAAGTGTACCCAGATGCTGGCCGCGTAGCCCAGCGCAATGGCCCAGGTCCACTTGAGATGGGCGAAGAAGGTGTAGACGCCGCGCGCCTGCCCCATCAGCGCCACCCCGGCGGCGGAACCCACTGACAGCAGCGAGCCGCCGACCCCGGCGGTGAGCGTCACCAGCAGCCACTGCCCGTCGCTCATGTCCGGCGTCATGCTGAGCACGGCGAACATCACCGGGATGTTGTCCACCACGGCGGAGAGAATGCCGACCAGCACGTTGGCGTTGGTCGCGCCCAGTCCGTGGTACATCCATTCCGAGACCACCGCCAGGTAGCCCAGGGTGCTGAGGCCGCCCACGCAGAGGATGACGCCATAGAAGAACATCAGGGTGTCCCACTCCGCGCGCTTCATGGAGATGAAGATGTCGAAGGGCTTCTGCCGCGGCTTGTATTCGCGCGACAGCTCACTGCTGGAACCCTCGAAGCTGACCTCGTCGGGGCCGGTCAGGGTATCGGCGTTCCAGCTGCTGTGGAGTTCGTGGCGACGGAGGAAGTAGCCGTACACCTTGAGCACACCCAGGCCCATCATCATGCCGAGCATCGGCGGCAGGTGCAGCTTGTTGTGGAAAGTGACCGCGGTGGCGATGGTGGCGATGAAGAGGAAGATCGTGACGAAGCCGCCCTTCTTTACGCGTACCGCCTCGGCGAGCGGCGCGGGCCGGCCCTTCTCCACGGCAAAGGCCATGATGAACGCCGGCACCAGCCAGTTCACCAGTGCCGGCACGAACAGGTTGAAGAACTCGGGGAAGGGCAGGATGCCGCGCTGCCAGACCATCAGGGTGGTGATGTCGCCGAAGGGGCTGAAGGCGCCGCCGGCGTTCGCGCCCACCACGATGTTGATGCAGGCCAGGGCCACGAACCTGGGCTTGTCGCCGGCCACGGCCATGACCACGGCGCCCATCACCAGCGCGGTGGTAAGGTTGTCGGCCACCGGCGAGATGAGGAAGGCCAGCAGGCCCGTGATCCAGAACAGGGAACGCAGGGAAAAGCCACGGGAGACCAGCCAGGCCCGCAGGGCGTCGAACACGCCGCGCTCTTCCAGGGTGTTGATGAAGGTCATCGCCGCCAGCAGGAACAGCAGCAGCTCGACGTACTCGAGCAGGTTGTGCTCCAGCGCCCCGTGCATGGCCTCCTGGGCATCGGTACCCTGGTAGGCCAGCCCCACCAGCAGCCAGATCAGGCCGGCCGCCACCAGCACGGGCTTGGACTTGCGCAGGTGCAGGATGTCCTCGGCGATCACGAACAGGTAGGCGATGACGAAGATGCCCACCGCGAGGTAGCCGTAGGTACTGGCGGTGAAGTCCATCAGCCCCGCGTCGGCGGCCAGCGCAGCAGGCGCCGCGAGCAGCAGCAACAGGGGCGAGAAACGCAGTAAAGCCGACATGGTGGTGCTCCCTCTTGTCCTCTGATTGGGCGTGGTGCCACGGCCGGCGCCTCCGCCATCCTGCGCCGCGAGCCGGCGCGCCCCCAACGGATGGCGCCTGTCCACGGCGGGCCGACGGCCCGCATGGTGGCATGCAGTTCACGCCCGAACCGGGACGGTCCAAGCGCGGGGCGCATCCTACCACAAGCGAGGCAAAACACCCTCCTGTGCGCAATCTGCGCCTGGTCAGGCCGTGAATTCAGACAGTTGCCCGCCCCGCGATCACACCAGGGAGGCCGGGCTCGGTCACAGGCGGCGACACATGGACGACAAATCCCGCGCGAAGGGCGCGGATCGGGGCGAAACGGGCGCCAGCTTGGAAAAACGCGGGCCCGGTGGGATAATGCCCGTCATTTTTCGCCCGCAAACACTATAACGAATCGGGGAAGCACGACATGACAGAAGCATTGACGCTGACACCGCAAATGATGGTGGTACTGGGGCTATTGGGCTTCACCATCTTCCTGTTCGTCTCCGAAATCGTCCCGGTGGACGTGGCCGCCATCATCGTGATGGTCCTGCTCGGCCTGATCACCATGATCCCCGGCATGGAGAACGTCGCCGACACCGCCCACCTCTTCGACGGTTTCGCCTCCAACGCGGTAATCTCGATCATTGCTGTCATGATCATCGGGGCCGGTCTCGACAAGACCGGGATCATGAGCAAGGTGGCGAGCTTCATCCTCAAGCGGGGTGGTACCACCGAGGGGCGCATCATCCCCATGATCTCCGGCACCGTGGGCGTCATCTCCAGTTTCATGCAGAACGTGGGTGCGGCCGCTCTGTTCCTGCCGGTGGTCTCGCGTATCTCGGCGCGCACCGGCCTGCCGATGTCGCGCCTGCTCATGCCCATGGGCTTTTGCGCCATCCTCGGCGGCACCATGACCATGGTCGGCTCGAGCCCGCTGATTCTGCTCAACGACCTGCTGCCCGCCGGCATGGAGCAGTTCGGCCTCTTCGACGTCTCCGCCATCGGTATCGCCCTGGTCGTGACCGGTATCCTCTACTTCGTGCTCGCCGGGCGCTACGTGCTGCCAGCCACGAAGTCCGAGGGCGTCGAGGGCGAAAACACCATGGACTACCTCAAGCGCGTCTATGGCCTGGACTACAACCTCACCGAGATGGTGGTGCCCAAGGACAGCCCCATCGTCGGCAAGCAGATCCAGGAAGTGGAGCGCGCCCACCGAGTGCGCCTCATCGCCATCCTGCGCGGCGGTGACATGCGCGTGGCGCCCCACCGCGAGGTCGTCGTCGAGCCCGGCTCGGTACTCGGCGTGCTGGCACGCGAGGAGGGCTGCTCGGAGTTCGCGACCAACAACGGCCTGCAGGTGCGCGGGGAGCTCGACACCTTCTCCGAGACCCTGATCCCGACCAAGGCCGGTATCTGCGAGGTGGTCATCCCGCCGCGCTCGGACCTCATCGGCAAGAACCTGCGCGACCTGTGGATGCGCAAGACCTATGGCCTGTCCGTGCTGGCCATCTACCGTGGCGAGAAGACCCTCACCCAGAACCTGCGCGACGAGGAACTGCAGGCCGGCGACACCCTCGTCTGCCACGCCTACTGGGATGCACTGGCGCGCCTGGAGAAGGACCGCAACTTCGTGGTCGTCACCCAGAACTATCCCCACGAGGAGCTGCGTCCGCAGAAGGTCGGCTTTGCCGCCGCCTTCTTCGCCATCGCCGTGGCGCTGATCCTCGCCGACCAGTTCGTGCCGGGCGTGGACATTCGCCTGTCGCTGTCACTGCTCGTGGGTGCCGTAGGCATGGTCATCACCGGCGTGCTCAGCATCGAGGAGGCCTACAAGGCGGTCTCCTGGAAGACGGTGTTCCTGCTCGCCTCGCTGATCCCGCTGGGTGCCGCCGTGCAGGACACGGGCACCGCTGCCTGGATCGCGCAGGAAGTGCTCGCGCTGCTCGGCGATGTGTCCCCTTGGGTGCTGCAGGCCGCCATCGCCATCCTGGCCACCTTCTTCACGCTGGTCATGTCCAACGTGGGTGCCACCGTGCTGCTGGTGCCGCTGGCGGTGTCCATCGCCATGGCGGCCCAGGCCAGCGGTATCGATGCCGATCCGCGCGTGTTCGCGCTGACCGTGGCCATCGCCACCTCCAACTCCTTCCTTATCCCGACCCACCAGGTGAACGCCCTGATCATGGGCCCGGGCGGCTATCGCGTGAAGGACTACATGAAGGCCGGCGGCATCATGACCGTGCTGTTCCTCGTGGTCAGCCTCGTCATGCTGAACGTGGTTTTCTAGCAACCCGACTTTGTCGTGTCCGGTCCACGTGGCCGGGCACACGACACCTGATTCAACGAAGCTTCCAGGGAGAATCGACCCATGTCCAAGAAACATCCCATCGTCGCGGTCACCGGCTCCTCCGGTGCCGGCACCACCACCGTCAAGCGCGCCTTCGAACACATCTTCGAGCGCGAGAGCATCAAGCCGCTGATCATCGAAGGCGACAGCTACCATCGCTATAACCGTGTCGACATGAAGGCACAGATGAAGAAGGAAGAAGAAGCCGGCAACCGCCACTTCTCCCACTTCGGCGAGAACGCCAATCTGTTCGACAAGCTGGAAGAGACGTTCAAGACCTACGCCGAGTCCGGCAAGTGCCAGCGTCGTTACTACCTGCACAGCGACGACGAGGCCGCCGAGCACAACGCGCGCCTGGGCACCAGCCTCAACCCGGGCGAGTTCACCCCCTGGGAAGACATCAGCGAGAAGACCGACCTGCTCTTTTATGAGGGTCTGCACGGCCTGGTGAAGACCGACAACGCCAACGTCGCGCAGCACGTCGACCTGGGCGTGGGCGTGGTGCCCATCGTCAACCTTGAGTGGATCCAGAAGATCTTCCGCGACAACGCCGAGCGCGGCTACGACGCCGAGGTCATCGTCGACACCATCCTGCGTCGCATGCCCGATTACGTGAACTACATCACCCCGCAGTTCGGGCTCACCGACATCAACTTCCAGCGCGTGGCCACGGTCGACACCTCCAACCCGTTCATCGCCCGCGACATCCCCACCCCGGACGAGAGCTTCGTCATCGTCCGCTTCAAGGAACCGACCAAGTTCGGCGTGGACTTCCCCTACCTGCTGAACATGATTCCGAACTCCTTCATGTCACGCCGCAACACCATCGTGGTGCCGGGCAGCAAAATGGGCTACACGATGGAGCTGGTGCTGGCGCCGATTATCGGCAAGATGATCAGCAAGCGGTAGGACAGGAACCGCGAGACATTGCGCCTCAGACGCCGGGCGATAACAGGAAGCCCCCGACCGGGATCGCCGGCGGGGGCTTTTTCGTTGCGCTGCCACCGCTCAGTCCCCGGTCGTCTGCCGAACATCCTGCCCGTGGTTGCGGAATGCCAACAGGCCGAACACGAGCCAGCCTGTCATCATCACGCCACATCCCATCAGTACCGGTAAGGCGCCGAACTGATGGATCAGCGGCAGCGAGGCAGCCGTGAACAGTCCACCTCCCACCACGGGCTCGAACAGCAGCTGCTTGTAGCCGAAGCTGTCCAGGGCGCCGGAACGGTTGTTGGGATCGGCCATACGCACCAGCAGCAGGCCGACGACCGTCATGCCCAGCCCCTGGCCGAAGTTGGCCAATCCCTTGGCAAACCAGTACTCCCCGAGGATTCGCGGCGCAAGCAACAGGAAACCGAACAGGCTCCAGCCAATGCCGGCCGCAGCCAGCACGACAAACGTCCAGAAATGCGTCTCAATGGCTTCGAGCGACAGCGTGGCCAGTGCGGAAACGATCAGCACATCGAGAGCCGCACCGGCGATGCGGTTGATGAGCTGCCGATCCAGCGATTGCGCATGGCCGAGCCGCATGAGCAGGCCCTGCACGACGACGCCCCCGACCATGGCGAGCGGGAACAGCGGGATATGTGTCATCAGCGCGAAGCCCTGGCCGCCAGCGTTCCAAGTGACGGACTCGATCCAGACCAGGACCTCAAGCATCAGCCAACCGAGCGCGATGGCCAGCGCGATAAAGCCCAGGTGTATGGACAACGGATCGATGGAGCGGGTGCGGGCGAGCCGGGGGACGGGTTCACGCTCATCGTGATCGCTTATGTCCTCGGCATCCGGTTTCTGGATCGCCTCAGCGCTCAGGCGACCGCTGCGCACGCCCCAGTTGACCAGCAACGTACCGATCAGAACACCGGCCACCACGCCCACCGTCGCCAGGCCCAGTGCAAGATCGGCCCCACTGGCAAACCCCAGGGAGCGAAAGGTCTCGGCCAGGCCCGCGGCTGTGCCGTGCCCACCCTCGAACCCGATCTCGATGAGGGCCCCGGCCAGCGGGTCGACATCAAACGCCGGCGTGAGCAGCAACAGCACGAAACCCAAACCGATCACGTATTGGCCCCATGCCAACGTCTGACCGTGGGCCACCATGGGCCCAGCATGACGCCAGATGGCCGCAAGGGTTGGAATCGGCTTACCCAGGAACAGTGCGGCAAACACCACGCTGATTAGAAGTCCTGGCAAGCCTCCCCAAACCTCGATGAGTTCGCGAGGAAACAGGCCTGTGGCCAGCGGGGCTTCGGCATCGACCAACGTCGCCCACAGCCGGCCGAGGACATCGGGACCAAGCAACAGGGCAAGCACACCCGCGATCACCGCGCTCGGCAGGAACAGCCGGCCCAGCAGCGCGATCCGCACCCGCAGCCACTTGCCCGCAAGTAGCAGCAGCCCCAGCACCAACATGGCCATGAATAACTGATCGAGCGCCAACTGTAATTCCTTCTCAAGCAACGACACGCAAGAGCCTGGCGGACTCGCTACTGACGAAACCAGCCGCGCGGAATACGATCAACCGCGAGGCCCGCCCTGGCACCGTCTGTCACTTGAACCGTGAGACGGCCGAACGCACACCGGCTTCCAGCGAATCCCAGGCGCTTTCCAGGCCTGCCTTGAGATCCTCCCAGGCGTCGTCACCCGCCTCGCGCAGTTCATCCAGGCGTTCCCGAGCCCGGTCCTGCTGTGTGCGCAGGTGTTCGATCTGCTTGTAGTACTCGAGCTGCGCGTCCGCAGCGGCCTCGTCGGCTCGGGCTTTCAGCCCATCGATCTCGGCACCCAGGGCATCCAGGCGCGCCTGCAGTTTCTGTGCGTAAGCCGCTTTCATACTCATGAAAATACTCCGTTATGCGGGATTGATCTGGATTCAGCACGCCCAAGAAAACGCTCAGAACAGGGCCATTTCCATTTCGAGATACACAAAGCTCGCGTTGCGCCGGTGGTTCTCCTCGTACAGGCGGCTGCCTTCCCATTCCGGGAAGTGCGAGCGGTTCACCGCCTCGCTCAGGGTCAGCCCGTTCTCGATCGCCTCGGCCATTTCGTCGCGCAGGCGCTGCACGTAGGCGCGGGTCTCGGTGACCATGGGGAACGGCGCGGTCTGCGCGCTGCCGTGACCCGGCACCATGAGCCGCGCATCCGCGAACGTCTCCAGCAGCCAGTCCTGTGCCGCGATGATCTGCCCGCTGTCGCCGTCACCCATGAAGGTGGTGCGCTGGTTGAAGGCCAGATCCGAGATCCACACGATGTCCGCATCGACCTGATGCACGACCAGGTCGCCATGGGAATGGTGTGTCCCGACGTTGTAGACATCAAAGTGCTTGCCGCCCAGTTCGATGCGGCGCGGCGTGCCCAGCCGTGGCCGGTCGACGAGCACATCGGGGGGCACGCCCTCGAAGCCCGCCATGTCGTCGCCGATCAGGTCGCGACGGTAATCGGCGGACTCGGCCAGGGTCTCCGAGCCGAGATAGTCGAGTGTGCCGGGATGGCCGATGATGGTGACGCCGCCGAGTTCGCGGAACGTCACCGCCCCGTAGGCATGATCGGGATGGGTGTGGGTGAGGATCAGGTAGCGCACCGGCTGGTCGGTCACCGCGCGGATGGTGGCGATCATGCGCCGCGCGAGCCGGGGTGTGCCCAGGCTGTCGATCACCACCACACCGTCGGGCGTGACGATGAAGCCGGCGTTACCGTTGAAGCCCCGGTTGTGTTCGTCCACCTGCGCGATGTTGCCGTAGAAGAAATAGGTGTCGGGCGCGAGCCGATAGTAGGGCAGCGGCTCGTTGTCCGGCGCGTCGGCCCGCACCACGATGCTGGGCAGCGCCTGCGCGTCGATCGCGTTGGGCGGCAGGCGGTTGTCCGGGTGGCGCTGGGCGAATTCGGGGTTCTGCAGCGCGCCGGGTTCCGCGCCAGTCGCCTGGACCGGCCCGCCAGCCATCAGCAGCAGCAGAATGCAGAAGAGAAACAGGTGCCTGGTTGCCGCGGGTGTGGCCATGGTGCCTCCTCGGGCCCAGTGTCACGGGCAGGGTCATGATCGAGGCCATGGCCAGCGCTCATGACCTGGGCCGCTGTCCGCGCGCTCTGGCACGCGAACGGCTGGTGAAGTGGGTAACTTAAGAGTCTAGTTCACATGCCGCGCACTGCACGCGGCGCGTGAACCGGGCCCCACGGGTTCAGCCCGCCTCGGCCGCAAGCTGGGGGTGCATGGTACGTCGGAGTCGATGATCCACGACCAGAAAGCCGAAGGGGATCACACCCAGCAGGAAGATCAACAGCCAGTACCCGATGGACCAGCCCTGCAGGTGGCTGACGCCCAGCGCCATGCCGGCATAGAGCAGGAACAGGATGCCGTGGGTCATGCCGACATAGAACACGGGCTCAGGCATGCCGGCGTAGTACTTCAGGGGCATGGCAACGAACAGCAGGGCCAGCAGCGAGCAGCCCTCGATCAGGCTGACGAGGCGAAAGAGTTTCATGGCGTGACGTCCCATGGGTGATGGTTTCGTGGCCCTACCCTACCCGAATCGGGAGGCCCGGGCGACCCGGCGAGAGCCCGGCCGGCCGAGGGTAGCCAGCGAAGGGGAGGACCATCCCCTGCATGAGGCCGGGTCTTGCCGCACCCGGCAGGTGTTATGCTTGACGCATATCCACACGACGACGCCAACATGCCGCTTTTTCGCCGCCAACGCGACCCCGCCGCCCGGCTCGACGCCTTTTTCGCCCGCTTCGCCGGCAAGCACCTGATCGTGCACGGCGGCTTCGCGGACAACTGGCTGGAGGAGTTGCTGGCACAGGCGGGTGGGGCCGGCTACTTCCGCCTCGACCTGCGCCAGATGGACCGCCGCAGGCCCGCCCCCGTCGAATGGGTGGTGCAGACCTTCCTGGAACCACTCGACCTGCCCCTGCCGCTGTTCGTCGAGGTGCGCGAGGCCGATCTACTGGTGCGCCACCTCACACGTGGCGGCCAGGCGGTACACCCCAGCGAGATCCTGTGGTTCCTGGACGAGCTCGAGACACGCCATCATGCGCGGCTGACCCGCCACGCGCCGGATACGCTGGAGACCACGCGCGGCATTCCCGTCGAGGACAACGAACCCGAAGCCATGCTCGGTGGCCTGCAATGACCACGACCTTCACGCTCGCCCATACCACGGGCACGGATGCCGGCCCGCTCGCCCGTCGGCTTCTGGACCAGCTCGGCGACCTGCCCGAGAACTGTCTCTTATACACATCTGACGCTGCCGACGAAGAGGATAGTGTAGATCTCGGTGGTCGGCGTATCATT
>OMKS01002946.1_pt1 | contig 13872 bp, 11 predicted proteins | sample 1674721 | NCBI WGS metagenome assembly OMKS01 (sample SAMN06264996, study PRJEB25208) | sediment metagenome | isolation source: hot spring sediment | place: USA: California | collected 2014-09-02 | reverse complement strand
TAATGATACGGCGACCACCGAGATCTACACTATCCTCTTCGTCGGCAGCGTCAGATGTGTATAAGAGACAGTTTAATAATATCCAGTACATTTTTCAAGGATATTGATCGGAAGCTTCTGTCGATCGTTTCGATATCATCGATTCCGTTTCAAATAAGGCAAGAAAAATTGTATCGAAAGGAATTCGTCCGGTTACTCGATTTTTATCTGAAATTCATCTTTCCATTGAAATCTAGTATAAACGAAATCCTTGGGTAATCTCCGGACAACGCCCCTGAGGATTATACCTACTTTAGAAAAATACTTCGGAAGATTGGGGATTTTTTCGCCAATGCGTTCTCTCCCAGAATAGTAAATTGCGTGTCCGAGTTCGGATAATATGTGATTTGATTTTCTCTTAAATATAAGGGTTCCTTTATTTCTTATCAACTTCCATTTGTGCTTTGGCTCGCCAACGAGCGTTTCAAATGCCCAACTAGGAGTCTCCAAATATCCTGCCTTCCCAACGCGCATAAGTTCGTTACAAAATATTACTGGATCATCGACGTGTTCTGCAATATGACTAGCGGAGATATAATCAATTGACTTATCGGCAAATGGAAGAAAATTGGCATCTCCCAAAATAAATTCCCTTTCCTTTAAGATTACGATTGCCTTACCAGATCTATGGCTGTCCTCACTAATGTCGTTATCCAATAAGATATCAGCCCTGCTATTGGGAGAATGACCGGATCCAATATCTAAGAACAAACCTGAACCGATCTTGACAGGAGTATTACTATGACCCAGCCAAGCATCTGGGAACATATCTTCGATTTCTTCTATTAATCTAGATTCTCGAATTGAGATATCGTAATTATCAACGATTTTTTTTCTAAACCCTTCGTTCTCTTTGGAGATTAATGATTTTATCAACTCAATTATTTCCGATTTATTATCTGGATCGACCACATAGCCGCACGGGCTAGAGACTTCGATCAATGCGTTAAATATTTGAAACGACTGGAATGCAATCGCAGGCCATAGCTTCTGCGAGGGAGATGCCGAAGGCTTCATGTCTCGATAACTGAAGGTATATTTTTGCAGTTTGAAATTGCCTTATTAGCTCTGAATCACTGAGAAAACCTGTAATTTTACAATTTAATGGCAGCTCAATATTATTCAAGACACTACGATCCAGAATTCGACCGGCAATTGTAAAATTGAGATCTTGCATTTCCCTGGCGATTTCAATAAATCTATCCAGACCTTTCCTAACATAGTGATCCTTCGTAATATAAGATACAGTTAAAACCCCGTCTCTTTCACTATCATTTGAAACATATTTCCTTGTATCAACAGAATGATAAACGATAGGCATATCAAGATTGTAGATACTCATAATTTCTTTCTTGTTAGATTCTGAACCAGCCAATATCTTAGACGCACATTTAAGGATGAAACGAACCTTCATGGAGTTTCTGAAAAATAGCATGCCTCCATAGTTGATTTCTTTCATTTTAACGACTTCTCCACCTGCAATCATAACGATAGATTTTTTGCCCAGCCATTTTGCAAAAAATACGGAGAATAACGAGTTATCTGTAGCGAACCATGAGTAGGTGACATCTGCCCACATTAGATTTTTAAAAAATTGGATGTTAGACAATAGATATGACCTGAAGTTTTTCATGATTTTCTGCATATTTCCAATCCCGAATTTTATCCCATATAATTCGGAAACTCTTGTTTGAAAATTCTTATCTATTAGTTCAAAATCTCTCTGTGGAAATGGAGATTTTCCATCTTTGTCTGCCACAAATAATACTTTGATTCGTTCATTCATCATTTTGCCTCGAATTATTACGATATTTTTTTTCGGAGGATCTCGATCGCCTCGACGAGTTTCTCTGCCTGAGACTGCCAATTATATTTCTTCTCGAACGCCTCCCTCGCATTTCTTCTGAGCTTTGCGAGAATCTCAGGGGCGTCGAACAATTTAGATAGCGTGTCTGCGGCTTCTGATGCGCTGTATTTGCTTAACAGGCCGCAATCGAACTCCCTCACGATCTGAGCGACCAATGGGAACTCTGTGTTACCAATGAAAGGCATTCCCAGGGCAAGCCCTTCGAGGAGCTTCACAGGAATGCTCTGCAGGTAGGCCTCTGTCGGAAGGTGAAGCGCGTAGCATAGATCAAAATCTGACAACTCTTGCGACAGCGCATCGTGGGATAGACTCCCGCGCAAAGTAACCGATTGGGAGAGCCCTTTGGACGATATCAACTCCCGAATCGTATCGAGATCGGGCCCAGTCCCGAATACCTCGAAGCTTATTGGTCTATTCTCCTTATCGAGGATCTCGGCGATTTCGACCAGACATTTCAATCCCTTTCTCCAAGCCACACCTCCCCAGTATGCAACCCGTAACATATCGACGCCGCCCGATGGATAATCCCTGTCACATCGCCTGGAGGCCCAATCCTCTCTAGCGCAGTTCATGACGACTACTGAGGGAATGTCCAAGTAAGAGAATTTTTCCCGCAGAATATCGTTGACGGTTATCACAAGATCGACGTGTCTTAGCAGCCTGCGCTCGATAATCCCGGTGATCGTCCCCCAGACCCTGCTGTTCATCGATTCCATAAGCGGCCAATTCTCGTGCGAGTCATAGACCAATTTAGAGCCGGTTTTCCTGGAGATTGCCTTTCCTATGGGCAGCGTCTCGAGATCATGGCAGTAGGCGATGTCTGGTCTCTCCCTCGCGGAGATATCTACCATAGTTCTTCTCAAACGGAGGTATACGGGGAGCTTCGAGCCTATCCAGGATTTCCTCCCGGGAATGTCCTGAAAAATCCTGCGCACGGAAAATCCGTCAAGGTCGACTCTGTCCGATGCGTTCTCGATGCGCTTTGACCAGCAGAGAACGGTGACATCGTGCCCCGTATCGGAGAGACTGGCTGCCTCCTTCATAACGCGGCTGTCTTCGTATGGTATCAGAAGGTCATGACCGAGTATCATGTGTATTCGCAAATAGGAGACACCGTTGAGGTAGATTTTGCTCATCGTAGATAAATGCTATTCGTCCTCGGATTATCGGTACAAACGAATGTCGGAGAAGAAATAAACTGTTGGACTTATTGGGGTAATGCCGAAATCTTGGTATCATAGGAATAATTTTAAGGTGTACCTTCCGTGGATTTTTTCGAAAAACGCATTGCCGCCGTCTTCTTGAACAAAGCATTCTAAGAACCGTTTTATGAAACGGTGCCAAACTGATTGGATTCGAAAATACTGAGCCAACTTTTGAATGCACTTTCAGTCATCTTAATCGACAATAATGCCCACGGGAAGGAAATTGAATTGCCGGAAGACGAACCGATCATATAATCGAATGTTATACCTGCACGATGGATGGGGTTGAATATCATTCTGGTTTCATCTGGAGGCTCTTTAGGCTGAGCATTTTCAGAAGTCTAAGGATTTCCGAGAAGTTCATTACCTTGGTAACCAGAATCAGAGATGCATATATCCCGAAAAACAATGATAAGAGGGCTATTAAATCGTAGAACCTGGCGATGTTGAAAGTCATGGATATGATGTAAGTAACGAGAATTGCGAACACCGATGAGACAATTATTCGGAACAAATGCTCAGGCGTTTTTATTTTCAGCACTCGGGCGGTGTTCAGGTAGAACAGGACGGTCATTACCACTTGTCCGAAGAAAATGGCCAAAGCCGCCCCGTTAATGCCCCAGCCGAGCAGTTGGACGGAGAAAATCTCGTTGGGGATCAGGACTATGTCTAGAAATATCACAATTATGCAATATAATAGAATGTATCTTGCGAAGCTGGTAACGAAGCCCATGCCCAGGGTCTGTGAGCTAGACGGTCCTGTCAGAATCGAGATGCTGTATGTTATTGACAGGATGGCGAAAGCTGTCGCACCGGGCGCGAAGGCAGAAGATGTAAGAGTGGTCAGAATCGGTTCGGCGAACACCACGAGGAATATTGTCAGCGGGACCACGATGATGAATAGATACCGCAGAATTGCTCGCATCATAATCGCGATTGTATCTTTGCCAGCAGCTTTCGAGTTTAGGCTTGAAAACGTCGGGAAAAGCAGGGAGATGATAGCGGTGCTCAGAAACCCATAGAACCTCAGGTACCTCTGTGCTGCAAAATATGTGCCGGTCTCCGCGGCGGAGAACGCGAACTGAATTATGACCTTGTCAAAATACATAGCAACGGTAGTGAGGATCGTAGCTATCGCGAGGGGCTTTGCAAAGGCAGCATATTCGCTTAACAGGTTCCGGTCCAACAATTTCCAAGAAATCTTCGAAAGAAGATCCCTCGATATCAATAGCGTGACGATGAGCGAGGCCGCACCAGAGACGGCAAAAGTGATAGCCAGTTCTACTGTTCCCATCTTGAAATAGACGACGAACATAATGGCAATCACGCGAGACATTATCTCGGCAAGCATGACGACCTGGGCTCGAATGACATCCCTGAGAGCTTGAAAAGTGGAAGCGAATACGGCGCTAATGGAGATCGGGACATAGTATGCGAGGATTACCAGAATTACTTCGTGAGTCTCGGGATATTCGTACCCTCGGCCGAGGACGCTTTCCCAAATATATATCGATACGAAGACGGCGAATACATATACTCCGGTAAGCGCGACTCGTACCAGAAGATATAGTGTCAGACATGATCTGAGGTCAGCTCCTTCCGATACCTTCTTCGTGTGGGCGCGAGTAAATCCCAAATCGGTTATGAAAAGGAAAAGCCCGGCGAAGCTGAGTGCGAAGCCAACAATACCGTATTCAGACTGCCCTATGAATCTAGTTGCAAGAAAAATTGATACTGCTCCGAGGATTGCGCTGCCGAGTATTGATATGTACATGAAAGTGGTTTTTGAGACCAATTCCGAGTTGAGACGCACACGATCCTCAGCTTCCAAGATCATTCACCCTTGAAGAAGCCCTTTCTTCCTGGTCAAAGCAGTTCCTCATATTCTATAATTGTTCTCTTGGCAATGGCGATGGAATCGTGAAATCTGCAGATATATTTTCGTCTCGAAAGCCCGATTCTCTCAGTCTCGTCCATGTTCTCGATGAAATATCTAAATTTCTCCTATATGGATTTCTTGCCAAATTTCACATCAGCGATGGAATCTATAGTTAAACGATCAATTGCAATGAGTAATCTTGTTAGCAAAGTGCTGATTGCCGCAATGTCTGACATGATATGTATCGAATCTATTGGCTGCCCGTGATTGAAACGCTTTTCTTCTCTTCGAGCGACTGCTTCGTGGCCTCGATCATCTCTATGGTCTTCACTCCTACCGCACCGCTGTTCTTCGTCTCGGCCATAGGGTTGCCGATCGAGTCGATGAAATGCAGCAGCTCATCGCGTATCGTGTTGTTCCTTTCGACCCCGAGCCTGTAAGTGTACCCGCTCTCGAACACCGTGACCTCCTGGGCCACCGCATCGATCACCATGGATCGAGACTCTCCAACGATCGAAAGCTGTCTGGTCTTCTTCGGAATGACCCAGCTGAGATATGTGTTCGACAGTAAACCGTCATCGAACCGTGAGTGTATGTTGGCAGTCTCCCATATGCGGTCTCGGTGGGGAGCTGCAACAGTCGAGATCTCAACCGGCCATTTGTCGAGAAGGTAGTTCATCATGTCGAACATATGCGGCGCGAGGTCGATGATCACGTCCCTGTCGGTGAACAGCTTCTCCTTGTTCACCCAGGTGAAGTCCATCAGGAATATCTTGCCCAGGAAGCGCTCTTTGATGAGCCTCCTGGCTTCGGCGATCGCGTTATTGAACCTGAAAATATGGCCAACGGAGAGCGTAAGGTTCTTCTCCTCCGCGAGCTTCACAAGCTCCCAGCCCCTCTTGGATTTCAGCGTGATCGGCTTCTCCACTAGCACATGCTTCCCCGCATCGAGCGCGGCCTTGCAGATCTCGTAATGTGTGATGTTCGGGGTGGCAATTGCGACCGCTTTTATCTCGGGCATTGACAGCAAGTCGTGGTAGTCCTTGAAGGTCTTTTTCACGCCGAACCTGTCAGTACAGAACTTCAGGTTCTCGTCCATCAGATCCGAGATGGCCTCGATCGAAACGTTCTGTATGTTCGAGAATTCGTCGACAAGCTTCCTGCCCCAATATCCGGTCCCTATCACGCCGACCTGGAATTTTGCCATGTGCGTTCATCTCCCGAAGAATTCAATTATCGAGTCGCATACGAAGCCCACCTGCTCGTCTGAGAGTCCCGGGTACATCGGAAGCGAGAGGACCTCTTTGCATGCCTTTTCGGTGTTCTTAAACTCGCCGCCCTTGTAGCCGAACATCTGCCTGTATATGGGCTGCAGGTGAATTGGAACTGGGTAATGAAACGCCGTCTGGACCTCCCTCTGCTTGAGAAATTCCGACAGATCGTTGCGCCTCTGTGTCCTCACTACGTACAGATGGTATACAGGGGTTATATCCGCTGTCGGTCCCAGAGGCAGCTTTAGGTCGCCGACGTTCTTCAGCCTGCGGTCGTACATCGCCGCAATGGCCCTCCTCCTCTCGTTCCATTCCGGGAGAAGTCGGAGCTGCTCGCGCCCGATGGCCGCATTCACGGAGTTCAATCGTGTGGTGTACCCCATTATATCGTGATCGTAGTTGCTCCCCTTCATCCTACCGCAGTGTCGCATGCTGGTGACCCGTTCGGCAAAATCCTCGTCGTCCGTGGTTATCATGCCGCCGTCGCCGCCGACGGTCATATTCTTAGTTGCGTAGAACGAGAAGCAGCCCGCGTTTCCGATCGAGCCCGTTCTCCTTCCGTGGTATATCGCCCCGTGGGCTTGGCAGGCATCCTCGATCACGACGAGGTTCTTCTCCCTGGCCATCTCCGTTATTCCATCCATGTCGCTGGGGTAGCCGTATAGATGGACAGGTACAATGGCGGTCGTTTTCGTTGTGATCCTCCGCCTCAGCTTCTTCGGGTCCATGCAGTAGGTCTTCTTGTCGATATCGCAGAACCTGGGAACGCATCCCGCGTGCATTATCGCGTTCGCGGAGGCGATGAACGACATCGGGGACGTGATCACGGTCGATTTCTTCGGCACACGCATGCCCTCCAGCGTCAGCTGGATCGCGTCGGTGCCCGAGCTGACGGATACCGCCTTCTTCACGCCGACCATGCTCGCGAACTCCGCCTCGAACTTGAAGACGCTCTCTCCGAGAGACATCCGCTCGTTCCGGAGCGCATTGACTGCGGCGTCGATCATCTCCTGCGTCATGGCAGGAATTGTTATCGGGACTTTCAAATACTCACACTCCGACAGATTGCCCTATTCAGTTTTTCTCCTCAGGATTTTCGCCGGGGATCCGACTACGACGGTGTTCGCCGGGACGTCCTTCGTCACGACCGAGCCTGCCCCGACTATCGCGTTCTCACCGATCGTCACCCCGCAGATAACGGTCGCGTTGGCGCCGATCGAGGCGCCCTTCTTGACTAGGGTCGGTATCACCTTCCATTCTCCAACCGCCCTGGGTACGCGGTCGTTCGTGAAGCATGCATGGGGTCCGACGAAAACGTCGTCCTCGATCTTCACCCCGGTGGGAATGAACGCGTATGCCTCGATCTTGCAGTTGTCGCCTATGACCGCGTCTCGCCCTATCTCGGCGAAGGCTCCGATCTTACAGTTCTTTCCGATCGTGCAGCCGAACAGATTGACATAGTCCCTGATGATGGTACCCTCGCCTATCTTGCAGTTCTGCACGATGAAGTGCTTCGCCTTGATCTCCATTGGAAGCTGACCTCCCTCTGTGGATGGCCATAGATACACCTCATAATAAAGAATTTGGACACAGTGTTTGAAAGGCGACGGCGATTATCCGGGAACGATCACTGCTTTTTTTCGCAGACCGATTCCTGCAGCCAGCTCTTTATCTGAGTACCCAGATCCGGCCGCTCGAGTGCGAGCTCGATATTGGCCCTTAGCCAGTCGAACCAGGTGCCGAGGTCGTACCGCCTTCCCTCCACTATCTGCCCGAACAGCCCCTCCTGCTTGGCCAGCAGCCGCATCGCATCCGTCAGCTGTATCTCCCCGCCGATCCCCGGGGGCGTTTTCTCCAGATGTCCGAATATTTCCGGCGGGAAGACGTAACGGCCGATCATCGCGAGGTCTGACGGCTCCTTCCCGAGGGGCGGCTTTTCCACCAGGTCATCCACGTGATAGATGCCGTTTTCTATCTCCTCGCCCGAGATCACGCCGTACTTAGAAAGCGACTCCCGGGGGAGGCGCTCGATGCCCACTACCGCCTTCCCGCCCATTCTGTCGAAGGTTTCTACCAGCTGCGATATCCCCGGCTTTCCGTTGACTATCAGGTCGTCGCCCAATAGAACGGCGAACGGCTCTTTCCCGATGTGCTTCTTGGAGCACAGGACCGCATGTCCAAGCCCCAGCGGGTTCTTCTGCCGGATGTAGAATATGTCCGCCATGTCCTCGATCTCTCGGAGCATCTGCAGCTCCTTGTCCATGGCGTTCTCCTCGAGCCGCTGCTCGAGCTCGATCGATCTATCGAAATGATTCTCGATCGCCCTCTTGCCCCTGCCGGTTATGATGACGATGTCCGTTATTCCTGACCGCACGGCCTCCTCGACCACGTACTGAATGCAGGGCCTGTCGATGACTGGTAGCATCTCCTTGGGCTGCGCCTTCGTCAGCGGCAGAAACCTCGTGCCCAGCCCCGCAGCCGGAATGACCGCTTTCATCGTTGGTCAAAGAGACAATCACGATATAATTCTTTTCGGTATGGGCCAGATATTTTCTCGACCCCACGTTTCGCGCGCTGTTGGCAGTGCTGTCCATAAGGTCTAAATGAAAGTATACCCAATATACCAGTTGTGAAGATCGCTTCAGTTGTGGGCGAACGGCCCCAGTTCATCAAGGCCGCGGCACTTTCCCGGGAGCTCCGGAAGGTCTCTGAGGAGGTGCTGGTACATACGGGAAAGCTCGAGGACTACGAGCGCAGCCAGCCGTTCTTCAGGGCGCTGGATATCCCGAAGCCCGACTACAACCTCGGGGTCGGCCCCGGGAGCGGGTCCGACCGTGTATCGGGGATCATATCCAGGATAGGCAAGGTGATCTGCGAGATCGATCCCGACATCGTGGTGACCTACGGGGACAGCAACTCGACGATAGGCGGCGCGATAGGCTCCGTAAAATCCGGATACCCGGTGGCCCATGTCGAGGCGGGGCTGCGGTCATACAACCGGAACCTTCCCGAGGAGACGAACCGCGTGGTCACAGACCACGTGTCGAACGTGCTGTTCTGCCCCACCGCGTCGAGCGTGGACAACCTGACGAGGGAGGGGATCGTCAGGAACGTCTTCCTGGTCGGGGACGTCATGGTGGACGCGCTTCTTCTCAGCTCGAAGATCGCGCTTGAGCGCTCGACGATCCTCGATGAGTACGGGCTCAAGGAGAAGGATTACCTGCTCGTCACGCTGCACCGTCCCCCGAACGTCGAGAACATCGAGAGGCTCGGAAGGATCGTGAGGTCGCTCGTCGCCTCGGGACGGCAGATCGTGTTCCCGATGCACCCGAGGACGCAGACGGTGCTGGAGGAGTCGGGGCTTTCGAAGACTCTGAGCGATTCCCCGAACATAAGGCTGACAAAACCACAGCCGTACATGGACTTCCAGAGGCTGTTGATGGGATCGGAGAAGGTGCTCACCGATTCCGGCGGTGTGCAGAAGGAGGCCTACATCCAGAAGGTCCCATGCATAACATTGCGCGAGGAGACGGAGTGGATAGAGACTGTTAACGACGGCTGGAACGTTCTCGTCGGTGTAGATGAGAAGAAGATAATAGACGCGATCGAGAGGTTCGAGCCGATGGGGATCCAGCGGGCGAGGTTCGGAGACGGCAAGGCCGCGATCAAGATATCGAGGGTGCTCCTCGACGGGCTGGAGGAGCTTCTCCAGAAGAACCCGAGCGGCAAGCCCGACGTTGCGTTCCTATGAGCCGACCTAAGGTATTATGAGAAATCACGATCGAACTCGGTGAACTGGACATGAAGGTTGCAATCATAGGTTGCGGATTTGTCGGGCTCGCGACCGGGGTTACTTTGGCCCACCTGGGCCACAGGGTCCGGCTGGTGGAGATCGACGAGGTACGTCTGAGTTCCATTCAGAAGGGGGAGGCGCCATTCTACGAGCCGGATCTTTCCTCCATGCTGTCCAAGGGACTGATTTCGAAGAAGATATCGGCCGGGAGCAGCATCGGGGAGGCGGTCCAGGCCTCTGACATAATCATCGTGTCCGTCCAGACCCCTCCGCTCAAGACCGGCGCTCCGAAGCTGAAGCACCTGAAGGACGCGGTCGGAGAGATCGCGAAGCCGCTGGCCAAGGGGAAGATCGTGGTCGTAAGGAGCACCGTCCCCCCGGGCACCACCGATGCCCTGGTCACCCCGATACTGGAGAGGGGGTCCGGTCTGTCCGCCGGCAAAGACTTCGGAGTCGCGATGTCTCCCGAGTTCCTGCAGGAGGGCAGGGCGGTCAGGGACAGCCTGAACCCCGACAGGATAGTCGTCGGGGCCGACAGCAAGAAGACCGGGAGGAGCGTGCTGAGGCTGTTCGAGAAGCTCGAGGCGCCTAAGATCAGCACGGACACCGTCACAGCGGAGATGGTCAAGTACGTGTCGAACTGCTTCCTGGCGACGAAGATCAGCTATTCGAACGAGATCGCGAACCTGTGCGAGAGGTTCGGGACCGATGTGAACGACGTCATGGAAGCGGTCGGGCTCGACCCAAGGATCGGGGACCAGTTCCTCAGGGCGGGTCTGGGATTCGGCGGGAGCTGCCTCCCGAAGGATCTGGCGGCGCTGATCGCAACCGCGGAATCCGTGGGTTACAGGCCCGAGCTTCTGAGAGCGGTACAGAGGGTCAACGACTCCCAGCCGCTCAGGGCGGTGAGCATGCTCGAGGAGGAGCTGGGAGACCTCGCCGGCAAGAGGATCTGCGTCCTCGGGCTGGCGTTCAAGGCCGGGGTCGATGACATAAGGGACACGAAGGCTTTCCCGATCGCGGTGGAGCTGCTCGCGAGAGGCGCCAAGGTCGTCGGGTACGACCCCATGGCATCGGCGTCCTTCATCAAGCTGTTGCCGGAGATATCATATGCCGCCTCGGCCCGGGAGGCGCTCTACGAGGCGGACGGGTGCATAATACAGACGGAGGACAAGGAGTTCTCGGGGCTCGGCAAGGAGGATTTCGAGCTCATGAGCAACAGGTTCGTGATCGACGGAAGAAGGGCTCTCTCGCCCAAGAAGCTGTCACGCTGGGGCGTCAAGCTGAGAGCGATCGGTCTGGGGAGGAGCGCATGAGCCAGAAACAGACGGATGAGGGCGGCAAGGGCAATCAAAGAGCGCTTGTATCCGTGGTCCTCAACATACTGAACGAGGAGAGGAACATCCGGGATCTGCTGGACAGCCTGGTCACGCAGGAAGGCCCGGTCGAGATCGTCGTGGTCGACGCCGGCAGCTGCGACAGGACGGTCGAGTATGTCCGGGAGTATGCCAAGCAGTACGATTTTGTCCGGCTGTTCCATCACCCCGGTACCCGGGGAGAGAGCACGAACTTCGGCGTAGGTCAGGCCAAGGGCGAGGTGATCTGCTTCATCGGGGGAGACTGCATCGCAAACCCGTTCTGGCTGCACCAGATGAGGAACGGGCTCGAGTCAACGGACATCGTGGCCGGCCGGACGATCAACATCGGGTATCACGCATTCGAGGACCTGGAGAGGGTCGAGCTGTACCGGAGGGGGCACGATATCAGCTACCCCAGCTGCAACATGGGTTACCGACTCAAGGTGATCGAGGAGGTCAAGGGATTCGATCCCTGGTTCATTACGGCCGAGGACATCGACCTCAACCTGAGGGCGGTCGATTCCGGATTCAGGATAGGCTACAACGACAAGATGGTCGTGTACCACCGGACCCGAGGCAGCGTCAGAAGCTTCATCAAGCAGGCCTTCTGGAACGGGTACGGCAGAAAACAGCTCACGATCAAGCACGGGAAGCTCTGGGAGAGCTACGACCCCAGGAAGATGTTCGACATGAACCTCTCGTTCTGGGCGCTCTTCAGGCTGACCTTCGCACTGCTCGGCTACGGATACGGGAAGCTCTTTGCCGGAAGATCGGGGGACGGGAAGGAACGTAGTCCTGGCTGCCATCAATAACCTCTTTTCTTTTTTCTTGCTTAATGAAAATAGCCCCAGGGGGATTCGAATCCACGTCGATGACTGGCTCCACCGGAAAGGAAGCTTTTTCCGGATACCTTCGGTATGCAGAGCTCATCCGGAAGTTGATCGAAGTTGGTATAAGCTCCGTGTTTTAGCGTGAGCTTTTTCTTCTCAGGAACGGGCGCGTGGGGATTCGAACCGACTCAAGATACTGGCTGATCGCCTAAACGTAAGGAAATTGGGTATTCGAACATAGCAATTAGTTGAGGCTTTGTTCGGAGCAGAGAAACATTGTCTTGGTATTATGTTAGAAGAAAAAGCCAAAGAGGAATCATAATAATATTCTTATTGATATCTAAGTGTCTTTTTGTAAGCAAGATACCGAATGGACATTGATTGTGTTCTTGAAGGAATAGATCTAGTGCTTTCGTGTCATCTTTACGAATATTTTCTTGGAATCTAACATCGAATGGTATCAGTGCCCCCATGATACTGCAGATAATATCTACTTCATTTCCTTTATTATCCCTACAATAGAAGGTTTGAGATTCTTTTATTGGTTCAAGACAGAACGCGAGTCGTTTAATATGATCAAGGGCAACCATTTCCGCACACTTACCAAGCTCAGTAGGATTCTCTTTCAAACGTTCATTTAGTAAACCCATTATTGCATTCCTAGCGCCAACATTCGCAACATATATCTTCTTAGCTTTAGGAAGGCTTCTATAAACTGAACCTGAATATGCATTTGACATAGAAATCAGAAAAACAGATTCAAGGTGCCAAAGATATTTTGAAATTGTTCGTGCATTTATGCCGAGAGTATTAGAAAGAGTGCGTGATGCTACAACATTTCCTGAGCTCTGTGAGAGCATGGCCATAAGCTTTCCAATCGTTTCAGGCTCCCGATCTTTAAATATACGCATAACATCTTTATAAATTGAAAGATCAATTGCCGATGAAATCAATTGCGCACACTTTATAAAATCAGTTTCATCCAAAGTCTCGGGATATCCATCTTTAATCATATATTCCAATAATTGTCCTTGAATTTCATCTTCAATATGGGCAAGACTATTAAATCCGTCATTGTATGATTCGAAAAGCAGATTCGGGTCTTTCTTTTCTACACTGTCATGAAAATTCTTCCTGAGAATATCAAGAGATATTTCTCGTATTTGACTCATGTCCTTTCCCATATGATAGCTTGCAACATCGACAAATTTCATTTGAAGCATAAGATGATTGTCTATCCTTCCAACTAAAGCTTCTGCAGCATCTCTCATAATTTGGGGAGAACTTGAACCTGATGCAATGACCTTTGTATTTGTATTGCGGTCAAAGTGCCCCTTGAGAACTTTGCCCCAATCTGGAAGTGAATACACTTCATCGAGAAATAGATAGACACGTTCACTGAGACTGTCTATCGATTCCTTGATAATCGTTTCGGTATATACTCTTAGAATATCTTCAAAAGGATGTTGCAATTCTGAAATCAAATAGGGGTAATCAAAGCTTAAGAAAAGAATTCGTTTTGGTGGCACCTGTTTCATCTTGATTAGATCGTTTATCATTTGGTACATTATCGTTGTCTTGCCGGCCCTTCTTGGTCCTGTTATTGCTAAAATTCTATTTTCATCAATTT
>OMKS01002945.1_pt1 | contig 13873 bp, 8 predicted proteins | sample 1674721 | NCBI WGS metagenome assembly OMKS01 (sample SAMN06264996, study PRJEB25208) | sediment metagenome | isolation source: hot spring sediment | place: USA: California | collected 2014-09-02 | reverse complement strand
AGCCGCATCGTGAATTTCAAGGACCTGGCCCTGATCCTGGCCAAGTGGCTGCAAACTCAGGTCTGGCCCGTTCCGTAACGACACTTTTGCAGTGTCTCGGACAGGAGACACACCGAGATTGACGAGCACGGCCCTCGATCTGGATAGTTGGCTGATGGCTGAATCTGCCGAACCACCTGGTATGGACTGTTTCGCCAGGTGGTTCGGCAGCGAAAGCCGGTGACCGTCTGTTCATGTTGACGGACCCGGCTGTTCTCAGTATTCGCGGTTCTTGACGATGCCCGGCTGGGGAACGGGGTATCGGCCCTGCGCGTCGGCCACCAGAGGCGCGGGGGAATCCATGGTGATCTGGTCAAGCCCCGGGGCCATTTCGTGGTCGCAGTTGAGGATCTGCTCGTAGGTGATTTCCTGGCCGGTGTGGGCGGCCATGCGGCCGAGACTGGTGACCAGGCTGGCCCGGACACCGTATTCGGCTTCGTTGTAGGGCTTGTCGTCGCGGATGGCGTCCACCAGGTCGTTCCACTCATTCTGGTAGGGATTGCGCTGGTCCGGCGGGATCCTGGATTCCCACAGTTTGTTGGCGTCGGTGGGGTTCTGACCGCTGTGGATGCTCGAAGGCAGACCGCAATCGCCGCTCTTGGAGACGATGGCCATGCCCTTGCTTCCGTGGGCGTAACTGGAGTAGATGTCCTTGCAGCCCATAATGCACCGGCCGTCCATCAGGAACGTGGCCCCGTCGGCGTAGGTGTACTCGACCGAATACGTGTCGAGGTTCTGATCGACGTAGGTGATGCCTTCCGGACTCTGGCGGTAATGGCGGCCGCCCAGGGCATGGGCCTTGACCGGCCAGTCGTTCTTCATCCAGCACAGGTGGTCAATGATGTGAATGTAGAAGTCGCTGAAGTTGCCGCCGCTGGCCCAGATGAAACTGTGGAACCGCTGCACCTGGTACATCAGATCGCTGATGCCCGCCGGTTTGGGCGGCGACGAGAAGAACCCGATGGGCCCATGCATACGGTAGCCCCGCTGCAGAATGATGTCGCCGATCTCGCCGTCCTGGATGCGCTTGTGTAATTCCTGCAGGGCGCGGCTGTGGCGGCTCATCAGGCCGACGCCGACCTTCAGGTTCTTGGCCGACGCCTCTTCCGCGAGCTTGAACATCCGCTTGCTGGTGGGGCCGTCCACCGTGACGGGCTTTTCCATGAAGACGTTGAGGCCCTTCTTGACGGCGTAGGCAAAATGCACCCAGCGAAAGCCCGGAGGTGTGCCGAAGATGGCGATATCGCCCGGGCTCAGGCAATCCATGGCGTGCTTGTAGGCGTCGAAACCCACGAACTGCCGGTCCTTCGGGACATCCATCTTCTCGGCGTAGCCGTTCTTGAGATTGTCATAGCTGCCCCGCAGGCGGCCTTCAAAGACGTCGGCCATGGCCACGAGCTTGACGGGTCCTCTCCTGACGTTCATGGCGTCGGCGGCGGCGCCGGATCCCCGTCCGCCGCAACCGATCAGGGCGACCTTGAGGGTGTTGTCTTGGGCGGCGTACATGCGCGGAGCGGCCGCGGCCATGAAGGCCGATGCGGCGGCGATCCGCCCGGTGTCTTTGAGGAACTCGCGACGTGATGTGCTCTTATTGGATGTTTCACCCATAACCGTCTTTCTCCTAACTAATGTGGTTTCGGTTTGCGAAGCATGACTTTTGCGGCGGCCGCTGCGTCCTTAATCCGGGAGCCTGCAGCATCCGATACTATCATAACGATTGCCAGACCCTTCACAAGCCCCTTTTCGGGGGCATGGTTCAAGGACTTTCCCGAGAATCCCGTGACCGGTCCTCGGCAGGACGTTGGAGCACATCCTTGCGTGCGGCTTGTATCTTCCGGCCTGGGTTGGTCGTGCGGCAGGACCCGTCGTGGCAGCCGATGTACATGCCCGTGCCTTCGGTGGCCCCGCGAGTGCTCAGGCCCGTGTGGTGGATGTGATTGCCGCGAATGATGAACGAATCGCAGTCGTCGCTGTTCATCGTCAGGGCATTATTGCCGTTCTCATGCTGTTGAGAAAATCTTCGATAACTGGCAGGGCTCGTGGCGACGGCAGGAGTGACAAGTGATACCCTCGCCGGTGCACGTTGGGCGGGCCACGTCGATGTTTGTTCATTCTCAGTCCCCCTGGCGTCAGTCGGTCTCTCTTGGGTAACCCTGGCCCGGTTCGGTGATGAGTCGGAAGGCCAGGACCGGTTTACAGTCGGGGCCGAAATCGCCCCGCAGTTTGACCCAGCAATCGGCCGGTTCCGTGGGCTGCTGCTGGGGTATGACGACCGTGGCGGTCAGCCCTGCGCGGGCCATGGGGCCGAGGGTTACGGTCCACGACGGCGGCGTGAACGTCCAACCCTCCGGCAGATGCTCAACGGTGACTGTACCCTGGAGCGGGCCCTTGGAGAAGTTGTAGAGCCATAGGGGCAGTTCCGTCCGTTCGCCCGCCTGCACCCGATGCTCATATTCGCAGGACCAGGGGATCTGTTGAATCTTGACGGCGGTGGTCGGCGGCATGACCAGTTGCAGCACCACCGGGCAGGGCTTGCCGGGGCGGGGTTCAGACTCTGGTGGCGGCGTCAGCGGCAGTTTTGACGCCGAACCGCTTTCGACCAGGACGAAGACCGGGGCTGATCGTAGTTGTGCCGGAACGGCCGGGCCTATGGAGCGGCCCAGGTAGTCATAGACGCCGTGGACCGGTATGTCCGCGGGCAGTTGCCAGTCGACTGTTGTCTTGCCCCTGGTATCCCAGTCGCCGGGAATCTCGGCCCAGGCAACGAGCACATCCCGCCTGTGCCCATCGGGCAGGGCGCTGAAGGCGTAGACATGGGTATCCGGCCGGTCTGCGATGGTCCACTTGCCCAGGCATCTGGCCCCGGCCAGCAGCCGTCCGATAGCGGCCAGCGCCACGTAGGCGGGCCGCGGCGTCTGATCCATTCGCAGCAGCCCGAACTGGACGCCGTTGTGGGTCTCGTGGTAGTTGCCCAGGATGAAGTGAAAATGCCGTGCCACGCCCGCCCCGAGGCTGCTCGCATAAGATTGGGCCATGAACTCTGCCTTCTGCAACTCGCCTTTGCGTGGCAGTTCGCACCAGGGCGCAGGCCCTTCGTACTTTATGCCGCGGTCGCTCTCGGTGACCCAGATCGCCCGTCCGGACGCGGCCGCGTAGATGGGCCGCCACAGACGTGCGTATGAGTCCGGCCAGTCGTAGGTGTGAATGTTGTAGGTGTCGAAATACGGCCACGTCTCGTTCTCGATGATGGTCTGCGTCTGCAGCGGCGTCGGTGCGGCCGTGGACACATTCCAGCACACGATACAGTTGGGGTCGCCCGCCTTGAAGCCGAGCCATGCCGCCTTCTGATAGGCGCACATCTCGTCGGTGGTATGGCCTCCGAACTCGGGGATATTCGCCTCGTTCCAGGGCTCCCACGCCGGAACTTGCCCCTTGAATCGCCGCCCCATAACCTCGCCGAAACGGTACAGGATACGCAGGTCCGTGACGAACCGTCCGCGGGTTTGTCCCTCGCTGACCGCCCAGCCTGGCGTGTCATGGAAGACCTGCAAGACCTTCAGCCCGTATCGAGTCTGTATCTCCGCGGCCGAGTCGTATGTCGTACCGGACTCAAAATGGTCGCGCTGCGGCTGAATATCCTGCCACCTCATGCGGTCGCGGGTCCAGTTGAGGCCGGCCAGCGCTGCCAGATGGGCAAAACGTGCCTGCGTATTCATATCACCCCTCGCGAACCACGCTATCGCCGCATCGGCACAGATGGGCGAGTCCTGTGGAGTCTGCGCCGACAACGGCGACAGTACAGCTGCCGTGGTCCAAGCCTCGCAAGCCCCGCCGGAATCGAGGAACTCCAGCCGGTACCAGCCGATGCCCAGTTTGCCGGCATTGACGTGCCGGGCGGCCGGATCGATGGCTCCGGCGGCGACCCGTTTGCCGCAGTCGTCGAGAACCTGCCAGTGGGCGGCTTGGGACTCGGACGGTATCCTCACCGTAACATCTTGTCCTTCGAGGAAGACGCCCGCCGTCGGAACCGCCTTGTTGGGGATCGACCGATTGAGGACCGGTTCGGCCGCCGCTGCCAGAGCACAAATGAAGAGCCCCACCAGCAGGGCTCGGACTGGAGCGACAAACATGTTACACGATTGCAGCAAATCGTTCATGCCAGTATCCTTCACACAGGGTCTTCGGGTCTGGAGCTCAAGCGCGGTATCGGGTTCACACACGGACTATTGAACCTCTTGCGTGCATCCCTTTCAAGGACTTTGGCGATATGCCTGCGACGGACCAGCGATGCTGTACTCGACGGCCGCCGGATCGAGCTTGACCCGAGCGGCGCCAGACGGTAATCTCGCCGTGTTGCAGGGTCCCGACCAGGATGGTCATCGGGCCCGATGAGTGGCGGCCTGCGAATGCAGAGGCCGCAAGGACCGGTGGCTTACGGACAGATCGTATCATGGTGGCAGACTGGGAGATGTAATGACGTTCAGGTTGGAAAAGGATTCGTTGGGCCAGGTGAAGGTCCCTCAAGACGCCTACTACGGCGCTCAGACGGCCCGGTCGCTGGAGAACTTCCCTATCGGCGACGAAGTCATGCCGCGGGAACTCATCGCTGCCCTTGCCGTGGTAAAGAAGGCGGCCGCGCTGGTCAACCGGGAACTGGGCCTGCTGGACCGCGACAAGACCGAGTGGATCGTGCGAGCGGCCGATGAGGTCCTGGCCGGCCGGTTTGACGGGCAGTTCCCGCTGAAGGTCTGGCAGACCGGCAGCGGCACCCAGACGAACATGAACGTCAACGAGGTCATTGCCAACCGGGCCATCGAGCTGGCCGGCGGTGTGATCGGCAGCAAGCAGCCGGTCCATCCCAACGACCACGTCAACATGTCTCAATCGTCAAACGACGCCTTTCCCACCGCCATGCATATCGCCGCCGCTGGGATGGTTGTCCAGCGACTGCTGCCGGCCGTCCAGATGCTGGCGGAGTCCTTGCAAGAAAAGTCTCAGGCGTTTTCCGGGATCGTGAAGGTCGGCCGCACCCACCTGATGGACGCCGTGCCGATGACGCTCGGCCAGGAGTTCTCCGGCTATGCCGCACAGGTCGACCGCGGTCGGCAGCGCATCGCCGCGTGCCTGCCCAGGTTGTACGAGCTGGCCCTGGGCGGCACGGCCGTCGGGACGGGCCTCAATGCGCATCGGCAGTTCGCCGATCTGGCCGCTCGCAAGATTGCGGAACTAACGGGTCTGCCGTTTGTCACGGCGCCAAACAAGTTCGAGGCCCTTGCCGCCCACGACACCATGGTCGAAACCAGCGGGGCCCTCAAGACCCTGGCTGTGTCGCTGATGAAGGTGGCCAACGACATCCGCTGGCTGGCGTCAGGGCCTCGGTGCGGGATCGGCGAGATCCGTCTGCCGGCCAATGAACCGGGCAGCTCCATCATGCCCGGCAAGGTTAATCCGACGCAGTGCGAGGCGCTGACGATGATCGCCGTCCAGGTCATGGGCAACGATGCGGCGATTGCTTTCGCCGGGGCCTCCGGCAATTTCGAATTGAACGTGTACAAGCCGGTCATCATCTACAACCTCCTGCAGTCGGTGCGGCTGCTGGCCGACGGTTGTGACGGCTTCGCCCACCGATGCGTGGCGGGCATCGAGCCGGATGAGGCCGTGATATCTCGCTATGTGCACAATTCCCTGATGCTCGTGACGGCCCTGAGCCCCCACATCGGTTATGACAAGGCTGCTCAGATCGCCCGCAAGGCCCATGCCGAAGGCACAACGCTCAAGCAGGCGGCCGTGGCGCTAAACCTTTTGACTGCCGAGCAGTTTGACCGCATCGTGGTCCCCGAGAAGATGACCGAACCGCAGACATAGCTGCTGGGCCGGTTGACTCATTGCCCGTCGGGCCGGACGGCGATCAGCTTCCTGATGTCGAAACGGTGGTACTTCTGCTTCCACGCCGGGTTGCCCTGGGCGTCCGCGTTGGCCACGTGAATGATCCCGTCTTCCGGGACCATAAGGGCGTTGTGCAGATTGGACCGCATAGCCACCGGGGCATCCATGAGGCGGATGGCGGTTTCCTGTGTGAACTTCCCGTAGCCTTCAGCGACGAACCTGGACAGATTGCGATACCGCTCATCAGCGGACATCAGCACCGTGTTTTTCACCGGATGGGGCAGCAATTCATGATGCTCGCCAGGCCGGATAATCTCCACCTTCTCCGGCACCGCCTTTATGCCCACCGCCGAGTTGGTCTTCGCGTCGGCGATCACGTAATAGTATTCGCACGTCCGCTTGTTGTTCTCAAATACGGCGATGGCCTCGTCGAGCGACTTTGCGTCGGACAACACCATCCGAACTAGAAACGCCATGGGGATGCCATCCCACTGACCCACACCCCCGCCGCCCATCTCGCCGATACTGACCTGCCGCATATTCATGCCCGTGACCGAACCGATGAAGCCGGCATACGACACGTTGACAAATGGAATACCCCCATCCGGCTCCTGGATGATCAACACCGCGTGGTCCTGAAATTGCATATCGACCCCGTAATCCAGAACCCGGCCGTGGTAGAGCTTGCCCTCGGCCGTTGCCTCCTTCAGAAGGGCGAACCCGCTGCAGTGCATCAATTCGGGGATCAGGTTGGTGCCGACAATCTTCCATTCCGGCATCTCGGCCCCGCGGGCCAGGGCCTTCATCTCATCGACGAAACGCTGGGGAATCTTGCCCGCGAACGCCGATGAGAGCATCCCAGCCACGGCCGAGCGCGGAACCTGCACCCCACGAAACTCGATGGTCTCCCGTGAGTCGGGGGCCCCCAGAAGGAAGTTGACATTCGTGTGGATTGCTTCCTTGAGCAGGACCCCGTGCTGATAACCCATCTCATCGGGCGTGCCTTTGAGGTGCAGCACGCGGTAGCCATTGACCGTCTCCAGGTAGCCCTTGCCCTGCGTGGCAATCAGCTTACGGACGGGCTCGACGGCCCCGGCCACCGGGACCGACAGCAGGACAATGATCAGGCAAAGAACGCTCGTGCGGTATCTGCGAAATGCCATTGTGCGACTCCTTAACAAGGACCAGGGCCCCAGCCAGTCAACGCCATTATACGAAGCCGCTGGCGCCGCGCCCAGCCCTTTTCGCCCCGGCAATACGCCCGGCAACGTCTATGTGAATCTGTTCATCGGCGGCCATGGCGTCATCCGGACGCCCGACCGAACGGTGACGATCCACCAGGAGACGGGCTATCCCTGGACCGGCAGCGTGAAGATCCGCGTCGAATCCGACAAGACGGGTGATTTCGCCCTGATGGTGCGGATTCCCGGCTGGGCGCGGAACATGCCGGTTCCCAGCGACCTCTATGCCTATGGCGATAAGGCACCCGGCGATGCGGGCCTGAGTGTCAATGGCAAGGCAGTCGCCATTAAGGCCGACAGCGGCTATGCCCCAATCCAGCGCACCTGGACGTCGGGAGATGTGGTGGAACTGTCGCTGCCGATGACCGTCCGCCGGGTCATCTCCAATGAGAAGGTCATTACGAACAAAGGCAAGGTGGCCCTGGAACGCGGCCCGGTGGTGTACTGTCTGGAAGGCCACGACAACAACGGACAGGTCCTGGATATGTACATCCCGGATGATGCACCGCTCCAAACGCGGTTCCAGACCGACCTGCTCAACGGCGTTGTGGTCGTCACGGGCCAGGCTCGAACGGCCAGGCGAACACTCGACGGCCGCGTCGTGCCGCACGGAGAAAGGCCCTTTACGGCGATACCCTACTATGCCTGGGCCCATCGCGGGTCATCGCCCATGACCGTTTGGCCTGCCAGCGTTCCGGAAGGCGCTCGCCCGAAACCGGCCGACACGCTGACGTACATAAGCAAGACGACTGCCTCCTTCGTCCATGTCTCGCTGGATGCCATCAAGGACCAGATTATCCCGGCCGATTCAGCGGATTCATCGGGCCTGCAACTCGACTTCTGGCCGCACAAGGGCGTGACCGAATGGGTCAAGTTCGAATGGGACCGGCGGCACAGACTCTCCAGCGTCAAGATCTACTGGTTCGATGACACCGGCCGCGGCGCCTGCCGCGTTCCCAAGTCGTGGCAGGTCCTCTATCGCGACGCAGGCGGACGATTCATCCCCGTCGAAAACACCGGTCCCTACGGCACGGCCAAAGACACCTTTAACAAGGTGCAGTTCAAACCCATCGAAACCGACGCCATTCGCATCGACATCGTGCTTCAGGATGAATGGGCCGCGGGGGTGCAGGAGGTCATCATCGAGTAGCCGTCTTCGCCCGGCAGGGTCTGCTTGATGTCGGGGTCACTGGCCATAGAAGACCAGGTGATCGTAGGTCCGGCTGTCGGCCCGTTTCTCCTGATCCTTCGCAAGCGTCTCGTGGTACTGGCAGTGAAAGAAGCGTCTGTCAAGGGCCGGCTGTGGCATCAGGTCCGTCTTTCTGGTCTCAGCGGCGGCCAGATGAAGCAAGGCCAGAGGAATCTCATCCCCGGTGCGGGCCCATTGCCGACCTCTGCGGGGAAACAGCCCGCTCGGGGCCTGAGTCTTGAGCAGATTATCGCCGATCCGTCGAGCCAACCCCATAAAGGCCTCGTCGCCGGTGGCTTTATACAGTTCGAGCAGGGCGTAAAGGCTCTCCCAGTCGCTGTGGTTGGTCTGGAAGTCCGGGGCGCGGTCAGCCCCATCCGCGCGGCCGACGTCGCCGAGGCCGAATCGCCTGCAAATCTCCTGCGTCATCCGCCACAGTTCTGCGTCCTTTGTCAGGCGGTAGCCCAGTGCACAGCCCCACAGCAGGGAACCGTCCGGGTTGCGAGGAGCAAATGACTGCGGGACGTAGTAACCGCTGCGAGACTGCTGCCACTGGATCGGCGTGCCGTCGAGCATGACGGCGATGAATCGACCGCTGTTCGGATCGTAGCAGCACTTGGCGTAGGCCTTAAGGTCCTCACGGGCCCACGCGATGAACCTGCGTCCGACCTCTGCGCCGCGGCCGCCGGCCTTCATCAGCATCTCGGCCGCCTGCATCTGGGCCAATGGCAGGTCGTGGTATCGTCCGGTCTGGTGATAGGAGGCCACGATTTTTGCCTCATTGATACTCGGATGGACGTGGCCCAGGGCTATCTGGGCCCGATCCGGCTGACGGTAGCTGAGCTGCCCGCCGGACAGACCCGTGTTCGGGTCCTCGGCCTGTTGCCACCGCTCGACCAGCCGACCCGTCCACAGCAGCGCCTCCTGGCTTTGGCCCAGAACCGCCAGCGCCACACCGGCCCGCATCAACGGAGGCGTCACATTGACGAACGACAGGTTGCTCTTGGGTGTGGCGAAGGGCACTGTGATGTCCTCTTCGTATACGGCGTCCCACCTCGGTTTGAGCCGGTCCCTCATATTCCCATGGCGGTTGTAATCCAGCCGCGACCAGTCAATGATGTGTCTTGCCCAGATCGCCTCCGCCAGCTTGCGTGCCGCCTTGGAGTCCACCCGCCACATCAGCTCGAAGTACGGCTGGTGGGTCTTGAGTTCGTGCCCGTCGCTGGTTTGTCCGACCCCTTGGTTGCCCTCAAGGTCCCATGCCAAATGCCCGCCCCAGTACAGCAGGCCGTTGGGAGCACGGCAGTTCTCCAAGGCATATGCAGTCGCCGCCTCAGCCGCCCGGCGGTATTTCGACTCCCCGGTCAGTCCTGTCAAGCCGTCCAGAAGACGCACCAGCGGCTGCTGGCTGGCGAAGTTGGACAACACCCAGGTCTGCCCGTTGGGGCCTGCCCAGCGTACCGGTTCGAGCGTCTGGACGTGCAGGCCGTCCACAAACAACGGGCTGTGAATATCGCCGTATGTGTCGGTTCCCCGCTCAATGACCGTGTCGGCGAATCGCCGAACTGCCTTGATGCAGTCTGCGTTCTCATACCCGGCGGCCGCCGAAGCCAGGACTGCTGCAAAGACGACTGCCGCTGCCATCCGGATGCCATCACTTGGGGCAGTTCTTCTCATCATAGCACATCCTTGGACCCTATCCGGTCCCGATCACAAGCGAAGCGCACACGGCGTCAACTTGCCTGCGCCGCTAAGGTCGGCGTTGGTCGCGCGGCCGTGGGGTAGTATCGGCCGCCTCGAACCGCAGGCCATCGGTGGCTGTGCCGTCGGGCTTGCGAATTCGGCAGGCCGCCTCCCAGCCCCCGCCGTTGTTGATGACCTTGAGCATCAGCGTATTGACCCCGGCGTTGAGCCTGGCCTTGACGACATCCTGGCGGGGGCTGATGCTCCGGCTGGCGTTCGTGCCGTGGACGAACTGTCTGTTGAGCCAGACCTTGATCGAGTCATCGCTGCCGACCTCGATCTGTACCTCCTGCTCCACCGGCGAGACCACCGTCGTTCGCAGATACGCCGCCACGTTGTCGCGGCCTCCGAACGTGGCCGCCAGGTTGATATTCCACGAACCGAGACCCTGCCGGACGGGTCGCCAGGTAACGACGGCCTCGGGCCTCTCCGGGTCGAAGGCGATATCGAACAGTTGCGGGCCTTCCTTGCCGCGTTCGCTGTAGGGCCCGGCGCCGAGCCACGTCAGGATATAACCCTCATATTGCTCAATCTCATTGATGATGGCTTGGGCCTTGTCGCGGGTCGGCGAACTCTCGACCGACGACACCACCTTTTTCATGGCTACCTTCGCCCGGTCGGGATGGCTGGCCTTGAGCCGATCGGCGATCTGCACCGTCGCCAGGGCGGCCTCGGCCTTGAGCGGCGGGCTATCGATATATCCCTGCACGATGTCCAGTGCCTCGACCGAATCGGCCGTCGCCAGACCAGCCAGAACCAGTTTCTTGTCCTCGGCCCGCTCGGCCGCATTCATCGCCCGCACATACATGCTCGTCGGGTTGTTCGACAGCCCTGCCAGACGCACATAGCCCCGCAACGCCAGCACCTTATGCGCCTGGTTGCCCGACTGGCCGGCGATGGCCAACAGATCGTCGGCCGCTGTCATGTTTGGCCAGTCCGCCAGTGTGCGGACCGCCGCATCACTGACACTGGGATCCGGGTCCTTCATCGCCTTACGCACCGTCGCCAGCGCGGCGGGCGTCGCCGGACGGCCGAGTAGCCGCAGCAGCACCGGCTTGGCGTCATTCGGGGCCCGCCCAAGCGCGTTGATGACGGGCTGGACCTGGGCCTCGGGGTCGCTCATACGGCTGAACAGATCGACGACCGCCTGTTCCACGACCTCGCGGTCGGCCGGGTCCTTGGGTGCGATTGCGATATCCAGAAGCGTGCGAAGCTGGCCTGGCCCGCCCATCTTGCCTATGGCGCGGATGGCCTCCCGCCGGACGCTCGCCTGGTCGTCTTCAGCGGCCTTTCGCAGTTTCACCGTCGCCGCGGGCAGCCCTCGCTCGCCCAGGACGCGGATGATCTCAGCCTGGACCGCCGGATCCTCCTCGTCCATGGCCGCCAGCAATTTGACGTTAATCCCCGGCGGGTTAAGTCTCGCCAGACTCTGTCGGGCGACGAGTTTCTCGGGACCGGATCCCGCCGCCATTTTCGCCAGCGGAACCACCGAAGCCAGCCCTCCGACTTTGCCGAGTGCCTCCGCGGCCGCGACACGAACCTGCTCATTCGGACCGGCACCGGCCTTGATGATCGCCGACTCGGCCTCGCTGTGGCCCCGATCACCGAGGGCTCGAATCATCATTTCCTGCGTCTCCGGCGGCAGGGAATCCAACATGTCCGCGAACCTTCGGGTGGCGGCTCGGCCCTCCACCAGCGGCATCAGGCCGATAGCTCCCTGTCGCACCTCCGCGTCGCCGCCCTGAAGCGCCTCGACAAGCGTTGCGGCCCCTTGTGGCCCTTGCGTCAGCACGAGCCCTCGCAGCGCCGCCAGACGGATGTGCCTGGGCTGGCCGGCTGTGTAGAACTCCTGATATATCCTCTGAGCTGCCGCCGGTTTGCCCTCCGCAACGAATCCTTCGGCGCAGAGGATCAAGGCTCGGTCAATCTCGGACTGCACGGCTCGGGCCGCTCCCGGACGGGCTTTCTGAAGGGCTGGGACCGCGATGGAATTGCCGATACGACCCAGCGCCGCAGCGGCGGCCCCAGCCACGCCGGGCTCGCTCGATCCCAATAGCCTCATCAGGTCGTTCGTTGCCGGCCTGTAGCGACGTTCGCCCAAGGTGTTGGCCATGCCCACCTGCAGAGCCGGCGACGCCCTGTTCAGAGCCCGGTGCAACGCCGCCGATGCCGCATCCCCTTCGATGCTCCCCAGTGCATAGCGGGCCGCGTGCGAGACCTCTGGATCGGACAGCAGCGGTTCGAGTCGGCCGATGCACTGCTCGGTGCCGATAGTCCGAAGCTGCCGGCAAAGGAATATCTTGCCGTCTCGCGTCCGGGTGTTTGCCAGGGTCGCCAGCAGCCTTTGCTCAACCTGTGCTCGCTCGCCGGGTCTCGTGGCGGCCGCCATGACGGTTTGTTCAATGAACTCCAGGGGATTGGAGTTGGCTCCGTACTCAAACCGCTGAACCGCAGTCAGCGCCTGGTCCAGCCGGTTCATATCCAGGGGCATACCCGCCGGAACAGCCCCAGCCGGCGTCAGCACCAGCGCTAGTGTCGCGATCACCTTGAAACGGGTCATGGTATCATCCTTTCGCTGTGGGTCGGTTGGGACGGTTTATGACAGAGTCCACGGTTCTCGCTTCGGGCGGTCCAGCCACCGGGCGGCCTCGGGGTCCCCGATGATCTGCTCGTTCTGCGGGTCCCATTTGAGAGGTCGCTTGAGCCAGTAGGCGATATTGCCCAAATGGCAGTGCGTCGCTGTCCGATGGGCCCGCTCGATATCCCGGAAAGGAATCTGGCGGGTCAGTACGCAATGAACGAAGTCGCCGAAGATGCCGCCCCTGCCCTTGTAGTTGGGTATGTAGATATCCGGCGGGGTCTGTTTTTGGCTGCCGTCTCTGGCCGGGATCTCTCCTTGCGTGCCCCGAAACGAAAGTATCCCGCCCCAGCCGCCGCCGTGGTAGATCCGTACTCCGTTGGCGAAGACATACGTCAGGCGCTGGATATCCCGGCCGTTCGGTGGGATGATCTCCACCGGCCCGGTTTCGTGAAGACCCAGGCAGAACAGGGCGCCCCCGAACCCATGACAGCCCCAGTCCGTCATGCCGCCGCCCGAATAGTCCCGGTAGGCCCGAAAGCCGCCGCGAATGAGTGTCGAGTGAAACGGCCGCACCGGTGCCGGTCCCAGCCACAGGTCCCAATCCACGTCCGGCGGGGTCGGCTCCGGGGGCAGGTAGCACGGTCCCGATGGTCCGCCCACATCCACCCATGCCTCTTTCACATCGCCGATCGCCCCGCCCTGGACCATCCGATGGAACCAGTTATAATCCTCCCACACCCGCTGCGACCCGCCCGAAAAAATGCGTCCGTATCGCCTCGCTGTCTCCACCATCACCCGGCCCTCGCGCACGGTGAGGGTCTCGGGTTTCTCACAGTATACGTCCTTGCCGCAGGCCATCGCCGCCGTTGCGATGATCGCGTGCCAGTGGTCGGGCGTTCCGATCAGGACCGCGTCGATATCGTCCCTGGTGATGACATCGCGGAAGTCGCGGTACGATCCGCAATTGGAGCTGCCGTACCGTCCGTCCACCATGCGCTTGGCTGCGTCACGGTGTTCCTTGACGACGTCGCAGACGGCGAGCACCTGGACCTCCTTGAACCCAAGGCAGGCCCCCAGATCGCCCCGGCCCTGGCCGCCCATGCCGATAGCCGCCAGCGTAAAGCGGGCGTTGGCCCCAAACACCCTGGCGTTGATAAACAACGGTGCCCCCACGGCCGCGGCCGCGGTTGCTCG
>OMKS01002944.1_pt1 | contig 13877 bp, 11 predicted proteins | sample 1674721 | NCBI WGS metagenome assembly OMKS01 (sample SAMN06264996, study PRJEB25208) | sediment metagenome | isolation source: hot spring sediment | place: USA: California | collected 2014-09-02 | reverse complement strand
CAGCGTCAGATGTGTATAAGAGACAGGCGGAATACCTCGAATCAAAAGGGCTGGACGTTGTGGTTACCCGGGAACCCGGCGGCACGCCGCTGGCCGAGCGCATTCGCGATTTGCTGCTCAATCGCGGCGAAGAAACGGTAACGCCTTTAACCGAACTGCTTTTGTATGAAGCGGCGCGCGCGCAGCATGTGCATTCCGTGGTGCTTCCGGCTCTGGCGCGGGATAAAGTTGTGCTGTGCGACCGTTACGCAGACTCTACGTCCGCTTATCAAGGCGCGGGACGGCGTCTTGCGGGAGATTTTATCACGTTGCTGAACCGCCTTGCCGCAGGCGCCGCATGGCCCAATCGGACGTTTATCCTTGACATGCCCGCTGAGGAAGGATTGCGGCGCGCGCGCGAGCGGGGAAGCGACGACCGGATGATGGCGGAGGGACTGGCTTTCCACAAGCGTATTCGGGAAGAATTTCTCGCCCTTGCGCGCCGCGAACCCGACCGCATCACCGTGATTGACGCGACCGGTTCCGTGGCGGAAATCCAGAACGGTCTGCGCAGTCATGTTGACCGGTTGCCTGAAATCGCCAAGGCCGGGAAGTCAGGCGCGCGCAGGAAGGACCCGGCGGCGCCATGAGCTTCAACCGCATCAAAGACCAGCATGTGGCCATAAAACTGCTGCGCGGCATTGTCTGCGCGGACCGCGTGCCGAGCGGGCTTTTGTTCTGCGGTCCCTACGGCGTGGGCAAACGCGCCACCGCCCTTGAATTTGCCAAGGCCGTTAACTGCCGTGACAGCAAAGACGACGCCTGTGATGAATGTCTTTCCTGCCGCAAAACCATGCACGGCAATCATGCCGACGTAATAGTCGTCAGGCCGGTGAGCAAGTCGCGGGTCATCAAGGTGGAGAATATTGAAGACGTCATTGAAAGAACCATGTTTCGTCCCTTCGAGGGGGGGCGTCGCGTATGCGTGATTGAAGACGCCGACAGGATGAACGAAGCGGCCCAGAATCATTTTCTGAAAACGCTGGAAGAGCCGCCGAGTCAAACCGTCTTCGTTTTGCTGACGGAGTGGCCCCGCCTTTTGCTGCCCACCATACGCTCGCGCTGCCAGAGCATACGGTTTGGCGCGCTAAAACTCGGCACCGTGGCGGACATCATCATAAGGGAAAATGAGTTCACCGAGGAGCAGGCCTATGCCATCGCCGCCCTGTCGCGCGGGAGCATTTCCCGGGCGCGCGACTTGGTAAAGAAGGAGCGCCGGGCCGTTGTGCTGGACATGGTGCATCGCCTGGCTCTGGGCGAAGACCCGCTGCTGGTCAGCGAGGCGTTTGCCGCCCATATACAAGATACGGAGAAGGCCATTGAACAGGCCGTGAAAAAAGAAGCGCGGCAAGAGGCGGACAACGATCCCGCCGGCGAATCCGGTCCGGATACGGAGGCCATTGAGTCGCTGGTGGCGGGACTGGTGCGCGGCGAATTGTTCGAGTACCTGGTTCTTTTTGACGCATGGTATCGTGATGAACTGGTGTTCGGCGTGTCCCGGGACACGCAACTCGTTTACAATCGCGATTATCTGCAAAAATTCAAAACGGATATAAATGTGGATAAACATGCCGCCAAACTCGACGGCATTAGGGAAACATGGAAATACATTGAGCGTAATTTGAATTCGCAGCGCGTATTCCGCGACCTGTTTTTTCTTCTCGCGTCTTGAGAAGTGCGCGCGGCGGACGCAACTTATGCTGTTACTACGGAGAGCCCGCACATGAATATAGCACGGATACGAATGCGAAAACCGCGCCGCGTTCTCCCTTTTTTATGCAATGACATTCCCCTTGACCGGGATGAGCCTTGCATCGTGGAAAGCGACCAGGGGCTGGAGTGGGGCGTATGCGTGCTGCCGCCGGAGCCGTGTTCGGCGCAAATTGCCGAAAAGATTTCCATGCGCGTGGCGCGCAAAGTCTCTATTGACGACAGGGAATCCTGCGCCGCGCTGGACAAAGAGGAGAAAAAGGCGCTGGAAGTCTGCAAGCGCCACATTGAGAAACGCGGCCTTCCCATGAACCTCGTGGACGCCGAGTATACGTTCGACCGCCACAAAGTCACTTTTTTCTTTACGGCGGACAATCGCGTGGACTTCCGCGAGCTTGTGCGGGATCTTGCGCGGGAACTGCACAGCCGCATCGAACTGCGCCACATCCAGGTGCGCGACCGATCTAAAGTCATAGGCGGGCTGGGCTGCTGCGGACGCGTCCTGTGTTGCGCAAGCTGGCTGGACGAATTTGTGCCCATAAGCATGCGCATGGCAAAGTGTCAGAATCTGTCGCTGAACCCCGGCAAGATAAGCGGCCAATGCGGCCGGTTGCTTTGCTGTCTGAATTACGAGAACGAAAGCTATGAACGGGGGGAGATGGGCGCGTCGAAGCCGCCGTCCCTCGAGGACGAGGAATACGACGAAGCGCAACTGGCCGCAATGGAGGACGATAAAAACAACAGGCCGGATAAATCCCGGTTCTTTGTCGCCGCGCCGCCGGTCGCGGAAGCCGCCCCGGACAGAAGCGAACCGCAACGGGAATCCAAGGGCGGTGGAAAGCGGAAGAACCGGAAAAAGAAAAAGAAAGGCAAGCACGGCAAAGGCGCGGGTTCCTGATGGGTTGCGTGGATACTCATTGCCACTTGCAGATGGCGCCATTTGACGGGGATCGCGTCCAGACGCTTGACCGTGCCTTGCGTTCGCTGGAATGGATCGTTGTCGTGGGCGATAATCTGGAAACGAGCCGCGCCGCATGGGCGATGAGCGGCGACCGCGTCCATGCGGTTGTCGGATGTCACCCCTATCACGCGGGCAGCTTCGATGATGCGGCGCTCGCCGGGGTGCGCGAATTGGCGCGGCGACCGCGCGTCGTGGCCATCGGCGAAACCGGCTTGGATTATTTTAATGAATTTTCGCCGCGCGCGCTGCAACGCCCCTGCTTCGAGCGACAGCTGGCGTTGGCGGCGGAACTCGGGCTGCCCGCGGTTGTTCACAGCCGCGCAGCCCATGCCGACACGGCGGCAATTCTCCGGGAACACGCGCCGCGTCTGAAGGGATGCGTCATGCATTGCTTCGGCGGCGACGCCTCTTTTGCCGGGCAATGCCTTGAACTGGGTTGTTACATTTCCTTTGCCGGCAATCTCACTTTTCCCAAGGCGTCGGCATTGCGCGAAGCGGCGTTGGCTGTTCCCGTGGACAGGCTTCTGGTTGAAACGGACGCGCCGTATCTGGCGCCGCAATGTCATAGGGGAAAGCGCTGCGAACCGGCCTATGTGACGCATACGCTCGACTGCCTGGCGTCGCTGAAAGGGCTGCCCGCCGAAGACTTGGGGGAACAAATCATTCTAAATGCCTGCGCCGTTTTTAATCTGCCGCGCGCGGCGCGTTGAAATGCGAATCAATAATCACAGCGCGAGCGGCGATCGCGTTTTTCGCCCGACAAGGCGAATACGCCGCATAGTAGGCGCAGGGCGGGAATCTGCACGATTATCTTGCGTTATGCCGCTTTAATCGGTCATCATATGTAAAGGGAGAAACGTTGTGTTTTTCCGTAACGCCGCTGAATGGGCAACAGATTGGCCGTCTGCTGTTGCCGTCACCCGATGGATCGCGTGATTGCGCAGGAGCCTTGCGACTGAAGCAATCCCCTCGCCGGAGTTCAACGCAAATAGCGTGATGGAAAGAAAGCAATGCAAAAGTTTATAGAAAAAGCGGAAGTGCTTATTGAGGCGCTGCCGTATATCCGGCAGTTCTTCGGCAAGACCGTGGTTATCAAATACGGCGGCGCGGCCATGCTTGACGCAACGTTGCGCTCATGCACCGCGCAGGATATTGTGCTCATGCGTTACGTGGGCATGAACCCGATAGTGGTGCATGGCGGCGGCCCCGCCATCAACAGCATGCTCAAAAAGCTCAACATCCAGTCGCAATTTACCGCTCAGGGGCTGCGCATCACCGACAGCAACACGATGGAAGTGGTGGAAATGATGCTGGCGGGCTCTGTGAATAAAGACATTGTGAATCTTCTGAATCACGCGGGCGGCGAAGCGGTGGGTTTGTGCGGCAAGGACGGACGCCTGCTGCATGCGCGCAAGGTCGCATCGCCCGGGGGCGAAGACCTCGGCCAGGTCGGCGAGATCACCAAGGTCAATACGAAAGTGCTCAAAGCGCTGTATGAAAATGGTATGATACCGGTTATAGCGCCCATTGCGACGGACAAAGAGGGCGGCTCGTGGAATGTGAATGCCGACACGGCGGCGGGCGACATCGCCGCGGCGGTGGAGGCGGAAAAGCTGGTGTTTCTGACGGACACGCCCGGATTGTTGCGCAATGTGAACGATCCCGAATCGCTGATACACCGGGTGCATTCGCGCAGCGTTGAGGAGTTGAAGAATAACGGCGTCATCGCGGGCGGCATGGCGCCTAAAATAGACGCCTGTTTGAAGGCGTTGGACTACGGCGTGCGGCGCACACACATCATTGACGGACGCGTGCCGCACAGCCTGCTTCTGGAAATTTTTACAGACAAGGGTCTTGGAACGCTGGTCAGCCACGACCTGCTCGACGGCATGGAAGGATAACAACACATGCAGAGCGCCTCCGATTATTTTCTGGTGGACATCATCTTCAAGGGCGGCATACTCATGTGGCCCATCATGATGTGCTCGGTGGTGGGGCTTGCCATCACGGTGGAGCGGTTCTTCGCGCTGCGCAGGGCCGATATAGACACCCGCGAGTTCATGGACATCATGCGTCAGGTGTTGCGTCAGAACCGCATCCGGGAAGCCATCGAAATCTGCGATGAAACGGAAGCGCCCGTGTCCCGCATCATGAAAGCGGGCATCTTGAAGCACAATCGCAGCAAGGAGGACATCCGCGAGGCCATCGAGGACGCGGGACGCTTCGAGATACCGCGCCTGGAAAGATACCTGTCCGCGCTGGCGACGTGCGCGAACATTGCGCCGCTGCTCGGGCTGCTCGGCACGGTGTCGGGCATGATCAAGGCTTTCGCGCAAATCCAGAACCTGCGCGGCCAGGTGAACCCCAGCGATCTCGCCGAAGGCATCAGCAACGCGCTGGTGACCACGGCGGCGGGGTTGACCGTGGCCATTCCCATGCTGGTGGTGTACAACTATTTTGTCGCTCGCGTGGACGGCATGGTCATCGAGATGGAATTGAGTTCCTCGGAATTGATCGAACTGCTCACGCGCCACCACGGCGAACGCGAGATTTAGCGCCATGAAGTTTCCCCGAAACAATGCGCGCAAGATACGCGCTTCGGTCGAGCTGACGCCGCTCATTGACGTGGTGTTCCAGCTGCTCATCTTTTTCATGCTCTCGTCCACCTTCATCGTGCAGACCTCCGTGCCCATCGAGCTGCCCAAAGCGGAAGGAGCGGAAAATCTGGAGAGCAAGAAGCTGACCATAACGCTGGTTTACGGCGAAGGCGGCCCGGAAGGCGGCGGCGAAGTGTACGCCAACGACACGCCCATTGTAAACTGGACGCAGCTGACGCGCCTGCTCGTGGAGCTGCGGGAAAGGGAAACCGATCCGCTCGTGCTGATACGCCCCGACGCTCGGGTTCCCACCGAACGGCTGGTGAAGGTGCTTGGCCTTGCCAACAGCGTGGGCATCAAGAATTACGGCATAGCCGCCGCGCCGCCGGAAGAGGAATAACATGGGTGTGTCGGCGCAAGACGACGCCACGCCGCGGGCGCAACCGGAAAGCGCCGACAGACTGCGCGATCGGCGCCTGAAGATTGCGCGGCGCGAAAAGCGGCGCTTCCGGTTGGCTTTTGCGCTGGCGCTTGCGTTCCACCTCTCCATGATCACCGTGTTCGAGATTGTCATTCCCTTCCCCAAGCATGACATGGAATTCTACAGCGTGAGCATTGTGTCGCGGACGTCGCCTGCGGAAACGTCCGGGACGGCGCGCGCAGGGGAACTGCTTGCGCTAAGCGGGGCGGCGCGCTTTGACGAGGAACTGCCCGAGGTGGCGTTGCCGGTTATCGAGTTCGCCGAGCTTGAACGGCTGCGCATCCGCTATGACGCTTCGGAGCCGTTGCCCGCTCTTGACGACTTTTTCGGCGCTCGCAAACCCGCCGACAGCTGGGCGCGGTTTGGCGGCGAGCTGCACCGGCTCGGGCGTTCCCTGCGCGAGTTGGCTTTGCCCGACGAAGACGCGCCCATGGGCGTCACAAGCAAACAAACCCATGCTCTTCGCCATCGTCCCGCGGAAGGGTTCGAGGCGTATATCGAGTGGAATACGCCGCCCCATGACCGCGAACTTCTTTTTGCGCCTCCCATGAAGGCGCTGTGGCGCGTCAATCCCTCCAAATTAAGGCGTCCCATCGAGATTGTCTTTAAGGTAAATCCCTCGGGCCGTGTTGTCAACGTGTGGAGTCCGATGATAGACGATGACGGCTTGATGGACGACATCCAGATGACCGTGCTTCAGTACCGGTTCGCGCCGGTGACCGATTATGACGATGAAGGGCCGGAGCGGCAAGCCCTCAAGGCGACGGAAGAACAATCGGGCGTGCTCTTTGTCAAAATGGCGGAGGGACAGCCATGATACAAATCGGGCTGAATACCGCCATTATCATTTACGGTTCCGTGATTGTCATCGGGGCGGTACTGCTGTATTTCATCAGCGAATTGCGGGCGGCGCGGGTTTATCGCGTATTGGAAAAGCAGTTTCTGTGGCGGTGTCCTTTCTGCGGGTTTTTGTATCTGGACGAAACCGCCGGCGATATTTCCCAATGCCCCCGTTGCGAAAGTTTCAACAGCGGCAGGGAAGCGCAGGATAGGGCTGTGATCGCCGCGAGGCAACAACGCCTTCCGACGCCGCCCGAACCGACAGGGATCGGCGATGACGCGCCGCGCCGCAATCCGTCGCGCCGCAAACGACACGGCAGCCGTCGCGGGCCCCGCCGCCGCCGATAAACCGTTTATCCAACCTTTTTTTAGTTAATGCGTCAGAAGTAATACAATAAGGATGAGAGCGTACGACAAAAAGGGCAGAGTAATACAGCGGCGGCATACGCCGTAAGGAAACGTCAACAGTAAAGGAATCCCCATGAAAATTACCTCTTATGGCGCGGCAGGAGAAGTCACCGGTTCAAAACACCTGCTCGAAGTCAATGGCGCGCGCATTTTGTTGGACTGCGGCATGTTCCAGGGAAGACGCCGGGAAGCGGACGAGAAAAACCGCAATTTCCCCTTTGATCCGGCGTCCGTGGACGCCATGGTGCTCAGCCATGCTCATATTGACCACAGCGGCGTGCTGCCCATGCTGCACCGGAAAGGGTACAAGGGACGCGTCTACACCACGCCCGCCACGCGGGACCTGTGCAGTGTGATGCTGCTGGACAGCGCCAACATCCAGAAACGCGACGCGGAATGGCTCGCCAAGAAGAAGCAGAGTTATGTGTCGCCCCTGTATGACGAAACGGATGTGTATGCCGTCATGAAGCGCTTTGCCTGCTTTAGTTATGAAGACCGGTTTGAAATAGCCCCGGACGTATTTGTCACGCTTTATGACGCGGGCCATGTGCTCGGTTCCGCCATGGTGGCCGTGGATTACAAGGAAAACGGCAGCGAACGGCGTTTTGTCTTCAGCGGCGATATCGGCAGGTACAACATGCCGCTGCTGGAAGACCCCTGGGAGCCGGAAGACGCCGACATCATCATGATGGAAAGCACCTATGGCGACCGCGAGCACGATCCGATAGAAACGCTGGAAGCGGAACTTGCCGAGGTGGTGCGGCGCACTTTCCGGCGCGGCGGCAAGGTGATTATCCCCAGTTTCGCTCTGGAACGCGCCCAGGAGGTGGTGTTCGCTTTGAAACGGCTTGAACTGGCGGGCGCAATCCCTGCGATGCCCGTGTATGTGGACAGTCCGCTTACGGCAAACATCACCGAGATTTTCCGATACCACACGGATAGCTTCGACGCGGAAACACAGCAGGTGCGCGACACGGGCGGCGATCCCTTTGAACTTGACCATATCGAATATGTCCGCAACACTGACGATTCCATGCGCCTGAACAGCATCACCGACCCGTGCATCATCATTTCCGCGTCGGGCATGTGCGAATTTGGGCGCATCCTGCATCATCTGCGCAACAACTGCGAAGACGAACGCAACACCATCGCCATTGTGGGATTCATGGCAAAGAACACGCTGGGCAGGCGCATTGTGGAGCGGCAGCCGGAGATAAAAATTTTCGGCGTCAAGCGTCCGCTCAAGGCCGAGGTGGTCAAGTTCAACGGCTTCAGCGCCCACGCGGGCCGCGATGAACTCATCCGGTTCGGGGAACGCTGCAAAGGCGCCAATCAGCGCGTCCTGCTGGTGCATGGCGAAGACACGTCCCTCGAGGCCCTGCGCGCCGGCCTCGCAGAACGGGACGTGCGAAACATCACCGTCATGGACGAAAAATTCACCTTGGAAGTATAAGCCGGAGACGGACACGCCTCTCTCACAGAAGCACAAAGCGGAGCGGAACATTGTCGGCGCCGCTTGCCGGCGGGCGGTTGCCGATTATCATAACTTTTCAACGGCGTACGATTTGATGTATGCTTAAAGACGCCGAAATTGATTATACTTGACAACAGGCGAAGGCGCTGTGTCTTGCGGGCAATGGCCGTACCGGGTCATATTGCCGAACAATTTGATTCATGCAATAGGAGGAGTCGTCAAATATGCTTTCAACACACACGTTTCCCTTGTTTGTGATGTTAGTGTCGGGGTTGGGTATCGCCGGCTGCTCGACATTGGCGGCGGAAGAAGCGCCGCCGTTACGGTTGGCGTGCCGTTTGGCCAACTACGGTCCCGATACAGGGACAGTCCCGAACAAGGGACAGCCCCTTCAGGATATCGCTCTGGCGCATATCCGCGACATGGGGCTGAAGTATGTGTTTTTGAGCATCCCCAAACCCGAAGAGGTGGACGGTGTGCTGGCGCAGTTGAAGGAGTATGGTCTCGAAGCGCTGGTGGTGCGCGGCGACACCGACCTGTCCACCGAGGAATCGGTGGCGGAGTTGGCGTCGCAGGCGGCGGTATGCGAACGGCTCGGGGCGCGGTACATGTTCCTGTCGCCGAAACGACACGGCGCGCCGAAAGAAATTGTGTATGAGCGGCTGCGCCGGGCGGGGGAAGCCGCGGCGAAGCATGGCGTGATTATCGCACTGGAAACGCACCCCGACCTGGGCACGAACGGCGGCATCCATGTGGAAACCATGAAGGCCATTGACCATCCGAATGTGCGCGTGAATTATGACACCGCCAACATCACCTATTACAACGAGAATACGGACGCCGTCGCCGAACTGAAAAAATGCATTGACTATGTGGCGACGGTGGAAGTGAAAGACCACAATGCGGAACTGGAAAGTTGGTTTTTTCCGGCGCTCGGCGAGGGCGTGGTGGATTTTCCGGCCATTTTTAATATGTTGCGCGCGCATGGCTACACCGGCCCGGTGACACTGGAAGTGGAAGGCGTCAAAGGCGTCGAGTGGAGCGTGGAAGACCGGAAGAAGGCGATGGAAGACTCGGTCGCGTATCTGCGCGGCATAGAAAATTTTGAATAATGCATCCAGCGCGGGCGTCGCCCGCGGCGCGGCGTTTTGCAGGACAGGCAAGACGGGCAGGACGCAAGCAATAACTTACAGTAATCACCGTCCTGCGCGTCCTACCTATCTTACCCATCCTACAAAACGCAACGCACACAAAACTTCTTGTTTTTGATTGCGGTTTCCAGCCGCATATATAACAACGGGGAGACATAACAGGCATGATGGAGACGCACGGTAGTTTACAGGGGCCGGACTATGCCATGATTGCCGGGTATTTTGTGTTGATGCTCGGCATCGGCGCGTATTTTTACCGGTACATGCGCGGCATCAAGGACTACTTCAGCGGCGGCAACAACATCCCGTGGTGGTTGAGCGGCGTGTCGTTTTACATGAGCAGCTTCAGCGTCGCCGCGTTCATCATTTATCCGTCGCTGTGCTACCGCCACGGCTGGGTCGGCGTCACGCTGCTGTGGGTGGCCGTGCCCGCCACACTGTTCAGCACATTGTTCTTGGCGCAGAAATGGCGTCGCGCCCGCATTGACAGCCCGGTGGAATATCTTGAGCAACGTTACAGTCCCATACTCCGGCAGTTGTTCACTTGGCAGGGCGTGCCCGTGAAGATCATTGACGACGGCATCAAACTGCTCGCCATCGGCAAGTTCATTTCGGTGGGGCTTGGCTTTGACATGACCTGGAGCATGGTCTGCGCGGGCGGCATCATGCTCATTTACACGTTTATGGGCGGCCTGTGGGCGGTGGCGGTGACGGATTTCGTGCAGTTCATCGTACTGACCGCCGCCATCATCATCATGTTCCCGCTGGCCTTTCACCGCGCAGGCGGATTTATGGCGGTATACAACGAAACGCCCGACAGCTTCTTTCGCCTGACTACGCCCGAATACGGCTGGGGCTATGTGCTGTTTCTGGTTGTCATGTACAGCCTCGCCTGGAGCAGCATCAACTGGCCGCTCATCCAGCGCTATTATTGCGTGCCCCGCGAGCGCGACGCCATCAAGGTGGGGCTCACCGTCATCGCACTGTACATCATCGGTCCGCCCATCATGTTCCTGCCCGCCATCGCCGCCGCGCGCATCATGCCGGGGCTGGCAGACGCGGGCGACGTGTACCCGCTGCTGTGCAACACGCTGCTGCCGGCGGGCATGCTCGGGCTTGTGGTGGCGGCCATGTTCGCGGCGACCATGTCCATGCTCAGCAGCGACTACAACGTGTGCGCCAATGTGCTCACCAACGACGTGTACCGCCGCCTGTTCCGTCCCGGCGCTTCAGAACGCGAACTGGTGCTGGTGGGGCGCGTTACCACGCTGCTGGTGGGCGGGCTGGCGCTGGCGGCGGCGTTGTCCATGGCGCGCGGCCAGGGCGAGGGCTTGTTCCGCATCATGGTAACCCTTTTCAGCGTCGCCACCGCGCCCGTTGCCATACCCATGATTCTCGGACTGCTCTCGAAAAAGGTTACGGCCCGCGCCGCGCTTTGGGGATTCCTGAGCGGACTCGCCGTGGGACTCGGCCTGTTCTTCTTGTCTCAATACAAGGAGCCGCTTGTATTTTACCGATTCGAGTGGCTGCCCAAATCCAGTGAAGTCGTCCTGTTTAACTTCAAAATAAAGCTGGAAATGATATTGTTCGTCAGTACCGCCGCCGTCACGCTGCTGGTCATGATTCTGAAGACGGCGCAGCGGTCCATGCAATTGACGGAAAAAGAAGAGGTTTACGCCTTCTTCGACAAACTCACCATTCCCATCGGCATGCTGCCGTCCGACCGACAGGAAGCCGCCGCCGTCACGCCTGTTTCGCCCTTCAGGATCGTAGGCATATCACTCGGCGCCATCGGCGTCATGATGCTTGCCATATTGCCTTGGGCGGGAGACTGGCTTACCGTGGGGCTCAACGGTTCCATCGCCGGGCTGCTCGTTGCCGTCGGCGCGATCATGGCATGGCCGCGAAAATCTGCAAGCGAGATTGAATCAGACGCATGAAGTCGTTTTTCGCGTTCTTCGCGGGAAATCCGGCCTTTTCCCGCGAATCCTTGCGCAACGGCTATTGTGTTCGGCGGACACGCAGCAGATGGTGGTTTTCCCGGGATTCCACAGCCACAACCTCCTGTTCCTGTTCCGTGAAGCTGGCGGGGACGTTGCGAATGGGCGCGCCGTCGTCCAGCAACACCTCCAGTGTTGAGCCGACGGGCAGCTGTTCCAGCGCGACCTTTGCCTTGACAAAATTCATGGGACACGCAACGCCGCGTAGGTCTATGCGCGTCGCGGCGGCTGTTGTCTCCGTGTCTTCGGAAGCTTCGGCTTTCTCCAGCGGCGGCAGCCGGAATTTCAGATGGGCGTCCAGCGAGGCGAACAACGCCGTCAGTCTTTCGATGAGCGTTTCCATCTCTGCCATGCGCGGCGCAAGCCCGTCGGGATTGTCGCCCAGTTTCCAGTCCAGCGCGGCGCTGACAAGACTGCGCGTCTTTTGCGCAACCCATCCCGGCGTGATGAGTTCGCGATCAAATGCGGCGAAGATTTCCCGGTCTTTGAACAGTTCTATGCCGAAGATGGGCAACAGCGCGCGCGTCCCCGCTGCCAGCGCTTGGTATAGTTTTTTATTGCGTGTTTCCGCGTCGTCAGCCTGTTGCGCTGCCTTGAGCGCGCTTGCCGCCTCGCGCATGTCCCTTTGGATGACTTCAAGCACGCCCGCGCCGCATTCGCCGGGACCGCGTCCCGCCAGCGAGAAAGGCTGATCGGCATCCCAGTCATAATAGAACTCCTCCGGCGCATCATCCGGGATGCGGCTGTGCTCGGTAACCAGCGCCCGCAATTGGCCCGGCGCGACGGCATTGTTTTTTATTGCGTCTGCGATGAGTGCAGGCACGTTTCGCGCCGGCACAACGCCAAGCAGTTCGGCCAGATGCGCGCCTTTTCCCGAAGGGTATCCCCCGGCCAGCACGCCGTACATGGGAACGAGCCGCCCGTTATGCCGCTGGGCGCGTCCTTCAAGACCGATGGCGCCGATCTGATGGCCGCCGCAGCTGTTCGGACAACCGCTGATGCGGATGACCGGCGTGTTGTCGTCAACCGGGATGTTTTCCTCAACAAAGCGCGCATCAATCGCATTCGCCAGGCCACGGGACAAACACAACCCGAGTTTGCATGTGGACGCGCCCGCGCAGGTTACCATCTGCAGGCGCCGTATGCGCATATACTCCCAAATACCGGTGGCGCGCAAGGCAACGAAGGCGTCCGGCAGCCGTTCGACGCGCACTCCGGGAATCAGCAGTTCCTGAAGCTGGGTGGTAACGACAAGCCCGACGCCGCACGTCTCCGCGATTGCGGCGACGGCGTCAAGATCGTCCGCATGGATGTTGCCCAGCCGCAGCGGCAGCCGCAGGGTCATAACGCCCGGACTCTTCTCCGGCATGAGGAGCGCGGCATACTCTGACAATGCCTCCGGTATGCCGGCAGCGCCGTCGTCTGACGCCGAAGTCGTTCCGGCGAACCGCGCATCCAGATCGGGAACGACCGGCGGATTGCCTGTTACGCCTTCCGCCTTGACGGCGGCGAAGGTTTCCCGGCACAGGTCCCGAAATGCGTCCTCCCCCATGCGCTCGACCACGTAGCGCAGCCGCGCGCGATGCCGGTTTATTCTGTCGCCGTGCCGGTCGAAAACCCGTCGTATCGCCTCGGCAAAAAGGGGCGCATCCCCGACGGGAATAAATTCCTCTATCACTATCCCCGCGCGCGGATTCATGCCCAGCCCGCCGCCCGCATACGCCTTGAAACCGTATTCGCCGTTTTGTTTATGCGCGAAGAAACCGCAATCCGCCACCGAGGCGAGGGCGCAGTCCTTGCCGCATCCCGCGAACGCTATTTTGTACTTGCGCGGCAGGTTGAAGGCGGTGCGGCGCTGGAGCAGGTAGGCCGCCGTCGCAATGCTATGGGGCGACACATTGAAGCGTTCCCGCGGGCAGCGCCCCGCGCATGGGCAGGCGGATACGTTGCGGACAGTGTTGCCGCCGCCGCCCCGCGACGTAAGCCCCACCTCCAGCAGGCCGTCAAAAACGTCCGGCGTGTCCTCGAGCGCCACGTCGTGAATCTGGATGTCCTGGCGCGAGGTAACATGCAGTTTGCCGTTGCCGTGCCTGCTGCTGAGCGCGGCGATTTTTTTCAGCTGCGCCGCCAGCGCCAGTCCCGCGCCGACGCGCACGCGCACCATGAAATGCCCGTCCGTGCGCTGCTCGTAAATGCCCATGGGCACACGGAACGCC
>OMKS01002942.1_pt1 | contig 13883 bp, 13 predicted proteins | sample 1674721 | NCBI WGS metagenome assembly OMKS01 (sample SAMN06264996, study PRJEB25208) | sediment metagenome | isolation source: hot spring sediment | place: USA: California | collected 2014-09-02 | reverse complement strand
CCTGAACCGAAGCCTGAACCGAAGCCTGAACCGAAGCCTGAACCGAAGCCTGAACCGAAGCCTGAACCGAAGCCTGAGCCGAAGCCTGAGCCGAAGCCGGTGAAATTGGAGACGATCACTGCTACAACAGGCGTGAAATCGGATTCCATTCCATCAGAACTTGCCGGATGGGTGCGCTTGATACAAAGGAAAGTGGAATCAGTTTGGGCAATACCTCCCGGCATTATGATGGACGCAGCTGAAAATGTTGCCGAAGTTACTTTCTGGGTGAACCGGCACGGCGACCTGCTGGGAACGCCAATGGTTACCAAGCATGCCGCCGACCCCGCTCTTGGCGAATCCGGCGTGAATGCGATAAAACTTGCGGCGCCTTTTCCGCCGCTTCCCGAACGATATCCTCATGAAGAACAGATGGTTGTTTATGGATTCACGTTAAATCAGTAGAAACAATTGACAAACCAAGGCGGCGTGTTTTATTCTTTCATGGTGGAGTCGCCGCCGAGGCTTGCCTTGGCGCAACAAACAGGAGCGCAGGTCGTAGTGTCTGTTCTTAACGAAAAATTGGAAGCTATTCGCGCCTTGTGTCAAGTTTTCCATGTGCTGCGGCTGGAGGCCTTCGGCGCTGTCGCAAGCGAGGATTTTAACCCTTCCAGAGACATTGCCACTTTTGTCGTGGAATGTGACGCCGACAATGCGCGCGTGCAATATGAGCGTTTTTTCGGTCTTTTGCAGGGACTTGAGATACTGTTGGGCTGTCGCATTGACCTTGTGGACTACAAGGCGTTGCAAGCGGGAAAAGTCGTGCAACAAATTCCGGAGTCACGCATGCCGGTTTATGTCGCCGCTCACCAGTCATGATACTTCCCTGCCTGTTGTCGCATAAGACGGAAATGTTGCCCGTATCGTTCGTTTTCAACCCGAGTTAAGGCATGGTAGGTAAAATGAAGAAGAGGACGAGACGCATTGTTGTTGCCATTGCGGTTGGTTTTCTTTTTTCGTGGGGTGTCGTGGCCGCGGGCGGCGTATACTTTACCGTGCGTCCCCGTCCCGCGGCAATCGAAGACATAGAGATGTTGGGTAATGACGCCGTCGAATCAGTTTTTATTGATGTGGGAGACGGCGTGCGGCTTTCCGCGTGGCACATTCCGTCGAATCCGACCCGCGCGGTGATATTCCTGGCCGGTATTGACTCGAACCGGCGCGCCGGCCTTGAACGCGCCGTTTTTTTTCTTGAGCACGGTTACAGCATGTTGCTGCCCGACCTTCGGGCAACAGGCAAGAGCACGGGCCCCGCCGTGACAATTGGCTGGGAGGAACGCAAAGACTTGAAGGCCTGTTATGAATTTCTTCGCGATCGGGGCTACACCGAGATTGGCGCGAACGGCATATCACTGGGCGCGGCAACAATCTGCTATGCGCTGCCGCACCTGCCGGAACTCTCGTTTGTCATACTCGAGTCCAGTTACGATACGCTGGGCAACGCTGTGCGCAACCGCCTTGGACTGGTGGGCGTCCCCCACTTTATCGCCTGGCCCTATTACATTGGCTTGTCTTTTTTCACCCATACCCCTTCATGGCGACTTCGGCCCGTGGAATTCATGGAGCACTGCGCCATGCCCGCGCTTATCCTTGCGGGCGATTCAGAGCCGGAATTGAAAGTCAGTGAAACGCAGGCGTTGTACAACCGCTGTTCGGCGCCCATGAAAAGGCTCCATTTATTCCGTGAAGGGCGGCATCAGGATTTCCTTCGCAAGTATCCTGAGGAATATAAAGAAGTGGCGGCGACTTTTCTGGCGGAAGTCCGCGAAGCGCGGCAACCGTAATTTCTTCTGTGTTACACTATGCCGTATTGACGAAGACGCCGGTTATATGTTTGTTCAAGAGGAAATATATTTGTGGGCAACGTTCTGCTTGAAATGAAAGGGATCACCAAGGACTTCTCCGGGCCGCTGGTGCTTGATGACGTCTCGTTTGAACTGCGCGCCGGGGAAACGCATGTGCTCGCGGGGGAAAACGGCGCGGGCAAAAGCACGCTTATGCGCATACTCTCCGGCGTGTACACCGAATATGCCGGGACGATTTACGTCAAGGGGCGTCCGGTACGGTTTCGATCAACTCAGGACGCGGCCCGGCACGGCATTTCCATTATCCATCAAGAATTTTCGCTTGTGCCGGATATGTCTGTGGCGGACAACATCTTTCTTGGACGGGAGCAAACGGGACCGTTGGGCTGGCTTCGTTTTGTCCGTGAACGGCGGGACTGCGCCTCGCTGTTGCAGCGTCTGGGCGTTCAAGCGTCGCCGAACACGGCTGTGGGCGCGTATCCGATTGGCGTGCAGCAAACCATGGAAATAGCGAAAGCGCTTTCTTATGACGCATCAATCATCGTTATGGACGAGCCCACCAGCGCGTTGACGGAGCCGGAAGTGGAGCGTTTGTTTACGGTGATTGACGACCTTAAGAGGCGCGGATGCGGCGTGGTGTATATCAGCCACAAGATGGAAGAGATTTATCGCATTGCGGACAGGATAACCGTGCTGCGCGACGGACATTATATCGGCACTGCCGCCGCTGCCGCCCTGCCCCGGCCCGAACTCATTCGTTGGATGGTGGGGCGTCCCGTGGGCGAGATGTACCGGCGCGCGCCTGTTTCTCCGGGGGAACCCGTCCTTGAACTCAAGGAGCTAACCGTCCCCGATCCCGGGGGGCGTCCCCGTCCCGCCGCGCAAGATATTTCCCTGACGGCGCGCGCGGGCGAAATCGTGGGGCTTGCGGGGTTGCAGGGTTCCGGCGCGGGCGAACTGATGTACGGACTGTACGGCGCATACGGGAACGTAATCGCCGGCGCGGCTCAATTGTGCGGCGCTCCCTATATTCCCCGCTCCCCGCGGCACGCCCTGCGCCGGGGGCTTGCGCTGTTGTCCAGCGACCGCAAAGGGGAGGGGCTTGTTCAGGGCATGAGCGTTACCCATAATATTACGTTGGGCGCATTGGCGTCCTACTCGCCCGGCGGATGGCTGCGGGAAGGACGGGAGCGGATCGCCGCACGGGAGCGAATGCGCATGTTCGGCATTCGCGCCGATTATGTTGAGCAGTCCGTGGACACGCTTTCCGGCGGCAACCAACAAAAAACAGCGCTTGCAAAATGCTTGGAAACGCAACCCCGCGTACTGCTTTTGAACGAGCCGACGCGCGGCGTGGACGTGGGCGCAAAACAGGACATCTACCGGCTGATGGCCCAGTGGAGCGCGGCGGGCATTGCCGTGTTGCTCATCACCTCGGAGATGCCCGAACTGATAGCGTTGAGCGACCGTATAGTAGTTATGCATCAGGGGCGCGTTACCGCGCGTCTTGACCGCGCCGACGCCGTTCCTGAAATCATCCTCTCGGCGGCCATGGGCGGCGGCGCAACGCAGAGGGGGTCATCACAGGAGTTGGAAAGACATGACTGAAACCACCTTGCGAAACCGGCTGGACACGCCCCGACGCATTCTCGCACTGCCCATCAGCCGCGCGCTGCTTGCGCTGTTGGTGATTCTGCTGCTGGGCGCCGTTTTCAACGCGGAAGGCGCTTTCTTCCGATGGGACACGCATCGCGACATGCTGCGGCACATCTCCCGCTACGGCATACTCGCCTGCGGCATGACGCTGGTCATCATCACCGGCGGCATTGATCTCGCCGTGGGCAGCGTGCTTGGACTCGTCGCGGTGCTGTCGGCCCTATTCCTGATACACTGGCAGTGGTCGCCGCTGGCAGCGGTGCCGTTGTGTCTGCTTGCGGGGCTTGGCTGCGGGGCGGCGTCCGGTGTGCTTGTGGCGCGATTCCGTGTGCAGGCGTTTATTGCCACCCTCGCCATGATGGTGTTCGCCCGGGGCGTGGCGAAGTACATTTCCGGCGGACGCAAAATCTCGCAGGGCGTTCAAACTGCGGACGGCTTCGAGTACCTTGATTTTCCGGCCTTCTTTGACCTGCTGAATGCGCGTATTCTGGGCAACAACATTGCGGTGGTGACGCTTGTGTTTCTGGGATGCGCGGTGATATCCTGGCTGTTGTTGTCGCGGTTGCGCCCGGGCCGCTACATGTATGCCATAGGCGGCAACGAAGAGGCGGCGCGTTTGTCCGGCGTGCCCGTTGCCGCAATCAAAACCCTCGCCTATGCGATGAGCGGCCTGTTTTCGGCGGTGGCGGGCATTTGCCAGACCGCCCAGGAAACCCAGGGCGACCCCGAGGCGGGCGCGTCCTATGAGCTGACCGCAATCGCCATTGTCGTCATCGGCGGCACCAACCTCATGGGCGGACGCGGCGGCGTGTCGCTTACCCTTGTGGGGGCGCTCACCATCGGATACCTCGAAAAGATACTGAGCATCAACGCCGTTGGCGAGGCCGGACGCCTGATGCTCACCGGATTCATCATCGTCGCCGCCGTGCTCTTCCAGCGCACCCGGCGATGACGCCTTATAGTCGGGCAGGTTCTTCGCGAGTGTTTGCGTTTCCCGCAAACGATGAAACGTAACGGAAACAGGGACATATCCGGGCTGGCGTCCAGTCATGCATCAAATGTCTTATTAACTTGTGGGTCATCTTCTATGGTCAAGAAAAAGAAATCGGGTATGTTGTTCACGCTTTAGCGTGAGGGGTTGCGTGTATGACTCAGGGTTTGCGCGCTATTACCGCGCGCTGAAGCGTGAACAACATAGGAAGAGAATAGTCAAATCCGGGTTGCGGGCAAAGACCGCCTTAGAGGAATCAATATGATTGCGGTTTATGCCTAAGAAGGAAATGCAAAGCGCAATCGCGGCTTGCGCAGTCAAAAAAAAGCGCCAAACACTATTACGACACGTCAGGCTGGACAAGACACTAGTTGATGGTTGCGCCGGAGAAGAGGGTTCGGAACAGGCGCGCCCGTTCTCCCGCCAGCAGCGGCGCGTCCGGGGAAATGCCGCGCATAATCTGCAAATGAGCGCTTTGGCATTCAAGCAGCGTCGTGTTGAGGGCGGTCCGATCAAACCCCGCCATCAATCCCATTGCGTCGGCAAGCCGTATCAACGACGCGAGCGTCAGCGCTTCACCCATACCCAGCTGCCTTGCGCCGCTTGCTATGCCGAGGGCGCGGCTGATGCTGTCAAGCAAAATGTCCCCGCGTTCCCGTTTCAACTGCCGCCTGGCTTCCCCTTCGCTTTCCACAATGTCCGCCACGGCCTGTTCGGCGTGGAAAATAATTTCCGCCTCGGACAGCCCCAGCGTGTCGCCGTTGCCAAGCAAAAACAGATTGCCCACGGTATTTGCCGTCGGCGCGGCCAGCGCGCCCAGCAAATCCATATACAGGCATTGGTATCCCACGGGCTCAATGGCGGCGGTAAGCCCGTAGGCGGAGCCCGGCAGGATGTCCGGCGGCGGTGGAGCGGCCGCACGCGGATCGCCCAGCGTCATGCCGCACAAGTGAAGGCGTCGCCTGCGCATCCGGCGTTCCAGGTCATGAATGGCGCGCATCATGACCAAGCCGGGCAAGTGAAGCAACACGCTTACTTTCAGTCCCGTGCCCACCATGCGCAGCGACCGCGTCAAATAGCCCAGCCGCTCATGATACGAAAAATCGAGCCGCCGCCCCAGCGCGTCATCCACATCATTAACCCTTTTCCATGCGTCCTCGACCTTTCCATTCGCCGTAAGCGCTCGAATGACGACATGATCGGAACTGTTGACCATTATTGCCAGAGATTGGTTCTCGGACACATATACCCCGCGCGGCCCGACGGCGCATAGCATTTCATAGGTAATAAGCCGCCTTTCCGCCAGGAATCTCAACCCCACCTCATCCAATTCGGCGGCGGCGTAATACGCGCCGTTCGGGATGACGCCGTCGGCGTTCAGCAACGCCCGCACCCGCGCCTGCGCCGCGCGCCGTTCATCATCAATACAGCACTGTGGAAAAACAAACTCGCGAAGATTCCGCGCCAGGGCGCACTGACATAAAACAACAGGCTCCTTTGCGCCCGACGGCTGCCCCGTCCACTCTGGAATATGAGCTGCAAGACGTTCCATGCCTCTCTACCCTCCGGTGTTGGACGCGGCGTCCGCGCTTTGCACTTCGGCCTCCATCTTCGCTATTTCGTCGCGCAACCGCGCCGCCTCTTCATAGTTCTCCGCCTTGAGCACACTGCGCAAAAGCATGCGTTTTGCCTGCAATTCGACGGAGAGTTTCGCCCGCGCGTCGTCGCACTTAAACACCTTTCCCCGGTGCGCCAGACCGCGCTGAAGGGCTTCCAAAATGGATTCTATCTCCTTGCCGTAGGTGGAATAACACGAAGGGCACCCCACTTCGGCGGATTCGAATATGCGGTTCAACGACGTGCCGCAGGAAAGACACCGGGGCGCCGATTCAGAGCGGGTGGCAACAGGTTGCCGCTTCCCGGAACGCGCGCCGGGTTTGGGCACATCCACAGAAAACCCGGCGGCGTCGCGCTGGCAGGAGTCGAAGCAATCCCTGCATAAATGATGCTGCATCGCCTTGCCGTCCACGACTTCCGTGAACTTTACCGTGGCAACATTTTTCATACACTTTTGGCAAATCATCTTTTGGTCACCTCGACTTGAAGTATACCATGCCCCGAAGGCGGAAAAACATCCCCGCAACCGCTAACCCGAATATTTCACCGGCTTGTCTGCGCGCCCTTTTCTGGCATAGAATAGTGAGGCTCGATCATAACAATCACCCGCAACAATCCAACATGGAGGAATACATAATGAGCATCAGGGAACGCGTTGAAAAAGCGCAGAAAGAAATGCAGCACCATCTGTTTAATGAACTGTTGCCCTTCTGGTCAACCCACGGCGTGGACGAGAAATACGGCGGGTTCCTTACCTATCTGGACAAGGACGGCAATCCCACCGGCGAAGGGCTGAAAACGGTGGTGTGTCAAACGCGGATGATCTACTCCTATTCCTCGGCGCATCGCGCGGGTCTGGGCAATGGCGCATTTCTGGACATCGCCGCGCAGGGCGTTGAGTTTCTGCTGCGCCATTTTCTGGACAGGGAACACGGCGGCTGGTACTGGACCTGTGATCGGGACGGCACGCCCGCCGACCGCGCAAAAATCATGTATGGCCAGAGTTTCGGCATCTATTCCCTGAGCGAATACGCCATGGCCTCGGGCGACCGGGAAGCCCTCGAAATGGCTGAGGACACCTGGCGCGTATTGAAGGCCTGCGCCGCAGACCTGCGGCATGGCGGTTTCGGCGAGTTCTTCGAGGAGGACTGGTCGCCCAAGGCGCCCGGCGTATATGGCGGCGACCGCAAATCGCTGGACGTACACATGCATCTTATGGAGGCGTTCACCAACCTCTACGAAGCGACCGGCCATCACCTGCACAAAACTGACACGCAACGCGTCATAGACCTGCTGTTCGGGCGCATGATACATCCTGAACACGGCACGGGCATGGCGCAGTTTGCCTTCGATTGGACACCGCTGCGCGCCATCCTTTTTAAGAATGTGTGGGGTTCCGACCGCGATGTGGACGACGACGAAGGCCGCCCGCTCGACAACACGAGTTTTGGCCACAACGTCGAGTTCGCATGGCTGCTCAAACATTCGCTGGACATACTCGGGATGGACGTGGGGCCGTTTAAGGAGAAAATGCGCAAGCTCTACGACCACTGCCACAAATACGGCGTTGACTGGGAGCGCGGCGGCGTGTACTGTGAAGGCCCGAACGAAGGACCGGCCCGGGAGCACAACAAGGAATTCTGGCAACAGGCGGAAACGCTCGTGGGCATGCTCGACGCGTACCTGCTGTTCGGCGAGGACAAATACTGGGACGCCTACGAAAACGTGCATCGCTTCGTCATGGACCACGTCATCAACCATGAAGTAGGCGAATGGTATCCGCTGTTCGACGAAAACAACAACCGTCTGTGGGATTACATGGGCCACGCTTGGAAAATCAACTACCACACGGTACGCGCCGCCATCCAATGCGAACGCCGCCTCAGCGCCATCCTCGCGAAACTGTGAGAATAAGGAATTATTTCCCTGCGTCTTTGAGTCGGTCTATGGCTTCGCGGTAGGCGTATTGCCCGGCGAATATGTATGAGCCTGCTACGAGCACATTGGCGCCCGCTTCGATGACGGCCGGGGCGGTTTTGTCGTCTATGCCGCCGTCCACTTCGAGGTCGCGGTCGCCGATCATGTCCCGCACATTCCTGATTTTTCGGAGCATTTCGGGAATGAACGACTGTCCTCCGAATCCGGGATTGACCGTCATGATGAGGACCATGTCCACCATATTGGCCAGGAACTCGATGGATTCTTCCGGCGTTCCGGGGTTGAGCACGACGCCCGCCTTGCAGCCGAGGTCGTTGATTTTTTGCAGCAGGCGGTGGGGGTGGCGTGTTGCTTCTATCTGAACAGTTATGATATCGGCGCCCGCGTCGGCAAAGCTTTGCACATAGTCTTCGGGGCGTTCAATCATGAGATGCACGTCCATAGGCACGTCACAGTGGCGTCGCAGGCTTGCGAGCACGGGCGGCCCGAAGGTGATATTCGGCACGAAATGTCCGTCCATGACATCGCAATGGATCATATCGGCGCCCGCATCCACGACGGCGCGAATTTCCTCGCCCAACCGGCTGAAATCACAAGACAACAGCGACGGGGCCACTTTTACTTTTTGTTCTGACATGCGAATACTCTTCCTATCGCCGGTACGGCTTTATACAGGCATCAGGCCAGTCAGTTTGTCTTCATCGGCGGATTGCCGTCTTTCAGTAGATAAGACGCTTCAAGCATACCATCAATATACACTTCAACCGTTGCCTCGATGATGTATGTAACGGGCACGCGGATGGCGGTTCCGGCAACATAGGTGGCGCGCGCTGCGTCGTCAAACTCGGGCGCCTTCTTATACACGGTCTGCCTGTTTCCCATGCGGTCAATAACCTCCACGCGAACTTCCCGTCCAAACCAGTCGTAAAACATTTGGTGGCGCACGGTGGCTTCATAGCGCGCGGACGGCGCGTCACCCGCGACAGAGGGTTTGTAATCATAAGTAACCGTCTGTCCCTGATAAATAAGAGTGTCGGGCGCGGGATTCTGCGCCAGCACGACATCGGTTGCGGCATTGGGGATATCCACTTCCCTCGCCACCAGCGCCACATCAATATCGGCGAGCGCGGCATCCACGTCCGCCACGGGCGTCCCTCGCAAGTCCGGCATGATCGCGCTTGGCCGTTCGGAGCCGGCGCTCAGCAACAAATGAATTTCACCTTGATCTGACAATTCGCCGCCGGAAGGCGGGTCCTGCGCCAACACCGTATCACGGGGCGCATCATTTGGCACCCGCGCCAGGCTTCCCACGCGAAAGCGGGAAGTGGTAATTTCGCGGCGCGCCTCTTCGAGCGACATGCCGACCAAATCAGGCGCGCGCAGATAATCCTTCCCCATGCTCACAACGACATTGACGCGCCGTCCCTCGCGCACCACGCGTCCCGCGCCGGGGCGCTGTGCGATAATGTGATATTTAGGGATGGTTGGGTGGGAAACGGGTGATTGCCGCCCCAACTCGATACCGCGCTCAGTCAGCATAAACGCGGCCTCGGTAATGGGCATGTCCACAATGTCTGGCACACTGACATGGCGTCCGCCCTCGAGCGCGACGGAATAAACGAAATATCCCGCGCCCGCCATTACGAGCAAAAAAACGGCCAACGCCATGGACCACTGCATGCCCCATGTAATGAAACGCAAGATAAAAAAGACGAAACTCAGGACCGTTTCCGAAAACGTGTCAAGAAAAAGCCGTCCCATGCTGCGCCGAGGGGGTTGGTCTGGTATTGTCCCTGTGCTGTTTTCCACGAATTGAATTGCTCCGGTGCGTCTTCGGAAACACAGGTTCCGTCCGACATCACTTCTTCAACGACTTCCAGCGTTTCCTGCCGGGTCAAGGTGCATACAGAATATACAATCAATCCACCATTCTTGCAAAGTTGCATGGCCTTTCGCAACAAGGCGCGTTGCGTCACGGCCATCCGCGCCGGCATGTCCGGCATGGCGCGCCATTTTATTTCCGGGTGGCGTCGCAAAGTTCCCAGACCTGAGCAGGGCGCATCAAGGAGCACACAGTCAAAAGCGCCGTCTTCAAACGGCGCCTGGAGTCCGTCGGCGCAGACAGCGCTTAGATTGGACATGCCCATGCGCGCACAGTTCTCCCGAATCCGCTCCATCCGTCCGAGATAACGTTCCGCCGCCACAACAAACGCCTTGCCCCCGGATAAGGCCGCCATATGGGTTGCCTTGCCGCCCGGCGCGGCGCACATATCGAGTATGCGCTGTCCTGGCCGGGGCGTTGTCATTGCCGCCGCAAGCATCGAGGCCGGGTCTTGCAGCATAAAAAGTCCGTCCAGAAACAGTTTGCTTTTGAATAGATTCCCTTCCCCGGTCACGCTCAACGCGTCCAAGCAATCACACACGGGTGATGCGGCATATCCTGCCGCCACCAGCTGGCGCGCAAGCGTTTCCCTGTCCGTGCGCAGCGTATTCACCCGAATGGTTACGGGCGCGGGCGTATTGCATACGGCGCAAAACTTTTCCGCGTCATCAGCGCCAAATAAATCCATCCAAAGGCGCACCATCCAGCGCGGCATGGAATAGCGCACCCTCAGATAGTTGATGAAATCATGTTCGCGGTCGGGCAGACGCACCGCTTCGAGGCGGTCTGGCAGGCGGCGCAACACCGCATTCGCAAGTTTGGCCAGTCCGACGTTTCCCCTGCGCCGGGCAAGGTCAACACTGGTATGCACCAGCGCTGGGCGTGTGACGTTTGCGCAAAAGAACGCCTGAAACACTCCCATGCGCAACACCATCAGCACGGGCGCGGGGATTTTGTCGAGGGGCTGATCACAGAGGTCGCTTAACACATGATCACAGAGTAGTTTATGGCGCACCACGCCATAAACGAGATGAGTGAGAAAACGACTTCCCCGCGAAGACAATTTTCGTTTGCGTAGTATTCTGTCCAGCACGACATCCGTATGAGCGCTGTTTTCCAAAATACGCATCAGCGCCGATACGGCACAATCGCGCACAAGGTCAACCGGCATCTGAAATATCCTCGAAGCGTTCCCCGGGTGTTACGGGCGCGCCACGCAAAAACGCGCTCGCGTCCAATGCCTTGCGTCCCGCCATCTGCAACTCCGTGACGGCAATCCGCCCGTGGCCGGTGGCAACGATAATGCAATCCTTTTCCACGGCGATCACCGCGCCGGGCGTCGCGTCGGTTGGGGTGTGAATTGGAAGCGTCCTGAGAATGCGGCAAAACCGATTCCGAAACATACACTGTGCCATTGGCCAGGGATTACAGGCGCGCACGCGATTATGGATGCGTTGCGCCGGTTCCGCCCATTGTATGCGGCCATGAGATTTTTCGAAGACCTTGCTGATGGTTACTCGGGCGGGGTTCTGGGGTATGGCAGGGGCCGCGTCGCGCTCGACGAGCGCGATTGCCTCGATCATAAGCGCCGCCCCCATATCCGCAAGCCGTACGGTCAATTCGCCCGCCGTCTCTTCCGGCGTTATGGGCGTTTCTTTCTGCAATACGATGTCGCCCGCATCCATCTCAAGCACGATGCGCATGATGGTAACGCCGGTTTTTGTATCGCCCTCGAGAATTGCAGTTTGAATGGGAGACGGCCCGCGCCATCGCGGCAACAGGCTTGGATGCAGGTTCAACCAGCCTTTTGGCGGCACATCGAGCACCGGTTGTTTGAGGAGGCGACCATACGCGGCGACCACGCACAATTCGGGGTTTTGTTCGCGCAGCCATGCTTCGAAAACACCGTCATGCAGTTTTTCCGGCTGATGCACCTGCAGGCCGTGTTCCAGCGCCCATATCTTCACCGCCGGCGGCGCTGGTTTACCGCTTCGCCCGCGCGGCCGATCCGGCTGTGTGACAACAGCAACCACCTCGTGATGCTCTGCCACGGCGTTCAGCGTGGGAACCGCCAGTTGTGGTGTGCCAAAATAAACGATACGCACAACTAAATCATCCCCGGAATGTCCACGCCACCTGTTAATTCCGTCATCTTCTTCTTCACCATTTCCTGCACTTTCGATACGGATGCGTTAACAGCGGCCGTCACCAGTCCCTCGAGCGTCTCCGGGTCATTGGCGTCTATAATGGACGGCGATATTTTAATTGAAACGACCTCCATGTTGCCGTTCATGACAATGGAGACCATGTCGCCGCCCACGGAGGTTTCAATACGCATATCGCCCAGTTTTTCCTTCAATTCGTCAATGCGGGTTTTCATCTCCATAGCCTGCTTGATAATACCGCCCATCTTTCCCAGATCACCTAGACCTTTAAGCATGATAATTTAATTCCTTTATTTTGAAATGAATCCGTCTGCCACGCCTTAACCCGAATATTGCACTGGGTTAAGTATAGTATTTCAGTGGAGTCCAAGACAACGCGCGTATCATCATATTCGCGAGAAACGCTGTTCAATACGGTCAAGAACGGCTTTAAGAACGCGGAAAATATAAAGCCAATAAACAATCAACCAGATTGGCAGACCGAAAAAAACGCCATTTTTATAGACGTATAGGCCGGCGGCGACCAATGCGATTTCGTACAACGGCCCAAGAATCGGTTGATGAGGTAATTCCGGCAGGATGTCCCCACGCTGCGGGCAACCCGCCAGCGCTCAACACACCAGTCCCTGAAGGAATCATCTTTATCGGAGTGTAACTTTGGCAGAACCGCCAGCGCCTGTTCATGGGCGCGATTGCGCAGTGCCTCCCAGTCCGGATGGTCTTCTTTCGGCTTGTAATACCGAAACGACATCGAAGCGTTTGCAGTCGTGGAGGTTTCTCCTTTCAGGCAGAACATCCTCATACTACCACAAGGTTGTCAAATACGACACACTTGATTTAACGTGTTGCCTCATTGATGAGCCGTCGCGATGTAATCGCCAAAATTATCACGACGACAAAACTCAACGCCAACCCGCCCCAGAACAACATGGGGTTTCCGGTGAACTGTATTCCGTCTCCTGCGGCCAAATCAGTCAGGGAACGCGCTCCCGCTCCGATGTAGGCAACGAAGAAAGTCCGGGGAATCATACCAAGCAAAGCGCCCATAACATAAGCCGGAAGACTGATACGGGTCAGACCCAGCGAGTAATTAAGCATGATGACAGGAAACAAGGGACAAAGGCGCAGCAGCACCACGATTCGGAATCCTTCACGCCCCACAGCATCCGCCACTGCGGCAAACTTTGGATCGGCGGCAATTTTGCGCTCACACCAGCGACCCGCAACCCACCGCGTCAACAGGAATGTGGCGGCGCTGCCGAGAGCCCGTCCAAAGGATACGGCCACCGCTCCGACGCCCACACCCGAAATGGCGCCTGCAGCCGCATTGGGCAGGACGTCAGGAAACATAAGCACACAGGAAGGAATATACAGCAACGCAAAAATGATGGTTCCGAGAACACCCAATTCCTCAATCCTGGCTAAAACATCGAGAAGCAGCGCTTCGAGAGGAAGAAGGCGCAACAATCCATACCATAGGCCGATGACAACGCCGAAGAACAATACTTTTGGCCAGACCCTTGACGCACACCTCTCCTCCGCAACAGGGTTGACTTCGTTGTCCTTCATGGCTTCCACATCTCCAAGAACGGAGGCATTCGTGTTTAAGAGACATCCTCACTCGGAATCATTTGCTGAGGGTTCCTTTGCGTCAGATGATTGCCTCTTGAATCAGATCACCGATGAACAATTCAGCCTAACGTGGCGTTGCCGGCAACCCAGATTTGACTATTCTCTTTGTATGTTGTTCACGCTTCAGCGTGCGGCAGTAGTACACAAACTCTGAGTCA
>OMKS01002941.1_pt1 | contig 13886 bp, 12 predicted proteins | sample 1674721 | NCBI WGS metagenome assembly OMKS01 (sample SAMN06264996, study PRJEB25208) | sediment metagenome | isolation source: hot spring sediment | place: USA: California | collected 2014-09-02 | reverse complement strand
TGTTAAACCTTGCAGAAACATTCAGTTCATGTTATAAAAATTGGAAATTCAGCTGTAGCACGCAGTGCTATGCTGATGTTGGTATCTATCAATGACAACTTTCTATGTTTCTAGCAAAATTCCAAAACTTGTCAAATGAATAGTATTCGTTCGTTCCAGGAGGTGAAATCTCGGAAGAAAAGAATCAATATAAGTCTACTCATTTATCGTATCCAACTAAGTTTCAAATAAGTTACTCATTATTGGAGGAGAACTATAATGAAAAAAACCGTATTTTTGTGGGTTAGTCTGATCTTGGTGCTGAGCCTTGCGCTGGGCGCCTGCCAGGAACCCGAAACGATCACAGAAATTGTTGAAGTTGAGAAAGAAGTTGAAGTCGTCAAAGAAGTTGAAGTCATCAAAGAGGTTGAAGTCGAAGTGCCTGCTGAAGGCGAAGAACCCGGCGAAGTTGTCGTGGAAGTTCCTGTCAGCACCCGCACCGGCGGCTGGCTCGACACCATCGTCATCATCGAGGAGCCCTCGTCTGATGCAGCGATTAACCGCCTTGAGGTTGGCGACATTGATGTGTTTGCATTCACCATCTCTAACCCCGAGATCGCGGCCAAAGTGGACGCCTCAGAGAACATCGATTTCTATCGCTCTTCTGGCTCCTACAACGAAATTACCTTCAACCCCGTTGGCCCTGTCTTTGACAATGGCACCCTGAACCCCTTCGCTGTGGCGAAGATTCGCGAAGCCATGAACTACCTGATCGACCGCAGTTACATCACGCAGGAGATCATGGGTGGTTTGGGCATTCCCCGCTGGACGACCCTGAACAAATTCTCGAGCGACTCCGCGCTGTTGGCTGCTGAAATTCGTACCCTCGAATTGAAATACGCCTACAACAAAGAATTGGCCCAGGAAATTATCACCACCGAAATGGAAGCATTGGGTGCTGAGCTGGTCGACGGCAAGTGGAATTACGAAGGCGAACCCGTCAATATCATCGGCTTGATCCGTATTGAAGACGAACGCCGCGACATTGGTGACTATGTTTCCAACCAGTTGGAAGACGTTGGTTTCACCGTGACCCGCGACTACAAGACCTCTGGCGAAGCCTCACCGATCTGGATCGGCGGCAATCCTGCTGATGGCCTGTTCCACTTCTACACCGGTGGCTGGATCACCACCCAGGTTCCTCGCAACCTGGCTGATAACTTTGCTTTCTTCTACACTGACATGGGCCTTCCTTATGCCCTGTGGCAGGCGTATCAGAACGATCCTGAATTCTATGAGCTTTCCGAGCGCTTGATGAACAGTGATTTCAAGAGCATCGCAGAGAAGAAAGAAATGATGGCGCGTGCGCTGGTTTTGCACATGGAAGATTCAAACCGTGTCTTCCTGGCTGACCGTGCTGCCATTACCCCCAAACGCACCGAAGTGGCAGTAGCCGCTGACCTGTACGGTGGTGTGGCTGGCTCCAACCTGTGGGGTTACACCATTCAGTTTGCTGGCGAAGAGGGTGGTTCTATGACCATCGGTATGCCCAGCATTTTGACCGAGCCCTGGAACCCGATCGCAGGCACCAACTGGATCTATGACATGATGCCCATCCGCGGCACCGGCGAACAGGCGACCATTCCTGATCCCTTCACCGGTTTGGCACTGCCCAACCGCATTGAGCGGGCTGAAGTGGTTGTAGAGACTGGCCTGCCGGTCTTCCAGACCCTTGACTGGGTGAGCCTGGAATTTGAAGATGAGATCGTTGTTCCTGACGACGCCTGGGCTGACTGGGATGCCGTTGAACAGCGCTTCATCACCGTGGCTGAAAAAGCCGCTCTGGATGCTGCCGCCGCACAGGCCGCTGCTGAAGAAGCCGGCGAAGAATATGTTGCTGAAGAAGGTCCTGTGACCGCCGTGCGTAAGAGCACTGTCTACTATCCTGCTGACCTGTATGACACGGTCAAATGGCATGATGGCAGCAATTTCTCGATCGCTGACGTTGTCATGGGCATGATCCTGACCTTCGATCAGGCCAAAGAAGCCAGCCCCTACTATGATCCCGCCCAGGTTGGTTCTTTCAATGCCTTCATGTCTGCCTTCAAAGGCGTGAGGATCGTCTCCGAGAACCCCCTGGTCATCGAAACCTGGGCTGATTCTTACCAGATGGACGCTGAACTGAGCATCAGCACCTGGTGGCCTTACTACGCACAGGGCCAGGGTTCCTGGCATGCTTTGACCCTCGGCCTGCTGGCGGAAGCTGCTGGCGAAGCCGCCTTCACCGCTGCCAAGGCTGACGCCTTGGAAGCTGAGTGGCTGAGCTACATTGCCGGCCCGACCATTGACTCTTTGAAGGGTCAGTTAGATGCCTGGACCGCACTGGCTGCGGAAACCCCCGGCTTCACCATTTACGGACCTACCCTGGGTCAGTACGTGACCGCTGAAGAAGTGGACGCCCGTATCGCCAACCTGACCGAGTGGCATCGCCGCTATGGTCACTTCTGGGTTGGTACCGGCCCTTACTTCCTGCAGCGCGCGTTCCCCGTGGAAGGCACCGTCATTTTGAGCCGCTCGCTGAACTATCCTGATCTGTCCTCCAAATGGAGCCGCTTCTCTGAAGCCGCCATTGCGGAAGTCGAACTGGATGGCCCCAGCCGCGTAACCATCGGCGATGAAGCCGTGTATGACGTGCTTGTGAGCTTCAAGGGTGCTCCCTATGCTATGGCTGATATCGAGAATGTGACCTTCCTGGTGCTGAATGCCCAGAACGAAGTCGCGTTCGTCGGTGAGGCTGTGGCAGTGGAAGATGGTTGGTGGGAGATCGTGCTCACTGCTGATCAGACTGCTGAATTGGAATCTGGCTCCAACTCCATTGAGGTGGTGGTGGTTTCCAAACTCCTGGCTGTTCCCAGCACTGACGCGATCACCTTTGTGACTGTCGAGTAATCTGTTCGTAACCTTGTAGTATACTTATCGCTGGGGGCGGGGCGGACGCCGCGCCCCCAGCATAGTTAACAGACGCAGTTAAAAATCCTCTTAGAAAGCGAGGTCTTCTGATGACCGAAGGTTCTATCACAGTTGACACAGGTGTTGAGCCTGTTGCCCAACAGAAGGCACCCAATAATTTCTTAAAATTATTGCGTTATACCGTTATCAAATTGTTCACACTGTTCATCGCGGTGGCGATTGGTATGTACTTGACCATTCTCATTGCGCAAATGGGGGGCTATGTAGATGAGATCATTAAAGGGCAGCTGAGAGAGTCCATCTCTATTTCTGTTACCTTGAATCCGGAAAATAAAACGTTGACTGCCCAGCAGCGCGCTGACTTGATTGATTCATTGGTGCAGGTGGAAATAGACCGTCTCGGCTTAGACCGTCCTTTCATCTACCGCAGTTTTTCTTTCTTAGGCAACGCTTTGACCTTGAATTTAGGCAGGTCGCAATTTATGACCAGTGACAGCGGATCGAGGCTGGTGAAAAACATCATCCTGGAGCGGCTGCCACCGACCTTATTATTGATGACGACCTGTAATATGCTTTTGTTCTTTATCAGCCTGTTCTTTGCGCTGTATCTTTCGAGGAATTATGGCAATTTGATCGACAAGATCGTAATCGGCTTATCGCCGACCTCCTCGGCACCGGCCTGGTTCTACGGCATCTTTTTGCTGCTGCTTTTTGCCGCTATTCTGGGTGTGCTGCCCTTTGGCGGTATGGTGAAAGCACCGCCGCCGGATGACACCCTGCAATATGCGCTCAGTCTGATGCGGCACATGGTTCTGCCGGTTTCAGCCTGGTTGATCAGCGGTTTCTTCGCCAGTGTCTATGGCTGGCGTACTTTCTTCTTGATCTTTTCGATGGAAGACTATGTGGAACTGGCACGCGCCAAAGGCCTTTCTGCTCGTGAAGTGGAACGTCGCTATGTGCTGCGGCCCACGCTGCCCAATATCATCACCACCTTTGCTTTGATGTTGATTGGCTTGTGGCAGGGCGCCATCATTTTGGAAACGGTATTCAACTGGCCGGGTTTAGGGCGTCTGCTCTACCGCGCGGTGGGTTTGTATGACTCACCAGTCATTATTGGCTCCACGGTTATTTATGCCTATTTGCTGGGTGTGACCGTTTTCTTACTTGATTTTATCTACGCCCTGGTAGACCCGCGGGTGCGTGTGGGAAGTGGAGGTCCTAAGGCATGAAAGCACTTACTCGCAGTTTTCGACAATTGCTGCAATATCCATCAGCCATTGCGGGTATTTTGTTAATCCTCATGTTGGTGGCATTGTCAGTTTATACATTATTTGCTATCCCGTATGATGAAGCCGTTCGCCTTTGGCGTGGTGGCGAAGAAGTGTGGGGCGAGACGCCCCGTACAGCTCGTCCGGTCTGGACCAACTGGTTCACCCCTGATAAGAAACCGGAAACCATCGTGATCAATTCGGCCCTTGAGGAAGATGGCATTGAAAAAGATGTAGAAGAAGTGGGCACAGACATGTGGGACATCGGTATGGTCTTTGAATTTGACTATCCCTATGATGGATTCCCGCAGGAAATGATCGTCTTTTTCACCGCAGATTACGAGGAAAAAAATCCGTTCGTGTCGATGACCTGGGAAACCCCGGATGGGCGTCAATTCCGCATGAGTGACACCGATCTTGCGCCGGCCGGCAGTTACCGCTTTGACCAGGACAATCGCCTGGCACGGCGTTTGCCCGAAGGCCTTTCCCCGCAAGTGGCGTTGTTTGCTGTGCCTGAATCAGACCCGCCCACCTCGCTGAAAGGCACTTACCGCCTGTATGTGGATGGGATTGTGTTTGAAGAGGGTTCTGATTTTGAAGCCAAACTGGTGGTATATGGTCAGGTGCATGGCATGGGCACCGACCACCGCCGCCGCGATCTCACCCTGCCGTTGTTATGGGGAACCCCGATCGCATTGGTGTTTGGCCTGGTGGCATCCCTGGGCACCACCATTATCACCATGCTGATCGCTGCCATGGGTGTTTGGTATGGCGGCCTTGTGGATGACCTCATTCAGCGCATCACGGAGATTAATATGCTGCTGCCACTGCTGCCGATTTTGATCATGGTCGGCACATTCTACAACCGCAGTATCTGGACTATGTTAGGGTTGATTATTGTCTTCAGTATCTTTGGCGCAGCCATCAAGAATTATCGCGCTATCTTCTTACAAATCAAAGAGGCACCCTATATCGAGGCAGCGCGTTCCTATGGCGCGGGCAATTTCCGTATCATTGTCAAATACCTGATTCCACGCATCATCCCCATCTTGATCCCGGGCCTGGTCAGCGGTATTCCTGCGTTTGTGTTCCTGGAGGCCTCGCTGGCGGTGCTGGGTCTGGGTGATCCGGTTCTGCCCACCTGGGGCAAGCTGATCAATGACGCCCAATCGCAAGGTGCGTTGAACAATGGTTATTATTATTGGGTTACACAGCCTGCTGTGCTGTTGATGATTACGGGGTTGGGTTTTGCCATGGTCGGCTTTGCCCTTGACCGTATTTTCAATCCCCGCTTGAGAGAGGTATAACGCATGACAGCAGATACTTTATTGAATGTAGAAAACCTGGAATTGTCTTTCCGCACCGGCAAGGGAACAGTTCGCGCCGTTGATAAGGTCGATTTTGCGCTGAATAAGAACCAGGCGGTGGTGGTCGTGGGCGAAAGCGGCTGTGGCAAGACCTCGCTGGCGAAGGCCATTCTGCGCTTGCTGCCCCGTAACGTTGACAGCTATACAGGTTCGGTCCGATTGAACGGCAGCGAAACCATGCAGTTGAGCGATGAAGAATACCGCCGCAAGATCCGCTGGACGAAGATGTCGATGGTGCCGCAGGCAGCCATGAACTCGTTGAACCCGGTCATGAAAGTTGGTGACCAGGTGGCAGAACCCGCCGTTATCCACAACGATATGAACAAAGAGCAGGCGCTGGAGCAAGCCAGCAAGATGTTCCAGTATGTGGGTATTCCGCTGGATTTCTTGAACCGCTATGCTTTTGAACTGAGCGGCGGCATGCGCCAGCGTGTGGCAATTGCCATGTCGCTGGTGGCCAATCCTGACCTGGTGGTGCTGGATGAGCCCACTTCGGCGCTGGATGTGCTGACGCAAGCTAATATCTTCAATGTGCTCAAGCGCATCAAGAATGAATTCGGCATGAGCTTCATCCTCATCACACACGACATCGCCACCTCAAGCGAGCTGGCAGACAGTGTGGCGGTGATGTATGCCGGGCAAATGGTCGAAACCGGGGACGCGCACCGCTTCTTTGCCAACCCGCTGCACCCCTATTCCATCAAATTGATGAACAGTGTGCCCAGGCTGCGCGCAAGGCAGGAGCCTGACTTTATCACTGGCCAGCCGCCAAGTTTGATCAATCCACCCACTGGCTGCCGCTTTGCTGAGCGCTGCCCTTCTCGTTTTGGAAAATGCGATGAAGAGCCGCCTACAGTAACCATTGACGGCCGCACAGTCAAATGCTGGTTGCATGTGAAATAAGGAGCCGCTATGACGCTGAATAATGAATCAATTGATGTGAAAGAAAATACCTTGGAATCATCCACTGTTGCCAATCTCTCTGACCGCAGCGATGAAGTGCTGTTGTCGGTGAAAGATTTGCGGGTGTGGTTTGAACTGCGCCGTTTCGGCTTCGGCCATGCGGGTTATGTGCATGCCGTGGATGGCGTTTCCTTTGACCTGCATTATGGCGAAACCATCGCCATTGTGGGCGAGAGCGGCTGCGGTAAATCGACGCTGATGAAGACTATTCTGGCGCTGTATCGTCCCACCAAGGGCGACATCACCTTCGAAGGCCAGAATTTGAGTGAACTGCCCAACAGTGAAATGCGTGAATACCGTTCGCAGGTGGGCTATGTGCAGCAAGACCCCTATGGCGCGCTGGCACCGTTCATGAATGTACAGACCATTCTGGAAGAGCCGTTGATCATCAACGGCATCAAAAGCAAGGTGGAACGCGTTGAGCGTATCCGCAAGGCGATGGAAGAGGTAAAACTGAGCCCGCCCGATGACTATCTGACCAAGTTCCCGCATATGCTCAGCGGTGGTCAGCAGCAGCGTGTGGTACTGGCTCGGTCGATGCTGTTAGAACCAAAGTTGATCGTGGCAGATGAGCCGGTGTCGATGTTGGATGCCTCAGTGCGTGTTGAGATCTTGAAATTGATGCGCCAGTTGCAGGAGCAGCATAACCTGGCAGTGATCTATATCACCCACGACCTTTCGACTGTGCGTTACTTCTCTGAACGTGTGTTTGTGATGTATGCCGGTCAGGCAGTGGAAAAAGCATTGATCGATGATGTGGTGCACGACCCGCTGCATCCATACACGGTGGCGCTGCTCGAAGCGACCTCTGACCCGGACGCCGACAATGCCACACGTTACCGTGATGTGCCGCCGGGTGAACCGCCCAGCCTGGTGAAGCCACCTTCGGGGTGCCGCTTCCATCCGCGCTGTCCGCGCAAGATTGAAGGCCTGTGTGAGGTCAAAGAACCCCCTCACTTTACGCCACGTCCCAGGACCGAAGTAGCCTGCTGGTTGTACCGAGAATGAGCGGCTGGCTTCCCAAACACTATCTGGTCTTAGGCGGCTTTCTGGTGGTCGCTGCCTTTGTGCTGTCTTTGTTGATGGTGCTTGGTTTGCTGCGCTCAACACTGCTGGTGAACTTTCTGGCCTATGGCTTCTCGGTGGGCGGCTTTATTCTCGGGTTGGTGGGCACGGCTATGATCATGCAGATCAATCGGCACAATGATAAAAAATAGCCAGCCTGAAACTTACTGAAGAAAACAGCCCTCTGACAATTGAACAGGGGGCTGTTTTTTTGCCCGATTTCGCAGGCTATTGTACAATAAATACAAAACACTGTTATGAAGAGGCGAAGCGTGTGGAAAAGAGAGTTCTGATCGTAGATGACAACAGACCCCTGGTGCGCATGATGACTTCTGCGTTGGAAACACTTTCCTATGGGTTGAACATCGCCAGTGTTCCTTCAGGCGAAGAAGCGCTGCTGTCGGTGGCGCTGGGTCAACCAGATCTGATGGTCATTGATCTGCATCTGCCGGGTATGTCTGGCATTGACCTGATTCAGGAGGTCCAGGACCGTTATCCGGAGGTCAAAATTGTGATGATGACCGGTGATGATGACCCGTTTGTCTTTCGCATTGCCCAGGAGATGGGCGTGTATTATCGTTTTCCGAAGCCATTTGACACAGACCTGTTCCTGGATGCGGTTAACCGCCTGTTGACAGGGCAGGAACTGGGCGAGCTGCCACCGGGTTTGCCGGGTGAGCCGCCTGAACGCATGGAACCTGAAAAACCCAAAATTACCTATGCTGAAGTGGTGGTGGATTTGCGTGAACATCTGCGCGCGCGTACGGTGGCTGTAGTAAGCGGCGATGGCAGAATCATCGTGCAGGCAGGTGAAGCACCGGGCGAGGTGCTGCGCAACGGATGGGAACTGCCCTTGATGGCGGCAATGAGCGCTGCGGACACCCTGCAGGCCTATCTGCCAGGCGAACCCCAAAATCGCGTGCAGGTTTTTTGTGCGGATGATAACCAGGCGATTCTGTCGCCGATGGGACAGTATGGCTTGCTGGTGATCCTGCCTGCGCAAAAAAATATCGTTGTGTCTGAGAAGATTCTGCAGCAGATTTTTGAGATGCAAGAGAGCGTTGCTCCTTTTGTACCGCCGTTTGATGTGGCCAGTGAGGAAGAGTTTTTGTCAGAAGATATTACCGAGGTGGATAGCGGGGTAGCATTGGAAGAACCAGTGCCGCAGATCGACCTGACCGAGTTGTTTTCTGCCACGATCGAGGAAAAGGCCGCTGAATCTTTCTGGGAAGATATTGATGAAGAGCCGCAAGAAGTCCCTGATAACAGCGGGAAAACCGGATATTTGGGCTATTCGCAGGCCGAGAAACTGGGGCTCACGCCGGAAGAAATTGACGAAGATGCGGCCGCCTGAGGGGTGGGTAGAAAGCGCCTCTACTATTGGCATGGATTGATGAATGTGATAAAATGTTAGCGCTATGCGGCCCTTATTCTTTCAGGTTTGAGAGAATAACGCAAGTTAGGGGCGTAGTGCAATGGCAGCACACCGGCCTTTGGAGCCGTGGATCTTGGTTCGACCCCGAGCGCCCCTGTTTTGGTAAAAATAATGAAAACTGAATTGAGCAATTCACTTTCTGATAGCGAACCCGCTGACCCTCTTAAACCCAAACTGGTCCATTATAACCTGTATGTGATGCATGCGGGTTATGTTTGGGTTGCTGAAGGGCGTGGGTGGACATTGACACAAGGAGTGACGCAGGTATGAAAACTGCCGCGGTAATTTTGGCTGCCGGAAAAGGCACCCGCATGAAATCCAAACTGGCAAAAGTGCTGCACCCGTTGTTAGGACGCTCGGTTTTGTGGCATGTGCTGCAAGCTGTGCGTGAGGCGGGTGTGGATGAGATCGTGGTGGTGGTGGGGCATGATGCCGAACAGGTGCGTGCCGCTTTTGCTGATGCACCGCTGACTTTTGTGGAGCAAACCGAACAGTTAGGCACAGGGCATGCGGTGATGCAGGCGCAGTCAGTGTTGGAAGGCAAAGCTGACCAGGTTTTGGTGTTGTATGGTGATATGCCGCTCTGGCAGGCAGGCACCCTGCAAACCATGGTCGCGATGCAGGTGCAAAACCAGGGGCCGTTGAGCATGGCAACCATCGTGGCAGATGATCCGCGTGGTTTTGGCCGGGTTATCCGCGGCGAAGATGGTTCCGTGAGCGCCATTGTAGAAGAAGCTCAATGTACCCCGCAGCAACTGGCGGTGAATGAATTGAACGTGGGGCTGTACTGTTACGATGCGGACTGGTTGTGGGAAAATCTGTCAGCCATCCAATTGTCGCCCAAAGGTGAATATTACCTGACCGACCTGCCAGAAATTGCTGTGCAAAACGGCAAACAGGTGGCTGCCCTCGTACTTGAAGACGAAAGTGAAGCCATTGGCATCAATACCCGTGTGCATCTGGCAGAGGCGGAAGCCGTGCTGCGCGAGCGGGTGAACCAGGCGCTGATGCTGTCCGGCGTGACCATTATTGACCCGCAGCGCACCTATATCGAACCAGGGGTGCAGATCGGGCAGGATACCGTCATACACCCCAATACTTTCCTGCGAGGAGATACCGTCATCGGAGAAGACTGCCAGATCGGGCCTAACAGCCTTATTACTGACTGCCGCATCGGCAATGGTTGTGTTATCCTGGCATCGGTGCTGGATCAGGCAGTGTGCGAGAATTTCGTGCATATCGGCCCCTTCGGCAGGCTGCGCCCGGGCGCGCACCTGGCCGATCATGTCGATATGGGCAACTTCGGCGAAGTGAAGAATTCCTATCTGGCAGAAGGGGTGAAGATGGGTCACTTCTCCTACATCGGTGATTCGCAGGTGGGCCGCCATGTCAACATTGGCTGCGGTACTGTGACCTGCAATTATGACGGCAAGAAGAAGAATAAGACCATCATCGGCGAACATACCTTCATCGGCAGCGGCAGTATGCTGGTGGCGCCGCTGGAAATTGGGAGCCATAGTTACACCGGCGCAGGCTCTGTGGTTACGCATGATGTGGCGGATGACACCGTTGTGGTGGGTGTGCCGGCGCGTGTATTGAGAAAAGGAAAATCGGAATAGGAACCCTGTGGAAACTTATCATATTATTTTGTTGGTTGTAGGCATCGTTTTCTTGGTTATAGATTTTATCGTTACCATGATGAAATCCAGCCTGACTTATCTCTTTCCTCACCAGTTGATCGCGCGTGAAGATGAAATTGACAATGATATTCAGCCTACAGTGGAGTTGATCAACCAACCTCATTTTCAGCCTACCCTCTATTTGACGCAGGTATTTATCCACATGGTGTTGGTGATCGTGACCATGTTAATCGCCGTTGAACTCCTGTCTTTTAGCGGTTGGCTGCCCATTTTGTTGGTGGCGGGTGTTTTCTTGCTGGTGTTGATTATTGAGTTCTCCTTGCAGGGGATGGTTTTTGAAGACCTGGATAACTATGCCATTCGCTTCACACCCCTGGCCAGAATCGTGACCGTTCTCTTGCGGCCTTTTTCTGCTTTCTTTATGAGTTTCATGGGCCCGCTGGAAAATGTCAGCTCTATATTTGGGCCTGATTTTGAAGATGAACTGAAAAGCTGGGCGCTGGACGAACGCGAGGAAGAAGAGATCATGGGCGACCTGGAGCAGGACGAGCGCAAGATGGTCTATTCCATTTTCCAGCTCAGTGACACCCTGTGCCGCGAGATCATGGTGCCTCGTATTGAGGTGTTTTCGCTGGAAGAAACCATGAACCTGGTGGAAGCAGCGGGCCGGGCTACCGAATCAGGCCACTCACGTGTACCTATTTATCGTTCGCACATTGACAATATCACCGGGATTCTGTATGTCAAAGACATGCTGAAGGTGATTTTGGAGAATGGCGACAACGAACTGCCTCCTTTGAAGAGCCTGCTGCGCCCAACCTATTTTGTGCCAGAATCGAAGAAAGTCACTGATTTGCTGCAAGAAATGCGCGCCAAAGAAGTGCACCTGGCGGTGGTGGTGGATGAATACGGCGGCACTGCCGGGTTGGTGACCATGGAAGACATCGTTGAGGAGATCGTCGGCGAAATCCGCGATGAATATGACCAGGCGGAAGAATTGCCCTTTGAGCAGGTGGGCGATGGCGAGTTTATTTTCCAGGGACGCATTGACCTGGATGATTTCAATGAATACATGGGTACTGAACTGGATGCCAACGAAGCCGATACACTGGGTGGATTTCTGTATTATGTGCTGGGACGGGTGCCCTCTGCTGGAGAGGTGGTGGAACTGGAACAGGACCATGTGGTATTGACGGTGCGCCAGGTGGTGGGCAGGCGTATCACCAAGGTGCATGCCATCAAACTGCCCAATGGCGGCAGCGAAGAAACGAATGGACAGGATGAACATGGGAAAAAGGACACAACAGGCGCTGATTGAGGCGGCTTTGGCTGCGCGTGAACAGGCGTATGCACCGTACTCCGGGTATCAGGTGGGGGCGGCACTTTTGGCCAGCGATGGCACTATCTTCACCGGCTGCAACATTGAAAACGCCGCTTATACGCCGACGGTATGCGCGGAACGGGTGGCGATCTTTAAAGCGGTGTCAGAAGGCTACCGTGATTTTGCGGCGATTGCCGTGGCGACTGCCGATGGCGGGTCGCCGTGCGGGGTGTGCCGCCAGGTGATGAGTGAGTTCATGCTGGATGCGCAGGTGTTGATCGTGGATGGTGAGGGTACAGTTGTGGTGGACACTACCGGGCGTGACCTGCTGCCTTTTGCCTTCGGCCCAGAAAACCTGGATCGCTGAGGAAGGTAGCCATGACACAGCCGCGCTCCTTGCGGGTTGAAGCGGTGGTCTTACGTCACATGGAAATGGGCGAGGCAGACCGTTTGCTGACTGTCTTCAGCCGTGAGCAGGGGAAACTGCGCTGCATTGCCAAGGGCGTGCGCAAGATTCGTTCGCGCAAGGCGGGCCATTTACAGCCTTTTTCGATGGTGAAGTTGATGCTGGCGCGCGGGCGTGATCTGTGGATCATCACCCAGGCAGAGTTGATCGATGCCTTTCAACCGCTGCAGGCAGACCTGACGTTGGTGGGTTACGCTTCGTATGTGATCGAGCTGGCGGACCGCTTTACCTTTGAGGAAGATGCCAACCCGTCCTTATACCGCCTGATGACCCAGTCCCTCAAGCGCCTGACTGAAGCGGAACATCCTGAGATGGTGCTGCGCTATTATGATATCAGACTGCTTGACTTGATGGGCTTCCGTCCGCAACTGTTTCATTGCATCAGCTGTGAAAAAGAAATTGTGGCAGAAGACCAGTATTTTTCGGCTTCGCTGGGCGGGGTGTTGTGTCCGCACTGCGGTTATGAGCGCTCACATGCGCGGGCGATTTCGCTGGTTGCGTTAAAATACCTGCGCCACTTCCAGCGCAGCGCTTTCCAGGCGGCCATGCAAGCGCCTTATCGTTCGGGTGTACTGCGTGAGATGGATGATGTCTTGAACGACTATCTCCAGTACCTGTTGGAGCGACGGCTAAATTCACCGGTTTTCATCCGCAAAGTCAGTGATTCATAAGGGGTAATCTCAGGTTACAGTGATGATGCCGTTGCTCAACGCGGCGTAGAAACGCTGCGCCATCTCTTCGGGGGTGTGCTGGTTGGGGGTAGTCAGCCACCATGCCAGCAGGCGGGTGAGTCCGCCGGTGATGAGCTGGGCGGTAAAATCGGGCAGGGCGTTTGGCGGGAGAATGGCAGTAAGCTGTTGCTGGAGATCATCCGCCAGCCAGTCTTGCAGGCGGCTGGTCAATGCGCCGGAGCCTTTTAACCCCAACATAACCGTGAACAAATCACGGTTTTTTTCCGCCTGGCGAAAGATGGTGATGAAGGATTCCAATAAAGAAAAACCATCCGGTTGAGATTCAGCGAGCTGGCGGGCAAACATGTCCTCCTCACGTAACCCCCTCTCGATCATTGACCAGACGGCTTGTTCTTTGTCCTGGAAATGCAGATAAAAAGTACCTCTCCCCAGGTCAGCCCGATCAACAATTTCCTGAATGGTGATTGCGTCGTAGCCTTTTTCTATCAACAATTCCTTGGTGGCTTGTTCCAGTTGTTTTCGCGTACGGATTTTTCTTCGTTGGTGGCGGTTCAAAGACCGCTCACTCATGCTGTCCTCCTGCTCTGGTAATGATTCCGTAAGAAAAGCCCCTTGATGGCGTGGATATTCATAGTATACACCATACTGACCTGTCTCTTATACACATCTCCGAGCCCACGAGACCGTACTAGATCTCGTATGCCGTCTTCTGCTTGAAAA
>OMKS01002940.1_pt1 | contig 13891 bp, 10 predicted proteins | sample 1674721 | NCBI WGS metagenome assembly OMKS01 (sample SAMN06264996, study PRJEB25208) | sediment metagenome | isolation source: hot spring sediment | place: USA: California | collected 2014-09-02 | reverse complement strand
CGGGAGAAATAGGAAAAGATCTCCCTCACGGTATAATACTCTTCCCTCGGGTTTTCCATGGACTCAAGGGTGCGGGCGAGGAATTCATGGTACCGCCGGGGATAGAGCTTCGTATAGGAAAAATCGGAGCTGATCTTAACATGAACTCGGCCGCAGGGCTTCTTCCAGGGTATCTCGATGGCGCGGTCCACGGCGCGCTCAACCGCCGCCGGGGTGGAGAGGTCGCGCAGCGCCAGAAGCACCGGCCGCTGTACGTCTTCGCACCCCTTGTCGGGCTTCACGGTATCTGCGGTGGGAACTTTTATGTTCGCTTCCCTGAAGGGAATCGGGAAGGCGAAGACGCTTTCCACCTTCGCGGTTTTCGCGTCCAGCACACGGCCTCGCACAAAAAAGGTTTCATTTTTATAGAGATAGGTCCCGGTCACCAGGCGGTCGGCGGACAGCAGTGTCCCGAGCCGCGCCGCGTCCTTCGCGGAGACCAGGCCGGTCTGGGCCAGTTCGTGCTCCTGGATCACCAGGTCGATGCGGCTGCGCTCAACCAGCACAAGGTTTTTCGCGGACGAAAGCCGCCGTATCACCTCGTCGGTCACGAAGGCGTCGAAGTAGACGGCGCCCCCGTCGGCCGACGTAAAACCGATCACGGCGGCGCGGAGCGGCGGACCCGTCTGCCGGGAAAAATACAGGGCCGGGTCGCTGTCGGCGGTTTTTCCACTTTCAAAAGTGTCGGCCGACCGGCAGGACCAGAGGGTCAGAAGGGCCAGGGCGCAGGCCAGGGGTTTCAGCGGTCTTTTCATTGGGCGATTCATCTTCCAAAAAAATGGTTAATGCGTTAAGGGCCTTACGGGAAAGCAGGGCCCTTGACGGTTGAACACTCATGCTCCACGTTGTCGGGCTTTACGGAATGCGCAATCGATAGAGTCAGTAATGGTGAGGGTGCGTAAATGAAAGGTGTACTTTCCTCCCGTGGAAAGACCTGATAGTGTGCTAATTGCCGGCTTTCATGGGAATACTATTAAGTTAAAACACATTAATCGTATTATGTCAATCATTTCCCCGGGCGCCGGTAAAGAAATTGATGGGCTCTCACCACAAAAAACCCGTAATTCCCGTTGACGGATGTAATGAAATATGATAGGTTTCAGGCTGGCTTCAGCCTGCTGCCTGTCGCGGCCCTTTGCTCCATAGCGGATGTGAATAATTATAAAGTGATAAGGAATACCCATGGAACGTCAACCCTTCACGAAACGTATTCTACTTCCCGTGGCCCTGGTTTTTGCCGTTATGGCGGTCTCCTGGGCCGGCTATTACGGTTCCCGCCGTCTGGACCACGAGTTTTCGCGCCAGCTTTTGGCGAAGGTGTTCGGTACCGCCTGGTTCCTTTCCGTGGCCTTCGGGGCCCTGTACGTCTACACGGTTTCCTATGTGCGGGGGGCTGCCATGAAAGAGCGCGTTCTCGCCTCGGCGGTCACTCCCTTTATCTGGATGACGAAGGAATGCGTGAAGCTGTACACTTCTTACAGTGTTCTGCAGTGTCTCTATTATTATCTCAATCCACTCAACTTCTGGCTGGTCTGCCTCATGGGGCTTGAAATGGGCATCGCTTCCATGGTCGCCCGAAAGATCCTCAAAGGCCGGGGCGAGCCCGTGACCGTAGCGACGACCGGTTCCCTCGCCGTGGTGGGGGCGAGCCTTTTTCTGGTGATTGGGGCCTACGCCTGGGGCAAGGGAGAAAACCTCTATGTCATCTTCCTGGCGGGCTTTCGGTTCTTTTTCGGTTCAGGCGTTTAAAACAGGAGGAATGTGATGAATAACAAACGCGATAATGCGCGTACCAATAAAAGCGACGTTACCCGGCGGCAGGCCCTTTCCCTGGCGGCCGGAGCGGCCCTTGCGGGAGTCTCGCCCATGGCTCTGCCGGGACTTGCGGAAGCGCTTGCCCGTCCGCGCCAAAAACGGCCCAACATCGTTTTCATCCTGGGGGACAACCACCGCTTCGACACCATGGGCTGCGCGGGGCACCCGTTCATTAAAACCCCCGGCATGGACCGCCTTGCCCGGGAGGGAGTGCGCTTCCGCAACGCCTTCAGCACCCAGTCGCTGTGCAGCCCTTCCAGGGCGAGCATACTGACCGGCGTCTACAGCCATAAACACGGCGTCGTCAACAACCATACCGGCTGGGACGGCAGGGCGCCCATATTTCTGGAACACCTGCACCGGGGAGGTTACGCCACCGCCTTTGTCGGCAAGTGGCACATGCCGGGGGCGGGGCTGCCCTCGCTGCCCTTCCTGGACCTGTTCGTTTCGTATACCTATCGTGAGGGGCAGGGCTCATACTTCGACTGCCCCCTGGTGGTGAACGGCAAAGAGACCCCCTCGAGGAAGTCTAATATTTCCGAGGAAGTGACCGACCGCGCGCTGGATTTCATGAAGGAGCGGCACTCCTCCGGCGACGGACGGCCCTTCTGCCTGTACCTGGCCCATCGCCCGGCCCACCCGCCGTTCCAGTCTCTAAAAAAAATAGCCGGCATGTACAAAGACGCCGACGTGAAGGCCGTGCTCCCGAAGACAGCCGACCCCTGGTGGTTCGGCAAAACCAACCAGAACGTTTTCCAGGGCATCATGATGGGCTCCTATTACGACCAGTACCGTAAATACTGTGAGACCATCACGACCATGGACCGGGAAATAGAACGGGTGCTCGACTTCATCGATAAAAGCGGCCTGCGTGACGACACCGTCGTCATTTACATGGGGGACAACGGCATGTCCTGGGGCGAGCACGGGCACCACGGCATTCGGGAGCCCTACGAAGAGGTGGTGCGGCTGCCCTGGGTAATGCGGGCGCCGGGCCTCATTCCCGATCCCGGTTCGGTGCGGGAACAGATGGCGCTGGAGCTGGACATCGCCCCGACCCTGCTGGACCTGGCGGGCCTGCCGGCGCCGAAAGACATGGACGGCCGCTCCCTGGTGCCGGCGCTCCGAAGCGTGAAGGCCCCCGGGCGGAAGGCCTTCATGATCCAGTTCAAGCGGTATTATCCCGAGAACACCCCGTCCTACACCGCCGTGCGCACCGAGCGGTATAAGTACGTGGAGTTCCAGAAGGGGCGCTCCCCCTGGCTCTTTGACCTGAAAGATGACCCGCGGGAGGAGAGGAATCTTCATGGGACGCCGGAAGGGGAAAAACGGGCGGCTGAGCTGAAGGCGCTGCTGGCGAAGATGGAGTGAGAAAAAGCGTTGCGCAAACTGTGAATTCAATTCACGATTTGCGCAATATCACAGCCGGGAGGGTTTGTATGATAACCCGTCATTTTTCAGGGGCAGGGTATCCAGTTATGGCCGCTATTTCCCTGTAAAGCGGCTCCAGTTTTTCATAGGTCCTGAGATAGACCTTGTTGTAGAGGTCTTCGTAGATACGCCGACTAACGGGATCCGGCGTGAATGTCCTGACCTTCCTGACCATGGAGGAAACCGCTTCCTCAAAAGAGGAGAACATACCACTCCCCACGGCGGCGCTTAAGGCGGCCCCGAGCGAGCCGATCTCCGATGTGGCCATGCGCGATACCGGCAGGTTGAAGATGTCCGCGGCGATCTGTACGGCCACATCGCTCTTCGAGCCTCCGCCGCCGACGCGAAGCTCCTCCAGGGTTGTTCCCGTTTGTGAATTGATAACTTCATATAACCGGCGAAGCTCAAAGCCCAGCCCCTCGAGGATGGCCCGGTAAATATGAGCCCGGGTATGCACGTCACCGAAGCCGATAATGGAACCCTTGGCGAATTTATCATTGGGGGGCGGCCCCCAGTGCGGCTGGAGCATGAGCCCCATGCAGCCGGCGGGTATTCCCCTGATCACCTCGTCGAGGACCGCCTCCGGGGCCACACCGCGTTTTTCCGCCTCGATCGCCTCGCGAAGGCCGAACTCCTGTTTGAACCAGCTTACCATCCAGAACCCGCGGTTGATAGAGGTCTCGATGTTCCATGTGCCTGGAATGGCCCCCGGCCAGGCGAAAAACCGCCACTGTTTGTCCGAGGCATATTTACGGGTGATGATGTCCAGCGTCGTGAGCGTGCCGAAGCTTATCACGCCGGTCCGGGAATCCAGCCCTCCCGCTCCGAGCAGTTCCGACTGTTTATCTCCCCCGCCGACGACAACGGGCAGTCCTTCGGGCAGGCCTGTCTCCCGTGACGCGGCCGCTGTAATATGTCCAAGCACCCGGTCCTGGTCGCAGAGCTCCGGCAGATGCCCGGGCTCAAGGCCGAAGGCCTCGTATATTATTTTTTGTTTATACCAGTCGAACTTCCTGAGGTCAATGGGCCACAGGACATTCACCATGCCCCGGGATTCCCTGAACTCGCCGGTGAGCTTTTTAACGAACCAGCCCGTGATGAGCATGAATTTGGCGGTCTTCCGGTACACATCAGGCTCGTTGCACTTGATCCACAGGTACTTTGAATTGGCGCGCACATAGTACATGGGCCCGGATATCACCGGCAGGCTAAACACCGTCCGGGCAGCCAGTGAAAGCGGCGGCGGATTCTCATTTCTGCGCTGATCAAGCCAGACAATGGCGGGACGCAGGGGATTCCCATCTTTGTCGACGGTGATGAAGGTCGTGCGCTGGGAGGTTATCCCCACGGCACCTATTTCTTTACGGGACACCTTTGTCGTTTTCATCAAGGCCCGGGTGGCCAGGCAGAGTTTTGACCAGTAGTCCGCCGGGTTCTGCTCGGCCCAGCCCGGGTGCAGGGAGAAGTATGGCTCAATGGGCGCCTGGGTGGAGGCCACTTCGTTCCCCGCCAGGTCGAACATTATCGCGCGGATATTCTGCGTTCCCGAATCGATCGCTATCACATATTTTTTATCAGCCATATAATACTCCTTTGGAGGATTGATGGCCGCCGGGCGCGCCGGATCGAAAAAGCGCGCCCTGACGGACGTTGACGACTCTATCGCGCGTTGATAGCCATAAAATACTCAACTGTCCCGTGATTCTGTCCCCAGGGGATGTCCCGGGTTCATGATGTTGCCGGGATCGAAATATTTTTTCAGGGCCCTGATGGCGCCCATCTCCTCTTTCCCGAGAAAGCGCCTGATCCAGGGTGCCATGAGCCTGCCGACGCCGTGGTGATGACTGCAGGAGCCGCCGGCGTTCACCATGGCTTCAATAAGACCCGAGCGGTAGGCCATGTAGTCTTCGACATTTCCCCTGACGCCGAAAATGAAATAGAGGTTCGTGCCGGACGGGTAAAAGTGCGACGCGTGGCTAATGCACATGGTGCCCGGAACGGAGTCGGCATACTCGTAGACCTTCCGGTGTATTTCGTGAATATTGTCCCACCGCACCGGGGTTTCCACGGTGTCCAGGATAATGTCGTAATCGGTTACCGCTTCCGCGATGTAAAATGTCCTGTAGCGGTCCTTGTACCATTCCTTTGCCGAGTATCCCGTGGTGGACATGCCGCCGAAGCGCCGCATGATTTTACCGATTTTTTTACGCACCAGGGCCGTGAATTCCCCGTCGCCCTCCACCGTGCCGAGGCACAGGCATCGTTTGCCCGGCTTGAAGCCGCGCATTTTAAGAAAGCTTTCAACCAGACCCGGGACGGGATAGAGTTCAAAAGCATGCCTGGTCTCTTTCGCGTCGGAAATGCGCAGGACCGCCGGGAGCCCGAACTGCCCCTGGGTTATTTCCCGCGTGGCATGGACGGCCGATTCGAAGTCGGGAAAGATATAGCCGAAATATTTCCGGTTTTCAGGCATGAAGCGGAATATTTTAATGGTCAGCTCCACGCACACGCCGAAAACGCCTTCGCTTCCCTTCATCATTTCCACGACCCTGGGGCCCGTGGCGGTGCTTATGTAGTCGCTGGTGTTAATCACCCCCGCGGGTGTCACGACCTCCATGGCGAGCACCAGGTCCGCCGCGTCGCCGTAATAGGTCGACTCCTGGCCGCTTCCCAGGGCCATGGACCAACCCGCCACGCTGGAGAGCTCGAAGGACTGGGGGAAATGACCGCAGGTGAAGGCATGGGTCGTGCCGTACAATTTCCTCGCGTTATTCAGGGCGTCTTCGAGGTCGGGCCCCATGCACCCGGCCTGGACACGGCAGGTATGGTTCCGCTCGTTCACTTCCAGTACCCTGTTCATATGAGTGTTCATCACCAGGGTCACGCCCCCCCTTTCGGGGAGGAACCCCTTGTTGCAGCTCGATCCTCCGCCGTAAACACAGACGGCGACGCCTTTAGCGTTACAGAGGTCAACGATGCGTTTAACATCATCCTTGTTGCGGGGATGGACCACGACCCCGGCGGATTCATGAGTGACACCTCTCTTCAGGCTGAACATCTCCTCCTGGAGCTTGCCATGGCTGTACTTGATGCGGTTGTAAGCATCACTCTGGACATTTTCGGCCCCGGAAATTTTCACCAGGGCGTCAACGACATCTCCGAGAACATTGATCTCCGCATCCAGACGCACGGGCATGTTGCCGTCATTGCGTTTTCCGGAAAAGTAAGAATCATCTACTTTAAGCTCACTTTTGAGAAGATTGTAATATCTTTCCGAGGGCAGTTTGATTTCATCCATCCTGCCCTGTTTCGTGACAGCCCTGTAGGAGCCCGGCAGGGGCGGCGTGGTCGTCCATTGAGGGATAAATTTTTTTTCAGCCATAGTGTTCTCCTTTCGGTTCTTTTCAGACGTTTATTCCCGCGGCAGCGTCAGCATCGCAGACGCCGAGGCGATCTCCCTTTCCATGCGCCCCCTGTCCCAGTTCAGCTCTCCGGCCGCGATAAGGGCCGCTTTTTCGAGCAGGTCTGCCCCCGGGTGTCCCAGGGTGCCCATGCCCGTTCGGCGCATGAGTATATCCGGCAGCGTTCGCGCCATTTCATGGCGAATGGCGTACACAATCTGGGCAAGGATTTCACCATCGGTATTGACGCTCCGGGACAGCTCTTCGTCCTCCCGGGCGATTTTAAGCACCTCCCCGTATTCAATCCCGTAATGGCGGGCCAGGTAATCCACTGTTGGAGCGCTGAAACCACTGTTATCCTGCCTGGCTTGTTCAACGAATGCCTCAATGTCTTTGATGGCGCACCCATGGAGGTAGCAGTTTTTTGTGATTGAGCGAGTGCCCTTTCGTCCCAGCTTGCGCTCGATGATTTTCACGCACTGCTCGGCAAGATTGCGGCTCGTGGTATATTTCCCGCCTTCCACGGTGACGAGACCTTCGATGCCGTCTTTCCTGTTGTCATAGATTTCATACTTCCGGGAAGAGCTGTAGGTCTCTTCGGTCTGGTCTTCCACCAGGGGGCGCAGGCCGCCATAGGCATGTTTCACGTCGGCATACTCCAGGCTGCCTTCACCGAAGGCGTCGTTGACATGGCCGATCAGTTCCATGATGCCGGCCTTGGTGACGCGGTACCTGTCCGGGTCTCCGTTGTAGGGTTTGTCGGTCGTCCCGATCAGGGTGTGGCCGCGCCAGGGCGAGAGAAAAAAGCGGCCGGAGTGAGTCACGGCCCCCACGGTGTACCTGCCCGATATGAGTTTTTTAGCGGTGATGATATGTATGCCCTCGGACCTCCTGAGAGAAGCGGCGTTGCTTCCGGAACCGGCCATGCCCAGCACCAGGTCGGCCCAGGGGCCGGCGCAGTTGATGGTGACATCTCCCCTCACGAAATATTTTTTATCGTTAAAGAGGTCGCGCACATTCACTCCCCTGACATTTTTCTTTCCATCAGTGATAAAGCCTTCCACCGCGCAGTAATTGGACACGCTGGCGCCGTACGCCACAGCGGACTTAATGAACCCCAGGGTGAGCCTTTCGGGAAAGATGCTTTCGCAGTCGTAGTAAACCGATGCCCCGGTGAGCCCTTCCGGGGGCACGCCGGGTTCCAGGAGCAGCGCCGTTTCCTTTGAGATGGTCCTGTGCATGGGTATGCGCTTGCTCCTGTCCCAGGTGAAGCTCTTGTCATAGGAAAGAAGATCATAGAGCACCATCCCGATCTTCACGATCCACTTCCTGTTATTGAAGGGCGCGGCGCGATGGAGTATCATCACCGGCATGGGGTAGACGAAGTTGGGCGCGATGTTTTCCATCACCCTTCTTTCGCGCAGGGACTCGCGCACCAGGCCAAACTCGCCGTTCGCCAGGTATCGCAGCCCGCCGTGGATCATTTTCGACGTTGCCGCCGAGGTGGCCCATGAGAAATCTTTTTTTTCGAACAGCGCGACACTGAGTCCGCGGGACGCGGCTTCGTATGCCACGGAAGCGCCCGTGATGCCGCCGCCGATAACAATAACATCGAATTTTTTATCTTCATAGGTTTCGATAAAGCGTTTCATATTCCTCCACCATTATGCATTAAGAAGAATTCTCCCTGCATCAGAGATGTTTTTTCATGGCGCTCATCCACACGACGGGACTCACGGGAAAACTCAGGGCTGTCGCCAGGGCCGACTTGTAAATGACAAAGGAAAAATTGCTCAGGGAATCGATTTTCAGGTAATGGAGTGTGCCTATGGCAACAGGCGTTATAAAAACAACCGTCAGGGCCGGAATAAGCAGCGATTGAGAGAACAGGCCTTTCGGCATGAGCCTGAGCCAGCGGATACGGGATAAATCCTCCTTCAAAATGTCGACAGAGCCTTTACTTCTTTCAGCCGCGGCGAAGGGGGCGACGATCAACACCGTGAGCAACGGCAGAAAAAAGGCCACTCCCAGCGTATCGAGGGCCACGCCGGGGTTCCCCCAAACCGGGACCGGTTCAATTCCCCTGAAAAGGACCACCGCCAGGGCGGCGTTCAATGAAAGGTTGATGGCGGCGCTGATGAACGCCTGTACCGTTAAAAATTTTCCCAGTGCCATTGTTGCAATGTCCTTTTGCTGTGTAATGATGGAAAGGAACCGCACCGATTCGATGCCGCGCGGCCCCATGGTCTTCGTACATGCTGACGGTCTGACCGGGCAATGGAGGGGAGAGCGTCCCGGCGCCCCCCTCCCGCTATTGAGCGCTCAGGTCAGCGGAACGATGTTCGCCCCGCCGCCGAAATGCTTAAAAACTTCCCTGATCGCCCCGGCTATCCCCGGCCTGGTATCGGCAAGAATGACTTCCGCTTTTGTTTTTTTCATATGTTTATTCCTTAACTTACAGGATATCAGGAAATTGGGATCACTTTATTTAAATATCAGCTTATATAATTCACTGTACGCGAAAAACGCCGTTCCGCCGGCGTCATAAAAAAAGAGGAAATACAACGCCGCCATCGAGGCGATGAATATAGCCACAGGAACGGCAGTGACCGTGTTCCCGTTATACAGATCCCGTTTTTTATAATAGTGTTTACAGAGCATCTCGCTCAGGGCCAGGAGCCCGGCCTGTCCCACGAACATTCCCAGCACCGGGTAGGCGCAGAGACAGTAATAAAATGATTCCCCAATGGTAAAAAACTCGCTGACCCGTATGATTTCCTTGATGGCGTATGCCACCGGTGTAATATACGAGCCGGCAATCCGTTCCGCGAGGCGCGCACCCCGCATGCACATTGCCCGGTAGACGAAAAACCCGTTAAACCCCAGGTAGAAACAGAGGACCACATGAACCACATTCATCGCCAATTTGTAAATCACGCGGCTTTCAATACAGCTCAGGTGCTCACTGACGAAGTGGAGCACAAGCCAGCAAAGGAGGGCCGTTGTGACAGGGATTATGAACCTCTTGAGAAATGCGGCCTTTTCGATGTGCCCGTATTTATTTTCCATTGTCGGCACCTCCGCGGTACTGCGCCAGCAGGCGCTTCATTTCAGGGAGCATCCTTTTGCCCTGGGGCGTTCCGATGAGATTCTTCCGGTAACCGGGGTCCTTGTTCACGTCAAAGATTCCCGCCTTCCTGCGCCCCCGGTAGGTCATGTAGATATGGCGCTCGGTGCGGACGCCGTACTGCTCCGGCACATTGTAGGGGAAATCCTTGAAGTACTCGTACAGGAAGGATTCTCGCACCCTGGCTTTCCTGTTTTCCAGCACCGGTTTCAGGGAAACTCCGTCACAGTCCCTTTTAGGCGCGGCCCCGGCAAGATCAAGAATAGTGGGCGCCAGGTCGATGTTCAGGGTCATGCATTCGGGCCGTCTGCCGGGCTTAACCGTCCCCCGGGGGTAGCGGACAATGAAGGGTATGCGTATATTGACCTCCGAGGCGTCACGCTTGCCCACGTCCATGTGCTCGCCCCAGGAGTAGCCGTTGTCGCCTGACAGCACCACCGCCGTGTTGTGCGTTATGCCCAGTTTGTCCAACTCATCGAGGAGCCGCACCAGCTCGCGGTCAAAGGCGACCAGGCTCTCGCAGTAATTGCGGTAATTATACTCGGTCGTGGCAGGCGGGGCCCCCTCGATTATCTTGCCGCTCAAGAAGCTTATAAAGGAGAAAGTTTCCTTTGGAAGAAAAGAGAGGTCTTCATTCTGATAGATGCCGTCGAGATCTTTCGGCGGCCTCCAGGGCGAATGCACCGCCTTGTGGGAAAGGTACAGACAGAAGGGCTTTTCGCTTTTCTCTTTGATGAACTGGACGGCATAGTCGGTCAGGTCGGTGGTTATGTATTTCCCGGGCCGTTCGGTCCTTACCCCATCGATGATGAGCGGGCAGTTGTAGTAGTAGCCCTGGCCGCCGCTCGCGTCGAAGGTGATGAAGCGGTCGAGGCTGTCGATTTTCGGGATCTTTCCCGGCATGTGCCATTTCCCTATAAAGGCGTTCCGGTATCCCGCATCTTTCAGGTTGTCGAAAAATGTCCGGTTTTTCTCGTTGTCCCATACGGTGAGATTGTCTTTCACGCCGTGGTTGTGGGCATACTGTCCGGTGAGAAAACTGGCCCGGGAGGGACTGCACAGCGAGGTGGTGCAGAATGCGTTGGTGAAATGGACCCCCTCCCCAGCCAGCCTGTCCATGCCCGGGGTCTTCAGGAAGGGATGGCCCATGCAGCCCAGGTGGTCCCACCGCAGGTCATCGATAAGGATGAAAATGATGTTGGGCTTCGCCGCCCCCGAAAGCAGGGCCTTCGGCATAAGTCCCGCCACGGTCGCGCCCGCGGCCAGCTTTCCCGTTCGGGAAAGAAGCTCCCTTCTCGTCATCGTACCCATCCAGAACCTCCTTTACGGTTTATACATTCTTCATCAGGAGTTGGCGAGACCGCCCGCTGTTTCGCCCTTATTATAAGCGGAAAGAACCCTCTGTCGTTCACAATTATAATCATGAACCGTTTTTTTCGGATTTTTACCGGCGGTTGCATCGGCCCGGCCCCGGTTGCCGGATGGGAAAAAATATCCTCAATTCAGAATTAACATTGACGCGGAAGCTTATTTCCCTTACCGGAAAAATGCCTAAACGCCGTCCGGCCATCTGCCGAGAAAGCGTTCATCGCGCATTCGGGTATAACGACGGGGAGCGACTCGTGACGACGATGCAGTTGATCATGGGAGTGATCATCATCTCGGGCGTAGTGCTGGGCGTGTTCACCGCCATCGAACACATCACCGGCCACGTGAGAAACCATCGCAGCTATTTCAGATCCACCCGAGGCATGATAGAGAGCCTGCTCATGGGACAGCTGGCGGTGATCGGCTTCGGCCTGTACGAGCGCTATCCCGCGCTTTTGTTCCTTTTCTTTACGTTTCTCTATGTCAGCGGTCCCCTCGACCATATCCGCTACCATGCGCTCGTCTATTCGGAAAAGAAAATTCCCCTGGCGCTGAAACTTCCTTTTCTGCCCCTTGCCCCCCTGCTGGCCCTGGAAGTCTATTTGTTGACGCGTCCTGTCGAAGAGAAACTTATACTCTATGGCGAATTTTTCAGGGACCCTATGCGCCACTGGCTGGTATATGTTCTTTTCGCCTGCCTGACGGTATACATCACCTACTCGGGGATCATCCTCTACAACCAGATTGTCTCCATGCGTCAGAGCGCCAATAAACGGCCGCTGCTGTTTTCGGTTATAATGTCGGGGCTGCTGATCGTGTCCACGGGAGTGGCGTGCCTCTATTTTTTTACCCTGAACAGGGATTTCATCCTCCTGGGCGCCGCGGGCATCGGCCTGCAGTTCATCATATACTTCCTGTTCAAGAACCGTTTTCCCGATTTTTTCAAGCTATTTGTAACGGAGATGAGGCAGACCCGGTACAAGCGGGCGATCACCAAAGGCATCGACCAGCAGGCCGTGAATGAGCGCCTCGCGGAACTCATGGAGCAGGAGAAATTGTACCGCGACATGGACCTGCGCATGAAAGACGTGGCGGAACGGCTTCTCGTCACCCCCCATCAGTTTTCACGGCTCGTCAACGAGAACATCAAAACGGACTTCCGTAACTACGTGAACACTTTCCGGGTACGGGAGGCCATGCGCCTGCTCGTCGAGGACCCCGGGCGGAGCATCATCACGATCTGCTTCGAGGTGGGATTCAGCTCAAAAACCTCGTTCAATGTCACCTTCAAAAAAATGACCGGGCTGTCGCCGAAAGAGTATCGTGAAAAACACGGTATTTAAAAAGGGGAAATACCAGTCATGCCATATCCCCCTTGACAAAACGGGAAACTTCTGCCGGGATTAGCCATAGAGCATGCCCCGGCGACAGGCGGCCTTGTGAATGAAGGAGCATCATTAACTATACATTATTCTCAACCTCTGCGCCTCCGTGTTTCTGTGGCCGGTTTTTGACGCGATTAGCAGTTAAGTGATAAAAAATATTATCCCGGGATAACGCAATGAATCCACGCCGAAACGCCGTTATTGCCGCTGTCATCTTCCTTTCGACCGCTCTGGTTCTCTGTTCCACCGTGCCGCACTACGAGCTTTCCCGTTTTATCGGCCCCGAGACCTGCGGCCAGTGCCATACGGACATTTACGAACAGTGGAAACATTCCATGCACGGGCTCGCCCACAGCGACCCCCTCTACAACGCCGTGGCCCTCCACGACCTGAAGGGCGCCGCGGGCAAAGACGAACTGGCCGAGGCCGAAGTGTGCGTGAAATGCCATACTCCCGTGGGGTACATAACGGGCGCGCCGAAGAAGTATTCTCCCGAAGTGCCGGGGATGACCGGCATCGTGCGCGAGGGCATCCAGTGCGATTACTGCCATTCCATCACCGGGGCGAAAAAACTCTATAACGCCTATTTCACTTTCGACCCGGGCCATGGCGAAGAGAACCCCGGCGTGAAACGGGGCCCTTTCAATGATTCGCAGTCCGACTATCACGACTCGGCCTTTTCTAAATTCCACACGAAGTCCGACATCTGCGGCGTGTGCCATTCGGTGCGCCACGTGGCCTACGGCACGAAACTGGGGAACACCTACGAGGAGTGGCTGAAGAGCCCCTACGGCTCGAAGGGCGCGAACCATGTGCCCTGCCAGGACTGCCACATGCGCCAGCGTCCCGGCGTGCCCGCCACCGGCTCGACGAAACGGCCCGACAACCCCGGCGTCGCGGCCGACGGCGGCCCCGGGCGTCCCCATATCTTTACTCATTATTTCGCCGGCGGCAATTCCATCATTCCTGAAATGGCCGGCGACCGGGCGCGGCGGGGGATGACCGAAGAACTGCTTGCCAACTGTGTCGTGATGAAGATCGACCCCGCGCTTAAAAACGGGAAACTGCGGCTCACGCTCCTCAACAACGGTGCGGGCCACGCCGTGCCGACGGGGGTCCCCTCGACACGGCAGGTGTGGATCGAACTGACCGTGAAGGACGCGGCGGGAAAGATCGTCGCGCGGCAGGGACATCTTGACGGGAAAGGCTATCTCGCCGCCGGAGCCGTTGTCTATAACCTGGTATTTGGTGACGGGAAGGGGAAGGCCGTGAGCAATCTGGCGAAGGCGAAGGAGATCATCCGCGATTACCGGCTCGAGCCCATG
>OMKS01002939.1_pt1 | contig 13892 bp, 13 predicted proteins | sample 1674721 | NCBI WGS metagenome assembly OMKS01 (sample SAMN06264996, study PRJEB25208) | sediment metagenome | isolation source: hot spring sediment | place: USA: California | collected 2014-09-02 | reverse complement strand
AATTTACGGATGGTCAGCGTGGGACCATTCAAAGCAATCGGCGGGATGACGGCATTAACACGCGAACCATCCTTCAAACGCGCATCCACGGTAGGACTGCTCTCGTCGATACGGCGGCCCAACGGCGCGACGATGCGCTCGATAATCCGCATCAGGTGTTCATCGGATTCAAAAGCCAGGTTCACCCGCTGCACTTTGCCGTTGCGTTCCACAAAGATTTTCTTGGGACCATTCACCATGATCTCGGTAATGGTTTCATCTGCCAAAAGCGGTTCCAGCGGCCCTAGCCCCAGAATTTCCGCCACAATTTGCTCAAAAAGTGCGTCGCGCTCTTTGCGTCCCAGGATAATGCTCTCTTCCTGAAGAATCGCTTCGTACATCTCTTTGATGGTCGCCCGCACTTCTGCAGTTCGGGATACATCCATGGAAGGATCCATTTCGGTGATTAAGCGATTCTGCACGCGGGTCTTCAAGTCCATATAGGCATCCCGCGCGCGCGGGACGGCACGCCGTTGAACTTCTCCACCTGCATCACCGCGGGTTGGTTCGGGTACCACGGATGTAGGCGCCTGTGAAGGCGAGGGTTTCTTCTCAATTCTGCGCAAGAGTGACACGGCTCATCTCCCCACTTTAGACTATGACGCTATCCGAAAACTGTGCCGGCGAGCGTTTCAGGTGCGTCGAAGGCGAATTTTCGGATAGATTCTATAACAAACGACCTATACCTGGCCGTTTCTGCGCTTCACTCACAGGAGCGGTATCCTCTACCGTTTGCGCGAAGTGCTTCTGTATTTCAGTAGCAAAGTTGACAATCGCCTGCCCAATTGGAGTCCGTGAGTTCTTGAGGATAAGCGGTTCGCCGTAATTGGCAGCGCGTAACGCAATACGCTCATCATAGGGAACGTGGATCATAGCGGGCATCATTGCACGTTCAATGGCTTCAGGTTGAATGCCCATCCGCTTATTGTCCACCCCATTGATGACCAAAGACACCTTATCCATAGGATAACTCAGTTTTTGCAATAAATCAATAAACTGCCGCGCCCCCCGTATCTCAGGAATGACCGGGCGCGTCACGACAACGAACAAATCGCTTACATCCAATGTCGCCAAAATCACATCATCGACTTGGTGCGCTGTATCAACGATGATGTAATCGAACTCTCGCCGCACGAATTCCAGAATCGTCTCGAGGCGTGCATTGGCGCCGCTCTCCTCGACGCCACCATCACGAAACACCTCAGCTTCCTCAGGCACTGCCGGGGCTACCAGGATTTGCACACCGGACGCATGCGACACCAGAATGCCTCGCAACAGATCAACGTCCAGGTCTTGTGCGTGCGGAGCAAGATCGGCAAGCGTGCGGGTCGCTTGCAGTTTCATAAAAATGGCGACATCCCCAAATTGCAGATTCGCATCGACCAGACACACTTTGGCATCTGCCCCCAATGCCGTCTGCATCGCAATCGCCAGGTTGACCGCTAACGTCGTACACCCAGTGCCACCTTTAGGACTGTAAATTGTGACAATCTTGCCAGTGGTGGCGCGCGCGCCAGTCACAGCGACCTGCGGTTGCCCTGCAACGGGAGTGAGTGGTCCCGTACCCATTTTCTGCCGCAATGTGTAGGCACGATGGATGGCATCCAACAGTTCATCGGCACTTGGTGGTTTGGTCAGATAATCCCGTGCGCCAGCCATCATCGCCCGGCGCATGTAGTCGGTTTCCCCCTGGACCGAGAGCATAATGACTTGTACGGTAGGGAGAGCTTCCACAACCTTGCCGGTCGTAGCAATACCATCCATACCGGGCAAGTTGATATCCATCAATACCACATCGGGGAAGACCTCGGTGAGGATTTTCAGGGCCTCCTCACCGCTACCAGCCATAGCGACGACTTCGATATCGGGATCAAACGAGAGCAGCTTACGCAACTGCTCTCGCGTCTCCGCGATGTCGTCGACAATCATTACACGGATTTTATCAGCCATACCTGTTCCTTACTCAACTGGCTCTGGCGTAGCCATAGGCGGAACTTCCAATGGCGTACGCACAGGCGCAGGCGCTACCACGTCAGCAGGCATTGTGTCCGGCAACTGGTACTTGTCGAGAATGTACCGGAACCAGACAGGTTGCGTTTGAATGACCGTGCCCGTAAAACCGGCCGAGCGCAAAACCAGGTCCAAATCGGCTCCCATCTCCATGAGGTATTTCAAAACCAACGCATCCTCACGACTAACCAGCAGGGTAACCGGCTCGACGTCGCGATACTCCACAAGCGCGGCCGACGCCGCAACCTCTGGCGTGGCGGCAGGTGCAGCCGCCCCGGCACCGCCCAGAAGGCCGCCGCCACCGCCTCCAGTTACAGCAGGCGTTACGGGCGTCGTACTCTCAATCGCACTTGCCTCAACATCCTCCCACAAACCGACGTGCCAGACGACTGCGTCCTGGACGGTCAACTGCACGATCAGGCTGGTGAAGTCGCTACTGCTGACACCGGTTACAGCGCCATAAAGTCCATGGGGCAGCAGTTCAAAGTGCCCAAAGTTACCGGTCTGTACAGGCATCTGCGGATCTTCAATCAAGGTCATGAACTGTTTGACACCCTCGTTAATCACTTGCGGGTCCACAGAATAAATCGACAACGCCGCAATCACATCGACACGGTCGCCAGGCTTGAGCGCCCAGGCCACAGCCCCTTGCGTGTCCATCGGAATCGCGTAAGCCACCCGGTCTGCAGGTTCAAAGAGCGCCGCTGCCGAGCCGGAGGCCGCCAACATCCCGCCGGGTGCACCGAGCATGTTCGGCAGGACTGGCATCCCTCGGGGAATGTCCATCCGCGCGAATTTGCCATCGATCTCTTCCAAAGAGGTGTAATACTCAGGCGGTAAGGCATCTTGAGGCCAGCGCTGGAGAGCAATCGCGTTGTCTTCGACTTTGATCTCCAACCCGCGGCTAATGTTCTGCATTGCAATTACAATATCCGTATACACGACCGGTTCGGGCGTCGGCGTCGCTTCAGCCAACTCCTCCACCTCAGGGGCTTTCTGGCTTTGCAGATATAGATACACACCACCCGCCAGCACAACGAGGATGATGAGCAGTACTGCGACGATAAGTAAGGTTTTGTTGCCGCGCATTTGAACCTCCTTAACTTAGACCTGGATTGAAATTACACCATACTCATAATGAAAATACAGCAAGCGACCAGAAAGTCAAGGCGCGAGTTTCGCGGCGCGAGTTTCGCGGCGCGAGTTTCGCGACGCGAGTTTCGCGCCTCGTCCTCCAGGTGCTGCATACACAATTAGTGTAACACGGCCTCTGACTGATGTCAATTCATGGCTACAATGCATCAATGGTATGGCCCTGACGTTCTAGCCAGTTCTTGATGTTCGTCAGTTCATCGCGCATATTCTGCAGATTCTTGCGCTCGGCACGGACAAAACGCGTGTACGGCGCAATCGCGGCTTCGATGTCGTGCAGCGCGCGCTCCAATTCACGGGTGAACTGTGTGTTCAGGCTATGCATCAGTTGCTCACGTACCGCAGCGATTTTGTCGTGCAGTTCATTTTTGACTGCGCGTTTCTTGGCGGGGATCACAAGTAATCCCAGGATAGCAACGGTTCCGGCAGCCAGAATGCCGGTCAAATCGGCGGCACTCGTTGTGGCTAATGTGGTGACAATCGCACCAAGGCCTAGCGCGCTGATCTCGACCAAAGCCGTACCGGCGACCGCCCGTTGCACCTCTGCCGCGATGCGGGTGGATTCCTCCATCCTGTCGTAGTTCTCCAGCACTTGCTGCGCCACGCGCCCTACCGTATCGAGTAAATGGGCGCGGTCATAGGTGAAACTTCCCCCAGTCTGCCCGACAAGATGCGCAGCGTATTTTTCCCGCCGGCTGACAACGTGCTCCTGTATAGCCTGCCATTGACGCACATTGCTGCTCACCAACCAATCGATGATCTCGTTGACACGCTGCTCAATCACTTGTGGAACATCCCCAACCACTTGATGGGCAAACTCTTCCTGTAACTTCGGTTTGTTCACCAGATCAAAGATGCGCAGCAGTCGCACGGTCTCGTCAAAATAAGCCATACCACGATTTTCAAACTCGTAGAGGGCGTTATCCACCTCGGAGAGACGATAATGGAACTGCTGGGATAGGTCTTCCCGGTACATTGCCGTTTCGCGCTCCACGTCGGCGATGACCGCGAAGTCGTCTTCCAATAATGCCAACCGTTCTTGGACGATCTGAGCATATTTGTCGATCAAGTGCAATGCGACGCCGATGGGATTGCGCAGTTTGAGGCGGATGCGTTCTTTCTCGTCCAACGTCGTGACGATATAACGCTCCAACGCCTCGATCCGGCTCTCAGCCAACAAGGCACTATCGTCTGTCTGCTTGGCGCGCAAGGCCAATCGTGACGAAATCGGGAAAACCTCGGGGGCGAAGCCGAGAAGCACGCGTGCATTCTCAATAATGAAGCTCTCAATGCGCGTGACATCCTCTGGGGTATCCAGGATGTCGATCTTGTTGAGTACAATGACGACCTTCTTCCCCCAGTCACGAATGTGCTCCAAAAAAGCGCGCTCGCTCTCTGTGAACGGACGATCCACCGAGGTCACAAACAATACCAAATCAGAACGCGGGACGAACTCCTGCGTGAGGGTTTCATGCTCACGGTGGATGGCATTGGTGCCCGGCGTATCGACGATGTTGATTTCTTCCAGCCAACCGACAGGGGCCGTGTAGGTATCCACCGACCCTTCGATGGCCACACGCTCAAAGTCATTGCCATGTTTAAGCAACTGGATGCGGGTGGTGGTTGGGGTGACACCTTCTTCCAGAAGCGATTGTCCAAACAACGCGTTGATAAAAGCACTTTTCCCGGCGTTGAACTCGCCTACAACAACGAGGAGAAAAAGCTCGTCAAGCTGCCTGACGGATCGCTCCAGGGCGGCACGATCCTCCGGCATGGCCGAAAACTGCGCCAGCGCGATTTGTAGATTGGTCAACCAGTGCCGCTCAATGCCTACCAGCGCTTCTTCGGTCGGGTTCAGGATTTTAGGCTGCATACAGGTTCTCCACAGTTCATCTTTTAATATAGTATGCTCTTATCTACAAAAAAAAGCAAGCGCGCACAAAAAGCAAGCGCGTACAAAAAGCGAGCGCGCACATCCTTGAAGGGAAAAATCAATGTCCTCTTATAGTAAAACACGACCGTCCTTCATACCGGACGGTCGTGTAGATGGATCAGGCAATCGCATAGCTATTTGTCGGCAGGATTGAGGACCTTATCCACGATATGGTATTCTACAGCCTCTTCTGCCGTCATATAGAAATCGCGATCAGTGAGACGATTAATTTGTTTTTCGTCCAGGTTGGTGTGATGACGTAAGATGTCGTTGATGAGATCGCGCTGTCGCAGAATTTCCTTCGCCGCGATTTCGATATCGGCGGCCTGGCCCTGCACGCCACCGAGGGGTTGGTGCAGGTGAATCGTCGCGTACGGTAGAGCATAACGACGCCCCTTGGTCCCGGCCGTAAGCAAAACAGTCGCCATACTGGCCGTCCTTCCCACGGCAATGGTGGAGACAGGCGCCTGAATCAACTGTATCGTGTCGTAGATAGCAAGGCCAGCCGCAATCTCACCGCCAGGCGAATTGATGTAGAGCGAAATTTCCCGTTCAGAGTCCTCGCGATCCAGAAAAAGTAACTTAGCTACGATTTCATTCGCCACAAGCGCGTCGATGGGGGTGCCCAAAAATACAATGCGTTCCTTTAGCAGCACCGAGTAAATATCGTACACCCTCTCGCCCATCCGGGTATCTTCGATCACATACGGGAACATCGTTACCTCCTCCACTACGCTTGAGGCGTATCTTCTTCCTGCGTCTCCGTTGCTGCACCGGACGCCATCGCTTCGGCAGACGGTGCCGCCTCGGCAACCGGTGCGTCTTCCTCTTGTGAAGGAGTCGCCTCAACATTTGGCGCATCTTCTGCTTCCACGACAGCCTCATCCTCAACGTCCTCTGGCTCTGCAGATGCTTCTTCCACGGTGACTTCCTCCGTTTCTGGCATAGCATCAGCATCCACCTCGCCACGCCCGATCTTTTCGAGATGTTCCAGCGTCTTGCGGCTCAAGATGCTCGTCCTGAGATTGCGTCCCATAGGCGAATCGAGTGTAACCGGCATACTTTCGATCCGGTGCGCCTGCCCCATAGCAGTCATAAAGCTTTGATATTCCTGTACCACTTCGTCATCACTGACAGTGATGCCCTGCGCTTCTGCGAACTCCGTCAAGACAAGGGATCGCTTGACATCCGCTTCGGCCCGCGGCTTCATCTGTTGGCGAAACTGTTCTATGGTTATACCTTGCAATTGCATGGCATCTTCGAGCGACATGTGTTGCTCGCGTTGGATACGCCTGCCCATATCTTCGAGCATGTCATCGAGTGCATGTTCCACCATCACCGGAGGGTAATGCACATCGGATTGCGCGACCAGAATGGATACCAGGTCATTACGATAGTGCTCCTCCGCGTGACGTTGCTTGGCATCCAGCATCCGGGTGTAAATATCCTGCTTCAACTCTTCGAGCGTCTCGAAAGACCCTGCTGTACTGGCAAGTGCATCATCGAGATCGGGGAGCACACGCTCGTAGACACCGACGACCTTGACCTCGAAGTCCCCCTCCTCACCGCGCAGGCTTTCTTCGCCGAAAGTCTCCGGGAAAACCACCGTGAAGGACTTCTCCTCATCGGTGCTCATCCCCACCAGAGCCTCGACAAATCCCGGCGCGACAAAAGGAACATCTTCCTTGAGCGCGACTTCAATGTCATCCTCTTCAACGATGACATCACCATCAACGGTGCCGAGAACATTGATATGAACTTCATCACCGTATTCAGCCGGACGCTCCAGAGCTTCCAAAATCGCGTGCTCTTCGCGGATCTGTTCCAGGACCTCGGCGATTTCCTCATCGGTCACGGTGACATCTTCCAATTCCAGGCTCAGGCTTTGATAATCACCCAAGACGATCTCCGGCGCCAACGGCACACGGATCGTAAAGGTCAAAGGGTCAGGCTGGATGTTCTGCAATTCCCCTGGTCCATAGGGATCAATCTCAGCTTCATCGAGGATTTGCGGATAGATCTCCTCAAGCATAGCATCTGCTGCCTCTTGAAGGAGCGATGCCTCGCCGACGTACTGCACAACTTTGGCGTAGGGGGCTTTGCCCCTACGGAAGCCGGGAATATTATACTTCTGAGACATAGCACGCGCGGCTTTCCGCATCGCCTCTTTCACTGCCGTCTCCTCTATTTCGACGTTGAGGAGCGCTTCATGCGTTGCTAACACTTCTTTTTTGATTTCAAACACGCTTGTACCTCCATTGATAAATCGGAGAGATTATAGCACACTCCTGATGAAATACCAATGCCAACCGGACCTCTCCAGCGATAAAAAGAAAATATAGGTTTGACAAAACACACTTATAATGCTACAATAAACTTGTTTATAAATACATCCTTTTACTTAAATAAATCGACATACAGGTATAACAGAGTTAGGTGGAGAGAGGGCTATGCAGGACACGAGACAACAAATCCTGGAAATCCTAAAACGTCGCGGCGAGATCACTGTTCAAGAATTGAGTCGTGAACTAAGCCTGACCAGCGTCACGGTCCGCCATCACCTGGAGATTTTGCGCTCTGAGGGATATATCACTGAACCCGAGATCCACCGCTCCAACCGGCCTGGACGCCCGCGCTATGTCTATCGGTTGACCTCCACTGCTGCCGACCTGTTCCCCAACAATTACAGTGGCCTGGCGAACGCGATGTTGGACACGCTGAAGGCTTGTCTCCCGCAGGAAGAGCAATTGAACTTCCTGCACGAAACTGCCAAGCGCATGATAGCAGATGTCGGCGACTTACCGGAGGATCGCGACGCGCGTATGGACAGCGCGATAGCCTTTATGAATCAGCAAGGATTTGTCGCCCGCTGGGATAAAGATGAGGATGGCCAGTATTTCATCTACGTCAGCAGTTGCCCTTACCATCATGTGGCCCAGAGCCATCATGAAACCTGCCAGATTGATGAGACCATCATCCGCGAGCTAACCCACGCCGATCCGGAGCGATTACAAACATTGGCTGCCCGTGGGGGATTGTGCGTTTACCAAATCCACTGGCCGGAGTAGGTACGTTTAGAATACAAACGCGTCAAAGTGCACATGTACAAGGCCCAGGAAGTTCCTGGGCCTTGTGTATTGTGGAGAATAAGACGCTGTCCGAAAATTCGTGTTTACGGGCACTCGGGTCCGTCAACGGCGAATTTTTCGGATAGATTCTAAGCTACACGATCCAAAGATGCTCCTGGGGATGGCTCAGATATACCGCGCCATTAGCTGTGATGACCACATTCTCTTCGCGCCCAATGTAGCCGTGCCCCGGCACTGCAACGCCCAATTCTATCGCAAAAGTGTTGCCTTCTTCGATTACGCCATCCACCGTGCTGCCATAACGTTCCCACTTGGGACCCAGGACGGTCGCGCCATCGTGCGCCGTACGTCCAATGTGGTGCCCAAAAGCGTGCATATACTCGGGATACCCGGCCCCCACCAACGCCTGACGGGCTGCCGCATCGACTTGCCAGCCTCGCACTCCAGGTTTAAGCGCCGCGCGCCCGGCTTCCAGAGCGGCAGCCGCCGCATCCCACGCGCGCCGGATAGCTTCGGGGATGGTGGTCTCCCCTGCGGGACGCACGTACCACGTCCGCTGCAAATCGGAGACAAAGCCATAACGTGAAATGCCAAAATCGACGTGGACCAGATGGCCGGCTTTGATCCGCAACCCGGATGGCATCGCGTGACCTACCGGCGAATCAGGCCCAACCGTGACCACGGGACAGTAGTCCCATGCCCACGACGCGCCATAACCATTTTCCGTGAGGAAGTTGTGCAGGAAATCGGCGACTTCCGTATCGGCGACACCGGGCCGAATGAACCGTTGAAGCTGCGCCAGGCCTTCTTCCGTGCGCTCAATCGCTACCTTGATGAGCTGGATTTCCGAAGCCGTTTTGCGCCCGCGCAGAGCGGCAATGATCGCCTCTGCCGACACCAAACGGTCGGCATACGGCGTCGCCGCCAGTGCCCGCGAGAGCACCCGGAACATCCCGTAGGTCAACCCATCCGCTGCCGGATCGCTCTCCGAGTAATTGATCGCGATTTGTCGCGGGTGCAAAGCCTCCATCTCCGCGAGCAATGGTTGCCCGAAGGCCTCATCGTACCCGATGACGCGATCGTACGCGCCTAGACGCTCAACGTTGGGGACATCATAGCGCCCCACGATGGCAATGCGGGCACCGTTCTTGTGGATGAGCAGCGCTGAAGTCCAGGTGAGATCGAAACCCAGGAGTAGATCTATCACCGGGTCCTTCACCTGGCTCGTCTCTCGCACAAACGTGATCCAGAGATCGACGTCTTTCTCCTTGAGAACCTCAAGCGCCTGCTCGGTCTTCTCACGCACAATCGCTTTGGCTTCAAATGTCATACCCATCCCCCATTTACAATGTCTCGCCGGTCAGCCGTTCATAGAGGGCCTGAAATTCTTCGTCAGAATAATAGTAGATGACCACACGCCCGCCTTTGCGCCCGGCTTTGAGGCGCACGCGCGTGCCCAAGGACGCCTCGAAGCTTTCCTCCAATGCTTGGATTTCAGGCAAGGGTGCATCCTTGAGCTTCTGGGGATGTGTGAACTGCTGTACAAGCGCCTCGACCTGGCGCACGTTCAATCCTTTTTGGATGACGATGCGCAACATAGCGTCTTGATCTGCCTGGCGGGGCAAACCCAACAACGCACGGGCGTGCCCCTCCGTGATCGTCTCCTCCATCACCGCGGCTTGCACAGTGGGCGAAGCCAGCAACAGCCGCAGCGTGTTAGCGACCGCCGGACGGCTCTTGCCCACCCGTTGCGCCACGTCGCTCTGCGACAGGCCAAATTCCTCGACAAGTTGCTTGTAGGCCAATGCCTCTTCCAATGGATTGAGATCCGCGCGCTGCACGTTCTCCACCAGCGCCAGTTCTAACATCTGCTGCGGGGCGACATCCTTCACGATAACGGGCACGTGCTGTAATCCCGCTAATCGTGCTGCGCGCCAGCGGCGTTCGCCGGCGATCAATTGATACCTGCCATCGGCTTTGCGCGTGACGATAAGCGGCTGGATAATACCGTGTTCCCGGATTGAGTTGGCGAGTTCTTGCAGGTCCGCCGCGGCAATGGTCCCACGTGGTTGGTGTGGATTGGGCGTAATCGCCTCCAACGGCACATCCTGCACGCCACCTGCCTGCGTCTCATCCACAGGAATCAGAACTTCCAGTCCTCGGCCCAATCCTCGTTTTGTCATCGTCATCCTCTCTCCATCACAAACACAGCCCAAAATCGCAGTATAGCACCTTATCCCGACATGCCAAGAGAAACTTGACAGTGTGTGCAACCACGTTATAATGACGGCTGTAAAATTTACATGCAATGCGGGCAAACCTAATGAGGTTTGTGGGACAAAGTCAGGAGGAGGCATTATGGCGAAGAAAAAGGGCGTTCGGATATTGATCAAGATGAAAAGTACCGAAAGCGGACATATGTATCACACAGAGAAGAACCGCCGCAACGATCCGCAGCGGCTGGAGTTGCGCCGCTATGACCCCTTTGTGCGCAAGCACGTCATTTACCGCGAGACAAAGTAATCGTCGTTATACCCATCACAAACCCGGTACACCTTATGTACCGGGTTTGTTTTTACAGGTCACATACAATCCGTTTTATCCGTTCAATCCGTTGACTGTCTTGAAAGGAGACCACGATGCCCCTGACCAAGATTGTCTGTACGCTAGGGCCGGCTACTGAACCTCCTGAGATATTGCGCGGGATGATCCGTGCGGGCATGACGGTGGCCCGGCTCAACTTCTCGCACGGAACCTCCGCAGGTAAACGCCAGACCGCCGCGCTGGTGCGCCGCATCGCCGCCGAGGAAAACTGCTACGTGGCGTTGATGGGCGACCTGCAAGGCCCCAAAATCCGCGTGGGAACCCTGCCGCCGGAAGGTGTCTGGCTCGTGGAAGGCGCGGAAATCGTGCTGACAGCAGACCCGGTGCAAGATCCTCTTACAGAAATCCCCTTCCCGCATGCCGACATCATTCCCGACGTGCGCTCCGGCAATCAGATTTTGCTGGACGACGGCGCGCTGGAATTGGAAGTCCTCAGCGTGACCACCACGCGCCTGCACTGCCGCGTGCGCGTGGGCGGTCTGCTCACCTCCAACAAGGGCGTCAACCTGCCGGGCACACCGTTGAAAATTCCCGCACTCACCGAGAAAGACAAGCAGGACGCGCTGCTGGCGCTGGAGCTGGAACTCGACTATCTGGCGCTGTCATTTGTCCGGCGAGCGGATGACGTCATCGAGTTGGAGAACTACCTCAACGCGCATACCAACGCTCCTGAAAAACGACGGGCCGGGGAAAACCCACACCACATCCCCGGCATCGTCGCCAAAATCGAGAAACCCGAGGCATTGGACGATCTCGAGGCTATCACCCGCGCCGCCGACGCCGTGATGGTCGCGCGCGGTGACCTGGGTGTGGAGACGCTCCCGGAGCAAGTTCCGTTGGCGCAAAAAGAGATTATTCATTTATGCAACCGCCTGGCGAAACCGGTCATCACGGCCACGCAAATGCTGCAATCGATGATCGAGAACCCGCGTCCCACGCGCGCAGAAGCGTCGGACGTCGCCAATGCCATCCTCGACGGCAGCGACGCGGTGATGCTCTCCGGCGAGACTTCAGTAGGCAAGTATCCGGTGGAAGCGGTACGCATGATGGCGAAAATTGCCGAGAGCGTGGAAGGCTCGCCGCATTTTCCCTACAATCAATTGCTGGATATGGAAAAAGAGGCCGTCGACGCACCCGACACGGTCATTATCTCCAGCGCGATCAGCCGGGCGACGGTGGTCCTGGCGGAGGCAGTCGGCGCGACGGCCATCCTCACCTCGACGGAATCAGGGCGCACGGCGCGTATGGTGGCGCGACATCGCCCGCACATGGCGCTTTTGGGCATTACACCCTTCGAGGCCACTGCCCGGCGGCTACAGTTGGTCTGGGGCGTGATTTCGGCTGTGGTTGTCCCCTTCAACGATACGGATGAGATGATCCAGACGATGGTCTACGGCGCGGTCACACAAAAGTACGCCTCCGTCGGCAGCAACGTGGTCTTGACGGCAGGTATCCCTTTCACGTTTCACGGTGTTACAAATATGGTCAAGGTTCACACCGTGCAAGCGGAAGACGTGAGTTCTGCGGATGCGTGATGCAAAGAAAAACCCCCGATTTCTGTGAGAGATCGGGGGTTTTCGTCGTACTTAGGTAGTTCCAGGATTTAAACCAGGCCATATCAGAGGAAAGTTCCTGTGCTAGCGTCAAAGTCGGGCTGGTTTATTTTCCTGGAACGGCCTTACTGGGTTACAGTTGTGGAGCCGGCTCGACAGGCATTTCTACTTCACGATCCATCACCGGCTCTACCACCTGGCTGCCTTGCGAAGCGCCACAGTACGGGCACAGGTTCCAATCTAGTTGCATGACTTGGTCACAGACGATGCAGGTTTTCCGTAGTTGCGTGTGGCAATACGGACAATAGAGAAAATCACTGCGCACTTTGCCCCCACACGCGGGGCAGGCTTCCGGCTCCTCGATGGCTTGCAGCAACGCCTCCTGTTCCAGAGCGTGTTCATAGGCTTCGGCCAACGTCTCCCGTGGGCGGATGAGGAAATAGATGATTAGTCCCGGCAAGGTCAAAATCCCTACCATAATCGTCGCCAGCAATTGCACGATGATGTCGCGCGTGCGCGAGCGAATGTCGCGGAAGGTCCAGAGCACCATCCCAATCCACACACTGGTCACAAAAACCGCCGTCACCAGCGTCAAAATCGTCACGACCTGCGGCAGCAATTCCAATAGATCATCGATCATTTTCGTCTCCTAAAAATAGCCAGGTCGGCATTTGTCTGATAGTCGCGTAGTCGGGTGGGTAGAGTATAATGACGACGTCTGGTCGATTCAATCCCGTGTCAACTGGGTCGACGTTGAGATTATACCATTGCCCGTGCGGGAGGCAAGGACTGGACTTTCTGGAAATTGTGTGTGCTATCCTGGACTAACGACTGCCAGACTAAAGACCACCAGACTACCATCAAGGAGTTTTCTATGCCCAAGTGGTTGATCTACGCATTGATGGCAACGGCCATTTACGGTTTCTGGGGATTCTTCCCCAAACTCGCCAGCGACTACCTGGATCCAAAAAGCTCCATGGTTTACCAAACGCTCGGAAGCGCCGTAGGGGCACTGGTGATTTTGGCTACATTACGCTTTCGATTGCCGGTGCAGATCAAGGGCATCACGTTCTCTATGCTCGCGGGGATTGCCGGTGTGGTGGGCACGCAGTTCTTGCTGATGGCGCTGAGCGAGGGCAAAGCGTCGTTGGTCACACCGGTGACGGCGCTGTATCCGATCGGCGTGATCCTACTGGCAATCTTGATACTGAGGGAGACGCTGACCCTGCGGCAGGTGTGCGGCATACTCCTTTCGTTGGTGGCCATCTACTTGCTGGCAGGGTGACAGGATGCTTTCATCCTCGTCCAAAAGACTGTTGGCGGCAGCAGAAATACTGCTCGCCGTTTTGCTGCTGACAGCCTGCACGCTTGCCGGAGACCAGACGCCGGCTGCGCCGGAGACGCCTAGCGCCACACATTCACTCACCTCACCCCCTACACTCCAACACACCCGCACCCCCACACTCCCTGACACCCACACCCCTTCTCCCACACCCTCCTCCACCCCGGCAC
>OMKS01002937.1_pt1 | contig 13900 bp, 13 predicted proteins | sample 1674721 | NCBI WGS metagenome assembly OMKS01 (sample SAMN06264996, study PRJEB25208) | sediment metagenome | isolation source: hot spring sediment | place: USA: California | collected 2014-09-02 | reverse complement strand
CCCTTGAAGACTCCCATGTTTTTCCCGCTTGAGAAAACGAAGGCTTTGCCTGTTTCGGTGTTGATTCGCATAACCTTTTCCAGAATGTAATCGTCAGCAGTTCTATTCTCCAGTTTGGAGCTTTTGGGTTGAAGGAAGTACCGCCACATTATGGGGGGGTCTCTAACGTTGGCTTCCTGTGTCGGCATCTCCTCTTCGCTGAGGATGTTGAAGCATTCGCTGAGCAGACGGGCTGTCTTCTTTTTCGCCTCCCTGTCAAGGTACATTATCTGGAATGCGTAATCGTCCTTGTATTCGGGGTAGATGCCGTAAGCCGCAAAGCCGCCGCCCAAACCGTTTCCTCTGTCATGCATGTTGGCGATGGCTCGGATTGGGTCTTTTGCTGAGAACCGTTCTCCCTTAAGGTTCATCATGCCGAATATGGAGCATGCATCGAAGACCTTCTCGTCCCCGTAAGGGTTGTTGGTTCTAGTTAGGTTCTTCATCTTAGTTCACCACGAACATTTCTTGTCTCAGCTGCTCCGGCAACGTAACAATGCCAAAATCTTCGGAGAGAAGCTCTTCTTTGATTTCGCTCACATCAACATGGTTCTTCAATAGGCGGAAGAATATGCCAGCTCTTTCGAGGTCACCAAAGAAGATGAAACCCACAATTGCACCATCTTTGAGCAGAATCTTCTTGTACACGGTTTTTTCGGGCTTAAGCTCAACCAGCACTTCATGATCGCTGATGTTTTCTGGATTCACGTCTCCTACGGCGATGATGTGCAGGTCGAAGTATTTCAGGGAACTCATAACCGTTCCCCCAGCATATTCTGCCTTCTTTCCCGCCATGTTGTAGCCTGCAACCCGTCCTCCCAAATGAGCTAGAGGCCAGAGTGGCAAGAGGTGGTTTCCGTTGATTAGGAAGTCGTGGGCTTCTGCAACGTCTCCGCATGCATACACGTCAGGTATGTTGGTGCGCATGAACCTGTCCACAACTATTCCCCGGTTCAGTTTCATGTCTGTTTCTTTAACGAGTTCTATGCGTGGGATAACTCCAATAGCGACAACCACTAGGTCGCAGGGGATTTCCTTGCCGTCGGTCAATATCACTCCTCCAACAGCAGCTTCGTTGCCTCTTTTACCCAGAATCCGCTGAACAGTTTGACCAGTGATTACCGTGACTCCAGCTTCTGTGAGCACTTTTTCTGCTATATCTGAAGCCGTCTTGTCCAGTATGAGGTTGAGTATGTTATCTTTGAGTTCAACTAAGGTTACCTTTATTCGACGTTTCACCAGCGCCTCAGCTGCGCTGACGCCGATTAAACCGCCGCCGATAACCACGGCGCTCTTGGCGTGCTCCAGCTTGGCTTCTAAGCTTTTTGCGCTGGAAAGCTCTGTGAATGTGAATACTCCGTCTTTTTCTCCACCTTCCATTCTTGGAACAAAGGGTCTGCCTCCGGTGGCGATTAGAAGTTTCTTATAACCGATTTTGTCTCCGCCATCCAGCGTAACCTGTTTTTTTGCAAAGTCTATTTTTGTTGCTGTTCTTCCAGTAAGTATCTGAACGTTATTGGTATTCCAGAATTGATCGCCTCGGTATTTCATGGTGTCCAATGTAGCTTCTTTGCTGACGTATTCGGAGATCATGGGGCGAGAATACTGGGGAACGGGTTCTTCCGAAATGACGGTTAACGTTCCCACTGGATCCACTTCTCTGATGGCTTCAACTGCTCCGATGCCTCCTGCTGAGCCGCCGATAATCACATATTTTGTCATTATGGGTTCACCTCTTCGCAGACTAGGGCTTCGTTGGGGCAGTTAGCTACGCACGCTGGGACTTCCAAGTTTGGGCAGAGGTCACATTTTGCTATGATTTTGTTTGTGATGTCAGGTTTTATGGCGCCGTATGGGCAGACCATGATGCAGGTCCAGCAGCCTATGCATTTTTCTGGGTCATGCACCACCATCCCCGTTTCCTTGTCCAGGGTCATGGCTCCGGTTAGGCATGCTATTACGCAGGGTGTGTCTTTGCATTGTTGGCATCTGATGGAGATGGAGTGTGGCTTGTTTGTTTCCACTCTTACTCGGCTGACTGGCTTGGGGTTTTCTTTTAGGTATGCCTTTATCGGGTCTTTAGATTTGGAGTGCTCTACTGTACAGTAGACTTGGCAGAGTCCGCATCCGATGCATGCTTCTTCTTTAATTGAGACCCATTTCATTGTGTTTTATCCCCATGATTAATAGGCATACGGCAACCTATTGCCGTTAGATAAATCGTACACACGTTTATAAACATTACGAACACACATCCAAAAATTCACAGAAAACAAGTCACAATCCATATTGATTGCAGAAAGACTTCTTCACACGCAAACTCATCAATCATATTAGGAGCCTAATAACAGATCATTGTTGAAAACAATATTTTTCTGGAAAAACTAAGCAACAAAAAGACTGCAAACCATTTATTTGGATAGAGCAGAAAATATGTTCAGATTATTATGACCTGTTACTTCAGGCACTTAAAAGCAATCTTCGAAAAAGTGGGGATAACCGTCACAAAAGAAAACAGACAGGGCATTGACAGAGTTATCCACAGAATTGTTGGGGTTGAGTATAAGAACTGCCCAGCAACTTGGAAAGAAGTAAAGAAAAAGATAGCGGAAGATGAAGAAAACTTTGTGAACATGCTAAAAATGGAAATGGCGGAAAACTAATCATCATTATTTGAGTTGGTGTTTTGATTACTGAGACAATATTGATTGCCTTCCTATTTTCTCTAATCGCTGGACTATCCACTGGCCTCGGCAGCCTAGCGGCGTTCTTCATAAAAGACTTTAAACACAGGCACCTTTCTTTGCTGATGGGCTTTTCTGCCGGCGTCATGATACAAATCTCATTTGTGGAGCTCCTGTTTTCGGCAGTAATAGAAACAGGATTCCTGACCGCAAATATCGCATTTTTCTTAGGCATAGCAACAATAGCCGCAATCGACTTTTTGATACCCCACGAATACAAAGAAGAGAAGCTAACGGAAAAAGAAAAGAAAGACAAGAAGCTAATGAAGACGGGGATGTTTGTCGCAGCGGGAATATTCATCCACAATTTTCCGGAGGGAATCATCACCTTATTTGGCGCCATGAAGGACATACAGCTTGGACTGATGCTGCTAATCGCCGTTGCCCTCCATAACATACCTGAAGGAATCTCCGTGGCAGTCCCAATCTATTATGCAACAAAGAACAGAAAGAAGGCTTTCCTGTGGTCGCTTCTCTCAGGAATCTCTGAGCCAATCGGCGCAGTCATAGGCTTTTTTATTCTATTTCCCTTCATCAACCCATTTGTGCTTAACATGGCATTAGCCTTTGTCGCAGGAATAATGGTTTTCATAAGCTTCGACGAGCTGCTACCCCTCTCCATAAGCCACGGAGAAGCACACACAGCAATCACAAGCCTCTTCCTAGGCATGCTCACAATGACCGCGGTTCTAGCCCTACTAGGATAAAAACAAACATAGAAAAGCAGAATTGTGAAGCTGGAGAGGTTTGAATCCTAGAACAGGTATTTAGAATATTCTACTCTTTGAATGGGGTCTTTGCTAATTGTCGTTCATAAAATGCAGGTGCTCAAATTTTAAACAGTTAAATTCCTTTGCTTATCATAGAAGTTCTGTTTTTCACGGAGATATTAGGGATGGGAGACCGCGAAAGTAACATTCAAAGCGGAAATTCTGGCGAGGAGAAAGAGTGTTACTTTTGTAAACAAATTAAGTGGGTCACCTATGAGGCACCTGCAAAACTCCACAAATTCTTGTACTCCAAAAAAAACCTGCTTTTAGTAAGCATAATAGCGACTCTCACATATTTTGTAACTATAGGTCAGCCAGAGGTTGTGCGAAGGACTTTAACCACTTTTGTGTTTGCTGCTGGTTGTTGGATGCTTGAAGTGTTTCCTCTTCCGATAACCGGCTTAATGATACCTGCAATGCTGACTCTGCTAGGCGTATTTGCCCCCAAAGAGGCGTTCGCACCTTTTTCTAATTCGATTATCTTCCTGATGATTGGTGGGCTTGTTCTGGGGCAGTCAATCAAAAAACATGGACTAGACAAATGGATCGGCTATAACTTGTTAACTTACTCGAAAGGCAAAATTGATAGGCTCATTTTGTTAATTATGGCTGCCACTGCTTTCCTAAGCATGTGGATGTCAAACACCGTGGCCATCGCGGTAATTTTGCCAATAATTCTTTCAATATTAACTGCAATGCCCGAGGAGCTAGTCAACCTTAAACGGAAAATGCTTTTGGCCGTATCCATAAGCACCTCAATTGGTGGTACCGCAATGCTCACAGGAAGCACCCCCGCAATGATAGCAGGAGCATTGCTAGGCGAAACTCTTCCGTTTGGTTTTATAGACTGGGCATACTATGGTTTACCTGTTTCTTTGCTTTCACTAACAATGGCATTTTTGTTGTTGAGGAAATTGTATCCATCTCCAAAAGTTACGCTTAATCTGGATGAAATAATTGAACAAAAAAAGGAAATTGAAAACCTCAATCCCGCACAGAAGGGGGTAATTCTGATTTTTTTGGGAACCATACTCTTCTGGTTTATGGGTGGTCAATTTGAAGGTTGGTTTGGATTGCCGACCTCTGTTTCTAACGTGGCAATCGTGTCTATACTTGCAGTCTTGTTAATGTTTGGGCTTAACCTACTTGACCTGAAAGATTTGCAGTCAATTCAATGGGAGTTAGTATTTCTAGTCGGGGGAGGAATTCTGTTAGGCGAAGCCATGATTGTTTCAGGCGCCGCCAGCGGAATAAGTAGTGCCATAGCATCAATGCATGGGGCTGCCCCCACACTATTGATAATAGTTGCATTAAGTCTGATCTCGCTTCTATTAACAAACTTTATTTCGAACAGTGCAACAGCTGCTATTTTGATTCCCATAGCTATCGAAACCGCAAATATTTTGGGAGTAACTCCTGTGCCCTTTGTTATGGCAGTAGCTCTATCAGCCACCATAGCATTCGTAACACCCGTAGGCGCGCCATCCACAGCCTTAATCTATTCAACAGGACAGGTCTCCAGAAGCAGATTCATCAAAACAGGAGTCTTAGCTGCTATTCCAGCATTGTTAACCGTTTTGGCGGTAGTTTGGATTCTTCCGGTTCCATAAAAACGCTTACGACAGAAGCAACTGAAAAGTCTTAAGTAAAAGTATGGTTATATCTAGAATGGTTTTGTAGCTTGTTAATTCAAACAGTTAAGTCTGAAATAGTGTCCCATCTATCATACATAGTAGGTAACAAGAATGAGGCGGCAGTAATAGACCCTAGGCGAGACTGTCAGGCATATTTGGATATAGCAAACAGATGGGGCGCCAAGATTAAGTATATTTTTGAAACGCATAGAAATGAGGATTACGTTATTGGCTCCTTGGAACTGGCAAACCTTACTGATGCCCCCATATTTCATGGTCCCGGGTTACCTTGGAAATTCGGCAAAACACTCCAAGACAACCAAGAATTCAAGGTGGGATCACTCAAGATTAGAGCCTTACATACTCCGGGTCATACTCCAGAGAGCATCAGTTATGTGCTGTATGATCTTGAAGCAGGCGGTGAACCTGTAATTGTTTTTACTGGGGATGCCCTGTTCGTTGGGGATGTGGGTAGAACAGACTTTTTTGGAGAAGAAATGACTCCGGTGATGTCTGAGAAGTTGTATGATAGCATCACAAAGAGGCTTTTTCCGTTGGGGGACGGGGTGATAGTGTGTCCGGCTCATGACGCAGGTTCAGTATGTGGAGGCAAAATTAGCGAGAGAGAGATTAGCACGATTGGAATTGAGAAGAAGACAAATCCTATGCTAAATCTCAGCAAAGAAGAGTTTATCAAACAAAAAACCGCTGAACGTCACCAAACGCCGCCATATTTCAAGAAGATGGAAGACTTTAACCTTAATGGTCCCCCAATATTGGGTACCATTCCTAACCCCCATCCTTTGACACCCTCAGAATTTAAGAAAGCAGCCGAAACTGCGTATATTATTGATACACGAACTCCAGCCGCTTTTGGAGGGGCTCACATAAAAGGCTCCTTCAGTCTGCCGCCCAGCAGACTATCAACTGTGGGCTGGATTGCAGACTACAACAAACCGATTCTGCTGGTTGTTGAAGACATAGAGGCATTGGACTTTGCAGTTCGTAACTTGCTGCGGTTAGGTTTAGATAAAATTGCAGGATACTTGAACGGTGGTATAGAAGCGTGGTACAAGGAAGGATTACCTTTAGCCAAAACTGGGTTACTATCAGTTCATGAACTCAAAAAGATGATTGATTCGAAACAAAAAATTGCAATCTTGGATGTTCGCCGTGAAAGCGAGTGGAATGAAGGACGCATCGAGGGCGCAACCCGTATTTATTTAGGTCACCTCCCAAAACAAACAGACCAACTTCCTCGTGATGTGCCAGTAGTTGTAGTGTGTAAAACAGGAAATCGGTCCAGTTTTGGAACAAGCATACTGGTGAGGGCAGGATTTGATAAAGTCTACAACGTTTTAGGCGGAACATCTGCTTGGGTCAAAGCTGGTTTCCCATTAACTACTTGAAAAAGCTTAAATCGAAAACGAAGCTTCAGGGATATTCATGTTTCCTCTTGGAATAGAACCTTATTTAGTGGGCGGAATAATAATTGGCGTTGGAGTAGGGCTAATATACCTCATAACTGGGCTACATGCAACACAAAGCAGCTTCTTCACGACTACGTTGTCTTGGTTCTCTAAAAGAAAACACTTCCAGAAAGAATCAAACATCAAAGAAAGAGGCTGGAGACTAACCTTAGCAACGGGGCTAGTGATTGGAGCGCTTATTCACACTCTCACGCTTTCACCAACTGGATTTTGGACAACCTCAGTGCAATTGTGGAGATTAGTTTTAGGTGGACTACTTGTAGGGTTCGGAACAAGACTCTCCAGCGGATGCACTTCGGGACATGGAATAAGTGGATTGGCGTCACTTTCTAAAACCTCTCTTTATGCTGTAATCGTCTTTATGGGTGTGGCTATAGTCACGGCAAACCTAGTTCAGATGTTAGGGGTTTCACCATGAACAAAAGAAACATAGCAGTGCTCATTGGCGGCATTCTATTTGGTTTCGGTCTGTCCTATAGCGGAATGACCAAACAAGAAATTGTCCTAAGTTTTCTCCAATTAAAAGATTTGGGACTAATATTTGTCTTGGGAGGCGCAGCATTGGTTGCAGCCTTTGCAATTAACGTGTTGGCAAAATATCAAAAAAAGCCAGTTCTCGGCGGCGAATTCAAGCCGAGACGCAGAATTCTGTCATGGAACATCATAATCGGCGCAGTTATCTTTGGAGTGGGATGGGGAATCTCAGGTCAATGTCCAGGTTCCGCTGTCGCAAGTCTCGGCACAGGTAATTTACCAGTAATAGCTGGAATTGCTGCCATGTTTATAGGCGCATACATAAGAGGACTGTTGGATTCCTGAATTGTTATTTTGCCAGACCTTGCTCAGTTGTAGCTAGACAGTTATGCCCCAAAAAAGGAGGCGTAGGAGATTATTCTCCAGTTGACTTCATATCTAGCGGAGTCTGCATAAAAGAATCGGATGACCTTCAGTCGGGAAGTGGAACGGTTGAGTGGGGTTGCGCGCGCGTTCAATATTTATATACGAACGACTTGTAAGCATACCCCGAGGTGCCAAATTGATAACGCCAGAATTCGCGATAATGGCAATTTCATCCATAATTGCGATAATGAATCCTATCAGCACCTCTGCGATATTCCTGACTCTCACAAAGGGTCAAGTTCACGAAAAATACCGTAAAATGGCTGCTAAATCGGCCAAATTAGGCTTCATAATTCTGTCTTCTTTCGCTTTAACGGGTACACTTCTGTTTCAGATATTCAGCCTCGAACTGTACGCCTTCCAAATAGCAGGCGGAATTCTGCTAATCACGGTCGCGTTAAACATGCTTTCAGAAAAAAACGGCATTTCATCTACCGACCACGAAGACTTTTCAATCATTCCATTAACCTTCCCTCTCACCGCGGGTCCAGGAACCATAATGACAGTCATCCTGATATTTTCGCAAGCAACAAATCTTTTTGAGGCAATTTTCGTATTCGTAGGTATAGCAGTCGGCGTCATATCATCCTACTTTGGCATGACTCATGCTCATAGACTCTTCAAGTTTTTCGGCAGAGATGGAATACGCGTAGTTACATCTTTAATGTCGATCATCGTGCTGGCGATAGCCATACAATTTGTCATAGGCGGAGTCATCGCCGCAGCCACTCAAATCCCGATGGGGTAGCCCCTTTTTCCTTGCACGACTAACCGCCAGAAAGTAACTGTGGGCGCTATTCTACATGCGCGCATGCTGGCTCGGCAAGAAGACAGTTGATAAGTATAAATACTGTATCATTCATCTATTCAGCGATTGAAAATGGCTAAATTTCCTAATTATCTGGGAGTAAAGGCGTTCGGAGTCAAAATGGGCGTCATTCTACCGAGAGACGATATTGTAGAAGAGGTTTACAAGGCTGTCGAAAAGTGCTACACAGATGGGTTAATCGACGATGGCGACATTTTATGCGTCAAAGAATCTGTAGTGGCAAGAGCACAGAACAATTATGTCTCTAAAGAAGAAATTGCTGAGGAAGTAAGGGAAAAGTTAGGTCTAACAGAATCGGATAATCTTGGCATACTTTACCCGATATCCAGTCGCAACAGGTTTGTCCCCATCTTGGAGGGCTTAGTCAAAGCAGTTCCAAACGGCAAAGTCACTATCCAATTTTCCTACCCAAGAGACTGTGTTGGAAACCAAATAGCGCCAGAAGGATTAGACGAACTGCTTGGGATGGACCTGAACAAAGAAGAATTAGCTTATGATACACCAGAACTACGTGCGTTTGGCCATCCTGCCACGGGTGTTAATTATCTAGAACTTTACGGGAAGACAGCAAAAGCGGAAGGCTGTAAACCCGACATTTTCCTTTCCAATAACATTTATCAGATAATCGATCACGGGGTTGACGGCATAATCGTATCCTGTATTCATGAAAGCAACAGGTTACTCGAGAAAATCAAAAAGAAGTTCAAAAATTCCATCACTTTGCAGAGTATATGTAATGACGAGAAGAAGCATGCGTGGTCTGAGTGGGGGCTTTTAGGAACTAACATGGATTCTTACAAAAAAGTAAAGTTGGCGCCCAGAGAATCGTCTGAAGTGGCGGAAAGAATTCAGTCGAGAGTAATGAAAGGCATAGGTAAAAAAGTAGAGGTAACAATATACGGTGATGGAGCTTACATGGATCCAAGCACAAAAATATACGAGTTAGCAGACCCTGTTTGCTCTTTTGGCTGCACTAACGGTTTGAAAACGAGAAGGACAGGAATCAAATACAAGTACTTTGTTGGAAAATTACATTCGGAAGGTAGACAAAGAGAAGAAATAGAAACGGTAATCAAAAACGAGAAACAAAAGACGTATAAAATAGATGATATTTCTATGGAAGGCACTACACCCAGAAAAATGGAAGACATAGTAGCTAGCTTAGCGGATTTAATAAGCGGTTCCGCGGACGCTGGAACACCGTTAGTGGTTGTAAAAGATCTTCTCGGATAATTCCTCGACAAAGCTTATACCTGTAGCACGTATGCATTGCAAGATGGCGGTGTAAAAGCCTCGCCTTTATTATTCATTTAGAAATGCAAGCACATCTTCTTCAAACCGTTTTCCCGTAATCATGTGACCCTTACCCTCGTAAAGGGCAAGTTTAGCATCTGGGATTCCGGCAGCTGTTTCGCGAAGCCGCTCCACCGGACAGAAATAGTCTTTGTCGCCGCCAATAACCAAGGTAGGAGCATTGATTTCGGAAAGCCTGCTTTGGGAGTTATGCGCCATTTCCGCTTTGCCTTCCACCAACAAATCTGATGGTTTATCGGGGTTACTCCAAAAGAGAGGACCAATATACCCCATGAAAAACTTTAGAAACGCTTTCTGGATTCTGCCGCCCTCAATTATGGGATACAAACTTTTGAGAGCACCCCTCTTTTTGCCTTCACTAAGCAACTCAGCATACCTCATGTCCAGCTCGTTCCCTTCTTCACTGAACCGATAACAGGACATGGCGATGACTAAGCGGCGGACAAGTTCAGGATGGTCAGCAGCCAAATGCTGCGCAATCAAGCCGCCATACGACATGCCCATCACATCAAGGGGTCCACCATCAAACTCATCCCTAATCACTGCCGCATAGTCTTCAGCCATATCCCGAGTGGCATAACCTTCAGGCAACTCACTTTTACGACCCAACACATACACCACATAGCTTTTGGCTAGATGCTTGAATTGGCCAAACACTCGAATCATGAAACCTGAGGGAAGGGTGTTGCCTGGTCCACCACTGAAAACAATAAGGATGCCGTCTCCTTTGCCGAAGCGGACATAAGGAATCCCATTATCAAAGAGCCCCTTTTCAACCATAATCCCGACCACCAGTAAACAGTTACGCCACAAACAAACAATCCGTATTGAAGCGGTTAGCTTAAAACATCTTTCATAACAGTTTTTTGTTTTCTAAGCAGTTGAATTGGTATCTGAGCTTACTTTTCTTTCAGTTCTTTCTCCAACTTTTCCAGCAATTTCTTTTGTTGCTTGGTTAACTTTTTAGGCGTTCGAACAACAACATTAACAAACTGGTCACCCTTCCCCCATCCATTCAGATGCGGCAAACCTTTGCCTCTTAATCGAAAAATTGTTCCGCTTTGGGTTCCAGACGGAATTTTTAGCTTAGTCTCTCCGTGCAAGGTTGGCACATAAATTTTGGTTCCTAACGCTGCCTGAGGAAAACTTATCTCAGCCTCATAAAGAACGTCGTCTCCCCTCCTCTTGAAGATTTCATGGGGCTTAACATGCACAAAAACATACAGGTCACCTCTAGGTCCACCTTTGAATCCGGGCTTCCCTTCACCAGCTAATCTAAGGCTGTATCCGTCCTCGATTCCGGCGGGAATTTTCAACTTTATCTGGTGTATACTCGGAGTGGCTCCGGTGCCTCTACATGTCTGGCACAGATTCTCTAAAGGAACACCCCGTCCATTACACTCATTACAAGGCTGGACCTGCGTCAAGTACATGCCACCAAAATTTCTTGAATACCTTACCTCACCGGTTCCGTTACACTTGGAACATTTCTGAGAATTGGTTCCAGGTTTCATTCCACTGCCGTGACAAGTTTCGCAAACATCAAAACCCGGCACCTCCAGTTCTTTTTCTATGCCAAACGCCGCTTCTTCTAAGGTTATTTTGACATCATATCGTAGATCTGCCCCTTTTCGGGGACCGTTTCTCCGGCGGGTTCTGCCCCCAAAGAACATGTTGAAGATGGAGCCAAAGCCGCCGAAGCCCAGGTCTCTGAAGATTGACTCAAAGTCGGCGCTTCTGTAGATGTCTTCCCACGTGTATCTTCCGCTTATGCCTTCATGCCCAAACTGGTCATACTGTTGACGTTTTTCGTCGTCAGAAAGAACGGCGTAGGCTTCTGAGATTTCTTTGAATTTTTCCTCTGCATCAGGCGACTTGTTCCTGTCTGGATGATACTGCAGAGCCAGCTTTCGGTAAGCTCTCTTTATCTCCTGTTTTGACGCATCTTTTGGTACGTCAAGTACTTCATAGTAGTCGCGCTTGTTGGTCATCGGGAATTCAGCCTAAGCGTAAAGAGTGCGGCGGTTACTCTTTTTTGTTTTCTTTCACTTCTTCGTATTCTGCGTCTACGACTTTCTCTTTATCCTGATCAGCTTTCTCTGTTTTTGCTTGTTCTGCCTGTTTTGCTGCCGCCGCCTGCTGATAAACCACTGTACCAACCTCCTGCAGAACTTTGGTTAACTCCTCAGATTTAGTTTTGATTTTGTCAACATCTTTGCCGCTTAATGTCTCTCTCAGTTCAGCTTCTGCCTTGTCTATTTTCTCTATCTGCTCCTTTCCAATTTTGTCAGCTAAATCTTTCTTTGTTTTCTCAGCAGTATACAGCAGCGAGTCGGCTTCGTTACGAACCTCAGTCTCCTTTTTCCGCTTCTCATCCTCTTCAGCAAACTGCTCAGCCTCCTTCATCATCCGCTCTTTCTCTTGCTCGGAAAGTTTCGTTGAAGCCGTTATGGTGATTTTTTGTTCTTTTCCAGTAGCCAAGTCTTTCGCAGAAACGTTCAGTATACCGTCGGCGTCGATGTCGAAGGTGACCTCGATTTGGGGCACACCTCTAGGCGCAGGGGGTATCCCAGCTAAGTTAAACATGCCTAAAGAGAGGTTATCTGCAGCCATGGCTCTCTCTCCCTGTAACACATTGATGGTTACAGTTGTTTGATTGTCTGCTGCCGTCGAGAAGATTTGGCTCTTCTTCGTGGGTATCGTCGTGTTCCTCTCTATGACTTTGGTGAAAACGCCGCCTAAGGTTTCAACTCCAAGTGAGAGGGGAGTTACGTCCAATAGAAGCAGGTCTTTCACTTCGCCAGCTAACACTCCGCCTTGGATAGCTGCGCCGACAGCGACACACTCCATGGGGTCTACGCCTCGTTCAGCAGGTTTTCCCATTATTTCTTCCATGAATTTCCGTACCAGAGGCATCCGCGTCTGTCCGCCGATAAGTATTATTTTGTCAATATCTTTTGGCTCAAGCTTGGCGTCCTTCAGAGTCCTCATTATTGGGGCTCTTATTTTTTCAACAATTGGTCTGGTAAGCTGCTCAAGCTTAGCGCGGGTTAGTGTGCTGTGCAGGTGCTTGGGTCCACTGGAATCGGAGGCAATGAAGGGCAGGTCGATGTCTGTGGTCAACAGGGTTGAGAGTTCAATTTTCGCTTTTTCGCCCGCTTCTTTGAGTCTCCGCATCGTCATGGGATCGTTACTGAGGTCAATGCCTGTCTGATTCTTGAACTCCTCAATGAGGTAGTTAACTACAGCGTTGTCGAGGTCGGTTCCGCCAAGCTGTGTATCGCCGCTTGTGCCTAAAACTTCGAATACTCCACCGCCGAAATCCATGATGGTCGTATCGTTGGTTCCTCCGCCGAAACTGAAAACCAAGATTTTCATCTCCTTCTCCAGCTTGTCAAGACCATAGGCTAAGGAGGCGGCTGTTGGTTCGTTTATTATCCTTGAAATCTCGAAACCAGCGATTTCACCTGCATCTTTGGTGGCTTGTCTTTGGTTATCGTTGAAGTGGGCGGGAACTGTTATCACGCATTTCTTCAGTTTCTCGCCGAGGAACGTTTCGGCATCTCTTTTTATTTTCTGCAATATGAAGGCGGAGATCTGCTGGGGTGTGTACTCTTTACCTTGCAGTTTTACTTTGTAGTCTGTTCCCATCTTCCTCTTTATTTCGAAGACTGTTCCTTCCGGGTTTGTTACCGCCTGTCTCTTAGCAGGTTCACCAACAAGCAGTTGCCCATCCTTTGTGAAGGCGACCACCGACGGGAACATTTTGCCTGCGATGGTTGGTCCTTCTGCGCTGGGTATTATGACGGGTCTTCCAGCTTCCATGATAGATGCTGCCGAGTTGGTGGTTCCAAGGTCTATTCCTAATATTCTTTCTCTTTTTGTTTCACTCATTTCTTGTCACCCTCTGAATCTTCACACGCGATTTTCACTATGCTTGGTCTAAGCACTTTTCCTCTGAACATGAAGCCTTTTCTAGCTTCCTCAAGAACAGTTCCACTCTCATGGTTGTTTGTGGGAACTTGGACTAAGACTTCATGCAGGTTTGGGTCAAAGGGGCGCCCAACACATTCGAGCCGTTCCAACCCTTCCTTCTCTAATAGTTTGTCCAAGTTTTTGTGAACCATCTTTATTCCATCTAGGAGAGCGTCTTTGTTCTCTGTTGTTTCCCCTGCCGAGA
>OMKS01002936.1_pt1 | contig 13901 bp, 11 predicted proteins | sample 1674721 | NCBI WGS metagenome assembly OMKS01 (sample SAMN06264996, study PRJEB25208) | sediment metagenome | isolation source: hot spring sediment | place: USA: California | collected 2014-09-02 | reverse complement strand
GGCTTCCACCACCTCGGCAATGCTCGCTTGGGTCATCGGTCCCTCCTTCTTCCGGTAACCCGAATTCTGAGGAGCCGATCGCCCCCTCGGTAACATCTTCACTGAGGCAACTCGGTGCCTTGACAAGGGGGCGGGTGCTCCGCTAAGATAAAGAGACAAGATGATCCGATTATCGGATGATGGGGGATGAAGTTCGCCCTGTCGAGCAAGTACGCGATCCGGACCTTGCTCCAGCTTGCCGCGGCGGGCGGTGGGCCGGTCACGGTGCGGGACTTGGCCGCGGACGCCTTCATCCCAGAGCCGTACCTGGCGAAGCTCGTTCCACTGCTCGTGCGGGCGGGCGTTGTGGGTTCGATCCGAGGTCGAGGCGGAGGGATCACTTTGGCCCGGCCGCCGGGGGAGATCTCGCTCGCCGAGATCATCCGCATTACTGAAGGCGAGGCGATCTTCCAAGAGTGCCCGTTCGAAGTGGATCCCTGTCCAGGGAAGCCGGATTGTCCTCTCGCTTCGGTGTGGGATCCTCTGCGGGACGAGCTGGTGGGCTTCCTGGAGCGGACCACGGTCGCCTCCCTCGCGGGACGGGTGAGGGGCCGGGGTGGGAATCCTGCCTCTCATCGCCGCGGGCCCCGCGATCGCGGCGAGGAGCGCTGTGGCAGTGATGGCTGACGAAATGCTGCCAGCTTAGCTTTGGGATCACGGTGAACGGATGAGGGAGCGATCGCGTTCCGCTGCGCCCTCAGCGGTTGGGCGGCCAAAGACGCACCGAAACAAGGAGGCATCGATGAGCGAGCTGATGAGCGACAAAAGGAAGGAGGCCCTGAAGGAGATCCTGCGGCGACTCCACGCGGGAGAGAGTGTCCCCAGCCTCAAGGCGGCGTTCCGCAACGCGGTGGGAAGCGTCTCTCCCCAGGAGATCGCCCAGATCGAGGAGGAGCTCGTGCGCGAAGGGCTGCCGCGGGAGGAGCTGATGAAGCTCTGCGACCTCCACCTCGCCCTGTTCGAGGAGTCCCTCGCTGGTGCGGATCTCTCCACCCCTCGCTGGCATCCGCTGCACATCCTGATCGCCGAGCACCGCGAGGTGCTGGGGATGGCGACTCGCCTCGCCTCCCGAGCCCGGGAAGGGGTGGCGTCGCCCGAGGCCCGGGCCGAGGTGGAGCGCCTCGTGCAACACCTCGTGGCCGCGGAGAGCCACTACCTGCGGGAGGAGAACGTGCTCTTCCCGTACTTGGAGCGGCACGGGATCGGCGAACCGCCGCGGGTGATGTGGGCTGAGCACGACCGGATCCGTGAGCTGAAGAAGGCCGTGGTGAAGGAGGCACCCCAAGGGGAGAGGCTCGCCGAGGCGGCGGTTGCCCTGAGCGAGATGTTGGCCAGCCACTTCCTCAAGGAAAACCGGATCCTCTTTCCGACGGGGCTGCGGGTAATCCCGGAAGGCGAGTGGCCGGAGATCCGCCGCCAGTTCGATGAGATCGGGTACTGCTGCTTCACCCCGGCGGCGCCGCCTCCACCGGAGCCGGCAGGAGCGCCGGGTCCAGCAGCGGGTCCCATGCCGGGCTCCCAGTTCCGGCTGCGGTTTCCCACCGGCGAGTTCACCCCCCAGGAGCTGGAGGCGGTGCTGAACACGCTCCCTGTGGACATCACGTTTGTGGATCGGGACGATACGGTCCGCTACTTCAACGCCTCGAAGGACCGGATCTTCGTCCGCACTCCGGCCGTGCTCGGGCGCAAGGTCCAGGACTGCCACCCCCCGAAGAGCGTCCACGTGGTGGAGGAGATTCTCGCCGACTTCAAGGCCGGTCGCCGGGACGGGGCCGAGTTTTGGATCAACTTCGCGGGCAAGCTCGTCTACATCCGCTACTTCCCGGTGCGGGCTCCCGGGGGCGAGTACCTGGGCACGGTCGAGGTAACGCAAGACATCAGCCCGATCCAGAAGATCACTGGGGAGCGACGGCTGCTGGACGGTTGATGCGACAGAGGAGACCACGATGGGCAGACGGGAGGAGTTCTTTGCGGAGCGGGAGCGCCTCCATGCGCTCACCCTCAAGCGGGCGAACCTGGTCACGAAGCGGTTCTTGGCCCTCGACTCCGCGGCCTACGAGGAGGGGGTGCTTCCCCGGGCCACGAAGGAGCTCCTCGGGCTCGTGGCCTCCCTCGTCCTGCGCTGCGATGACTGCGTCACCTACCACGTCGTCGGGGCGTGGGAGGCGGGGGCGACGGGCGACGAGCTCATGGAGGCGATGTCCGTCGCCCTGGTGGTGGGGGGCTCGATCGTCATCCCCCACCTCCGGCGGGCGGCGGCGCTGTTGGACGAACTGGAGGGGAGCGATGAAGCCAGCTGTGATCGAGCTTAGAGAAGGCGTCTACTGGGTCGGGGTCAAGGATTGGGGCCGGCGGATCTTCGACGGCCTGATCCCGCTTCCCCGCGGGACCTCGTACAACGCGTACCTCGTGAAGGGGGGCACCAAAACGGCCCTCGTGGACACGGTGAACCCGGGGTTCGAGGCCGAGCTCCTCGCCAAGATCGACGCGGTCGCGGATCCGGCAGGGCTCGACTACGTGATCATGAACCACGCCGAACCCGACCACGCCGGCGCGATCCCCACCGTCCTCGCGGCGGCTCCCCGGGCGAGGCTCGTCCTCACCGCGAAGGGGGCGGACCTGGCCGTTCGCCACTACCGCGTGCCGCAGGAACGGATGCGGGTCGTGAAGGAGGGCGACACGCTCGATCTCGGCGGGAAGACCCTTCGCTTCGTGGACGCGCCGTTCCTCCACTGGCCGGAGACGATGTTCACCTACCTCGTCGAGGACGAGGTCCTCTTCCCGTGCGATTTCTTCGGCGCCCACATCGCAGCCGGGATGTACGACGAGGAGGTGCCCGATCTTCCTGTGCGTGCCCAGATGTATTTCGGCGAGATCATGATGCCGTTCCGCAAGGCCGGGGAGCGGGCGATAGAGAAGCTCGCCGATCTTCCGATCGAGCTCATCGCCCCGAGCCACGGGCCGCTGTGGCGGCACCCGGAGCGGATCCTCAGCCTGTACCGGAAGTGGACTGCAGGCGAGACGCTCCCCAAGGTCGTCGTCGCCTATGTGAGCATGTGGGGGTCAACGGAGCGGCTCGTGCGGGCTGCGGTGGAGGTCTTGCTCGGCCGCGGGGTCCAGGTCGCGGTGCACGAGCTAGCGCACGTGGATGTGGGTGACCTCGCCGGCGACCTCGTGGACGCCCGGGCGATCGTGCTCGGCGCGCCGACCGTGCTCGGCGGCCTCCACCCTGCCGCCCTCAGCGCGGTGAACCTCGTAAAGGCCCTCAAGCCGCCTCTCAGGTACGCAGCTGTGGTGAGCTCGTACGGCTGGGGAGGCGGCGCCCTGCGCCAGGCGGGCGAGATCCTCGCTCCGACCGGGATTGAGGTCGTGGGGGCGGTGGAGGTCCACGGCGCGCCGGATGCGGAAGCCGAGGCCCAAGCGGCAGCCCTCGCCGGCGAACTGGCGGGCAAGATCCACTCCCCGCCGGCCCCTGGCCGGCCCACTGGTGCCGGAGTCTAGCGCGTCGCTGTCCGCGTAGGGGCTAGCGCCCCGGTGGTGACCGAGGCCAGGCAGTGTAGCCCACATCACGGAACAAGCGCCCTCGTCCGGGCCGCGGGGTTCCCCGCCGGTCTGCCCAACTGCCATCTTGGTGGGCCCTCGCGCAGCCAAGTATAGACCCATGTGGCTACGAACCTTCGCGATATGTGCGATCGTGGCGGGGGTCGGCGTAGTCGGCCTGGCGGGGAACCACCCACCACGGGCTGAGCTCTCGGTGGTGGATGTTGGCTTGGGCACCCCGACCGCGCTGACGCTCTCAGCAACGGACCCGGATGGGGATACCTTGACCTTTTCCATCCTCGGGGGCCCCCATCATGGTCGGCTGGAGGGGACAGCGCCCCAGTTGACCTACATCCCTGAACCGGAGTTCGTAGGGACGGACGAGTTCACGTTCGCTGTGGTCGATCCCTACGGGGCACTGGACGTAGGGATGGTCCGACTGCGGGTGACCCCGGGGATCACGACCCATTGGGTTGGGCCGGAGGCTCGATCGGCACCCAACGTTGGCCTGGCCGAGCTCGCCACACGCCTGGCCAGCGAACGGGTCCAGACATGGTACATCTTCACCCAGACTGGGGGAGCGTTCTCAGCCGGGCAGGAGATCCCGGTGCTCCTTCCACCGCAGGGGAGCGTGGCGTGGGTGAGCCTATCTCATCTCGAGGGGGAGGGGATGTTCCTCCTAACTGCCCGCTGGACCTGGGATCCACGCGGTTGGCTGCGCGTAACTGCACCTGCTGGGCCAGGATCGTACTTCCTCACCGTGGTCAAGGGCCAGGAGGCGTTTTCCTTCCTCGTATCGGTGACGGGCGCCCCGAGCGAAGGGATCCATTTCGTCGCAGCCGGTCTTGAGGAGCAACAGGGAGGTTGGTGATGAAGCAGAGAGCGAGAAGCGTCGGACTGGTGGGGTTGCTGGCCATCGCTTTCGTCGGGTGGGGGGCCCAGGTCCCCCTAGCTCCCATGCAGGTTGTGTTCGTTCCCAGTGGCACGCCGACCCCGTTCCTCCTCGGCGAGGAGGATCGCGACCTCCTCTACACCATCCTCCAGCTGCCGGCCAATGGAGTCCTCGTCGGCATCCCTCCCAACCTGACCTACATCCCTGAACCAGGGTTCATCGGGAATGACTGGGTGCACTACCTGGTTCAGACGGAGACGGGCGGATGGGACCTGGGGACCGTCCAGTTGGTCGTCCTGACGCCTGGCGAGACGATCGGGACGTTCGCCTTGATCTCCGAAGGCGAGCTGATCTGGTCGGGACCGACTTTCGCTTGGGAGGGGTACCGGTTCTTGACCGAAGTTCAGGCGCGGTTCACTTACCTTCAGCAGAGCTTCCGGGCTACTTGGACCGACATCGCCTTCACCTCGCTCGTGACCAGGACGTCGATCGCGCTGGAGGGGGCTTGGCCTTCACCGTGGCGCCTCCCCATCACGCTGGCCCTCGACTTCGATCCCTCCGTACCGGCGCTCAGCTCGTGGACCGTGGATGCCCGCACAACTGTCCCGGGGGCAACGTGGATTGCCACGTTCTACTACTCCGGCACGGAGCCCCAGACAGGTTCCTACATCGCCTTTCGGGTCCAGGGAGACATCGGCCCGATCACGTTTGACAGTCGCACGACGTTCGTCACCCTCACCCCCACGTTCGGAGAACAGCGCCTGACCCTCAACGGCCCATGGATCTGCGAGGGGTGTCCCACTAAATGGGAACTCCAGTTCGTGCAGAGCAAGGGTGGGTTCGAGTTCCTCTCCTTCTTCGTCAAGGACATCGAGATCCCGTGCCCCGGCTGCGGCAGCATCCGCACCTTCTTCGACCTCAAGGCCACGTTCACCGTGGAGGAGAAGAAGCTGGAGCCAGCGTTGCGGGTGACCTCAGACTTCGTCGCCTGTGTCAAGCCGCTCGTCGCCTTGGCCATGCCGCAGACCGGATTCGGGCTGACGGGTTTCGACCTCTACGGGATTGAGATCAAGTGCGACGTCCCTCCCGGGTACGTGCTCCGGCTCCTGACCTCGTTCAACTCCGTCAAGGACGCGCGCGTCACGGGCTATGTCCAGTTCTTCGAGCTGTGGCAGCTCGAGGGCCCTGTGGTTCCATGCTGTGGAAACCCAGGTCGATTCCAGATCTCCTTGTACTTCAAGCGCGGAGAGCAGAGCCTCTTTGGGTTTTCAATGGGAAACCTCATCCTCTACTTCCCCCTGTCACGCGGGGTCCTCCTCAACGTGGGCCTCAAGGTCGGGGAGGTCGACCCGCACGACCTCGCCAAGACGTGGATCCTCACGACGGGGTGGAAGGCGATCTTCTAGGGGCCTGCGCACTTGGAAGGAAGGGCCCGAGGCTCGTGCCTCAGGCCCTTCTCCCAGTGTTCGCTCCCTGCCTCTATCGCCCGCTGGGGTTGGCCACCACTTCGAACGAGACGGCGCGGAAGCGGCCCTCGCCGAGGGAGATCCACAGTCGGTAGGTTCCCGGCTCGAGCTCGGCAGTGGACAGCTCGAACAGGAAGTTGTCCGTGGGGCCGACGCGCTTCCCCTCCAGCGTCCACTGGTCCCCTGCGAGGGGGAGCAACGCCCCTGCTCCGCCGGCCACCTCATCGGTCCGGGTGAGGACAGCGCGCGGCAAGCACGGAACCTCGTCGCGCAGGGCGGGTGCCACCACGGCGATCGTGAGGAGCTCTCCACGGCGGACGACCGGCAACGCTTGACCTGAGACATGCCCGATCACTACCGGCTCGTTCGTCGCCCGCGCCGTGCCCACAAGACAGCCCCCTTGTGCGTCGAAACCGTTGATCACGATGTACTGGTTTGGGGTCCAATGCTCGTCGAGATCGGGGAGCCAGGGGGCGACCCGTTCCATGGTTGCGAACGGGTGCGCTCCATGGAGACCATAGCCCGCCGCCCACCCGTCGCGGTGGGGATTGTCGGCATTGGCGGTGTCCACGACGTTGCCGGACGGATCGACCAGCTCCAGCACCTCCCCGCGGTCGCAGAGGTCGAGGGTGAACGGAAGAGACGCTAGACCCGACGGGAACTCGGTTGGATTCACTCCCGGATAGGCCCAGAAGAGGAACTGCTCGTTCACCGCGCCCGGAGTTCCCATCAGGGCGTTCCCCGCGCGATCGGTGCCGTGGGTGAGGGAGCCGGTGTTGGCGCGCCAGTTCCACTCCGTGTCCCGCGCGAACGGGTTCACCCGCTCCATGGTGGCGTACCGTTGTGCACCACCCACGCCGTAGCCGGCGGCCCAGCCGCCCATGCCCACGCGGTCAGCGTTGGCGGTGTCCACCACCTTCCCTGCCGGGTCGAGGAGCTCCACCACCTCGCCCCGGGGGTCGAGGGCCAGGTGGTAGATGAGATCCGCCGGGATGTCCCGTACCACGTCGTCCGATCCCCGCTCGAGGAGGTACGTCGTGTACGGGGCAACGACCCCGCGGAGCTCGACCACCTTCCACTCCCGCTCCGCAGCCGTGGTCGGCTGCGCAAGGCGCCAGCGGAGGACCCACCCCGTGAGATCCACGGGCTTCTCGGTGACGTTGGTGAGCTCGATCCATTGGTCCTCGGCGCTCGCCGCCGTCCCGCCCCACGCGATCTCCGTGATGACCACCGGGCCCGTCTCCTCGTAGATGAGGTCGGCGTTGATGTCGCGGACCACGTCGTCGGTACGGCGCTCCATGAGGTAGAAGCCGCCGGGGTCGAGGACGCCCCGCAACTCCACCACCTTCACATACCGGTCGAGCACCGTCGCCGGCTGCTTGCGCCGCCAGCGAAGCGTCCACCCCGTGAGGTCCAATGGCTCGTCGAGCGAGCTACAGAGTTCGATCCACTCGTGGTTCGGGTCCGCTTCCGTGCCGCCCCAGGCGATCTCGTTGATCACGATCCTCGGACCGAGGGCGCCCCCTCCGCCGGCGATCTCCTCCCCGCAGTCCACCACGTTGATCTCCACTCTTCCCACCGCGAACGCACCGGTGGGGTCGGCCACGGTGTAGGTGACGTAGTCGGTCCCGAGGAAATCAAGCTCCGGCGTGTACACCATGTCTACCGCCGCCTCGTGGGGCGCGTTGTAGGTAACCGCGGTCAGGGTCCCGCTCAGGGCACCATAGGTCGGTGCCCCCACGATCGCGAACGTCAGCGGGTGGGCCGCCGGGGCTGCCGGGTTCAGGTCCGGGTCGCTGCCGCGCAGGGAGAAGATGAGGGGCGTGTTTCGGCACGTCACCAGAGAGAGGCTCTCCGCCGTGGGGGGCTCGTTATTGCGCACCCAGCTCTTGAGCACGTCCGGCCCGTTGGCGCCGCCGGATCCGGTCTCTCGACGCAGGACAAGCCCAGCGATGGTCGCATCCGTCGTCGCCCGGATCACGACCTCGCCCAGGTTCTCGGCGTACACGGTCACCGCGGCCTGTCCGCCGGTGGTCGTTGTGGTGGGCGAGGTCACAAACGCGGCTCCCGCGGTGTTGTTGAGAAGCGCGAACACGACCGGCGTCCCATCCGGAGCAGGCCCCCACCCCGCGCCGGCGTTGACCTCCACGAGCGCGGTCACGGTGTGGTTTGTGCCCACCAGGTTCACCGACTCCAGCGGAGTCACGCTGATCCGGGCATCGACGTAGGTCAGCTCCGCGTTGTTCCCGTTGCCCACTGTGCCCGTGGCGCGAATGAACGTCCCATCACCGAACAGGTCGGCTACGGCCTGGACGAAGACCGTTCCCGGCGTTGCGGAGACGATCTGGGTCGTCGCCTGCCCAGCGCTGTTCGTGACCGAGGTGTTGACCTCGCCCACGAAGGTTGCCGTGCCGCTGACGATGGAGAACGCTACGTTCACCCCTGCCGCTGGCGACCACACAAACCCGTCCGTTGTCGTCTCGACCAGCGCAACCAGCGTGTGGGGGTCACCCACCTCGTTCGTGGCGGACAACGGGCTCAGGTTGATCCGAGCTTGCAGGTACGTCTTCTGTGCCGGCACCGTGCTTCCGCCCAGACCGTTCGTCGTCCGTACGACCTGCGTCCCGCCGGGGAACGTCATCGTCACCGTCGCGGTTGCCAGGAACACCCCTGGCGCAGCGCTGTTGATCGTGAGGCTCCAGGTGGCGCTCATCCCGTCGGGCGCGACTGTGGGCCCGCTCAGGCTTGCACTACCCGGCGTCGGCGCCACGGCGTAGCTGAGAGCCCACGAGCTTGGCGCCCCACCTTCCGCGTACGCGGCAATCAGGAACGTGTGGGGATCCCCCACCTCGTTCGTCGCGTTCCCCGGCGTGATGGCGATGTAGCCGCTCACGTAGGTCTTGGTGGCCGGGGTGCTGTTCTCACCCGAGCCGTTCGTCTCGACGGTGAGGGATCCCACCGTGGCCTGGGCCTTCACCGTCACCTGGCCGGGCTGGGAGGCGACGATCGTGGCCTGGGCCTGACCGCTGCTCGTCGTGGTGGAAGTTGGTCCCACGAACGTGGCTCCGATCGGGTTCGAGACGAAGCTGAACGTGACCGGGGTCCCATTGGGGGCGGGGGTCCAGCCCGTGCCCACCACGTACACCTCGACCGTGGCCGTGAACGTGTGGTTCTCGCCGACCTCGTTGGTGTCGGCAAGCGGGCTCAACCGGATCCGCGCCTGGCGGAACTCGTAGGTCTTGGTGGCGTCGGGACCGCTGGGGCTCACGCCGGTCTCGGCGGTCACGGTGTCGTCGCCGAGGACGTCAGCCACGGCGTGGACCTTCACCTGGCCTGGGTTGGTGGCCCGGATGGTGACCTGGGCCGTCCCACCCGAGATCGGTGCCGGGTTCGTGCTCACGATCGCGGCGGTGCCGGTGGTGTCCGAGGCGATGGAGAACGTGACCGACCCGCCGTCCGGGGGCACGACCCAGCTCGTCCCGTTCCATACCCGCACCGTGGCCGTGATGACGTGGTCCTCCCCGACCTCGTTCGTGTCCGTCCCCGGAGTGAGCTCGATCTTGGCCTGGCGGTACTCGTAGGTCTTGGTGGCCGGGGTGCTGTTGGGAGAGATCCCGTCCGTGGTGCGCACGACCTGGGTTCCGCCGGAGAAGGTCATCGTGACCGTGGCCGACGCTGTGAACACGGCCGGGCTGGCATGGTTGATGGTGAGGTTCCAGGTGGCGCTCATCCCGTCGGGCGCGACAGTGGGCCCGGTCAGGCTTGCACTCTCGGGGGTCGGGGTCAACTGGTAGCTCAGGCTCCACCCGCTTGGGGCTGCCCCTTGCGCGTACGCGGTGATCAGGAACGTGTGGGGGTCACCCACCTCGTTCGTCGCGCTCCCCGGCGTAATGGCGATGTAGCCCTCTACCCCTACGTAGTGGCTGGGGTCACTTGCCGTCACCGTCTGCTCGTCGTACGTCGTCGTCGCGGTCCCGATGTTGGCGTACTGCCCAACAACGGCCGTCCCGGTCTTGGTGAGCGTCTGGCTCGCCCCAGGCGCCAGCGAGCTGATCGTCCCGATCGAGCCCTCCTGATCGTCGGTCACGACGATGTTCGTGAGCGTCACGTTCCCGGTGTTCGTCACCTCGTACGTCCACGTGACCGTCGACCCCACCAGCACCATCGGGCCCGGCGCAGTGTCCGCGTCCTCCCCGTTCGTCCTCTTCTCGAGAGACAGCCGCGGGTCGCCTACCTCGTAGATGATGTATGGCCCACCGGTCGATTCCCAGCATTTGGAGCCCGCCCTATAGAGATCACAGTCGCCGCTTGGGCATCCAATAGTGCTTACCTGGTTTCTCCACTCGGCGAACTGCCGACACACCCACAGTTGCGTGCCGACCACGCTGACACGTCCGACATACTCCCCCGTGTAGGAGCCTTGGGGCAGGTCGCCAAACATCCTCCACACCGATTGGGTGTTCGAGCAGCTGCTGGAGGAAGAGAAGGCGATCGCAACAAGGATGCAGTACCTTTCCGCAGCGATTACCTTGAAGTCTACGTAGACATCCGCGGAAAGTACGTCCCCGTCGTACGTGACGTTGTCGAGATACAGACGCTCGACGACCACATCCTTGGCATTGCAGTTTTCTATGCAGAATGGCCAACTCTGTGCCATCGTGCTCTGCCCCCACAACGCCACGATGGCCAACGCTACGAAGCCAACCAGCAGATGTACTCTGCGCCTGCTACCGAGAACCCTCTGAGCTGCCATGGTTACCTCCTTCGATCCTTGCTCGCGCTTCGGCAGCCTGGCGGCCTCGCTGGAGGTCCATGGCTTTGCGCCCCCGGATCGCTCCGGGTTTACCTTTTCGGCGGTTTGTGCTTCTTGTTAGTCGTGCTAGCTCTGGCTGAACCGGCCCTGGATCACCAGAGCCCTCTTCACCATCGCATCCCGCACCAGGCCCTTCTCGACCAGGATCTCCCCCAGTCTTCGTTGGCCGTTGCCCGCTTTCTTCTGCTCTTGGAGAGCCCGTTCGACATCCTGCGGGGAAATGGCCTTCAGGTCCACGAGGATCTCCCCGACGCGCTTGTTGCGCTCGAAGTACTCCTCCAGAATGGACATGATCACCGCCGAGCGGGACTTACGCTCGCGCTCGGCGATCCCATCCACCAGCTCCAACAAGTACCGGTCCTCGCTATTGTAGTACAACGTCACCTGCACGTCGCTGCCCTCCTTGGTGGCCGCGCCCAACGAAAACGGGCTGCCGGCCTTGCCTGGCAGCCCGACTACCCGTCCTGGGTTCGTAGCTTTGCGTCCCCACGTTCCCGTGGGTTTGCCCTTGTCAGGGTTGGTTTACGCTCGTTTGCACTATAAAACGCCTTCCGTCTCCCGTCAAGGGGACATCCGTCCCTAGCGGGTGGTCGCCGCCGCAGCCGTCACCCCGCGCCCCGCGTTCACCAGGCCCGCTCCAAAGCGGGGGTCAGGGGTCGGTGTGAGGGGTGAGCTGTTGCGGAGGAGGATCGCCGCTGCCTCCCCCGCACTGAGAGCGGGATTCGCAGACAGGATAAGGGCCAATGTGCCACTCACATGGGGAGCAGCGAAGGAGGTGCCGGAGTTCGTGGCCATCCTCCCTCCCGGCAGGAGGGACACGACCTCCTGCCCGGGGCCCGCCACCGCGACCCCCGGCCCCCACGAGCTGAACGAGGCCAAGGCGTCCGTGGCATCGGTTGCCGAGACGGCGAGGACTGTGTCGTACTTCCCGGGGTACAGAACAGCGGGCTTCGCCTCGTTTCCAGCGATCCCGACCACGAGCACGCCTCGCGATGCGGCGTAGGCGAGGGCTTCTTCCACAACCGCCGGCGGCGTCCCCTTGGCGTAGAGGCTGAGGTTGATGATCCGGGCACCGTTGTCCACGGCGTAGCGGATGGCCGCGGCCAGGCGGTCCCAATCCTTGGTCGTGAACAGGCCCCGGGAGTCGAGGAACCGCACGTCCATGATGCGCACGTTCGGGGCCACCCCCGTCGCTCCTCCCTCGAAGCGAGCGGCGAGGATCCCTGCGACGAAGGTGCCGTGCCAATGGAGGGACGTGCGACGGCGGTCCGCCGGCACCCCGTCGCGGAAGTCCCAGCCCAGGGCGTCGTCCACGTACCCGTTCCCATCGTCATCGATGCCGTTCCCGGGGATCTCGCGAGGGTTCGTCCAACGCACCGCGACCAACTCGGGGATCGTCCAATCGATGCCGCTGTCGATCACCGCGACGATGATTGCTGGGCTTCCCGTGGTCACCTGCCATGCCTCGGGGGCGTGGATCCGCTCGAGCCCCCACGGGAGGGCCGATCCAGTGAGCTGGGGCAGGCCGGTGGCCCCTGCCCCTCCCGCGGGAGCGAGGGTATGGACCGAGGATCCCCCCAACAGGAGCACGACCAACACAAGGCCGATCGCTGCTCCCCTTCGCCTCTGCGCCCTCGTTGTGCGTTCCATTCGGCAACCCGGCTCTCCGCGTGGGACCCGTGGCTTTGCGTCCCCCCCTCGCGAGGGGTTTGCCCTTGTCGTGGCACGCTCCGGGCGTGCCTACTTGATTCGAGGGGATTATAAGGGAAACGGGTGGAGATGTCAATCCGTCGCTCCTCCGATGCGGCAGAGGGCAGTTCTAGACCGGTTTAGGCAAGATGCCTGGCAGACGAAGGAAGCAGCGATCTAGAGCGGGGGCGCGAGTGCCCCCGCTCATGGTCAGAGAGCGAGCGGCGGTCCGCATCCCGGCCCCCCGGCTCTGTCATCTCTGGGCATTGCGCTTCGATTCCTGCCGGCTTCTCTATCTCCCATGGAATGCGGGTCGCAGCCCTCACCGTTGGGAGGCGATATCGTCCACGGTCGCGTAGGGGTGGGGGTAGCGGCCCTGATGGGGTGTGTGGGACTTCACGTACCAGGTGGAGCGGATCTGCACCGCCTGCGCCGGGCAGAAGTTGAGGCAGGCGTAGCACATGTAGCACTTGACCCTTTCCTGCCACACCGGCCGGCCGCCGCGGAGCGCGATCTTCCCTGCGGGCACACCCGCTCGCAGGTCCCGCAGCCCACGCACTTGTCGTCGGCGAAGAAGTACCGTCGGGCGTCCCTGTGTTCGAGGAGGCTCATCCCGAGCACGATCAGATGCTCCGCAAGGAACCGGAAGGGCTGGGGGAGCGAGATCCGGATCCCGGCAAAGTCGTCGTCCGCGTATCGCTCGCGCCCCTCGCTGACCCTCTGGGCCGCATCGAGCTTCTTCTGGATCGTCCGTTCGAGCGCCACGAGGTCCTCCGCGGTCGGAGGCGCGAAGCCCGCGATCTTGGGGTTACTGCTCGGCATGGGGACCAGGAACGAAGAATGGAGGTTCTTCCCCTGTCTCCGGAGGCGCTTGCGGATCTAGTGCGCTGCCCAGCTTGCGGAGCCGGCGTAGGTCACCACGACGAACAGGTACGGCGCGACGCCGAGGTCGGCCTTCTTCAGAAACCACCGGATCGTGATGGGGACCGTCATCCCGTGGAGCGGGAACACGAGCCCCACCACCTCTCCCTGGACGTGGATGCGATCTTGGCTCAGGAGGCGCGCGACTGCGATCAACTGGGCATCGGGCAGGCGCTGCCCGAGCTCCCGCGCGACGTGCAGGGTGTTCCCGGTGCCCGAGAAGTAGTAGATCGCCGTGCTCGGCATCCTCTTCCCACCTGGAAAGCCGCTTGTGGTTGACCCGCACTCCCCGTGCCTTGATCTCACGCTGAATCTTCCTGTACCCGTACGCCGGGTGCTCACACACCACCTCCAGCACCTGCTCCTTGAGCACCTTGTCCCGCGCCTCCTTCCGGGTCTCCTGGGGCTGACGTACCTTTCGGTGCCAGGTACCCTTGGATAGCCCGACAGCCTCCAGACACCGGTTCAGGCCGTACTGCTCGCGGTGCTCAGCGACGAGCTCCAGTTTCTCCGTCAACGTGAGCGTCCTCCCAAAAAATTT
>OMKS01002935.1_pt1 | contig 13902 bp, 6 predicted proteins | sample 1674721 | NCBI WGS metagenome assembly OMKS01 (sample SAMN06264996, study PRJEB25208) | sediment metagenome | isolation source: hot spring sediment | place: USA: California | collected 2014-09-02 | reverse complement strand
CACCGAGATCTACACTATCCTCTTCGTCGGCAGCGTCAGATGTGTATAAGAGACAGGCTTCAGACTATGCCTTCATTCCCTTTTTATGAACAGTTAGATGCAATGGATTGTGGACCAACCTGTCTGAGAATGATAGCCAGGTATTACGGCAAACATTTTACCTTGCAGACGCTCCGAGAAAAATCTTTCCTCTCCAGAGAAGGGGTTTCCCTGCTGGGTATTGCCGAAGCAGCTGAAAGCATAGGATTTCAAACAATGGGTGTTTCAATTACCTGGGAAAGATTGACAAAGGAAGTACCCCTGCCTGTAATCGTTCACTGGAAACAAAATCATTTTATCGTGGTCTATAAGATTAAAAAAGATAAGATATATGTTTCCGATCCCGGATTTGGGCAGACAATTTATTCCAGGGAGGAGTTCCTTAAGGGTTGGATAAGTACCAGGAAAGATGGAGAGGCCAGGGGATCTGCACTTCTACTGCAACCAACCCCGGATTTCTTCAATCAGGAGGATGAGCCTTTGAATAAAAAAGGGTTCGGTTTCCTTCTGAAGCATTTGTCTCCCTATAAGCGTTATGTGACTCATCTTATCCTCGGGCTTTTTCTGGGAAGCATCATTCAGTTCATTCTTCCTTTTCTTTTCCAATCCATCATTGATTTTGGGATCACAAACCAGGACAGAAATTTCATATTCCTCATCCTGACATTTCAGTTTGTATTGATCTTAACTGTTACAGGCATCGACTTATTAAGAAGATGGATACTTTTGCATCTCAGTACCCGGATAAATATTTCTATTGTCTCAGAGTTCCTGGTTAAACTGATGAAACTGCCGATAGGTTTCTTTGATACAAAACTTACCGGGGATATTCTGCAACGCATCGGTGACCACAGAAGAATAGAAGCTTTTATCACAACCTCATCTCTTACAGTGTTGTTTTCAATGGTCTATCTTCTCATTTTTGGTATTATCCTGGCAATCTACAGTCTTAAGATCCTTTTAATATTTATCATCGGTTCTGCATTGTACTTTCTCTGGGTATTCATTTTTATGCGAAAACGGAGAACGCTTGATCATAAAAAATTTAACCGGCTGGCTGAAGAACAGAGCAAAATGATCCAGATCATTCATGGTATCCGGGAACTTAAACTGAATAACGCGGAAAGAAAAAAACGGTGGGAATGGCAGAATATTCAGGCCGGACTATTCAGGGTAAATATTAAAAGCATGCAGGTCAGCCAGTACCAGGAAGCCGGGGGTATTTTTATCAATGAATCCAAAAACATCCTTATTAATGTGGTGGCCGCATTGGCGGTGATGAATGGAAGTATGACCCTTGGTATGCTGATTGCAGTAAGTTACATCCTCGGCCAGTTGAACGGGCCGATTGAACAGATGATTGCCTTCATGCACCGTGCACAGGATGCAAAAATAAGCCTGGAAAGGCTGGGTGAGATACATGAAACAAAAGACGAAACCCAGAAAGATACCGGCATTTCCCTCGTACCCGCAGGAGCTGATATCAGGATTAAAGATCTTACATTCAGTTACCAGGGTCCACACTCCAGAGATGTGTTACAGGATATTAATATTGAGCTTCAAAAAAGCAGTGTCACTGCAGTTGTGGGAATGAGCGGAAGCGGCAAAACCACACTGATAAAACTGCTCCTCGGATTTTATGCTCCTTCAACCGGAGAAATCAGGATCGGCGACCAGAATCTGGTCCATATGCAAACCGACCTCTGGCGAAACCAGTGCGGTGTGGTCATGCAGGACGGATATATCTTTTCCGATACAATTGCCAATAACATTGCCCTCGGAAGAGATGAAATTAACTCCGAACAACTGTTATATGCCGCCCGGATGGCCTGTATCGACGACTTTATTGATGAACTGCCGCTCGGATACAATTCAAAAATCGGCCAGGAGGGACTGACACTCAGCGGCGGAGAATATCAAAGAATATTGATTGCGAGGGCTGTATATAAGAATCCATCATTCTTCTTTATGGATGAAGGTACCAGTGCACTCGATGCCAACAACGAGAAGCGGATCATGAAAAATCTTGAGGAGGTATTCAGAGATAAAACGGTTGTGATTGTAGCTCATCGCCTGAGTACGGTTCGCAACGCGGATAATATTATTGTAATGGACAGCGGAAGGATAGTGGAGCAGGGAAATCACAATATTCTAACCATGAAAAAAGGATATTATTACAACCTTATCCGCAATCAGCTTGAAATGGGGACTTAACACACTATGGATAACGATTGGAAAAAACGGCTGGGCATTATTTACTCCACAAATCCTGATTTCGTCTATCGTATGGAAGATAATGAAATCAAGGAAACCCCGGAACCTTCACAACAAAAACTCTATGTAAGCCTCGAAAAGAAAAACAGGAAAGGCAAAACAGTTACACTCATCTCGGGATTTACTGGTAATGAAGAAGACCTCAGGTCTCTGGGGAAATTGCTGAAATCCAAATGTGGTGTCGGTGGTACCGTAAAAAATGGTCAGATACTTATACAGGGTGATTTCAGGGAAAAGATCTCAGACTTACTTTTAAATAATGGTTATCAAATTAAACGATCCGGGGGATAAAATTGTTAAAAGCCTGTTTAAGAAAGGGATGACCGGTTTTATAATGACTTTCCTCCCCTTAATGCTTTTAACGGCCCAGGATAAATCTATGCTGGTTCCAGGTGACACAACTTATTTCCGGGATGGTGAGGATAACCTGAACCTGACAGAATCGGTCATCAGGAATGAGCCGGGCAATGTATTTTTGCTGCTTAACAGGGGTGCAGATCCCAATACCAGGTCCCGGGATGAAACAACAGCATTGATGTATGCCATCGATTCGAGCAGGATCCTGATTATGAAATTGCTGTTACTTAATGGGGCAGACCCTGACCTGGCATCCTCTGATAATACTACGCCCTTAATTCTCGCTGTATTAAATAACCAGTTTGAAGCTGCCATGTTACTTTTGGGAAAAGGGGCCAATCCTGATCTGAAAGACGACTATAAAGCAGCAGCCTTACATTATGCGGCAGCCTTAAATTATTACCAGATCACCGATCTGCTGATCTTTTACGGCGCTGATACAAAAATCAAAGATAAAGATGGAAACGATCCTTTGATCACGGCAGTGTTTTTTAATAACACAGAAACTGTCGATGTATTGCTTCAGAATGAATTGAAACCCGATCCGGGGGACAATGAAGGAAACACCCCGCTTATGATAGCAACACAGCAGGGGAACGTTGATATCGTAAACCTTCTTCTGGAGTATGGTGCTGACATCAATGCGGTGAATAAAGATAATTTTTCATCCCTTGCACTGGCTGTTCAGTCCCATCAATCAGAAATTGCCAGACTGCTGATTGAGAAAGGTGCGGATGTAAACCACCTTGTTACACCCAACAGGAATCTGCTTGATATAGCAAAGCAATCAGGCAATACTGATCTCAGAAAACTGCTTATTGAAAAAGGAGCAGAAAGTCCGTTTAAACCGGATTTCTCAGAGGTAGCAATCAACTGGGGTAATAGCATTGGGAGCAATGATTACATGATGCAGGTCAGAGGTTCCTGGAACGATAAACGGTATGGTTTTTTCCTGGAAACAGGCATAGACTGGCGGCCTGTCCTTCAAAAGATTCAGATCAGGGAAAACGAAACGTTAATCTATCAATACAGGGAATCAAGAACCGGTTGGAGTCATGGCATCGGAAAAAAATTTACCTTCAGGCCGGGCAACTCAAATACAGAATTGGGAATTTACGGATCAATGCATGGTCTTCTTTCATTTCCACGCTACAAAGGAATCCGTGAAGCGCCCCCTGTACAGTACAACTTAATTCCTTCCTGTGGAATTCTCATCGGAGGACGGTATGCAGGATTGAAAACCGGTATAGAAAGATATAATTTCAAAACACTTAATGAAAAGTCCTGGAAATTCAACCTGACGCTTTTTCTCAGATTTTCATACAATAACCCGAAGCAATACTATAAAGAAATATATTACTGACCGGAAATGAAATTTAAGTTCAGATATATCATTATCACCCTTAGCTTGCTGGCCATGATAAAAACCATGTCCTGTGAACCCGAAAACTGGATGATGATCGATTGCAATGAGTGCTTTTCATACAAACCGGACAGTGCTAACCTGATTGTCTATTTAACCATAGATTCAGATTACGGCCCGGTTCCACTGACTTTTTTTAAAGGTAAATATGAAGAAGGAGTAATAGACTGGCAGGATACTGCAACTACCACCGAATTTCGCCTCTATTCAGAGATTGGTCAATTGTATACAGTAAAAGCAATTTACAGTACAGGTGATGAAACTATAATTGCCTTTGATGCTGACCGAATGACAAAATATAATGCAGGAGAGGAGTGCGGGAATCCCTGTTACATTGTTAAGGGGGGTGTTTTTGATCTGAGAATCAAAGATTAAGATTACGACATGTCAATATGTTATAATTTTTATAGCCCTGTTAATGGCCTTTGATTTCAGTAAGTACATTCCCGAACCTGGATTAAATGGAATAAACCTGCATTGTTCCCCTGTTTCCATTTTAAATTCTTTCATCATTTTTCCATGGAGATCAACAATTGAGAACCAGATCACTTCACTAAAAGGCGCTTCAGAATACAGAAAAAATCCGTCATTTACAGGATTCGGATAAATGCTGAATGTCATCTCGCCAGCATAATTCTTAACTGAATAGATCCGCCAGGTTATTTCTCCCGTAATCCTGTTATTTTCCGCAACACTATCAGGAATACATGCCTCAAACAGGTAAGTATATAATCCCGAACCAAAATCTGTGTCAGTACTGTCAATAAGGGTAAATGATTTTAAAATAGATTCAGCCGGATTGAGCCGGAAGTAATCCAACCCTGTTCTCATTAGTCGTTCATCAACATATACACGGTAAAGCATTGAATCCATCGGTATGTTGCCGGTGTTCCTTATATTCACCATCAGATCGGTATAAACACCGGGGAAACTGTCAATGCCTGCGTTTTCCAGTGCAATATCAGGAAACCGGTAGTGCTCCGCTTCCTTCCCGAGATTATTGTTTCCGGGAAATTGATCCCCGTCATAGGTCACACTGCACCAGATTTCATAAAGTGCAAATTCTGACAGATCCAGTGTATCTGTAATCATCATAAAAAGACTGTCTCCGGGAAGCAACATGACCGGGTGAGTACCCGGAATACGGACTGACCTGTCAACAGAATAACTGGAAAAAACCTCTCTTATAGTATCTTTCCCGGTATTACGTAATAAGACTTCTAAATGTTCACTGTCGGTCAGCCATGGTCCCGAGTTGGGCGCCAGGATTCTGGAAAGGGACAGATCGCTATTTCTGAAGGCGTCAGCGGGAAAAACAATATCATCAACCCATGCTGCATCCTGTCCTGAGCTTATGCTTTGATCTTTTTCATAGGACCAGACAACCTTGTAATCCCCCGGCTCAAGAATGGCAGTAAAACTATTCCAATCAGTAATTCCCGCTCTTTGCATGAGCAGGTTTGAGTTCACATAAAAACGGAAATAATCGTATTCGGGCTCTGACAGTACCCTGTATTTAAACGAGATTGAATCTGTCACGGTAGTTTTAAAACTCAGACTTAATTCACTCTTGTTATTATCAGCTATCTTCCCTGAACGGGCAGCATATCCGGAGGAATAAAATATCGCAGTATCGATGATCCAGGAAATTGAAGCATTATTTTGATACAGATACTTCCTGAAATTCCCGCTGTTAAACCGATCAAAATGTCTGCCCGGATTAACAAACATGCTGTCTGATATACTTTTTGCACCATCCGATAATTCAAACGGACCGATCTGGTAAACTGAATCTTTCAAATCAGTTCGGAAACGGCTTTTAAGCCGCAATATCCTGTCTTCACCTTCCTGCAGAGATGCAGTTTCCCGAAAATCAATAAAATCCAGTGTTTTATTATCCCCGGCTTTATCGCCGTATATATCCAGAAAACCGGAACAGTAACTTCCGGCGTTTTTTACCTGCCATATTAATTCCACCGATTCTCCCGGATCAATAATCCCGTCTCCGTTGCCGTATTTTCGGTCGTCTATGTCCATACCCAGAGAGATCAGCCGCGGAGCCGCAATGTTATCACGATGGTATATTTCACGATTGATGATATCCCCGGAGGTCCTGATTCCCAATATGAAAGGCGTCTGATCTTCTGATTCTGGAATAGCCTTTATTCCGAAACAATCTTTAATGATCAAGGTGTCTCCCGGCATCAGTGACTCTATAAAGGTAAGCGTATCAATCAGCAAAATGGTATAATCATTGGAAAACAGGGTAATGGTATCCGATATGATCGATTGACTACCCCGGTTAATAAATTTTAAATCCAGGCTGAATGACTCCCCGTTACTGATTATCTGGTCAGCCTTAATGGACTCCCCCGAATAACTCAGTTCAATGAGATCAAGAAAACTGCCCTCCGGAGTACCGACAAATATTGAATCCATAAAAGGAATCCTGTTCTCTCCGGTTGCGACGATCGAAAGATAACCTTCTGTCAGCGTGTCGGGAAGATACACTGAATAGTATCCATCTTTGTTTGCATGGGCAGCATTTATAAGTGTACCCCGCTGTGATACTGCTATATAATCGTATGGCAACCCGGAAATATCAATATGTGATGTTCCCGGTGGAATAACAGCAGGGTATCTCAGAGAGATATTTTCAGGAATTCTAAACCACGGAATAATGGAAGGGTCACCAAGAATATGATAAATTCTCCAATAATAGGCTTTTCTTGAACTGTTGCTTTCCTGAACGGACATATTTCCTGCATAAATCATTTCGCCCAGTGAGGGTGCCCAGATTACCCTGGGTTCTCCATGCAGGTGAAAAACTTTGTCATAATAGCCACGTCCGGTATTTTCATAGGCAGGATTGGAAGTGACCTCCCCCACCCCGACCGACCAGAAATAGTCCTCTTCCCAATATGCATCATAAGTACATCCGATATAGGCAAGCGCACCTTTATTCTCAGCCCACAGCAGGGCCTCTCCGAAACACTCGCCAACCTGGAATGCTCCTGACTGGCAACCATTTCCAATTACCAACGGGTATTTACCATCGTTATCAAGCTCGTCAATCTGGGATATTGAAAAGTAGGGATCCTTCCAGTATGTTGTGGTGGCATGACCCGTATAATTAACAAAACCAACACCTTCAGAAATAACCTTCCTCATATGCCAGTTCATTGAATCAGCACTGGGAGCGTTGATCATATAACATTCTATTCCATTATTCAGGTTAAAATAATAGGCCTGACCATAATTGATCTGTCCATTGCTGAAAATCCATTCAGAAGCGTTATCTCCTCCGGCAACCAATAATGATTTTTTAAGATATGAAGGATCAGGAAATCCGTATTGCTCATACATGATGCTCTTATTAACAATTACCTGCAAATGGGAAGGTGTCTGGGCTGACATCCTGCCATAGAACAGATCGGGAATATAATCCCCGTTTCCATCATATTCCGCATAATAGAGGTCTGTATAAAAACTCCCGTCTGATACCGGTATCAGGTTAACATCTCCGGCAATTATCAAATAGGCTGGAGAAAGATACCCTGGCTCAGGATTTAAATAAAGGTTTTCAAGATAGGATTTTATCGACTCACGGGTATTTCCCACATCCGGATCCTGTGTATAGGCTTCTATGATTCTGAAGCCCTTTTTCTTCTTCCATTCAATAAAGGGGTAAAGGATTTCCCTGAAAATGGTATCTGAGAGGATAACCATGGTCATCGGTTCTTCAACGCTGATTGCCTTGGTTCCCGGTATCCTTTCCTGACGCAAAATATGGTTATGAAGCCTTTCAAAAGGAGGTGCTATAAGATTTCCGGGTATAATGAATGGTTCCGGCAATGCAAGTCTTGCCGCAACGCGGTGATAAATGATCAACCTGTTTTCGGCAGGATTATATTGGATGGGGCTGAAGCACAAATTACTGACCGGCAAACCTCTCATTGTTCCCTGGAATGTGTATTGAAGCACCGGCCCTCCAATACAGGTATCAAGGCTAAAGATCCTGTCATTTATGAGAAATTCATCCCGACCGGATGCCGATTTTGAAAGAGAAGGCTGGAATGGAACTATTTTCAGATCGGGATCCAGGTCTCCAATATCAATGATAACAGAATCAATCATGTCAAACTGAAAATTCAATGAAGGATATGACCTGTCCATCTCAAACAGCCGGTTAAAAGCAGGCAATTCCGGTTCTCCGGGCATACCTGACGGACCGTATCCGGGAATTTCAAGTTTTAAAAATTTCCTTTGATCAATGGTAATTATCCTGTAAGAAACTGCGGAAAGGGTATTTTCGAATACCAGGAAATTATCAACCAGCTCCAGTGTTCTGCAGGATGCTGAAGCTCCCGTTTCCAATGTGCCTGACAGTTTCTGAGCCCATAGATTTTCAAAACCTGCCAGAATAATAAATAACAGTGCCGGCAAGGCAACCGTAATTTTCATGGTACCATAATTTTTCGGGTACAAAGTACAAAATCTACCCTGTTAGTAAAAGAGGGCACCTTCTATTTAACTAATTTAACTTAACAAGGTTGCGTTCTGTTAGAAAAAAAAAGACAATTTCCTGATAGTTATTCATATTTTCAATATTTTAGGACATTAAAGCTGCGGAGTATGCATTTCAGGGCCTTGATATTATCATTACTCTTTTTTGTCATTTTTCAGGGTATTGCCTTCACTCAACCTAATAAGAACGGGGTGCCTATTATTACCAATTACGAGCATTTTGTCACCGGCGGAAGTGAACAGAATTGGGCCATCACCCAGGATAACCGGGGTGTCATGTATTTCGGCAATCAGGATAAAGGAGTGCTTGAATATGATGGTGTTGAATGGAGAAACATACCGATTTCAAACAACTCAGCTGTCAGGTCCCTGATAACCGGTGTTGATGGAACGGTTTACGTCGGGGCTGTTGAAGAGTTCGGCTATCTCGTTCCCGACTGTTATGGCAACATGACTTATAAATCCCTGGTTGATAAAATAGTTACTTCGGATAGCATGTACAGAGGCTTCCCGGATGTCTGGAAAATTTGTTACATCAACGAAAAGGTTTATTTCTGTACCCAATCCTATTTATTTGAATATAATTCTGTTAAAGACGCTATAAAAATCATTAAAAATCCACCCAATACCCTCTTTGCTTTTAACATTAATGATACCATATACTGCGGCAGTTATTCCCTGGGAATCATGAAACTGGAGGATGAAAAATTTACCGGAATCCCGGGCGGGGATTTCTTTATTGAGAAAAACATAAGCGGACTGATCCAGTATGATTCGTCGAGGTTTCTTGTTGCCACTTTTTTCCAGGGGTTGTTCCTGCTCGATATGCATTCGGGTGAGGTTGATGCAAGGTTTGTCGAAGAAGGTTTAAATGATTATCTGAAGACCGGACAGGTCGTATACGTGCAGAATTTAAATCAGGGGATTGTCATCGCTGACCTGTATAACGGTCTGACCATTATTGACCACTCCGGGCAGGCTGTCGAAATAATAACCAAGGCTGAAGGATTGCACGATCAGCAGGTTCCTTATGTATATTCCAATAAACTCATGAAAGATTCAGCTCCTGTGTGGATTGCTAATTTTCAGGGTGTTTCAAAGATAGAAACGAACAACCCTTTCAGGGTATTCACGGAGAAAGCAGGTTTTGACGGATTTATTTCGGATATCAAATATTTTAATGACCATCTCTATATTTCAACCTCCACCGGATTATTTTACAAACAATCCACCTCCACAGGAACCGTGTTTATGAATGTCCCCGGCATTCAGGACCAGGTATGGAAAATGTATCATTTTATTGCGGACAGCGGTGAGGAGTACCTGATGGCTATCACAAATTCTACTGACACATATATCATCGACAAGAATCATAATGTAAGGTCTCTGAGTAAATTAATTAGTCAGAGTTCTGATCCCAGGTCTGATTTTTCATATTCAGGCTATACTATAGCCGGGGATCCTCGTGACCAGAATACCGTATACATCGGAACGGTATCTGAAATCTACGGAATTAAATATTCAAACGGCAAATGGCACGAAACCCTGGTTATAAAGCGTCTTCCGCAGGAACAGAGGTCCATTGTTGTTGACAAATATGACATTTTATGGGCAGGGTCCATTAATGGCGGTGTCACCAAATATGATCTTTCAGGAGGTCAGGAAAGCTCCGGCCAATATGTGTATTCAGTTAAAAACGGTTTGCCGACAAACCAGAAAAATCATGTTTATCTTGATCCCGAAACCGACGAGGTCTTATTCGGTACGCGAAACGGAATTTACCGGTATGATTACCGGAATGATACAATTTACAGGGATCAGGTGTTCAATAAGCTCCTGCCGGACGGATTAAACAGCATGCTGGCTTTTTATGAAGATTATGAACACGATGTATGGTTATCGTTAGAAAATGACTATACAGGCTGGACCGAGCTGGTACTGAAAAAATCGGGCCAGGATTATTCAGTCATTCATGACAGGACCTTCCAGAGATTACCCAAATCCTCCGCTGATGTATTTTACAGCCATCCTTACAACGGATTCTGGTTTGCTAAATCCAAAGAATTATATCATTATGACAAATCTTTCGTAAGAAACGACACCCTGCCATTTCATACCCTTATCCGGAATGTTTACATCAATAATGATTCTCTTCTTTTTCACGGTACCTGTTTCATTGATGACGGACGGGGTGGATACAGAATATATCCTGAACAGGCAGAGGATACTCAGCCATTTATCAAGTACCGCTACAATAATCTGGAATTTCGTTGGGCGGCTCCTTTTTTCGAGCAGGAAGAAAGGATGTTGTACAGTTACTGGTTATATCCTTTCAACAAAAACTGGTCGGAGTGGACATCGGCAGTATATAAGGATTTTACCAACCTCCCCCACGGCCAATACACCATGCATGTGAGGGCAATGAATGTATACGGGGATATCAGTCTTACGGCACATTACTCATTTATGATACTGCGGCCCTGGTATGCCTCAGTTTTTGCTATTATTGCCTATATTATCCTATCGGGATTAAGTGTATACACCATCATAAGACTGTATACAAGAAGGTTGAAACAGGAGAATATACGTCTTGAGGGCATCATTCAGGAACGAACTGCCAAGATCCGGAAACAAAAGGAGGAGCTGACCGATTCCATTGAGTATGCATCACGCATCCAGCGGGCACTCCTGCCTTCCAATAAAATACTGCAGGAGAATGAGATCGGACATTTCATTCTGTTCCGGCCAAGAGATATTGTCAGTGGTGACTTCTACTGGTTAGGGCAGAAGGAAGAAAAAATATATGTTGTGGCTGCAGATTGCACGGGTCACGGAGTGCCGGGTGCATTCATGAGCATGCTGGGTATCTCATTCCTGGATGAGATAATTATGAAATCGAATATTTCAGATACCAATTTTATCCTCGACTCTTTAAAGAATCATGTGATTACCTCTTTGAAACAGACCGGGAAAAGTATGGATGAGTCAACAAAAGACGGGATGGACCTGGCAATAATCGCCATTGATAAACAATTAAAAAAGATACAATTTTCCGGCGCCTATAATCCACTGTATTGTGTAAGAAAGCTTAACAAACAAGAAGCAGATATCGTTAACAATGGAGAAGAACTGGATCTGCCAAAAGGTGCCGTAAATAATAATACACATATCCTGTATCAGATTAAAGGAGACCAGATGCCCATCGGGATATCGGAAAAAAACTCTGAATTTTCTGTAACCGAACTGAATTATGAGGAATCCTCATTGTATCTTTTTACGGACGGATATATTGATCAATTCGGAGGACCGGGTGGGAAAAAATTCATGTCCAGGAATTTTAAATATCTTATTCTGGAGATGCAGGCCTACCCGATGGAAGAACAGGGACCCGCAATGAATAAGGTCATTAACGATTGGATGGGCAACATCAGCCAGATTGATGATATTCTTGTAATCGGATTACAAATAAATTGAACTGAGCAGATTGTGAATGAGAAAATCCTACAGTAAAGAATCGAATTTAACCCGTAAAACCCTTCTGGAACAGCGCAGGGAGTTGCTTGCCAGTATCAAATACGCGAGTTTTATTCAACAGGCTGTCCTTCCGGATAATAAATCTATTTCCCGGATTTTAAATGATTATTTTATCCTTTACATGCCCAGGGATATTGTAAGCGGAGATTTTTATTACGTTTCAAGAAAAGAAGAGTATATTATTGCAGCAGCCGGGGATTGCACGGGCCATGGGGTACCAGGGGCTCTGATGAGTATTATGGGCATCTCGTTTCTGAATGAAATATTAAGCAGCCGGGGATCCTCCCCAAAAGCAGGCAGTATATTAAACCTGCTGAGAGAGAGGGTAATGAAAGTACTTCATCAAACCGGGAAGGATGAGGAAAATAAAGATGCCATAGATATGTCGCTGTGTGTTTTTGATCCAAGAAACAATGAACTCCAGTTTTCCGGGGCCAACAACTCACTTTACCATATCAGGAAAAAAGTACTTACAGAAATCAAAGCTGACAACATGCCTGTTGGCGTGCATGCCATTGAAGAGGAGTCGTTTACCTCGAAATCCATGATATTGAAAAAAGATGATGTAATATATATCTTTTCAGACGGTTTTGCAGACCAGTTCGGTGGACCGCTGGGAAAGAAATTCAAGTACGGCCCTCTGAAAAATTTATTGATCGACATCTCTGATGCTCCGATGAAAAAACAGAAAGAAGCACTTGAAAAGGCCATAACCGACTGGAGAGGGATAGAAGATCAGGTAGATGATATTTTGGTTTTCGGAATAAAATTTGTTTAAATATCAGCCATGAAATTAACTGCTTTCAGAATAAAAAATTTCAGATCCATTGTGGATACAGGTTGGCAAACACTCTCACACGATAATATCACCAGCCTTATCGGGCAGAATGAGTCGGGTAAAACTTCAATACTTGAGGCAATAAAGGCTTTCCATGACGGAACAATTGTTGAAGACATGCTGAGGAGTGACCTGAGCCTCCCGGAGGTTTCATGCAGTTTCAGCTTTTCATACCCTGATCTGGAACACCACATCGACAGCTCAAAAATTGACCCGAAAATAAGAAAAGAGATAGCGAATTTTAAAGAAATTTCTATCATCAGAACCTGGGACGATGATCTAAATACCCATGTTATTATGGGAAAGGAACTGAGTACCCTTTACGAAAGGATCTATGAATCGAGAAAGGAACGTGAGAGTAAACTATCTAAACCAATAGAAAAATTTTCGCATGAAGAAGAAACAGCCGTAAACGCGCTCCGGGAGATAAAAAAAACACTTGCAGACACCGAGGAGAAGATTGAAATTGTCAAACAAAAAATATCTGATCTGAAAAGATCCGGGGGATCATTTTTTGCCAGGGAAAGGAAGAAACAGGTTAAAGGTGACCTTGTCTCTGAAAATGAAATACTTGAAAAACTTCAGGCTGAAAGGAAGGAGCGTATTTTTAAACTCAGGGAAAAACAGGAAATAGTTGATAATCTGAAACATAAAACACTGGCAATCGCAAAACTCAAAGAGACGGATAAAAAGATCATCGAAAAGAAGGAGGAGATATTAAACAGCCAGGAAAACCTCAGGCAGATTTACAAAATTGCAGATGTATACTCTTCTGAAAAAGAACAAAGAGCAGCTGAACTGAAAGAAGTGATTTACAGAAACGAAATAGCCGGGCATAAGGAACAGCTGGAAAAGTTAGAAAAAGAATATGACAGGCTTCTGCGGGCTCTTGAAAAGGTTTTTGACGGAA
>OMKS01002933.1_pt1 | contig 13907 bp, 19 predicted proteins | sample 1674721 | NCBI WGS metagenome assembly OMKS01 (sample SAMN06264996, study PRJEB25208) | sediment metagenome | isolation source: hot spring sediment | place: USA: California | collected 2014-09-02 | reverse complement strand
CTGGTAGAGTCTCCAGAAGATTTGTGGTATCTTTCTCAAATAATTGATAAAGGTGATATTATTAAGGGTAAAACTTTGAGAAAAATCAAGGCTACTGAAGCAGCTGCTGGTGAGCGCCGTCCTGTTTTTCTTTCCTTGTCTGTTGAAAAAGTTGAGTTCACTCCAGATGCTTTGCGTGCTGGTGGAAAAATTCTTGAAGCTCCTGAAGAAGTTCCTAAAGGTAGTTTTCATACTTTCTCCTTAGAACCAGGTTCTAAAATCATTGTTAAAAAAGAGCATTGGTTTTCTTATCAGCTTGACCGTCTTAAAGAAGCTTCTGAAGTTCCTCCTTCTAAGGTTTTGATTTGTGTTTTTGATAGGGAGGATGCTTTTTTTGCTTTAATGAAGCGTTTTGGTTATGAAATGTTATCTCATCTCAAAGGGGTTGTTCAAAAAAAGGCTTTGGACCAAAAAGTTAAAAGTACTTTTTTTGAAAAAATTGTTGAGCAATTAGATGAATATAATAAAAGATTTGGTTTAGATCATATTGTTATTGCTAGCCCTGCGTTTTGGAAAGATGAAATTGCTAAATTTATTAAAGATTCTGATTTAAGAAACAAGGTTGTTTTTGCTTCTTGTTCTTCAGCTGATGAGTCTGCTGTTAATGAGGTTCTTAAGAGAGATGAAATAAAAAAAGTTTTATTAGAAGAAAGGAAGCAGATTAAAGGATTTATCAAATATCTTAAATCAATTAAAAAGTGATCCACTAATCTGGAGCGTACTTTGCAACATCCCGCTGCCTCTTGGCGGGACGCCAATTCGCCAATTCGAAAATCTGGAGTGACTTTTACGACATCCCGATGTCTTATATCGGACGTTAATTCGCTAAATCAGAGAATCATTATGAGCAATAACTTTTACATCGACCCACACGCCGTTGTTGACGAAAATGTCTCTATCGGTGAAGGAACAAAAATCTGGCACTTCAGCCATGTGCAGTCCGGGACAAAAATCGGTAAGAAATGTGTACTCGGACAAAATGTAAACGTCGGCAACAACGTCTCCATCGGCGATTACTGTAAAATCCAAAATAACGTCTCCGTTTATGAAGGTGTAACACTTGAAGATTATGTTTTCTGCGGACCATCGATGGTATTCACAAATATATTAGACCCTAAATGCAAGTACCCGCAAGTCGGTGCTCAATATTATGTTAAAACATTAGTGAAAGAAGGCGCTTCAATCGGTGCAAATGCAACTATTATCTGCGGTAACACTCTCGGAAAACATTGTATGATAGGAGCGGGGAGTGTTGTCACTAAAGATGTCCCCGATTATGCATTGATGGTTGGTATCCCGGCTAAACAAATCGGCTGGGTCTCCGAAGCCGGTAAACGATTATCATTTGACCATAACGGACTCGCTCACTGCGAAAAATCCAATAAAACCTACAAGCTTGAAAATAATCAAGTAACTGAAATTATGTGATTATTAATTAACGAATTTAACGCATTGCCGAATTTCGCGAATTGGTAATCTAAATAAAGTATTAACTTAGAATTAATGTCGATGAGTTAAATACTTTGTAATAACCATAAGTTCAAAAGCGTTAGAGGAAAGAAAACAAAACCTCGATGTTTTTCTATCAGATCATTTCCCCATTATTCTGGAGTATTTTTTACAACATCCCGCTGGTTTGTAGCGAAACCTTATTCCCTTATTCCTTTATTCCCTAAATCTGGAACGTCTTTTGCGCCATCCCGATGTCTTATATCGGACGTTAATTCGTTAATTCGCAAATTCGCTAAATCATGATAATTCAATCAACCAACATACCTGACGTAAAACTAATAACTCCAAAAATTTTCGAAGATGACCGTGGATACTTCTTCGAATCGTTTCGTGATGATATATTTAAAAAAGAAATTGGTGAGATCAATTTTATCCAAGACAACGAATCAAAATCCTCCTTCGGTGTTATGCGCGGCTTACATTACCAGCTTCCGCCATACGCTCAATCGAAATTAGTACGAGTTGTAAAAGGAAAGGTTCTTGATGTAGCGGTTGATATCCGAAAATCATCGCCGTATTTCGGTAAATATGTTTCTGCTGAATTATCCGAGGAAAACAAATTACAAATGTTCATCCCGCAAGGATTCGCACATGCATACTTAGTCCTAAGTGATGAAGCAATATTCCAATACAAAGTTGACAACTACTATTCACCCGAACATGATAGGGGAATAATTTATTACGATACTCAGCTAAATATCTCATGGACCCTTGTTCCGTCTCAAATCGTTGTATCGGATAAAGACAAGAAATTACCGTTCCTCAATGATGCAGAACTGTTTGATTAAAGAATAGGAAAACTGGAAAGATGGAAAACTCTCTCAAAAAATCAAAACTCCCACCTACGTAAAAATGAGACTTCCTCCTTCGTCTGAAAAACGACTTCCTCCTTCGTTTGAAAAGCAACTTCGGAGGACAGGTCGGAGGAAAGGCAAATTGAAAATTTGAAATTGGAAAAAGAGAATAAGCAGATACAGAAACATGATCTTGAAGATCGACTTTTTAATTTTGCAGTTAATGTTTTAAAATATCTTTGAACAATAAAAACAACGAAAGAATCTGAAGTTATAAAACATCAATTGACAAAATCATCTACATCATCTGGAGTCAACTTCGAGTAAGTGCAAGGCTGTCAACTAGAGCAGATTTTAATAGTAAAATTTTTATATCACTAAACGAAATGAGAGAAAGTAGTTATTTGCTGAGAATTTTAAATAGTCTGGAATTAGGTGATAAATCTTTATCAGAAGAATTGGTAAGAGAATCTTCTGAATTAAAAAAAATTCTAGGTTCGGTTTCATCGAACGTATCTGAATCACTGAAGAAAAATTAAAAAAGTTTTGTTTTACAATTTGAGTTTTCCAATTTACAATTGGAGTTTTAGAATTTGTTTAGTTTTTTAGCTCAGCATATTCCCACTTTCCCTTATTCCCTTATTCCACTTTCCCAATCATTCTAATCAGGAATAGATAGATTAATTTGAAAACTAAATTAAAGATTACTTATGACCATACTAATAACAGGCGGCGCGGGCTTTATCGGCTCAAACCTCATTCATTACTTGATTGATAATACAAAACACGAAATTATCAACGTCGATAAACTGACATATGCCGGTAACATAATTTCACTAAAAGATATCGAAGACAACCCGCGCTACACCTTTGAGCAAGTTGATATATGCGGTTATGATAACGTACGGGAATTATTCAATACGTATTCTCCCGATGCGGTAATGCACCTCGCAGCTGAATCGCACGTTGACCGTTCAATCGACGGTCCGGGCGAATTTATTCAGACTAATATTGTCGGCACATTCAATCTTCTCCAAATTTCATTTAACTATTGGAAGAGTTTGGAAGAATCAAAGAAAAACTCATTTAGATTTCTTCACGTTTCGACCGATGAAGTTTTTGGCTCACTCGGAGAAACCGGATTTTTTACCGAGACAACTCCCTATGATCCCAAATCTCCTTACTCAGCCAGTAAAGCATCATCCGATCATCTAGTTCGTGCATGGGAACATACATATAATTTTCCGGCACTTGTTACAAACTGTTCAAATAATTATGGTCCGTTTCAATTCCCAGAAAAACTTATTCCCGTCGTAATTCTGAATGCAATTAACGGAAAAGATATTCCTATATATGGTAAAGGTGATAACGTACGCGATTGGCTTTACGTTGAAGATCACGCCACCGCATTATACCTCGTGCTGAGCGAAGGTGAAGTGGGGCAGACCTACAACATCGGCGGAAAAAACGAAATCAAAAATATCGATATAGTTCATACAATCTGTTCCATACTTGATGAACTTAAGCCAAAATCAACCGGTTCATATTCAGATCAAATCAAATTTGTACAGGATAGACCCGGACATGATAAACGCTACGCAATCGACCCAACTAAAATCGAAAACGAACTCGGCTTCAAACCTGCTCATAACTTTACCGAAGGTATCCGCAAAACAGTAGAGTGGTATCTTAACAATCTCGATTGGTGCGACGCCGTTATGGAAAATAAATATAAGCTAGAACGTTTAGGAACAATAAAGTGAAAAACCCAAAACTCAGAGTGAAAATTGTAAAACCCAAAACCCAAATTGAAGAGTAATAAAGCAAATAACTCATACTGTCATTCCGGCATGTTTTTAGCCGGAATCTAAAAGTTTTTATTAGTATACTAGTCAGCCTCTGACGTGATCGTGGCTAAAAACATTTTGCAAATAAGTCAAAAGACAAACGGAAAAAGTAAAGACTGCAGGAATGATGGAAAATTGGAAAGACCGAAATAAGTAAGTAGTTTTTAACTATTTACCAATTCAATAATTCGTAAATACGCCAATTCGATAATTCATTTATAAAAAAATAAAACTAAGTTATGAATCAAAAAGTAACTTAGAATTTTGAAATGAGAAAACTGCCATTGAGAAATTAAACGCTGTTCATGAATTAAGAGAACAATATATAATTTTATATAATAAAGAAGATCAATACAATGAAAGTCGAAAAAGACTTCGTCTATTTTATAAAATTACTAAACTAACACGAAGTTAATTTCTAGTTGAAATATAATGTTTGATTCAATTGAAAAAATAATTAAGTCCTTTGATGTAAATGAAGTGGAATACGTGATCATTGGCGGTTACGCAATAATTCTAAACGGATTCCTGCGCGCTACGGAGGATATTGATATTTTACTTAAGATGACTCCGGACAATTTAAAAAAATTTCAAAAAGCACTCCGCGAAGTTTATGATGATACTGAAATTGATGAGATAAATTTCGAAGAACTATCAAAATATTCAGTAATTCGATATGGTACACGGGATAATTTTTATATTGATATAATTTCAAAAATTGGTAAGGAATTTAGTTACGATAATATTGAAATTATGGAAAAAAAAGTTGAGGATATTGTATATAGATTTGCATCTCCCAAATCTTTATATCAGATGAAAAAATTAACCTATAGAGAGAAAGATAAACTGGATATCGTATTTCTCAAAAACTTGATGGATAGATGATCGAAAAATTTGTAAATATCGAAGCCTCTTCAAAATTAATTGAGAATAAAAAACTTGATTTGAACTACTTAAAAAAAGTAAGAGAATTCTTTCGCCTGATAGACAAATTGAGTGGTTTCAAAGTAAAACGAGGTATACAAAAGTTTGATAATTTCGAAGATGTAGATCGTACTAAAAGCAACTAATTCATTTTGAAAATGAGTATTATAAAACGTCAAAAGACAGATGGAAAGCGTGAAACCCAAAACTCAAAACTCAAAGTGAAAATTTGAAATTGGAAAAAGAAAATAAACAGATACAGAAGAATGATCTTGAAGAACGACTTTTTAACTTTGCAGTTAATGTGCTAAAGTATCTGAGAACTATAAAATCGACTGAAGAAACTAAGGTAATTAAGTTTCAATTAACAAAATCATCCACATCTGCCGGTGCGAATTTCGAAGAGGCACAAGGATGTTCAACAAGAGCTGATTTTAGTAGTAAAATTTCGATATCACTTAAAGAAATGAGAGAAAGTAATTATTGGATAAGAATATTGCATACTTTAGATCTTGGTGATAAATCATTATCACTATCACTAGTAAATGAATCAGAAGAATTGAAGAAAATTTTAGGCGCAATATCATCGAAAATATCGAAATCCCTTAAGAAAAATTAAAATAGTTTTGTTTTACAATTTGAGTTTTCCAATTTACCCTTTGACTTCCAAGGTTTTTACTTTGTTTCTTCCAATTTACAATTTGAATTTTCCAATTTACAATTTGGGTTTCTCATGAAAGGTATACATCTAAAAACAAATTTACTGTAATTTTAATTTACAATTTGAGTTTTCCAATTTACAATTTGGGTTTCTCATGAAAGGTATACATCTAAAAACAAATTTACTGTAATTTTAATTTACAATTTGAGTTTTCCAATTTACAATTTGAGTTTCTCATGAAAGGTATCATCCTCGCCGGTGGTTCCGGCACTCGACTCTATCCCGTAACACGTACCGTCTGTAAACAACTACTCCCAATCTACGATAAACCGATGATCTACTACCCGCTGTCGACACTCATGCTCGCAGGTATTAGAGAAATACTGATCATCTCAACTCCCGAAGATACAAGCAAATTTGAACAGCTTCTCGGCGATGGTTCAGAACTCGGACTAAAATTATCGTATAAGATTCAACCTTCACCCGACGGACTCGCACAAGCATTTATTCTCGGTGAAGAATTCATAGGTGATGATGATGTTTGTCTCGTGCTCGGCGATAATATCTTCTACGGTCATGGCTTAACGGAAATGCTGATAGATGCTAAAGATATTGTTGAAAAAAGAAAAGAAGCAGTTGTATTCGGTTATTACGTTAATGATCCCGAACGATACGGCGTAGTTGAATTCGATCAAAACGGTAAAGTTCTTTCTGTTGAAGAAAAACCAAAACAACCGAAAAGTAATTATGCAGTAGTTGGATTATATTTTTACACTAACGATGTCGTAGAAATTGCCAAAAATGTAAAACCTTCCGCAAGGGGAGAATTAGAAATAACTTCAGTCAATAACGAATATTTAAATCTCGGTAAACTTAACGTAGAATTAATGGGACGCGGTTACGCCTGGCTCGATACCGGTACACACGAATCACTTCTCGAAGCCAGCAGCTTTATAGAAACTATTGAACGTCGACAAGGATTAAAAGTTGCATGCCTAGAAGAAATTGCCTATTACAAAAATTTTATCGATAAAGAGCAGCTGATTAAACTTGCTAACGAATACAAGAATAATTATAATAATTATTTGTTAAAACTCGTACGCTAATTGCATGGTCATTTGATACTGGCTAATAGATAATCATTATAAAAGCAGCAAGCCTGTTTTAATGCAAAGTACATTGCTTAAACAAATTTGAATATGCTGCTATATTAATTATCAATTTAGATGTAGGAAGTTGAAAGCAAAAATTAAAGATGAATATCGGGTTTAAAAGGGAGACAAAAAATGACTGAGAAAATTAAAAAAATTTCAATGACTAATACCAAAAAAGAGATGTTGGATGCATATAATGAGTTGGTACAAAAAATCAAAGAACAACAGGAGTTACAGTTAAACCCTCAAAAAATTGCAGAAGAAAAAACAAAAAAGGAAGTAGTTCAAAAAGTAGAAGGTGTAAATCTCAACTCAATACCCGGCAGCATAAATAATCTAAAATCCGATATTAATTCTACACTGAATACTCTTGAAAGAAACCTGGAAGCGGAAGTAAAAAAGTATGATGATATTAGAAACGCAATAGAAATTAAAGAAAAAGAATTACATGAAGTTTTCGAAATTGAAAAATCGGCTCATACACTTGCCGCCCTGATCGAATCACAAAATATAAAGAAAATCGAATTTGAAGAAGAAATGGAACTCAAGAAGACTACTACCCTCAAAGAAATTGAAACTTTGAGAGCAGAATGGGATAGAGAAAAACAAAATCACCTAGCGGAAATAAAAGAACGAGATGAAAAAGAAAAGAAAGAAGCTGCTCGCTTAAAAGAAGAATTTGATTATAATTTCAAAAGAGAGAAACAAATTGCACATGATAAATTAAGTGATGAGTTGAAAACAAAAGAAAAGGAATTCAATCAAAATATTAAAGAAAAAACCGAAGAGTTAAGTAAAAGGGAATCTGTTGTTAATGAAAAAGAAACCAGGCTTAACGAACTCGAACAAAGAGTTGCACAATTCCAAAATGAATTAAATAATGCCGTTGCAAAGGCGGTTGAAGAAAACACCAAAAAACTTCAGGCGGAATTCAAGAACAAAGAAAATTACTTCATTAAAGAATTTGAAGGTGAAAGAAACGTACTCACTACAAAAATTGAATCATACGAAAAAACTATCAAGGAACAAGAAAAGAAAATTACCGAATTGAGCAATAAACTTGATGATGCTTATACTAAGGTTCAGGATATAGCGGTTAAGACAATTGAAAGTGCAGGCAATGCAAAAACGTTGGCCGATTTGCAAAAAACTTTTGTAGATAAATTCTCTAATAAAGCTAAAGAATAAAAAGAACCTGCAAAAGAATTTGATTCCAATGAAATGAATTAAAACTGAAAAAATTTCAGACAAAGAAAGTAAAACTGAATCAAGAAATTCAATTTATCGATGAGACAATACATCAAATTCATTCATATAGAAAAATTGATGCAATTGATGTTAGGTTCTTAAAAGAAATTATATAAAATTACAAATGCTGAAATTAAGGCTGCTATTGGATTTGGTAAAAAAACTAAAGCAAGTGAAGGGAAATTAGAATTTGTGCATAGTGTGAATTATAGGAAACTCCCCCTCAAAGTTGTTTGTAAAATTGTAGAAAATGATTATTGAGCCTGCTCTAAAAAGGTAAAATTACTATCGAAATTCTTTGATTTTGCAATAAAACCGAAATCAAAAATATTCAAATTGGGCTTTTTAGATTCGGCTCATTATTTTATCATTACATGTTACCCGTTAAAGAAAGGAATTAGAAAATGAAAGTATCGTACGATCAAGAAGCTGATGCTGTTTATATAGAACTCTCGGATAAGAAGCCGGAAGGCGTTATAGAAGTAAAAGAGGGTGTTAACCTTGATGTAACAGAAGATGGTATTATTGTTGGCATTGAACTACTAAATGCCGGAAAGAAAATCCCGCTTAAATCTTTTCTTTCTTACGAATTTACACCGGATTTTTTAAATAAGGCAACCTAGTATTCATATTAGCTTTTGGTCAAAAATTAATAACAAAAAAACTAATAACCTAGTAACTTAACTCTTTCCAGCCTTGGCGAAGGAGGGAATAACCAAACACGATTTTGCCCTTGTTTTTTAATCTTGATACTCGATACTTGCTACTTGATACTCGTTTCTCGATACCCGTCTGAGCCGGGCAGGCTTGATACTAAAAAATGACTACATTGCTCAAGTGCCACATTGCTGAAAAACAATGGAACAACTTAACAATTAGACAATTTAATTCTTTTTTCACGTCTCACGCCTGGCCGCCTATGGCGTGGTTTCACTTTTGCCTGCCGCGCCGTAGTCAGTATTTTGACGAAGGCGGGTCTTTGAACTTTGTCCTTTATCCTTTGAACTTGATAACCCTTTGTCCTTATTGCCTTGATACTTGTGCCTGCCTCTAATTGGCGTGGTCTCGATACATTGATATATAAAAAATTTTTATTAAGTTTTAGTAAATAAAATTAGAGGTTTAAAATGGAATTGATAGTTGATGAAGATAAAATGAAAGAATTATTAAAAGAATCGTTAACGGAAATGATGAAAGATAAAAGAAGCATTTTCCATAAAATTGTAACAGAATCCATCGAAGATATTGGAATGGCTAATGCTATTAAGGAAGGGAGAAAAAATAAATTTGTAGAAGAATCAACAATTTTTGAAATTTTACAGAAGTAAAAATGATACTTCGTTTTGAGGAAAGCTTCGAAAAAGACCTGTTGAAATTAAAAGATAAAAAAGTCAAAAAGAAGTTAACTCAGGTTATACAAAATCTTAAAAGGGCTGAAAAACTAGATGAGATTTCCAATTTAAAAAAATTAGAGGGGTATAAATATTTTTATAGAATTAGATTGGGAAATTATAGAATTGGTCTTGAAAAAGATAAAGTTATTGTAATAATAACAAGAATTCTATTGCGCAAAGACATATATAAGTATTTTCCCTAATAACTTCTGATGTGATAATTCTCTACTTAGAAAATTATCAGCTAAATTTATAATATTATAAAGCGCTTCCGAATAATTAATACACTTGAAGATTTTTTTAAAAAAGACTGACGACTGGAGATTGATGACTGTATCTCGGATACTCTGAGTTCTTGCCGAAAGCATCCCTAGGGAAAACTACGGCTTCTGCATTTTATCTCGATACTCATATCTTGATACTAAAGAAAAATGGCCACATTGCTGAAAACCATGTAACAATTTATCAATTTAACAATGCATTTACTTTGCACTTAATTATCTTTTGACTTTGCTTTTATCTTGATACTCGATACTAGATTATAGTGTACTGACAATATAGTTTTGCAACATAGTTATAATTTTTGTATTTTTGTGCAAAAAAAGGTTATAGCTATGAAAAGAACCGAGATTAAATTAACAGAAAAGGAAGTCATATTTCTACGAGAATACAAGAAATCGGATTACCGAAGTGAACGCGAATATAACAGAGCTAACATTCTATTGTTGCTCAATAAAGGAAAGAAGGATTCAGAGATAAAAGAATTTCTGGAGGTGGACCGGACAACAATATGGCGAACCAAGCGAAGATATTTGAAAGAAGGAGTAGAGAATGCATTACGGGAGAAACAACGCAGTGGACAGCCGGAAAAATATGGAGAAAACCAAAAGGCAGAAATCATAGCGACTGCCTGTAGCGATCCACCGGAAGGCAGGTCAAGATGGACACTAGCATTGTTATCCAATAAGCTAAAAGAAAAGGAAGGATTAGAAACAATTAACAGAGAAACAATCAGATTAATATTAAAAAAAACGAATGTAAGCCTTGGTTAAGAAAAATGTGGTGCATTACTTCGATCACGGAAGAATACAGAGAGAGAATGTATGCATTGTTAGACTTGTATAAAAAGGATTACGATGAAAAATATCCAGTGGTGTGTATGGATGAAAAAAGCAAGCAACTTATAGAGAATGCAAGAGGAATCCTGCCATTAAAGCCGGGCAGCACAGCAAAATATGACTATGAATACAAACGCAATGGGACAGTAAATATTTTTGTAGCAATAGAACCACTTGCAGGCAGAAGAAAAATAACAGTAACTAAAAATAGGAAGAAAAAAGATTTTGCTTATTTCATTAAAGAGTTGGTGGAAAAAGATTATAAAGAAGCAAAGATGATACGATTAGTACTTGATAATCTAAACACTCATTTTAGTTCATCTTTTTATGAAACATTTACGAACAGAGAATCCAAAAGGATTTTGAGCAAAATAGAATTTTACTATACACCGAAACATGGTAGTTGGCTTAATATGGCTGAAATAGAAATCAACATAATGGAAAGAGAATGTTTATCAAGAAGAATCGGTCAGGAAGCTATCTTGAAAAGTGAGTTAAATAAGTGGTTATTATAAAGGAATAACGAGAAGAAAAAAATCCATTGGACATTTACAAAAGAAGATGCCGATGGAAAACTATCAAAACATTATGTTGCATAATTTAATTGTTGATACACTAGCTTCTGCTTCTAATAAATTAGATCATAATAATATATGAGCCGAATCTAAAAAGCCCAATTTGAATATTTTTGATTTCGGTTTTATTGCAAAATCAAAGAATTTCGATAGTAATTTTACCTTTTTAGAGCAGGCTCATATATGAGCAATTTCATATTATCAGAACATGCAAAGAAAGTTATTACCGAAAGAAAGATTGATGTTAAGTGGATAGATCAGGCTTGTAGAAAACCTGACCATGTTGATAATGATAAAAAAAGTATTAATTTGGAACATCGATTGAAGATAATTACCGATTATGATAACAGAGTCTTGAGGGTAGTCTGTAATGTGGAATCTGATCCAATAACAATAGTAACCGCTTTTTTTGACCGAAGAATGAAAGGAGAATTAAAATGAAACTTTATTATGATGAAAAAGTTGATGCTCTTTATATACGATTCGATAATTCAAATATAATTGAGTCTGAAGAAGTTAAGGACGGTATAGTGCTTGATTATAATCAGGACGATCAGGTAGTAGGTATAGAAATCCTTAACATAAGTAAACGTGTATCTCTTCCGGATCTAAAAAAAGTACAACTTGATTTTGCTTGAAACAGTCCGAAGGCCAATACTGTTGACTAAAGCTTGAAGACTGAGAAGTGTAAACTGATATTGGCTTTCGTATATTAGTGGCTATTAAAGCAAAAGCATGCCGCGAATGCACTAATAAAAGCCGAATAAAAACTTTTATCTTTTTCATTTGTACTGTGTGTCTTGATACCCGTCGAAGTCGGACAGGCTTGATACTTAAAAATGCTGCATTGCTTAATTGCCATATTGCTGAAAAACAATGGAACAATTTAACAATTAGACAATTTCATTCTTTTTTGACATTTCACGCCTGTCCGCCTATGGCGTGGTTTCACGTTTGCATTTGCTTTTATCCTTTTTTTTATCTTGATACTTGATACTCATATCTTGATACTTGATACTCATATCTTGATACTATATACTCGATACCAATAACTCAATAACCAATCACAACGAAAAATAAAAAATTTGATTATGGCAGCTATTTTTACTCTATTTTCGCGGGGCGAATTACTTGAAACAGCATGCGGTTTTTGTTACATTATCTTACAAAAAAAAACAAGAAGAAAATGGAAACTATTGATATAAATACAACACTTATTGAAGGTTACTTGCGTTTACTGAATAATCTTAGTCCAAATAACAAACTTGACCTCATTTCCAAGCTTACTCTTTCTATTAAGATTGACATCGCCGAAAGGAAATCATCTTTTTACAAAGCATTCGGCGCATGGGAATCAGAACTATCCGCGGATGAAATTATAGACGAGATTCATAGAACTAGAACTTTTAACCGTCAAGTAGTCCCGATGAAATAGGGATGAAAAAGTACTTAATTGACACGAATACATGCATTTATTTCATCAACGGAAAATTTGAACTCAAGAAAAAATTTGAGGAAGTTGATCCGGATAACTGCTTTATTTCCGAAATTACTCTCGCTGAATTAAAGTTTGGTGTTGAAAACAGCTAGAAAAGTGAAAAGAATCAAATAGCTCTTGATAATTTTTTAACCGGAGTAAAAATTGTTCCTATCTTTCATTCGCTCGACCTGTATGCAAAGGAAAAATCAAGACTAAGAAAAGCGGGCGCTACAATCGACGACTTTGACCTTTTGATTGGGGTTACAGCAATTACACACAATTTAGTATTGGTAACCAATAACACCAGCCATTTCAAGGGAATAAAAGGAATTAAGTTGGAAAACTGGGCAAAATAAATTTGAATGAATAGGATCTAGCAGAACGATTAATTTATTTATGACCTTTTAAACACCCATTGATTCAGTAACCCAATAACAATTTTAGACTTTGTAAGCCTCTGATGTGGCTCACCCGCTTCAAGCGGTTGTTTTTTAATCTTGATACTGTTGTTAAACCACAACGTTCACAAAGAAAGCACAAAGAGCGCCAAGTATTAAAGACAATAAGACAATTTTTGAGATTCGCTAAATACGTTAAATACGGGAATCCGCCAAATTCATCCTGATACCCGTCAAAGCCGGGCAGGCTCGATACTAAAATATAGCTACAAAGCTCAATATTAATTATATTTATACTAATTGAAAATAATATTCATTTTAATATGACTCGCAGTGACATACAAAAAATATTATCAGATCATAAACCCGAGCTATACGAAAAATACGGGGTCTTGAGTATTAGTCTATTTGGAAGTTATGCCCGGAATGAGGAGCGACCGGAGAGTGATATAGATTTTGCCGTTGAATTAAAAAAGGCAGATCTCTTTACAATGTCTGCGCTAAAAAATTATCTTCAGGAGCTTTTAGGTAAGGACGTAGATGTAATTAGGATAAGAAAAAATATGAATACCTTGCTGAAAAACAGAATTCAGAGAGATGCTTTTTATGTTTGACAAGGAAATTATTATTGAAATACTCAATAATGTTGAATGGTCAATTAATCTTATAATAAATAGAAGTAGTGATATACATGAGCCGAATCTAAAAAGCCCAATTTGAATATTTTTGATTTCGGTTTTATTGCAAAATCAAAGAATTTCGA
>OMKS01002931.1_pt1 | contig 13908 bp, 11 predicted proteins | sample 1674721 | NCBI WGS metagenome assembly OMKS01 (sample SAMN06264996, study PRJEB25208) | sediment metagenome | isolation source: hot spring sediment | place: USA: California | collected 2014-09-02 | reverse complement strand
CCCCCAAACCCCCACCCCCAGATTTTTGAGATGATACAAGGTTTGTTTATATTCTATGAAACGCTGGTTGCGATTGTTCGAATGGCTGATTTTCATCGCGTTGATCGTCCTGGTCATCATCGGTGCGCAGGCGCTAGGGCATAACCACAGTCCGGCGCGCGAAGTGACGGTGGTGGTTACACCGACGCAATCCAGCCTCACGGCGACGTCTCTCTCACCTACGACGACGCTCACCCCTGTACCGCCCACCGCCACGCTCCCGCCGACGTGGACGCCGACTGTCCCACCAACGAAAACGCCGACGCCAACACCAACCTTGACGCCGTCCCCCACCTCGACGCCGCCTCCCATTGTGCTGCCGGCTGCCGCGACGCCGATGTTTACCACGACGACGGTGGTCACGTCGCCTTTGGAGCAGCCCACACCGATGCCGCTGATCGGACAACCGCAGGGCACGATCAATATCCTCCTGCTCGGCAATGACCGCCGGCCCGGCGAGGAAGTGGGCCGCACCGACGTGATGATGATCGTCTCGGTGTTCCCGGACGTCCCCTCCGTCAGCATGATCTCGATTCCGCGCGACTACTACGCCTGGATTCCCACGTGGGGATTGGACAAGATCAACACAGCCTATGTGCGGGCGCATCGCACCGGCTATCCCGGCGGCGGCCCGGCGCTGGTCAAAGCGACGGTGGAGTACAATTTTGGCCTGCCGATCCACTACTACGCGATGGTAGATTTCGACAGTTATCGCAGCATCGTCGATGCGGTGGGCGGTGTGGAGATCGTGGTCGAGTGCCCCTTCCTCGATACCTATCCCGACGACGAGTCTGAGATTGGCCACACAGACATCAATCTGCAGCCGGGCGTGCATCACCTGGATGGCAAATACGCGCTGTGGTACGTGCGCTCGCGCTGGAATACCTCCGATTTCGACCGCCACCGCCGCCAGCAGCAGGTATTGCGGGCTATCCTGGAAAGCGCGCTGAATCAGAACATGCTCGCGCGCGTCCCAGACTTGTGGGGCGTGTACCGCGAATCGGTAGAGACGGATATGGGATTGGCGGAGATACTCTCCCTCGCACCTGTTGCCCTGCGACTGGATGTGCGCGACATCAAGAGCCGCTTCATCCGTGGAGGCAACCTGTTGTACTCCTTGTCCGTGCCGCAGCGCGGCGCGGTGCTGGTGCCGCAATACGAGGCGCTCTACACGTTTATGCAGGAGGCGGTGCAGCCGCCTGTGACGAGCCGCGCCGCTCAACGCGCCTATCGCGTGGAAGTCTGGAACGGCAGCGGTAACAGTGGATGGGGCGAAGTGGCGGCTTACCGGTTGCGGCTGGAAGGCTTCGAGGTCCCGGCGATCCACCAGGCTGAGGGCGCAGCTCGCACGCTCATCACGGACTACACGACGACGACTAAAGGCTCGCCGTTGGCCCGCCTGATGGCGCTCTACATGCGCCAACAGGGGGATGTCGTGGCCGAACCGACGGAGGGCAGCCCAATTGATTTCCGCGTGACGCTCGGATGGGACTACAATCCGTGCGATGGGACAGGCTCTATCTCGTGGCGATCTGCACCGACGCCGACGCCGGAACCTGAGGCGCCGCCGCCCCCGCCTGAACCATAACCTGGCTATGGATGGCGCGGTCGGGAGACCGGCCACAGCAGAAGGAGGGCGCAGGCACACTGAAAATTATGCTCGAGCCAGTCTCCTGATCTCGCCCGCCGGCGTTTTTGTTCCCTTTGCGTCAGTCGAGCCTGCCTAGCGCGTCGGCGATGCGCGCCACCCCGGACCGGATGTTCTCCATCGAGTTGGCGAAGCACAGGCGCAGATACCCCTCACCGCCCGGCCCAAAGGCCGTGCCCGGCAGCACGGCAACGCCGGCCGCATCGAGCAGATAATCGGCGAGCCACTCCGCGGAGCGGCCAAACGCTGTGACGTTGGGAAACGTGTAGAACGCGCCGCGTGGCATCTGGCACTGCACGCCGGGGATAGCGTTTAGCGCAGTGACGAGCACGTCCCGCCGGCGCTGGTATTCCGCCACAACCGCCTCCACCGCCGCTTGCGGACCGGTAAGCGCTTCGATGCCCGCGTACTGCGTGAACGTCGCCGTACAGCCGACCGAATGGGTCAACAGCAGGTTCATGTGCTCGGCCAGCGCCTGCGGCATAATGCCGTATCCCAGACGCCAGCCGGTCATCGCGTACGTTTTGGAGAAGCCGTCGCAGATCACCGTGCGCTCGCGCATCCCCGGCAGCGCTGCGATGCTCGGCGCAGCAAGGCCGTCGAACGCCAGCCGGGCGTAGATTTCGTCGGAGAGCACCCAGAAATCGTGCTTGTGCGCCGCCGCCGCGATGTGTTCCAGCATGGCCCACGACAGCACGCCGCCGGTCGGGTTGCTCGGCGAGTTCAGGATCACCAGGCGGGTTTGGTCGCTGACCAATTGGTCGAAAGCGTCCAGGTCGAAGGCGAACCCGGTTTCTTCGCGCAGCGGCACAGGTACCGGGACGCCGCCAGCTACATCGATCACCGCCGCGTAGGTTGGGAACCCGGGATCGGGATACAGCACCTCGTCGCCAGGGCGGACGAGTGCCAGGGTGGGGAAGAACAGGATCGGCTTGGCGCCCGGCCCGACGACTACCTGGGAAGGATGAACGTCGATGCCGCGCCGCCGTCCGGCATCCTCGGCGATGGCTTGGCGCAGTGGCAGAATCCCGGCGGGCGGATTGTACGTCGTGTGGCCGTCCTTGATGGCCTGGATGCCCGCCTGCGCGACGTTGGCGAACGTCGGGACGTCCGGCTGGCCGATTTCCAGGTGGATGATGTCGCGGCCCTGCGCTTCCAACGCCTGCGCACGCGCCAACATATGATAAGCGCCTTCCGGCTTCAGATTTTGAACACAATTGGCGAACTCCATTGCTTCCTCCAAAATGCTGTAGGGCGGGCGTTTCACCCGCGTATAGGCCTTCAGTTTGTGCTTGCCAGGGATCGTCAGATCCCGGTATATCGCGCAGGAATCGCGGATCGGTCGATCCGCTCTGAGCAAAATCTAACTGGGGAGGGGTTTTCCCCCCAGTGATGCCAGTCATTGAGCAGAATTATAGCATCACATAGATTGGCGAACAAATTCAGGAGGGTGGAACGATGGCCGATCGCTACGCCGACATTTACGCGCATCACGCAGAGGAATACGAGCGCCTTATCGCACGGGAGGACTATACGGGCAACCTCCTCGCGGCCTTGCAGGAGATCACACCGTTGGAAGGGCTGGACGTCATCGACATGGGCGCGGGCACGGGGCGGTTGGCGCGGTTGCTTGCACCGTTTGCCCGGTCGGTATGGGCCTTCGATACGGCGGCGGGGATGCTGGCGGTGGCGCGGGCGCAGCTTAAGGCGGGTGGTGCGCGTCACGCGCACGTCGCCGTCGCCGATCACCGCGCGCTGCCGGTGCAAAGCCATAGCGCGGACCTCGTCGTCTCCGGGTGGAGCATCTGCTACACCGTGGTATGGGCGCGGGATTGGCGGACGGAACTGGGCAGGGCGCTGGCCGAGATGCAGCGCGTTGCGCGGTCTGGCGGCGTGCTCGTCATCCTGGAGACGCAAGGGACCGGCTATGAGACGCCTACCCCGCCGGAAACTATGAAGCCTTACTTCGCTCATCTGGAAGCGAACGGTTTTACGCCCACGCGGATACGCACCGATTACCGGTTCGCTTCGGTAGAAGAGGCGCGCGCGCTGACGACGTTCTTCTTCCAGCACGATATGTCTGACCGCCTCACCAGCCGCGAACCGGCGATTCTGCCCGAATGTACGGGAATTTGGTGGAAGCGCGTGGAGGCGTGATCCCCTGCGGACGATAAATTCTGGTGAAGGCGTGCGAACCTCGGTTCGCCTAAACTTCGCCAGGGGAGAGGTCGTCTTACCTACTTGGTAAATCGTTGCGTGATCGGCAACCGCCGGTCTTTGCCGAACGCGCGCGTGGTGATGCGCACGCCCGGCGGGGCCTGCCGGCGCTTGTACTCGTTGCGATCCACCATGCGCGTGACGCGCTGCACCAGGTCCTCCGGCAGCGATAACGTCACCACAATGTCCTCCGGTGCTTGATCCTCTTCCACGTAGGCTTTGAGGATTGCGTCCAGCACCTCGTAAGGCGGCAGCGAGTCTGTGTCCTTCTGATCCGGGCGCAGTTCCGCTGAAGGAGGCCGGGTGATGCAGCGTTCGGGGATCACGGGGACGTCGCCCTGCGCGTTACGCCAGTGCGAGAGGTCATACACCAGCGTCTTCAGCACATCCTTGATCACCGCGAAGCCTCCCGCCATATCGCCGTAGAGTGTCGCGTAACCTGCGCTCATCTCGCTCTTGTTGCCCGTCGTCAGCACCAGCCAGCCGAACTTGTTGGAGAGCGCCATCAGGTAGTTGCCGCGAATCCGTGCCTGGACGTTCTCCTCGGTGACGTTCGGCGCGGTCCCGGCAAACGGTTCCGCCAGCACGTCCAGGTATGCCTGGAAAACGTCCTCGATGGGGATGCTCATAAAGCCAATGCCCAGATTCTCCGCCAGGAGCGCCGCGTCGGTGTTGCTCATATCGGAGGTGTAGCGCGACGGCATCGCCACGCCCACCACGTTCTCCGGCCCCAGCGCGTCCGCTGCGATGCAGGCCACCAGCGACGAGTCGATGCCGCCGGAAAGCCCGATCACCACCTTCTCGAAGCCGTTCTTGCGGACGTAGTCCCGCGTACCCACGACGAGCGCCTGGTAGATTTCGGCCAGGGGCGGGAGCGGTGGGACGACGTGCGGCGTGAGGGTGGGGCGGTCGGGCTGCATCGCAGATGGTACGATCTCAGGCAGTGGCACGGTTGTCAGCGGTGCGGCGGTGGCTTTGCGTCTCCGGGGATCGTGCAGCCGTTGCCGGAACACGGCGCTCAGGTCCACATCCGCCACGACGAAATCTTCCGCAAACTGCGCTCCCCGCGCGATGACCTCGCCACGCTCGTCGATGATGACGCTGCCCCCGTCGAAGACCAGCTCGTCCTGCCCGCCCACCAGGTTGCAGAAGGCGACCACGGCGGCGTTGTCCGTAGCGCGTGTCACGAGCATGTGCTCCCGTGCGGCGGCTTTGCCCGCGTGGTACGGCGACGCGGAGATGTTCACCAGCAGGCGCGCGCCGCCCTGCACGGCCTGGATTTCAGGTGGCCCCGCCGGATACCAGATATCCTCGCAGATGCTCACGCCTAGGGCAGTCCCGTCTCGCCGGTAGATGGGGATCGTATCCCCGCGCCGGAAGTAGCGGTCCTCGTTGAAGACGGCGTAGTTGGGCAGGTAGTGCTTGCGGTACGTGTGAACCCAGGCGCCATCGTGCAGGATGGCAGCGGCATTAAAGACGTCGTCATCCACGTCCGCAAAGCCGACGATGGCGGTGAGGCCTTGCGTCACGGGCGCCAGCCGTGCCACCACCGTCAGGTTCGCCTTGAGGAAGGCGGGCTTCAACAGCAAGTCTTCCGGCGGATAGCCGGTCACGGCCAGTTCGGGGAAAAGCACCAGGCCGGCGCCGAGCGCGCGCGCTTGGTGGATACCGGCCTCGATCTGGCGCGCGTTCCCTTCCAGGTCGCCCACCAGCGTGTTGATCTGTGCCAACGCGATGCGCCAACGGGTCATACTCACCTCTTTTTGGGTACAGGATTTGCAAGACGTAAAGCTATGCGGGCGCTTGGGCCGGTCTCCAGACCGTGCCCGCCTAAGCCCAGGCCTGTGGTGGCACGGTCGGAGACCGGCTACAGCCATTCACGTGCGGTTTTCACCAGGGTTAGTCTTCGATGCGGTTGATCCGTCCCAAGCCGGCCACCCGTTGGGAGACGGTGGGATTGCCATAATAATTGATCGACCCCGCGCCATTGATGGTTGCATCCAGCTTGTCGCTCACGCGCACGGTTGCAGAGCCGGCTGCGTTGATATCGACTTTGGCCGTCGTGCTCCATAGGTCGCGGGCTTGGTAGTTCCCCAGGCCGTTGATCTTTATCGTTTGCTCCGCTACTTCGCCCGTCACCGTCACGTTGCCCGCGCCGTTGATCGTCACATTCAGCGTGTCGGCTCCCAAGTCCGGCAATTGGAAGTTACCCGCACCGTTTGCGTTCACGGTAAACGTCTCGGCGCGCATGTCCGGCGCTTCGATGTCGCCCGCGCCGTCCAACGTGATTGTGTCCAGTGTTTTCACGGTGAGGTAGAAGTTGATCGGCTTTAGACTGGTCGCTACAATGTTCTTTTGCCACCGGATGTCGAGTTCGCCGTCCTTGACCTCGGTCGTGATGTACTGTAGAAAATTGTCCTCGGCCTCGATGCGCAATGACTCTGTATCGCCGCGCTCGATGTGCAGGCGGCCAAACCCCGCCAAGCGTACCTTGCTGAAATCACGCACGTCGCGGGTTTCCTCGATTACATTGCCCGACCCTTCTACCTTCTCTACATTGATGTCGATGTTGATCTCCGGAAACGTGAGCGTGCATGCCAGGCCGGTCGCCAGGATTGCGATGATGATCCCCAAGCTAATGCCTTTTCTCATTTTATACGGCTCCTTTCACGTGTTCTACCTATGATACGTGACGCTATGTTCTGGAGTTGCGGGGGCTATTTCACACCATAGACCATCATAATGACCCGTTCGAACCATCCGGCCGGGACGAGGCGTTTTACCAGAACAGCGAGCTTCTGGTGAAACGGTCCAACGATGTAGCGCACTTTAGGACGCGACGATGCCACAATGCGCGTCACGGTGTGAGCGACGGTCTCCGGTGCTGCGCCGTTGCGCTCGTCCGCCTCGATCCGCGCCAGCGTGCGGCGGTATATCTCGCGGTAGACGGGGTTCTCGTCCGCGCCTCGGGTGGTGCGCCGGTTGGCGGTGAACTGCGTGCGCGTATCACCAGGCTCTACCAGGACTACGTGGATGCCAAAGTGCTTCACTTCCATGCGCAGTGCCTCGCTCATCCCTTCGAGCGCGTACTTGCTGGCGCTATACAGTCCCTGGAAGGGCAGGCTGATCACCCCGCCGATGGAGCTGACGTTGATGATCGTTCCGCTCCCTTGCGCCCGCATGGTTGGTAGCACTGCGTGGCAGACCCGCAGTACGCCGAAGAAGTTGGTCTCGAACGTGGCCTGCGCTTCCTCGATGGCGGTATCTTCGATTGCGCCGCCATAGCCGATGCCCGCGTTGTTCACCACGACGTCGATGCGCCCTTCGCGTTCGAGGAGGGTCTGCACCGTCGCCTGGATCGATGCCGCGTCGGTCACGTCCATAGGGAGTATGGTGAAGCTGCCGTCCGTGCTGCCTGGTGCGCGGCTCGTGCCGTATACACGGTGCCCTTGCTGCGCCAACGCTATCGCGCACGCACGCCCGATCCCCGACGAAGCACCCGTCACCAAGATGACTTTTTCGCTTATCTCCACCATAAGCCCCCCAATTCTGGTATAATATAGACGACTGACCTGAACATGAAAAACTAAGCACCTATCCGAAAATTCACCGCCGACGCATTAAAAACCGCTCGCAACTACAATTTTCGGATAGAGTCTAAGGCTATGCCGGTGCTTTGTAGGCGCAGAAAGTTTAGCAAAATACATTCGGGTCAGTAAGTTGCTGAGACTGTTATTGTAACCTGAATGGAGGAATACGCTATGATAAAGAATGAGCGTTGCACACAGCAGCAGACGTCGCTGGTAACGACGTCGTCGTTGGCAACTACGCTGGATGCCGTGCTCAAGCCCAGCACGCGCGGCGAATATCTGGCGTATGGCATATCGCAATTGGGCAGCCCACCCGTGATGGGGCTGTTGGGATTGATCTTTATCGCCGCCAGTATGGCTGTGCCCGGAGTATGGTTGTGGTCCGGCGTTTACGTGGCTATGGCAATGGTCGCACCGCTGCTGTTTCTGACCTGGCAGGTGCGCCACGGGCGCGTCACCGATCTGGACGTGCAGCTTCGTGAGCAGCGTAAGGGTTCTTTGCTGGTCACCATCGCCGGGTTTGGTGTGAGTTGGCTCGTCATGCACATCGGCCATGCGCCGCTGCTATTCAAAATGATGGCGGGTGCGGGCTTTGTGCAGTGGAGCATTGTTTTCATCATTACGCTGCGCTGGAAGATCAGCGTGCATACCTCTTCCGCTGCCGGTATGACCATGCTCATTTTGCACGTATTCGGCCTTGCTGCCGCGCCGCTCGTGATCAGCATTCCGCTCATCGCCTGGTCGCGCGTCAAACTGCGACGGCACACGCTTGGTCAGACTATTGCTGGGGCGCTGTTAGGCAGTGGCGTCATCGTGGGGATCATTTTTCTCACTCCCGCTTTGTGATTGTTGCCCTCTTGCGAAAATCACATACAATCAGAGTCAACGAATTTTAACGGATTGTGCAATTTCCCCAGGAGGACGCTATGTCTGCAACGGATGAAGAAGTGTGTGCGTTGACAGCAGCTTTAGCGCGTGAGCAGCAAGCGCGTCAGGAAGCCGAAGCCGCACTCGCTGAAGCCCAACGTACCCGGCAGCAGTTTGTCTCCCTGGTGACGCACGAGCTGCGCGTGCCGATGACGTCCATCAAGGGCTACACCGATCTGTTGCTCAAGGGCATTATGGGGCCGCTCAACGAAGCGCAGACGAACTTCCTCCAAACGGTGCGCTCCAACGTGGAACGTATGGCGCGCATGGTCGCCGATCTCGGCGACATCAACAAGCTGGAAGGGCAGAGCCTGAAGTTCACCCCGACCGCCGTGCCGCTCGATGTAGCGCTCGACGAGGCGCTGCGCCCCTTTGAGAGCGCCATCGCCCAGAAAGGTCAAACCGTCGACCGGGCCATTCCCGATGATTTACCCGCACTTTGGTGCGACCACGACCGTCTCGTGCAGGTGTTGGGGAATCTGCTCAGCAACGCCCATCTCTACACCCCGGAAGGCGGCGTCCTCACCATCACCGCCGCACCCGCGCCCGATGCGCCCGCCGTGCTTGTTGCCGTGCGCGACAACGGCATTGGTATCCTGCCTGAGGAGCAACACCGTATTTTCGAGATGTTCTTCCGCGCCTCGGACGAAGAGACACGGCAGACCCCCGGCAATGGGCTGGCACTGCATCTCTCCCGGCGTCTCATCGAACAGCAGGGTGGGCAACTCTGGTTCGAGAGCGAGCGCGGCGCAGGGTCTACGTTTACCTTCCAGCTTCCCTCGCAATCCTGAAAGTTTCATCCTCGCAGACCTGATGGCGCCTTTTAGGCCTGCTTTGTTGTGCTTCATTAACCGAATATTTTCGCAATTGTTATAGTTGCCTTATTAGATGTGGGTACAATAGAGGCAAAGGCTTTGTGCGCATAAAAGCGTAATGTGGAGGGCGCACACATATATCGATTGCATGTGATGAAACACGCACCATCTATTAACACAGCTCTTTCTCCGCCGGCAGCGGAAACTGACGTTTCACCGGAGCTTGCCGGCACGCTTGCTTTGGGTGTTGCTGAAGGGAAGGTGCGGCTCGTCCCGCACAATCCATTGTGGCTGACATATTTCGATGATGAACATCACCGCTTGTGCGCGGCGTTGGGGGCATATATCAAGGAGATTCGCCACATCGGTAGCACTGCCATTCCGGGTATTTACGCCAAACCCATCCTTGACATCATGGTTGGGCTGGTGAGCATTGCAGACGTCCGCTATTGTAAAGCGCCACTGGCCACACTGGACTATGTGTATGAAGGTGAACAGCCCATCTCCGGCTGGCATTTTTTTAGGAAGAAGACCGGTGATCTGACGACGCACCATCTGCACCTGGTCGAATGGAATGGGTCATACTGGCTCGATCATATTTTGTTTCAGGAGTATCTTTTTCTCCATCCTGAAGTCGCCGAGGCATACGAAAGGCTAAAGCTCGAGCTGGAGGAGAAACATGCCGATGACCGTGAAGCTTATACGCGCGACAAGACCGATTTTATCAATAAAATAACGGAAATGGCTCGCCGCGTGCGCCAACACCGGCCATCGTCCGACGGGCGCGAGGGAAAAACCGAGCCATTGCCAACGAAAACTCCCCAACCGTAACCGGTTGGGGAGTTGGTGTGTTAAACTCAGTACGTCAATACACGCGGTAGCTGCTTGGCCTGTTCGATCCAATCGGCGACCTGAGCTTGCGAGGGCAAGCGGCGCGTCAGTTTGTGCTCCTCGTTTACCTCAACTAGCTTGTTGTAAAGATTTTCGGCATTGCGCTGCGCCAGCTCGGGAACCGTGTCGACGCCCGCGACTTCCAGCAAATCACCGTACTCCTCACCAATCCCCTTAACGCGGAAAAGATCCGCGCGGTTTGCCCATTTGAGGATGAGCTTCCCGCTGATGCCAGTTTTCTCCGCCAGGTCGGCGCGGCCCTTCGCCGTTTTACCCTGCTCGAGCAGCGCCTCCAGTGATCCGATGCCGGCTTGCTCCAACTGCTCGGCGTAGGCTCCACCGATGCCTTCGATCGTCTGCAATTTCGTCATATTTGCCTCCCTATTGTGAGAATACTCTGTTTGCTTTCCACCTTACATCTTAAGCATATAGACAATCATATAAAAGTCAAGATGAGCTTGCAGACACGTTTGGCGAGTTGAAAATAAAGACTACAAAAGTCTCCATACATACTATGCCGTGCAAACTGTATGTTTAGCGCAGGTGCTTATTCAAGCCGGCGCCTCGTGAGACTTTTGTAGTCAGGTTCTGAACTAGTTTAGACGCCTTTGGCGGTATACGGTCACCAGCCCCAACACCATTAGCAGCCCTAACGCCATTGGTATGATTGTGGGATGTGCGGAAACACGCTGTAACCTCACTGCCGTCGGCGCAGTGACGATGGCGGTGCTGACCGGGCCGTGGAGCGTGCTTACGCCTTTGAGGTCGAGGTCCTCCAGCTTGTAGAAGTAGGTCACGCCAGGCTGCACGTCCGCGTCGAGCCATTCGTAAGTGCCGCCCATAATCTCACCTGGGAATTGCGGTGGAATAAGGGTAGCGTTGATCCGCGTGTAGGGACCCGCCACTGTCATACTGCGATAGAGGTTGAAGCCCGCATGATCCAATTCCATCGCCGTCTCCCAGGTGATGCGGATCGCGCTGTCCTGTGCGACCGCCTCGAAGGCGGCGAGCGAGACGGCAGTGGGCAAGTCCACATCGAACGTCGTGGTCAGCAGGCCGACGTCCAGTATCCCCACCGTTGCTGTGACGGCCGCTGTGTACCGTCCGGCGATCGCGGGCGCGTCTGCCGTGAAGATCAAGTCGAGCGTTCCCGGCTCGCCAGACGCTACCGTGCCGGAGGCGGGCACGGTGTAAGAAAGCAGCGGCACGCCCGTCCAGGTCAACACGCCGGTCGCGTCCGGCGCCGGATATTGGCTGGAGTTGCCGGGGTCAATGGCGCTGGAGGTCGTCATGCCCTTGTAGACCACGTACCGGGGAAGCTTAAAATGCACGCGATGGACGACGATTGGCTTTGCAAAGCTGTTGCGCAGGCGCACCGTGTACGTGACCGTCCCGGCGGACATGAGCAACGTGGGTTCGACGGATACGGTCACATCCAGTGACAGTTCAGCCTCGGGGAAAGGTGCGCTGAGATCATCGAACTCGTTCGCGTATTTTGGCGCATCACCGAGGGTGCTGGTAGCCCAGGGCCGGGAGTCGGTTTCGGCCTGACATTGCGCTTGCCAGGAATAGGCCATCGTAACGGACGGTCGCGTCGTGCGGGATTCGGCTTCATTAAAGTACAGGTTATGCTGTGTTCCTGCCGATACACCCGTCATATCCGACGTAGTCACCTCGGCTTTGACCAGACGGAAACAGGTGTCTGCAAAACCTGCGTCGCCGGTGGGTTGGAACAGTACGCCGCTAATATTGCGCGGGAATACGTAGGTCACCGTCTGGGTCAAGAGTTGGCCGATAGCAACCTCACTGTCCAGATTCGCCGGGTTGATGTTGGCTGCGCCACCGCCGACTCCTTCACTGCTGCCAGTGGTAAGACTGCCGGTGTAGCCTGCCGGCGTGCTCAGGTTATCGGCGGTCACGGTGAGTGTATACGCGTCGCTCAGGTTGTAGGGTGAGCTGGCCTGACACGCCGCACTGTAATCCACGTACCAATAGCCGTGATACGTCTCACCGGGCGCCAGGTTGCCCACGTAACGCGCAGGATCGGCAGTGAGGGTGAAGTACGCGGAGGAGAAACCGGATAGTTCAGCCTCGACGCCAGTCAGGGTTTCTGTGGCGTTGTTGGTCACAGAAATCGCCATCCACATCGCGCTTGGGCCGGCTGTGCATGCATTGGTACTGTCGAGCCAGGCTATTTCGCCGCTATTGAGCGCGAAAGCAATTTGACCGGGTTCGGCGTTCGGCGCCAGTGGGGCAGGCGACGCAGACATCCCTTGCGGCTGCGCTGCAATCGGCAATGCCCACATCAAGGTGAGCAACAACATCCCACTTGATACGACTAACACTTTCTTGACCATACGTCCCTCATCACACTAAAATAGTCCTCACAGTATGCGGTTCCCAGAATTTCCCGCATACCATCATAATCAAAAATGCTTTTTGTACCGTTTGCGTTTCATTGGCGTTGGGTTACAGACAAGTAACAAAAAATCCCGGGTTTTCAGTCGCGGATTTACACAGAAGTTGATGCCCCTCTATCCCAGTCCGGACGTCAATCCGCGCCCCACGATAGTCGCTCTTAACGTCGACGGCGGCGCACGACCCACAACCCCATCACTGCGATCAACCCCACAACCAACGGCGACATCATGCTATGCGCATCGATGCGTTGCAGGCGGACAGCGGTCGGTGCGGTGATAGCGGCGGTGCTCACAGGCCCGTGCAGTGTGCTTACGCCCTTCAGGTCAATGTCCTCCAACTTGTAGTAATAGATCACACCGGGCTGCACGTCGGTATCCAACCATTCGTAATAGCCGCCCATCACCTCGCCTGGGAACTGCGGCGGGATGAGCGTGGCGTTCACCCGCGTGTATGGACCCGCCGCTGCCGTGCTGCGATAGAGGTTGAATCCCACATGATCCAGCTCCATCGCCGTCTCCCAGGTGATGAGGACCGCGCCGTCTTGCGGGGTGACCTCAAAGGCAGCAAGGGTGATGGCGGTGGGGGTTTCGTTGAGCTTCCAGTAGTCCTCCACCTCGCCGTTGATGACCGCCCCTATTGGTGAAAGCACTTCCGGCGGCGACTGCGTGGCATAGATGCGGAAGCGTATGTAGATACGGCCCAGTTTTGCTGTGGCAGGAACCGCCAGGTTGATGGTATGGGTGCCGGCATCCAGGTTACCGAATTTGACGAGTTCCGTCTCATCAAATCTCCCATCCTGGTTCCAGTCGAACCATCCGGCGACATAGGGCGTGTAGGTGGAGTCGTTATCGTAAACGGTGATGGCTATTTGCGTGGTTTGTCCCTGATACCATGGGGCTGACAAATCAATCCCATCCTCGTCGTCTCCATCTCCACCGCTCGTACCCATGCCGGCGTCCGTATCAGGTTGTCCGTCAGGTTCCGCATCCCACGCTGCACCCAGGTAGATTGTAGGTCTAGGATTACCTGAGGTATTGACGTGCATCGCGCCCTCGTAAGCAAACAGCGTGGTGTATTGCGTTACTGTGGGGCTGCCTACAACGAACTCATACGAACTCGGCAGGTCGCCCATATCCATGAGTGCATAGAAACCGAAGTCCTGGTCGGTGACGTTGGTGCTGAGATTGGTGGTGGTATTGAAGTTTCTGACTTCCGGTGTGTCGTTGGGGGTGGCAGTGAGCGCCATCATCCCCAGGTTGCCGTTGCGATCCACCGAGACGGTATAGTCGCCGCCGCCGGGAAGGTTATTGAAGATATAGTAGCCGTTACTATCGGTCTTGGTCTCGCCGACGATTTTGCC
>OMKS01002930.1_pt1 | contig 13910 bp, 12 predicted proteins | sample 1674721 | NCBI WGS metagenome assembly OMKS01 (sample SAMN06264996, study PRJEB25208) | sediment metagenome | isolation source: hot spring sediment | place: USA: California | collected 2014-09-02 | reverse complement strand
GCATACGAGATCTAGTACGGTCTCGTGGGCTCGGAGATGTGTATAAGAGACAGAGCCAGCAGTATTAACGACCCGTTCGATATGTTTGAGTCCCTCAGCATCTTTAAGCGCCAGCGGATAAATGACGTGTTTTATAGTATGGGCCATACAGATCATCTTCCGGAACGTGCCGTCTGCCGAAAACGCTCCTGCCGGGCAAGCGTCCCGGCAGGAGCGACATTTTGGAGGGCAGGGATCCTCGTCAATAATTGGATCGCCCGGGAGTTCGGCATCGGTCACCACGGCCGCCAGTCGCAAACGGGCGCCGAAGGTTGGGTGGTATACCTGCCCGCTGCGGCCGAAGGCTCCCAGGCCGGCACGGACTGCGGCATGCTTGAGAGAGAGAATCCCCCACGGCTCGAACTCGTGAAAGACCATCGGAGCGTAGCTGGGAACCATGACGGCGGCGAAGCGACTTTGCGATTCGATCAGATTGCACAACTCCAGGCTGATCTCATCCAGCCGGCGATAAACGGTGTGGTAGGAGCGGTGAAGGGCGTGAAGATTATAGTCAGGTGATTGCAGGATACCGCGCGGTATTTCGATTCCAAAGACGACCACCGTCTTCGCCCCCTTGCATATATTTGACGGGTGATGTTTCTCCGGGGCTTCATCGAAACGATTCACCGGGGCAAAACCGAACGCCGACACGCTGCGGTCCAGATAGTGGGCCATCACATCTCTCATGATACTATTTATATCTCCCCCTTCTTTACACGCACATCACTGGAAGCCGGGCTTTTGCGGACGGCAAGCAGGAGCCGGCGAAGTTCTACCTGTTCTGCATCATTGAGAGTGGCCAGGAAATCGCTGTTGGCCCGTTCCAGCTTCATACGGATCAGGGGAACCCGATTTCGTCCCTTCAGAGTCAGACAGACACAAACAGCCCGGCGGTCGTTCGGGTGCGGCCTCCTCTCGACCAGCCCGGATGTTACCAAACGGTCCAGTAAGGCGGTCAGGGTGGCCGGGTCGAGCCCGCTCCGTTCGCTCAGTTCCCGTGAGGTAACCGCGTCCTCTTGTCCCAGGAAGTTGAGGATCATCGCCTGGACCGCGGTAATATCCATATCCGTCAGGCAGGCGGTCCAGAACCTCGTTGCGGCCTGATTGGCCCGAGCGAGCAAAAAAAAGATGCAGTTCTCAACACGAAGAGTCATGGGTCTATGCTTTTACCTCGCAAACAAATAATTTGTAGACAAACTATATCAAAGGTGGTACGCCGTCAAGAAAAACCTGCGGCCTGACTGGACTATTCCCTGATGTGTCCAGCGCTGGAAGAAAGGGCGATCGAGATGAAAGTATTACGCACTCCCGATGAGCGATTTCGAGATCTGCCGGGTTTCGATTTCGCACCGAACTACCTTCAAGTCCCCGACGGTGAGGGAGACTCGCTTCGAGTACACTACCTGGATGAGGGACCGCGGATGGCCGAGCCGATACTTCTGATGCACGGAGAACCAAGCTGGTGTTACTTGTACCGGATAATGATTCCCCTCCTCACCGACGCGGGATACCGCGCTGTCGCCCCCGATCTGGTGGGATTCGGACGCTCGGACAAGCCTACGGAGATGAACGACTATACATACCAGCGGCACGTCGACTGGATGCAGGCCCTCCTCGACCACCTGGACCTGAGCAGAATCACGCTGGTCTGCCAGGACTGGGGTGGCCTGATAGGCCTGCGACTGGCGACCGATCACCCGGAACGTTTCGCCCGCGTGGTGGTGGCGAACACAGGCCTTCCCACGGGTGATCATCCCATGTCGGATGCCTTTTCAGCCTGGCGTGAATACTCGCGGACCGCCCCCGAATTTCACGTGGGCGGCATTATCAAGGGTGGCTGCGTTACCCCTCTCTCTGACGCGGTCATCGCAGCCTACGACGCCCCTTTCCCCGACGATACCTACAAAGCGGGAGCCCGCGTCTTTCCGTCGCTCGTTCCCATCACTCCCGACGATCCGGCTGCCGAAGCAAATCGCCGGGCATGGGAAGTCCTGTCGAGATTCAAAAAACCTTTCATCACCTCCTTCAGCGATTCGGATCCGATCACCCGTGGAGGCGACAGGGTTTTCCTCAAAATGGTCCCCGGCACCAGTAATCAGCAGCACGCCACGATTACGGGCGGCGGTCACTTCCTGCAGGAAGACCGGGGAGAAGACTTTGCCCGGATTGTGATCGATTTCATGAAAGGCAGTTGATCGTCGGCGATGACATTACTCGGCAATCGCGTGTATGGGAGCAAAACTATCATTGACAAAAAACGTGTCGTGTGCATGAAATACACAGCTTGTAAAAATGAGCATTCCCTGCGTAGAAAAACAGTTACATCCGGCTTCTGTGAGTCATGTGCCCCGAAGGGCTGCATTATTATTAATCAGGAAGAAGGAGGAAAATCATAATGGCTTTTGAGTACGAAAAGTTAAACGTGGAGCAGGATGGCAAGGTGCTTGTCGCCGCCATAAACCATCCTCCGGCGAACGCCATGGGCCAGGGCGTCCTGCGCGACATCAACGATCTGCTCGACAGGTGTGAGAACGATGACAATGTGCGGGTTATCGTCATTACCGGTACGGGAGAAAAACTTTTTTCCGCCGGCGCCGACATCACTGAATTCGCCGATATACAAAAAGGCAAAGTCCCCAAGTATGACGGCAACGAAATTTATTTCAAAATCGAAAACTACCCCAAGGTCATCATCGCAGCGATTCAGGGCGGCGCCTACGGGGGAGGACTCGAGCTCGCCTGTTGCTGCCACCTGCGCATCATGTCGGAAAGTGCCACGCTGGGACTTCCCGAAGTAAAGCTCGGGCTTAATCCCGGATGGGGAGGCACGCAGCGATTGCCCCGTTTCATAGGCAAAACGAAGGCCCTTGAACTTATGTTGACGGGCAACTTCATGCCGGCATCCGAGGCTCTCACGCTGGGTTTGCTGAATAAAGTCGTGCCGCAGGAAAAGGTGCTGGATGAAGCGAAGGCACTTGCCAAAAAACTGGCAGCCGGAGCCCCCCTGGCCCAGCGGGAAATCATGAAGGCCATCAGGCTGGGACTGGAAACCAATATTAGAGAAGGTGTACTGGTTATCGAGCGCGCGGCAAGCAGGACTCTTCAGTTCTCGGAAGACTTCGCCGAAGGTTCGAAGGCATTCCTCGAAAAGAGACCGCCCGACTTCAAGGGACGCTGACATTCATCGGGCCGTGACCCGACAAACGTTCATTCAGAAAAACAGGCCCCTCCCTTTTGTCACGGGGAGGGGCATACACATGTGGAGCCCATGAAAAACTTTTTTTCAGCGCAGACGCGAACCGCCGGAACAAAGTCAGACAGTGTAGCCGAATTTATCAGGCATCATTTCAGGCATTTCAACGCGGCCGTCCTCGTCGACGCCGCCGAGGCATACCGTTCGCATATTGACAGAGGGGACGCCATGTTCATGAGCCTGGCGGGCGCCATGAGCACTGCCGAGCTCGGTCTCTCCCTGGCCGAAATGATCCGCCGGGACAAAATTCACGCTGTAAGCTGCACGGGGGCAAACCTTGAGGAAGACATTTTCAACCTCGTGGCTCACGATCATTATCAGCGAATACCCCATTACCGCGACCTGACGCCGGAGGGAGAAAAGAAGCTTCTGGAACAGCACCTGAACCGCGTCACCGATACCTGCATTCCCGAAGAGGAAGCATTCAGAAGAATTGAAAGGTTCATCATCGACCTCTGGAAAGAGGCGGATGCCTCCGGAAAATCCTGCTTCCCTCACGAATTCATCTATCAGCTGCTTGACAGTGGATTACTTGACCAGTATCACCAGATTGATCCGAAAGACAGCTGGGTCATGGCCGCCTGCGAGAAAAAGCTTCCCATTTTCGTTCCCGGCTGGGAGGATTCGACGCTGGGCAATGTCTATGCGGCACACTGTCTCCGCGGAACCATTAAAAATGTTCACACGGTTCGCACGGGAATCGAATACATGATGCAGCTTTCCGAATGGTATCGCTCGACTTCGGCGGAACGGAACATCGGATTCTTTCAGATAGGCGGCGGCATCGCCGGGGATTTCGCGATCTGCGTGGTTCCAATGCTTCGCCAGGACATGGGCGTTCATGACGCACCCCTGTGGTCGTATTTTTGCCAGATCAGCGACTCAACAACCAGCTACGGATCCTATTCAGGCGCCGTGCCGAACGAAAAAATCACCTGGGAAAAGCTGGCTGTCGACACACCCGGTTTTATTATCGAGTCCGACGCCACCATCGTGGCCCCTCTTGTTTTCAGATATGTTTTGGAGGAAGAATCACCATAGCGGTCTTTAAACGGTGGAACGCCCTGTCTCTGGACGCCCGGGCGTTTCCCGGTCGTCGTACGCGAAGAGGATTACGTATATGAGAAAAATAGCCGTCCTTCCCGGTGACGGAATAGGACCGGAAATAATGGAAGAGGCCGTCAAGGTGCTCAATGTCGCCAGGGAACAGCTTTCCCTGCCGATAGACTACGAATTCGGCGATGTCGGAGGATGCGCCATAGACCGGCACGGAACGGCACTTCCCGCGGAAACTCTCGCGCTGTGCACATCGTCCGACGCCGTTCTTTTCGGATCGGTGGGGGGGCCGAAATGGGAACACCTCCCGCCTGAACAACAGCCGGAGCGGGCCGCCCTGCTTCCCCTGCGAAAACATTTCGACCTGTTCTGCAATCTCCGCCCGGCGAAAATATTCCCGGGCCTCGCGGGCGCCAGTCCGTTGAAAAAGGACATTATCGGCGAGGGATTCGATATACTCTGTGTCCGTGAACTGACAGGGGGCATTTACTTCGGAACGCCGAAGGGACGCGAGGGAACCGGACCCGACGAACGGGGATTCGACACCATGGTGTATCACCGCCGGGAAATCGAGCGGATCGCCCGCATGGCCTTTGATTTCGCGCGGCTGCGAAAAAGAAAGGTTACTTCCATTGACAAAGCGAACGTCCTGACCACCATGGTACTCTGGCGTGATGTGGTGAGAGAAACGAGCCTGCAATATCTCGATATATCGCTGAACAACCTGTACATAGACAACGCGGCCATGCAGGTGGTCCGTGATCCCCTGCAGTTCGACGTCATTCTGGCCGGCAATATGTTCGGCGACATTATCTCGGACGAGTGCGCTATGCTGACCGGGTCCCTGGGATTACTCCCGTCGGCGAGTCTTAACGAGTTGAAATTCGGTCTTTATGAACCGGCCGGCGGCTCTGCGCCGGACATAGCCGGCAAGGGTGTCGCCAACCCCGTGGCCCAGATACTTTCGCTGGCCATGATGCTCAGATACAGTCTGGATGAACCGACGGCCGCCGACCTCATCGAGGCTGCGGTGGACGATGTAATAGCCCGGGAAATACACACAGCCGACATCGCCGCCGACCCTTCCCGGGCCGTATCCACGGCTGCCATGGGAGACGCCGTTGCCGACACAATCAGGGAATCAATGAGTTGACAAGAATCGGCAACGCGAGGTTGCAGCAATGACGAGAATACGCCTTGGCGACGTAGCGGCGATCATAACCATTGAAGGACTCCTTGTCTGCATGGAATGCGCCGACGAAAGGGATCTTGCCGCCGTCGCATCCGAAGAAGACCTGATCCTTCGTGGAGATATTCCGGAGGACGGTGACCTCCGCTGCGGACGGTGCGGGCAGCGGATCAAGGGCTGAGAGAACCGAAGGCCCGTCAGACGGCCTCTCCTTTTCGAATACGCTCGATCGTGTAGGGAACGAGACCACCGGCTTTTATAATCTCCGCCATGAAATCAGGCACGGGGCTTGACGCAAACCGCTGTGAGTCGATGATACGATCAATCGAACCGGCGGCGAGATTCACCCTGACCTCGTCGCCTTCCGCGAGTTCTTTCGACGCTTCCGGGGACTCGAGCAAGGGGAGTCCGATATTGAAGGCGTTTCGATAAAATATGCGCGCAAAGCTGCGAGCGATAATGAGCGATACGCCGGAAGCCTTGATTGCAAGCGGTGCATGCTCCCGAGAAGAACCACACCCGAAATTGCCGCCCGCAACGATGACATCACCGGGACGCACCGAAGAAGCAAACTCCGGCCGCAGATCGGCAAAGCAGTTCCGCGCCAGCTCGGACGCCTCGGAAACATTGAGAAAACGTGCGGGAATGATCAGGTCAGTATCAATATCATCACCCAGTTTCCAGATTTTACCCTGAAACATCATGTGGAATGTCCTTTCGCTGTTATAGATGTGTCATTACATGCGGCCCGACATGGCCGTTTTCACTCTCGTGCCGCCTGTTTCCGTCAGAGTTCCCCTGGGCCGCCGATTTTTCCCAATACAGCCGAGGCCGCCGCGACAACGGGATTCGAGAGGTAAACCTCGCTTTCAGGATGTCCCATGCGCCCCACGAAATTCCTGTTGGTCGTTGCCAGGGCTCGTTCGCCGGCCGCGAGAATACCCATGTGACCTCCCAGACAGGGGCCGCAACAGGGCGGGCCGATAACGGCATTCGCGTCGAGCAGTGTTTCAACGATGCCTTCCCTGACCGCTTCACGGTAAATCCTGGGGGAACCGGGAATGATGATCAATCGAAGTCCCCGGGCCGCCCTTTTCCCCTTCAGCACGGACGCGGCGTCCCGAAGGTCTTCCAGAGAACCGTTGGTGCATGACCCGATGAATACCTGGTCCAGCGTCACATCTCCACATTCCGAAAGATTTCGGACGTTCGCGGGCGAATGGGGAAAGGCCACCTGCGGTTCAAGGGACGCCGCGTCGATGGTGATAACCCGTTCATACCGGGCATCGGCGTCGCTCATACGATAAATTGCGCCTGTCTCGGAGCGTTCATCAACAAACGCGCGGGTGATATCGTCCGGTTCAAAAATGCCGTTCTTGCCCCCCGCTTCGATAGCCATGTTCGCCATGGTGAGCCGCTGATACATGGGCATGCGCCGAACGGTTTCTCCACCGAACTCCAGGGTCGCGTAACGCGCTCCTTCGACACCGATCATGCCGATGAGATGTAAAATAATATCCTTCCCCCCCACCAGCGGCAACGGTGTGCCCTCGATGTTGACCCGGATAGTGGGCGGTACTTTCAGCCATATTTCTCCGGTCGCCATAATAACGCCGAGGTCGGTGCTTCCCACGCCTGTTGAAAAAGCGCCCAGCGCTCCGTAAGTACAGGTATGACTGTCGGCGCCGATGACTACCTGACCGGGAAGAACGAGTCCTTTTTCCGGAAGAATCACGTGCTCGATGCCCACGTCTCCTCCCTCGTAGTAATGCGTTATATTGTGAAGGCGAGCGAATTCTCTCACGAATTTAACTTGTTGGGCCGACGCTATATCCTTGTTCGGAACGAAATGATCCGCCACGAGGGCAACGGCGTCACGGTCAAAAACAGTCTCCCGGCCTATCTCGTTGAACACCTTGATAGCGATAGGGGCCGTTATGTCGTTGGCGAGGGCCATATCGACCTTCACCTGAATCAGGTCTCCCGGCGAAACGGCTTTCCTGGCCGCGTGTTCCGCCAGTATTTTTTCTGTAATGGTCATTGGCATGAGACAAACTCCAATTGTAAAATTTCTGTGCTCTATAATACAGGACGGCACGGTGGTAAACGTTTTTTTAATTCTTTTTTCAGAGCGACGGCTTCTCCGTTCGTTTCGTGTCCGGGGTCCTCAGCGAGTCAAGACGGTTCAGGGCATTGATATAGGCCTTCGCCGTCGCCACCAGGACATCCGGATCGGACCCCCTACCGATGACGCTGTGCCCGTTGAACCCGAGCTGGACCGTAACCACGCCCTGCGCGTCCGTCCCGCCGGTTATGGCGTTCACGACATACTTGATCAGCGAGTGTTTTGTCCGGGTTATTTTTTTGATCGCCGCGACCGTCGCATCAACCGGCCCGACGCCGAACTCGGCGTCCTGTTTCTCTTTCCCCTCCACTTCCATACGCACCGCCGCCATCGGCATTGCGGCATTGCCGGATATCACGTTCAGGTACAGCAACTTGTACTTGTCCGGTTTTCTAAAAATGGTGTCCGAAATAAGTTCCTCCAGATCCTCATCAAAGATCTGTTTTTTGACATCAGCCAATTCCTTGAAGCGTTTGAAGGCACGGCTGAGTTCATCATCAGTCAGCATGAAACCGATTTTTTTCAGGCGTTCTTTCACGGCGTGTCTGCCCGAATGTTTTCCCAGCACAATATTGGTATCCGTCACTCCCACGCTTTGAGGCGTCATTATTTCATAGGTAATTTTTTCCTTGATGAGTCCATCCTGGTGTATGCCGGATTCGTGTGCAAACGCGTTCGCTCCTACAATAGCCTTGTTTGGCTGCACGGGAATGCCGGTTATGTCCGTAAGCAACCGCGACGTCCGGTAAATGTGTTTCGTGTCGATGTTTGTCGAGAACCCCAGAATATCTTTTCGCGTTTCCAGGGCCATGACGATTTCTTCCAGCGACGTGTTGCCGGCACGCTCGCCTATACCGTTTACGGCGCACTCCACCTGCCGGGCTCCCTGTTTAAGTGCCGCTATGGAATTGGCGACGGCTACGCCGAGATCATTGTGACAGTGGACGGAAATCACGGTGTTGTTAATGTTTTTCACCTTCTCAAAAAGGTAACCAATGAGATCTCCCAGTTCATCCGGCATGGTGTAGCCCACTGTGTCGGGAATATTTACCGTCGTGGCCCCCGCTTCGATGACGGCCTGCACCATGTCGACCAGATAATCACGGTCACTTCGGGTGGCATCCATGGGAGAAAATTCAATATTGTCCGTGTATTCACGTGCGTGTCGCACGGCGTCCACGGCTTCCTTCAAGACCTGTTCCCTGCTTTTCTTCAATTGATACCGGAGGTGGATATCGGATGACGAGATAAAGGTATGAATGCGGGGATGAGCCGCTTCTGCGATTGCCTTCCAGGCTCGATCGATATCGTTGCGATCGGCACGGGCAAGAGCCGCGATCTGGGGTTTCCGAATATGCCTGGCTATTTCCTGGACAGCGATAAAATCACCTTCCGACGCGACGGGGAAGCCCGCCTCGATAATGTCGACCCCCAGTTTCTCGAGGTGGCGGGCCATGCGGAGCTTTTCGTCGAGATTCATGCTGAATCCCGGCGACTGCTCGCCGTCCCGCAGGGTCGTGTCGAAAATGTATACCCTGTTATCATTCCGCTTCTTTACCTTTTCCCTTTTCTGTGCCGTCTTCCTCATTTCCTCCTCCTTTGCACACGTTCGGCTTTCACCTTTTCATACAAATAAAAAAGGCCATGGGCGTGGCGCCCATGGCCTCTCTCATTTCTCCGTGTAAAACTTTTATTCGGTCAGAAGGGCGGGCGACACGCGAACGATATGCACACCGGTAAGAGCGAGTCCAAGACCCGAAAGGCTCAACAGGTTGCCAAGAATCGTTCGTCCGTTACCGGTCACCCGTACTACTCCTTGAAAAGATTAGATACAGCTTCTACATTATGAATAAATACGTGTCAACGATTATTTTCACGTCTTCCCGCAATACGCGACAAGTGGCTTTCAATCTTTTCTCTCTTCCTTGCTCAGCTTATACTGCAGGCTGTCAACCAGCGCCCGCCAGCTGGCCTCGATAATATTGCCCGAAACACCGATAGTGGTCCAGACATCCTCACCGTCTCCCGATTCGAGAAGCACCCTGACCTTGGCCGCGGTCCCATCGCTGCCTTCGATAATGCGAACCTTAAAATCAACCAGGTGCATTTCATCCACCTCGGGATAAAATTTTCTCAGGGCTTTCCGCAGGGCGTTGTCAAGGGCGTTCACGGGACCATTCCCCTCGGCGGCGGTAATTTCCTGTTCCTTTCCAACGGAAATCTTGATGGTCGCCTGTGAACTGGAAATCCTTCTACGCTTTCTCTGGTCGATCACGTTGAATGATACCAGTTCAAAGGGTTCCCTGAATTCCCCCAGGGTTTTTTTTATGAGCAACGCCAGCGATCCGTCGGCAGTATCGAACTGGTATCCTTCGTCCTCCATTTTCTTGATTTCCCGGACAACCCTGCGGCTCACGTCGTCCGAATCATCAAGAGATATTCCCAGTTCCCGAGCCTTGTATTCTATGTTACTCCTGCCGGCAAGATCGGACACGATAACGCGCCGGTGGTTCCCTACCAGTTCCGGGTCGGTATGTTCATAAGCGGTCGGGTTCTTGAGCACGGCGCTTACGTGAACACCACCTTTATGAGCAAACGCGCTTTTGCCCGTGTAAGGACGGGCGTTCACCGGGGGAACATTCGCTACATCGCTGACGTAGAGCGACAGGGCCGTGAGATTTTCCAGCGATGATCCGGGAACGCAGCGTCCGTTCATCTTGAGATGCACGTTTCCGATAACGGTTACCAGGTCGGCATTGCCGCAACGCTCTCCGTATCCGTTGACGGTCCCCTGGGCCATGCGGACTCCCGCTCTCACGGCGGTAATAGTATTTGCCACGGCAAGTCCGCAATCGTTGTGAGCATGAATTCCCAGGCGTTCTGCGGGAACAATCTTTTTGACCTCTTCCACGATATCGGCCAGTTCCCATGTCATGGTTCCGCCGTTGGTGTCGCACAGAACAATCCAGTCCGCGCCGTCCGACAGGGCCCTCTCAATCGTTTTCAGGGCGTATGATGGATTATGCTTGAATCCATCGAAAAAATGCTCGGCGTCATAAACGACTTCCTTGCCCCGGGATTTCAGGTACGAGACGGATTCTCCTATCATATCAAGATTTTCTTCGAGCGAAACGCCAAGAATGTCCGTCGCGTGCAGATCCCAACTCTTGCCGAAAATCGTTGTCACGGGCGTGCACGCGTCGATCAGGGCGCGTATGTTGGGACACTCTTCGGGCGTCACGCCCTGTTTACGAGTGCTTCCGAACGCCGCCAGGCGAATATTTTTAAATTTCTCCCGTTTTGCCAGTTTAAAAAACCGCAAGTCCTTTGGATTCGATCCCGGCCAGCCACCTTCGATATAATGAAAGCCGGCCTCATCAAGCTTGCGGGCGATCTTGATTTTTTCCTCTGCCGTTACACTCACCTGCTCGCCCTGGGTCCCGTCGCGTAGTGTGGTGTCATAGATAATTACGTCTTCACCCGTGCGTTTCATCATTTTCACTCCTTTTAAAAAAAACCCGCCCCCAGCAAGCCGCTGGTGGCGGGTTTTGAAGTCCTTTTTCCGTAGACTATTCCATCACCAGGCCGCGCACGGATGCGTCCTCCGAATTATGCCGCTGATAATAATGATGGTGGAAAAGTCCCTGTTCGCCATGCTTTCCAATCCTTGTAAATGCAGGCCTCACTAACTACAGCAAAAGGACACGCCTGTCAACGTAAATATGCTTTCTTTTTTTTTACGCACGCCTGCGGGAAAACCTTCAGAGATAACTCCGTCCCCCCAGGAATCGACGCCGGTAATAGGCATTGTCAAGTGAATCAACGGAGACCTGTCGGCCCGCCCTGGGTGCGTGAATAAAACGCCCACCACCGGCGTAAATACCGACATGCGACACCTGCCCTTTCCCCGAGGTGTCGAAGAACACCAGATCGCCTTCCGACAGGGCTTTTGGATTGACGGGATTTCCTGCCATGAACTGGGCGCGGGAAGTACGTGGAAGGCTGAACCCGTTGAGCCGGTATACTGACATGGCAAGCCCGCTGCAATCAAAACCGTCCTTCGGGGAATTTCCTCCCCACTTGTAGGGAACGCCGAGAAAGCTTCGGGCCGTTTGTACAAGCCTCGTTCTAACGTATCGGTCGCCCAGGCGGGCCCGGCTGGCCAGGGTGTACTGGTCGGGCCTGACTATATAGAACTCTTCGATAATGTTCTGTGCTTCAAGTTCTTTCGCTTTCGCAAGCGCTTCTTCACGGGTGGGAAAATCGCCGAACCGGACCTTGTACAAATCCCGTTCATAAACAAAATAATAGGCGTCCAGGTTGTATTCATTGAGATAATCGGTCAGGCGACTCGCATTGCCCACGTTTGAAAAAGCACCAGCCTGAATCGTGAATCCCAAAGGTGCCAGTTTCGCCGGTTGTTCTGGATGTGCCCGAGGGTGTGGAGATACAGGTGGAGGAGGAGCGGTGCGGACTGTACAGGCTGAAAGCACCAGAAGCAAGAACAGGCAAAACAGTCGAGACTTCAACCTCCCTCCCGCCTGTTTCCGAGTTTTCATCACCATTCCCATTCCTTTTCCGATTGCCGCCGAACCAGCGTACCGATTACGAAAAAATATAATCTACCATAGATGTTCTTTTCAACCCTTTTCCCGCTCCATCAATTCCCTTGAATTACGATCCTCAGCAGCGTAGAAAGAGCGCTGTTTCAAAATCACTGAAGGAGTCGCCGGTGTTGTCGCGTTTTACCCGATGTTTCCGCCTCCGCTGGAAGAAGGACGGCGGCTACCGTGAACTGTTCGTCATAGCTCTGCCGCTGATCGCCAGTACCGCTACATGGTCGGTCCAGCATTTCGTGGACCGGATGTTTCTGGCCTGGTATTTGCCGGACGCGGTGGCGGCCGCCATGCCGGCGGGACTGCTTTCATTCACTGTCAGCTGTATTTTCATCGGAACGGCAGGTTACGTGGGAACATTTACCGCCCAGTACTTCGGAGCCGGTATTCTCGAAAAATGTGGTCCCTCTCTGTGGCAGGGCCTGTACGTCGCCCTTATCGGCGGAACAGTGCAGCTCATGTTCATCCCCCCGGCCGGATTCCTGTTCGCGGTCGTCGGCCACGGACCGGATATCCGTGTCCTGGAACGTCTTTATTTCTCGATTCTCTGCGGCGGCGGCTATTTTATCATCGCCTCGTCGGCAATGGCCGGTTTTCTTTCAGGATTGGGCCGCACCCGCCCGGTCATGTGGGTAAACATCACGGCCACTGCCGTTAACCTTTTTCTCGACTGGCTCCTGATTTTCGGCAACTGGGGATTTCCTGAAATGGGAATAACGGGAGCAGGAGTCGCCACTGTCGCTGCGCTTGCGATCGGAACAATAATATACGGATTTATTATCGCCGGGCCCCGGTACCGAAAGAAATTCGCCACGTTGCGGGGATGGCGTTACGACCGTCCTCTTTTCCGTTCACTGGTCAGGTACGGGTTCCCCAGTGGAATACAGTTTTTTATCGACGTGGCGGGGTTTACCATTTTTTCCCTCCTGATGGGGCGTCTCGGAATGGAGGCACTGGCCGCCACCACCATCGCCTTCAACATCAGCACGCTGGCTTTCATGCCCATGATCGGTATAGGAATCGCCACGTCGGTCCTGGTGGCCCGCCGCCTGGGTGAAAACAGGCCGGACCTGGCCTCTGATTCCACCTGGTCGGCCTTTCACGTGACCTTTGGTTACATGGCCCTGCTGTCTCTACTGTATGTCACCCTGCCGGATCTCTTTATCATGCCGTTCGCCCGGACGTCCGACACCGCGACATTTGCCGCCATCGAACAATATACCATCTTCCTGCTCCGGTTCGTGGCGGTGTATTCACTGTTCGACACGATGAACATTATTTTTTCATCGGCCCTGAAGGGAGCGGGGGATACCCGGTACATCATGATAGTGACGTTCGTCCTTTCCCTGCTCCTGCTCGTTGTACCCGCCTGGACCGCAGCCGTCCTGTTTTCCGGGGGGTTGTACCTTCTGTGGACTATTGCATCTATCTATATCATGTCCACCGGCTGCATCTTTTTGTACCGGTTCCTCGGCGGCGCCTGGAAATCCATGCGCGTTATTGAAGAAGTACCTATCGTTGTTCCTCCGGCGGCGCCTGAAACGCCTCTGTCTGACCCGACTTTCGCCAATACGCCGAGGCGTCATGCGTAACTATACGTATTAATACGCAATACAGCGATAAAAACGCGAT